>Ga0316576_10000092_pt1 | contig 32041 bp, 23 predicted proteins | sample S0NA_FD_203075 | JGI IMG/M metagenome (GOLD analysis project Ga0316576, IMG submission 203075) | Rhizosphere microbial communities from salt marsh grasses in Alabama, United States - S0-2_050615r3r5 | ecosystem: Host-associated > Plants > Roots > Rhizosphere | place: USA: Alabama | collected...
CGAGCTGGCGCCAGAGGTCGTTCTCGCCGGCCAGCCGCTCGAGCTCCTCGAGAGGCCCCCAGTCGTCGGGATCCAGCTCGAGCAGCCGCCGGACCTCCTGGAACGCCCGCACCGGGCTGCCCACCTCTTTCTCGCACAGGGCGGCCCGCTGCTGGATCACCTCCTTGCGCCGCGCCAGGTCGAACTCCGGCGTGGTCAGCCGCTCGAGCACCGCGAGCAGGTCCTCGTGGCGCTTGGTCTTCTTGCTCAGGCGGCTGACCTCCTCCAGCGCTTGCTCCCGGTGCTCCGGTGAGAGCAGCACGCCTTGCATGGCGAGGTAGGCCCGGACCGGGCTGTTCAGCTTTTTCTCGTACAGGTCGGACAGCTCCCGGTGCAGGGAGATGCGCGCTCCGGCGTCTGGCTCCGTGCACGCGAGCTGGGTCAGGACGGCGCCGAGCTCGTGCCAGAGGCTGTCATCCCCCTGGGCCTCGGCCTCGGCCTTCATCTCCTCGATGACCTGGCGCTCGCCGTCCGAGAGGAAGAGAATGCGCCGCAGCATCGCGAAGCGCGCGAAGTGGTCCTCCGCGGGCAGCAGCTCCAGGCACCCGCGGAGCAGCTCTCGGCGACGCACCGAGTCCCGGATCAGCACGCTGGCGTGCTCGAGCGCGCCGGCCGCCTTGCCGCGCTGCTGCGCCTCGGAGTAGAGGCGGAAGAGGCCCTCCAGCGCCTCCGGGGCGATGGGGTCCCAGCGCAGGATACGCTCGAAGGCGGCGGCGGCCCCCTTGGGGTCGCCCTCCTGCTCCCACAGCTGGGAGACCTGCTGCGAGCGGGCGATGCGGACCGGATCCTCATCGGTGGAGCGGATCTCGCGCTCGAGTGTGGCGATCAGGTCGAGTCGCTGCTCGAGGCGAGAGAAGTGCCCCTTGAGCGCCTGGAACGCGGGGATGTCGTTCGGCGCGAAGTCCAGCACGCGCTGCCAGGCGTCGATGGACCGCACCGGATCGTCGAAGTTCCCGTCCAGGTTCTCCGCCGCCATGCGGCAGAGACCCTCGGCCCGGCTGTCGTCGGCGGTGAGCCAGATCTGACGAAGCAGCGCGGAGTTGAGCGACTCGAAGTCGCCGCGGCGCCGGTGGAGCTTGATCAGCTCCTCGCGGGCGAGGAGATCCGTCGGGTCGAGCGAGAGGATCTCCTTCCAGCATGCCTCGGCCTTTTCGTCGTGCCCCATTCGCACGGCGTAGTGTTCGCCGAGGCGGCGCAGGATCTCGATGCGCTTCTTGGGCTCCTTGGTCAGGGCGAGCTGTCCCTCCAGGGCCCGGGCCACGCCGTCCAGGTCCCCGGCGGTCTCGTTCAGACGGGTCAGCGCCTCGAAGGCGTCCAGGTGCTCCGGATCGAGGGCGATGCGGCTCTCCCAGAGCTCGATGGCCTGCTGCGTATCCCCGAGCTTCTCCTCGGCGAGGACCGCGGCGCGCGAGAGGATCTCGGCCCGCTCCTTCGGGTCCGGCGTGTTGTCGGCCTCGGCGATGACCAGGCGGAGCAGCTCGTCGTGGCGGCCGGTCTGGGTCAGAAACTCCTGCTTGCGTCGGTTGCCCTCGAAGTCAGCGGGGTTGACGAGCAGGATCCGGTCGTAGGCCTCGACCGCTTGCTCGTGGAGCTGGGCCTGCCAGAGCGCATCCGCCACGAGGTGCTGGAGATCGATCGCCGCCTCGGGGGGAACCTCGTCGGACGCTGCCTGCTGCCCGAGCCGGACCAGCGAATCCCAGTCCTTGCGCTGGGCATAGACCCGCGCGAGCTGCAGGGTCGCGATGGGGTCCTGAGGGCTGCGCTCGACGATCTGCTCGAGCACGCCGCTCGCGCCGTCGGGATCTCTGAGCCCGGAGAGCTTGACCTCGGCGAGCTCGCGCAGGACGACGAGCTGTTCGGCCCCCTCCAGACGGTCGGCCTGCTCCTGAAGGAACTGGGCCATCTCGGCCCAGCGGGCGGTGCGGCGATAGAGCCGCGACAGCTCACGGGAGGCCTCCTCGAGGGCGTCGCCCAGCTTCCAGAGATGCTCCCACGCCTGGATCGCCAGACCGTCGTCGTGGAGCTTGGAGAGCGCGAGGTCGGCGGCCTGCTCGGTCCAGGAGAGCCGCTCGTTGGGGTCCCACGTGGCCTCGACGGCGGCCAGGTAGAGATCGTAGATCGCTTCCCACTCGCCGCGCGTCTCGTAGACCTCGATCAGGTACCCGATGGCCTCGGCGGACGCCGGGTCCTCCTGGGCCAGGACCGCGAAGGCCTCCTCCGCGCGCTTGGCGTCCTTGAGGCGGTCGCGGTAGATCCGCGCCAGGTCGAGCAGCATCCCGGTCCGGGTGCCGCGCGCCGCGTAGGGGGCGTGGATCAGCGCGTTTCCGGTGATCGCCGCAAGCTTGCGCCAGTCACCGACCCGCGCGAGCTTCTGAGACACCGCCTTGAAGATCTGGTACTTCGTGAGCCAGGTGTTGTCTCCCTCGGGGAGCGGCTTGTCCAGGGGGAGCGGCTCGATGGGCGGAGGCTGCGTCGCCGTTGCCCGGGGGGCCCTCGGCCCGGGCTCGGGCTCGGGCTCGGGCTGGAGCTCCGGCTCCGGCTCCGGCTCAACCGCGGGCTGGTAGGGCGCGGGCTCGGCCCGATACTCGGGCTGATAGGCCTCGGGCTCGGGCTCCGGCTCGGCCTGGTACTCTGGCTGGTACGCGTCGGCCTCCTGGCGGATCGCGTCGGTGGGGTACTCCTCGGGCTCGGCTGGGTAGGCCTCCTCGGCCTGGTACTCCTCGGCCTGGTACTCCTCGGCCGGGTACCCGTCAGACTGCCCGAGCTCCGAAGGGAGCTCCCAGTCGCCGCCGGGCTCCACCGAGGCGTGCTCGGCGGTGCTGGGTCCAGGCATCGCCTCCTCGCCAGGGGGCGTCTGGTCGCCCTCGAGGAACGGCAGGTCGGGGAGATCGAAGCCCTCGTCCACGGAATCCTCCTCCGTCGAGTAGGGCCGGGTCTCGCGCTTCGGTCGGGGCGGGAAGTCACCGTCCGCGGCGACTGCCTCGAACTGGGGCGGCGGCGGCGACTGGGGCGGAGCGAATCCTTCGGCGGTGAGCTCTCCGAGCGGCGCAGCCTGCTCCGGTCCGGTGCCCGGGTAGTACAGGGTGGACCGGCCCATGCGGGACGGGTCGCCCTGCAGGTTCTCGGGGTCGACCACGAAATCTGCGTCCGGTCCGTCAGCGAGGACCGGGATCTCAACCTCGGTCTCCTCCGATGGTGGACGCCGGGTGACGTCGTCGGCGCCCCAGCCGTCCAAGTCGTCCTCGTACTGTCCTTCTGGTTTACGTCCCTTGGGGTCGAACGGACCGTCGCCTTGCATGTTTGCTCCGCTTGGTAGATTGAAGGAGATCGGCATCTTACCCCCGGCGCTTGCGTCGGAGCAACCCCGCCAAGTGGTCCATCGAAAAAGAAGGCTGCGGCCCGGGGCAGACCTGTGTTATTCATCAAACCTGCCGATGAAGGAGCAAAGGACCTGCCCCCAGTGCGGGCGAAAATTCTCCGCACCGGCCACCCAGTGCACTGTCGACGGGTCGGCCCTCTACGGGCCAGACGCGGAGCGCCGGATTGGACAGACCATCGGCAACTACCAACTGCTGAGCATCATTGGTGTTGGTGGGATGGGCGTGGTCTACAAGGGGCAGCACGCCATCCTCGAGAAGCCGGTGGCCGTCAAGGTGCTCAACCCCCGGTTCGCCCAGCGCGAGGGTGGGATCGACCAGTTCCTGCGCGAGGCCAAGGCGGCCACCCGGACACGGCACCCCAACATCGTCGACGTCACTGACTTCGGCACCGCCCCGGACGGCTCGGTCTACTTCGTGATGGAGTACCTCGAGGGGATCACCCTCGAGGACGTGCTGGCCCGCGACGGCCGCGTGCCGCTGTTCAACGCGGTGAACATCATCCGCCAGATCGCACACGCGCTCTCGGCGGCCCACGCCGAGGGGATCATCCACCGCGACCTCAAGCCCGAGAACATCTTCCTCGTCAACCGCGAGGGGCGCCGCCGGGTCGTGCGGCGGCTCAAGGACGGGAGCTTCGTGGTGGAGAAGGAGGGCACCTTCGATTTCGTCAAGCTCTTCGACTTCGGCGTGGCGAAGTACACCCTCGACGATGTCGGGCCGAGCTACACGACGCGGGCCGGGATGATCTTCGGCACGCCCCAGTACATGTCCCCGGAGCAAGCGCGGGGCGAGGCCGTCGACGCGCGCAGCGACGTCTACGCCGTCGGCGTGCTGTTCTACGAGATGACCACCGGGATGGTGCCCTTCGACGGGGAGACCGCCCTGGACATCCTCAACGGTCACGTCTCCGGCATCCCGACCCCCCCGAGCAGGAAGAACCCCAAGGTGGACGTCGACGAGGGGACCGACCGCACGATCCTGCGCTGCCTGGAGAAGAACCCGGAGGATCGCTTCCAGTCCATGGACGAGCTGGTCGAGGCCCTGGTCGACTGCTTCACCGACCAGGTGTTCCTGCGCGACGCCCACGTGATGCCCGGCGCCATCGAGGCGGGGATCACGGCGCCGCCGATCCCGACGTCGATGACCGACGGAACGTCACCGCGTCCCCTCTCCCCCTCCGGTCCCAAGGCCCCGCCCGAGCCCGAGCCCGAGGACGGGACCGAGATCATCCCGGAGCGCGGAAAGAGCATCACGGACGAGCTGAGCGAGCTCTTCCACGGCCCGGGCGGGGGGCCCACGCCGGCAAACCTCGAGCAGGCGCTGGAGAGCGCCCTGCTCCGGGAGCAAGCGAGCGAGGTGCACTCGCTGACCTCGGAGCACGCCAAGACCACAAACAAGAGGGACACCGACGAGGAGCCGCAGCTGCGGCGCCGAACGGTGACCAACAAGGGCCTCGGCGCGCCCCTCCCCGAGGACAAGCCACGCAAGACCAAGCCGTTCGGCGACAAAGAGGACTGAGCGCCGGCGCGGACGCGAATGGCTGCTCTCTGGCGCACCCTCTCCGACACGTTCACCTCGATCACCACGCCAACCGTCTTGCGCCCGGTCGCCCTGGTTGTCGCCGTGGTTTGGCTCGGCTCCTTCGTCTTCCACCAGACGCGGGCGAGCGGCAACCTGGACCCGCGCGGCGCCGCGGTGGGCGGAGACTTCCTCGTCTTCTACGCGGCGGGCGAGATCGTGCGCTCCGGGAGGGGGGGCCGGCTCTACGATCCCGAGGTGCAGCGGGAGGCCCAGGCCCCGGTCCTCGGCGGACAGCGCCTGGGTCTGTACTACTTCATCAACCCGGCCCCCTTCGCGCTGCCCTACGCCTTGCTCGCGCTGCTGCCCTTTCGCGTCGCGTTTCTCCTCCACGCGGCGTTGATGTTGCTCCTCGCTCTTTGGGGCCTTCGCGCGCTTCGACCGCACCTGCCCGTCCTGCAGCGCGCGTGGCGGACGACGCTGCTCCTCGGCGTCTCGTCCTTTCCCCTGGTCCACACGATCCTCGGCGGCCAGAACGCGGCCCTCGCCCTGGCCCTGCTTTGCCTCGCCTACGCCGCCCTGCAGGCCGGGAACGATGTGCGGGTCGGCCTGAGCCTGGGTCTGTTGCTCTACAAGCCTCAGTACGCGGCGACGCTCCTTCTGCTCCTCGCCACGCGGCGCCGGTGGACACCGGTGGCGGTGGCAGGGGCCCTCGGGCTGGGGCTCTACGTCGCGGGGGCGCTGGCCTGCGGCTGGGACTGGCCGCTTCGGATGATGCAGTCAATGGGCGGGTTCTACCGCGCGCACGAACGAGTGGCCAACGGGCCGACGCACATCGCGATGCTCGAGGTGATCGACTGGAGCCTGCTGCTCCCGCTGGAGCGTGGCGGGGCGCCCGCCGCGCTCACGCTGTCGCTGAGGGCGGCGGCCTGGCTCGGAGTGGGAGCCGTCCTCGCCGCGGTGGTCTGGCGCTGGCGCGACGCGGCCCCGGGGGGGGCGCGCTTCTCTCTGCACTTCGCCCTCGCGGCGTCGGCGACCCTGATCACCAGCCTCCACGCCCAGTACTACGACGCGGCGCTCCTGCTCTTGCCCGTGCTCCTGCTCGTTGATCACCACAGCGTGGACCCACGGACCGTGGGCGGGGGCACGCGGGCGGTGCTGGTCCTGGTCTACGTCATCTTTCCGCTGCTGATCCTCGGCCACCTCTCGCTGGTGATCCGGTTCCAGCCGGCGGCGCTGATCCCCGTCGGCGTCGCCGCCTGGGCCTGGCGCTCGCTGCGGGGGGGGCGGGCCTGACGAGCTCGCCCGAAACGGATCAGGGGCAGCTTCCGGCGGCCGTGCAGCGGCGCAGGATGCCCTTTCCGCTCGCGAGGCCGCCGGCCAGCAGCACGCCCCCATCCGCGGTGAGCGCCACCGAGTAGTACGCCTTCGTGTCTCCCGCTCCGGCCACGATGGACCAGGTCTTGGTCAGCGTCGTGGACGAGAGCCTGTGCACCGTGCCGCGCGGGTCGCTGGTGTTGGAGCCCTGGATCCCGACGACGTAGAGCGCTCCGCCGTCGCTCGCGATGTCGAAGAACAGGTCGTAGTCGCTGGTCGGGTTCCAGTTGTAGGTGGCCTCGATCTTCGAGGTGGTCAGGTTGACGCGGAAGACCCCCGCGTAGAGGTCCGTGGCGCTGGCCGAGGCGTAGCCCGCGACATAAGCCAGGGTGCCGCTCACCACCAGGTCGCGGAACTCGGTGTAGGGCGTTCCGGCTTCGAAGGTGGCGCTCCAGCCCGGCTGGCAGAGCGCGCAAGGTACCGCGCTGCAGTCGGTTTCGTTGTACCGCGCGAGCAAGCCCTTGCCGCTCGCCGCGCCGGCGAAGTAGACGTGGCCTCCCGTTGCGTTCACCCCGCGGCCGAGGCCCACGCCGCCGAGCTCGATGCTACAAGCGGTGCCGAGGCTGATCGGCGCTCTCAGTCCCCAGGACTCGCGCGTTCCGGCCATGTCCTTGCTTCCGCCCAGCCACAGGCCGCCGCCCGCCGCGACGAGATCCCAGACCTCGTCCGTGCTGGTGCTGCCGACGAGGGCGACGTCCCCGACCGAGGCGAGGCTCGGCTTGGTGAAGGCCCCCAGGTAGCCATCCTGGGGGTCCCCGCCCGAGGCGGGCACCAGGGCGCCGACGACGTAGACCGTGTTGCCGTGGAGCGCGAGAGAGAGCGTGGTGACCGAGGTTGCGCCCGCGGGCAGGTGCGTCGTGCTGGCGAGCAGCTCGCCGCAGCCGTCGACCCGCGCGAGGTACACCTGGTTCGAGGAGGTACCGACCACGTACGCGGTGCCGTCGCCGTCGACGACCACCCGGCTCAGCTTGTCGGCGAGGGGCAGGCTCCAGCGGGTGCAGTCCTTGCACACGCCGGCGACGCAGGTCTCGTTCGCCGGGCAGCTGCCGCTCTGGCAGCTGCCGCCGCAGTTGTCAGACGCGCCGCAGGTCTTGCCCGCGCAGGAGGGGACGCACGCGTCGGGACCGGCCTGGTCGAGCCATCCCTCCGCGCCCGCGACGTCGAGCGGGACGCTCTCCGCGCCCGCTCCCTCAAGCGGGGCGTCGGCCGGCCGCAGGTCGAGGGGCCCATCGGGCCGGGCGCCGTCCGTGACCTCGGAGGGTGATACCAGCAGGCTGCACCCCGCTGGGGCGATCCACAGCAAGAGGCTGAACAGGGCCGGCCGCACCGAGCCAATATAGCACAGCGTCACGGGCGGCCGTCGCCGGATCAGCGCTCGGCGAGCATGAAGGCGCGGGCGAGGATCGTGGCCAGCACGCTGTCGCCCTCGAAGGGCAGGAACACGGCGGCCACGTGCTCCCGCGCCCGCCGGTCCGGGGTCACCTCGAGGGGCAGGTCGCTGTCGTCGCGGCGGACGTTCGCCGTGCCCAGGTGAACCCGGTAGCGATCGCTCTCTCCCCGGACCACGAGCCAGCGGTCCTCGAGCGCGGCGCGGTCGCGCAGGGTGGTGCGCGGCAGCACCCGGGCCAGCACGTCGCGGCGCGTGCGCGCGAGGGGCGCGAGCTCGCCCCAGACGTTGTCGGTCCAGTAGCGCCGCCAGGACTGCTTGATGTCAGCCTCGGAGAAGCCGGGCTCGTTGGCCACGCTGGAGACGCCGACGAAGAGGTCCACGTCCCGCAGCACCTCCGAGAAGACAACCGGCGGCACCTCCTCCAGGGCCAGCGGGTGATCCCAGAGCACGCCGTCGCCCACGGCGTGGAAGCGCAGCTCGCCGGTGACCAGGTAGGTGAAGATGAAGTCGTCTTTCTTGTGGTCCACCGGGTCGACCTCGAGGCTGGCCTGCACGCCCCAGCGCTCGAGCCGCCGCGTCGGGTAGTTGTGCGAGTCCCAGTAGCCCTGGATCGTGTACTGCCAGCCGCGGGTCTGGCACAGGTTGAGGAACGGGTGCTGGCGCACGATGTGCCCGGCGAAGCGGCGGTCGCCGGCGGCCCGGGGCTCCAGGGGGCGGTAGACCTCGCGCCAGAGCTGCTTGAAGGGCTGCCGGAGCTGCAGCTCGTCCAGGTGATCGCGCCAGACCAGCAGGCGCTGGAGCTGCGCCTCGTCGTCGGTGTCGATGTCCAGGATGTGCCACAGGCGCGCCTCGGCCTCCTCCGGCAGCGACAGCGGCTCGCCGCCGAGGGTGACCAGACGGCCGTCGCGCCAGATCACCTCGGTTGTCCCGCCGCCCGGGTCCTCCACGGCCCAGAGCAAGCGCCGGGCGAGCTGGCCGACCACTGGGTGCTCGAGGTAGCGCGCGCGCAGCGCGCCGAGGGGCAGGCGGCGGTCCTCGAGCCACAGGCGCTGCAGCCGGCCGGCCTGACCCTCGAGGAGCTCCTTGAGCTCCTTGGCCTGCTTCTTCAGCGCCTTGAGCGCCTCGGCGTGCCCCTCCTTCACCGCCTTGGGCACCGACTTCTGCCGCTTGCCGTCGGGCTTGAGCCAGCCCAGGCTGACCTCGCCGGCCCGGATCGCGAGCTCGGCGGTGTGCTCGCCGAGCTGGAGGCGCCGGACACCCTGCCGATCGAGGCCGAAGTCGGGCACGGCGAGCTCCTCGATGTCGGCGCGGCTCTGCCCGGCGCGCTCGGCCGCGGTGTTCAGCGCCCGCTCCACCTGGCCGCGTCCCGAGGCGTAGCGCACCTTGCCGGCGAGGCGCGAGAGGTGGGCCACGCCGACGCCTCCCGGCATCTCCGAGAGCGCGTGGAGGCAGGCGTTGCCCAGCTTCTTCGACGCCGGGCCGAAGTCCTTGATCTTGCGGTAGCAGCGCTCGCCGAAGCTGCCCACGGCCCGGGCCAGCCCCTCGTCGTCGAGGGAGGCCGCGGCCCAGATCAGCCCCTTGAGCACGTCCTGGTTGTGGTCGGACATGCCCAGCTCGACCTTCGTCCCCCACTGGGGCTGGCTGGTCCAGCCGAGCTTCGCCCCCTCCATCTGGCGCTGCAGCTCGCGCGAGAAGCGGTCGGCTCCGATGGCCTCGACGAGGGCGACCGCCTGGCGGGCCCACTTCTGGCTCGGGCGGGACTTGCCGGCGGCCTGCATCGCGTGGCCGAGGAGCGCGTCCCAAGGCGCCCGGTCCTCGAGGGTCTCGAGCCAGGCCAGGACATCGTCGCCCCAGAGACCGGGACGGACGTGCTGCGGGGCGGTCCCGTCGCCGCCGCCGAGCAGGAGACCGAGGCGCTCGCGGACCTTGCGGATCTCGGCGTGCTCGTAGCCCAGGGCCCCGGGATCGAGGCGCTTGCGGAGCGTCTCGATCCCCCGATGGAGCTCGGGAGAGATGCCGTGCTCGGCCACGTGACGCTCGAGAGCCCGCAGCGGGCCGGAGAAGGAGAGCTGGTGGGTCTCGGCCCGTCCCAGCGCGGTGAGGATCTCGAGGATCTGCTCGCTGGTGAAGGGCAGGCTCGCCCGCAGAAGCCGGGTGAGCAGCGCCTTGAGCCGAAACCCTGTCAGGTAGTCTTGCGTGGTGCTGAAGGTCAGGCTGCTGATCAGCGCTCCCAGCTTCCCTCGGCGTGGGCAGAGATCCTGCACGGCGAGCACGGCGAGCGCGGCCCGGGCCTCGGGGGTGGCCTCGAGGATCGCCCGCGCCGCGGGCAGCTCCAGCGCGGCGTCGGCCTGGGCGCCCTGGCCGAGCTGCTGGCGCGCGGCCGTGACGAAGGAATCCAGCATCTGCTGTTCGGTGCTCATCGCGCCTCCTCGTGTGAGGGGTGTTGTAGCACGGGCGGACGCGGACCGGGTACGGGCCTTGGCGGGGGTCACAACAACACGGATGGCTGGCGCGAGCCGGTGACGGCGCCGAGCGGGTGCGACCCCCCGGTCTCGCCGCCGCGGACCTGGTTGCTCAGGGCGGGCTGGCGCAGGCTCGGTTTGCTCTCGGTGGACGCGGTGCCGGGTCGGAGCGGGGTCCGCGCCGCCGGTCCGCAACGCAGCAACCTCCCGGCGCGAAGAACGGGCTGACGGTGACACACGAAACGGGACACGTTCGACGTGCTTTCGACGAGCTCGTGGCAAAGGGGTGTGTAGGTGGTCCGGCCTTCTGGCCGTCCTTGTTGCCCGGCGGGGCGCCGGGCTGTACGATAGCCGGCAGTCAGGAGGTGCCCATGACCCGTCCTACCGCCCTCGCGTTGCTGGCGCTGGCGGCGTTGCTCTGCGGATTCACCCCCTTCACCCGCGTGCAGAACGTCTGCCCCAAGTGTCCGGCGCCGAGGACCGACATCCTGGCGCTCACCAACGGCTTCAAGGTCGCGGGCAACGTGGTGGCCCAGAACGAGAGCTTCTACGTCGTCGAGCGCTTCGGCGAGTACCGGCCGGTGATGAAGACCGAGGTGGCCCAGGTGCAGTGGAAGGACAAGGGCGGCCCGGGCGCGCTGGGCACCGGGGACCAGATCCTGCTCAAGAACAACGTGGTGCTCCACGGCGCGATCACGGACGAGCGGGTCAACCAGTTCTTCGTGATCCAGGTCGGTCCGTTGCGCCACGTGGCCTGGCACAGCCAGATCCAGGCCGTGTTCAAGGCGGGCGTGCGCTACAACTTCAACGCGGCCCCCTGATTCCCCCGCCGTTTCAGGTCATTACCACCGGCTGAGTTCCATTTGCATCGACGGAGGCTCTGGGTATATTACCGGCCGGCCCGGGGCTCACCCCCCGCCAGCGAGGAGCCGCAATGGGAAAAACCTTTGCCGAGAAGATCCTGGGCGACCGCGTCGGGCGCCCCGTGTCGGCCGGCGAGATCATCACCGTTCGGCCTGACCATGTCATGTCGCACGACAACTCCGCCGCCATCGCCAAGACCTTCAAGAAGATCGGCGTGGAGCGGGTAAAGGACCCCGACGGGATCGTGATCATCCTCGACCACTGCGTGCCCGCCGCGGACGAGAAGTACGCCCAGAACCACAAGGAGATCCGCGCATTCGTCGCCGAGCAGGGCATCTCCTCGTTCTTTGACATCGGCCGCGGCATCTGCCACCAGGTGTTGCCGGAGGAGGGCTTCGCCCTGCCGGGGCGGCTGATCCTGGGCAGCGACTCCCACACGACGACCTACGGGGCGCTGGGGGCCTTCGCGGCCGGGATCGGGCGCTCGGAGGCGGCGGTGATCTGGGCCACGGGCGAGATCTGGCTCAGGGTCCCGCCGACCCTGCGCATCGAGATCGGCGGCAGCTTCCCGGCCGGCGTGGGGGCGAAGGACCTGATCCTGCACATCATCGGCAAGATCGGCGCCGACGGCGGGCTGTACCGCGCGGTGGAGTTCTGCGGCTCCACGGTCCGCTCGCTCTCCATGGGCGGGCGGATGACCCTGTGCAACATGGCGGCGGAGATGGGCGCCAAGATCGGCTACGTCGAGCCCGACGGCGTGACGTTGCGCTACCTCGCGCGTCGGGCTCGCGAGGGCTTCGAGCCGGTCTTCTCCGACGCCGACGCCGCGATCGACGAGACGATCAAGATCGACGCCTCAAAGCTCGCGCCCCTGGTGGCCAAGCCGCACACCGTCGACAACACGGCGGCCGTCACCGACGTGGCCGGCCGGCCCATCGACCAGGCTGTCCTCGGCACCTGCACCAACGGGCGGGTCGAGGACCTGTGGGTCGCGGCCAACCGTCTGCGGGGCAAGCGGGTCCACCCCCGGGTCCGTCTGCTGGTCTTCCCCGCCTCGAGCCAGGTCTACGCCGAGGCGCTGCGCCTGGGCCTGCTCGCCGACCTGCTCGAGGCAGGCGCGGTGATCATGAACCCGGGCTGCGGTCCCTGCCTCGGCGCGCACCAGGGCGTGCTGGCGCCGGGCGAGGTCTGCATCAGCACCGCGAACCGCAACTTCAAGGGCCGCATGGGCTGCAAGGAGGCCGAGATCTACCTCGCCTCCCCCGAGACGGTGGCTGCCTCGGCTCTCGCCGGGTGCATCGCCGATCCCCGTGACAGCTAGACGAACAGAGGCTGACAGATGAGCCAGGGCAAGGTCTTCAAGTACGGCGACGACGTGAACACCGACGTCATCTTCCCGGGCAAGTACACCTACACCGTCTCCGACCCGAAGGAGATGGCGGCCCACGCCCTGGAGGATCTGGATCCCGACTTCGTGAAGAAGGTGGGCCACGGCGATGTGATCGTCGCCGGACGCAACTTCGGCTGCGGCTCCTCGCGGGAGCAGGCCGCGGTTTGTCTCCGGGAGGCGGGCGTCGGCGCGGTGGTGGCGCGGAGCTTCGCCCGCATCTTCTTCCGCAACGCGATCAACGCCGGCTTGCCGGTGCTGGTCTGCCCCGACGCCGTCGACGCGTTGAAGAGCGGCGACACCGTCTCGGTCGACCTGGCTGGCGGCGTCCTCGCGTTCGGCGACCAGAGGTTCAGCTTTCCCGCCCTGCCCGAGGAGGTTAGAGGCATCCTCGAGGAGGGCGGGTTGATCCCCTACACCCGCAAGCGGCTGGGCAAGGCATAGACCCCGGCGCGGCACAACCGCAAGTGAATCGGAGGAACTGATGGCCAACTACCGTATCGCCTGGTTGCCCGGAGACGGCGTGGGCAACGACGTGATGGAGGCGGCGCGCATCGTGCTCGACGCCACGACCCTGTCGGCGGAGTACCCGCACGGGGACATTGGCTGGGAGTTCTGGTGCAAGGAGGGCGACCCGCTGCCCGAGCGCACCATCGATCTGCTGCGCTCCACGGACGTCTGCATGTTCGGCGCCATCACCTCCAAGCCCAAGGACGAGGCGGCCAAGGAGCTCGACCCCTCGCTGCAGGGCAAGGGCTTCGAGTACTTCTCGCCCATCGTCCGCCTGCGCCAGGAGTTTGGCCTCCACACCAACCTGCGACCGTGCAAGGCCTACGCCGGCAACCCGCTCAACTACCGGGACGACATCGACATCGTCGTCTGCCGCGAAAACACCCAGGGCCTCTACTCCGGCGTGGAGTTCTGGCCGGTGCCCGACCCGGTGCGCAAGACGCTGCTGGAGCACCACCCGAAGATGAAGCGCTTCGCCGACGTTCCGGCCGACGAGCTCGCCATCTCGACGCGCATTGTCACCAAGGCGGGCTGCGAGTCCATCGTGCGCCAGGCCTTCGACTACGCCAAGAAGCACGGTTACAAGAGCGTGACGCTGGTGGAGAAACCCAACGTGCTGCGCGAGACCGGTGGGATGATGACCAAGGCGGCGCGGACCATCGCCAAGGAGTACACCGGCATCGAGCTCTGGGAGACCAACATCGACGCCATGTGCATGTGGCTGGTGAAGAACCCCCAGACCTATGGCGTGCTGGTGGCCGAGAACATGTTCGGCGACATCATCAGCGACCTCTGCGCCCAGCTCGTCGGCGGCCTGGGCTTCGCCTGCGCCGGCAACATCGGCGACGACTACGCGGTGTTCGAGCCGACCCACGGCTCGGCGCCCAAGTACGCCGGCAAGTACAAGGTGAACCCCATCGCCACGCTGCTGACGGTGAAGATGATGCTGGAGCACCTCGGTGAGAAGCAGATCGCCGCGTCCATCGAGGCCGCCGTGGCAGAGGTGATCAAGGAGGGCAAGGTCCGGACCTACGACATGGGCGGCAACAGCACGACCCTGGACATGGCCAGGGCCGTGGCGGCCAAGCTATAGGGCTGGCCATGGGACAGACGGTCATCGAGAAGATCATCGCGGCCCACGCCGGACGCAAGGCCGTGCACCCTGGCGAGATCGTCTGGATCGATCTCGACGTCCGCTCGGCCCGCGACTTCGGCGGGGCCAACGTGGTCGGGCACCTGCGGCGCCACTTCGGCGCACAGCCGGTGGCCGACCCGCGCCGGACGGCCTTCACCTTCGACTGCGTCGTCCCGGCCAACACCATCCCCTACGCCGAGAACCAGCACACCTGCCGCTCCTTCGCCAGGGAGACCGGCGTGGGGCTCTACGACGTGGACGCCGGCATCGGCTCCCACGTGATGATTGAGCAGGGGCTCGCGCTGCCCGGCACGACGGTGGTGGGCACGGACAGCCACCTGAACCTGCTCGGGGCGGTGGGCTGCTTCGGACAGGGGATGGGCGACACGGACATCGCCTTCGGCTTCGCCACGGGCCGGACCTGGTTCGAGGTGCCGGAGACGATCCGCGTCGACGTCCGGGGAGAGCTCCGCCCGCCGGCGACGGCCAAGGACCTGACCCTCGCCCTCGTGGGGCAGCTCGGCTCCAAGGGGGCGCTGGGGCAGGCGGTGGAGCTCTACGGCGAGGCGGTGGACAAGCTGACGCTGGCCGAGCGGGTCACCCTCTGCTCCATGGCGACGGAGATGGGCGCCATCGTCGCCCTCGTCCGCCCGAGCCCCGAGGTGTTGGCGTTCCTCTCCCGCCGGGCGGGGCACCCCGTCGCCGCGCCGGCGTGGGCCGACGAGGGGGCCGGGTACGCGCGCACGGAGGTGCTGGAGATCGACAGGCTGCGCCCGATGATCTCCTTGCCCGGGAGCCCCTCCAAGGTCGTGTCGGTGGCCGATGTGGCGGGGACCCCCGTCGACTCGGTCTTCGTCGGCTCCTGCACCAACGGCCGGCTGCACGACTTCGCGCAGCTCGCCCGCGGGCTTCGGGGCCGCAGGGTGGCGCCGGGGGTGATGGCCAAGGCGGTGCCGGCGACGCGAGAGGTGATGACCGCGCTGCTGGAGCAGGGGCTGGTGGAGGCCCTGCACGCCGCGGGCGTGATCGTCTCCAACGCGGGCTGCGGCGGCTGCGCCTCCGGCCAGATCGGGATGACGGGCAAGGGCGAGGTCCAGATCTCCACCTCGAACCGCAACTTCCGCGGCAAGCAGGGCATGGGCGAGACCTACCTCGCCAGCCCGCTGACCGCGGCGGTGAGCGCGGCGGCTGGTCGGATCACCGAGCCGAGGAGGGCAGACGCATGACGTCCAGCGCCAGGCGGCCGACGGTCCTCGAGGGGCGGGTGTGGGTGCTGCGGGACGGGGACGGGCACGTCATCGACGACATCGACACCGACATGATCTTCCACAACGCCCACCTGGCGGTGACCCGGCTGGAGGAGATGGGGCAGTACGCCCTGGGCAACCTGGCCGGCTACGAGGACTTCCCGAGCAGGGTGGGCAGCGGAGACCTGATCCTCGCCGGCCACAACTTCGGCGCCGGCTCCTCCCGGCAGCAGGCGGTGGACTGCTTCGTCGCGCTCGGGGTCACGCTGCTGATGGCCGAGTCCTTCGGCGCGATCTACAAGCGCAACGCGATCAACGCGGGCTTTCCGATCATGGCCGCCGAGGACCTCACCGAGCTGCGCGATCCGGATGGCGGCCCCCTGGTCAGGTCGGGGGACCGGCTGCGCGTGGACCTGGCGTCCGGCAAGGTGGTCCACCTGGAGAGCGGGACCGAGCACCACGCCCGGCCGATGTCCGGCGTGCAGCTCGACATCTACCACGCTGGCAGCCTGTTCGCCTTCGGCGCGGCGGGCTAGCGAGCTAGCGGGAAGCAGGCTGCGTGGGCTGTCAACGAAGCGCGTCGCGAAGCGACCTCAGGCCGCTTGGCGCCCGGGTGATGGTCGCCCTGACCGGAGATCGGTCGCCGGAAGCGCGTTCGAACCAGGTCTTGATGGTCTCTTTGCCGCGGGCCGGGGCGGCGTAGTACGTGATCGTGTTGCCCGGCCCGACGGAGGTGGCGGAGATCTGGCCCCGGCCCTTGACCGGGTACGCAGCCTTCGCACCACGAACCTTGATTCCGACAACGGCATCTGCAGCCGGTCCCTGGCTTGTGAAGGTGAGATCGAATGGGCGCCCGGAGGCGGGGATGGACGTGGTCACGTTTCGAGATGGCTTGTTGCCGCGCATCGGCCTGGCGATCTCCCGCGCCTCCCACCGGGTCCCCCCGTGGGTCTGTACCAGCAGGTAGTTGATCTTGTTTGCTTTCACCACAAACGCATGCCCCGGAACCTGTACGCCCTCTCGGTCGTACCGGGGTCCCTCGAGCCGCCCGCTTCGGTAGAAGTTTCTGGTCACGCTTTTTATGTTGATCTTGGGGTTTCTCGCCTTCAAGGCCGCCATCGCACCCGAGGGTATCGTCCCGCTGGTGGCGGTGGCCGTTTGTGGCACGAGTGAGGCAGCAACGAGCAATGCACCCCAGAGCACTTTGTGGCACGACATGAGTCCCTCCGTGTAATCCGAAATGGATCGTGTTGTGGTGTTTTCCCGGGCTGTCTCTCCCGGGCCAAGCAAACCCAACTGATGCAACACGCAGGCCAAAGCGCGTGCGACTGCTCTGTTCCTCGGACTTGGCTCGCCACAAACCGGTGAAAGGGCGGACTTGCTCGCCGCGCTGGAACTGGTGCGTGGAAAAGGAGTAGGTTCTACGAATGCTCCGTCCGCTCTGCCTGCTGCTCGGGCTGTCGGCCCTGCCGGCCTGCCGTTGCCTGACCGCTGAGGACGAGCGGCCAGGGCCGACCTCGACGCCGACCCGCGCCACCGCGCCGCCGCCGGTGCCAGGCAGCGGTCCGCTGCCGCACCTCCCGGCGGCCACGGCCGGCTGGCGCTGGGCCACGTTTCTGTCTGCCCCCCCGCCCGCCCCGCCGTCCACACTCGATCCGAAGAGCACCCGGCCCGACCTGCACCACGCCGAGCTGCACCTCGTGGAGCAGGGCAAGACCCGCGACTACTACTTCTCCATCGGCGGCGCCCCGGTCACGGTCCAGACCTTCACGACAAGGGCGCCGCCGGCCGGCGCGCGGCCGCTCTGGCGCCACGAGCTGCGTTGCCACCGCTCCCTCGTCGGCGCGCGCCACGCCGGGGTCCTGTGGCTCGAGGCGCTCGGGGGCTCGGCGCTCCTCGCGGCCTGCTTTCCGCCCCGGGGGGAGGGCTACCAGGTTCACGCCCTCGACGCGCGGACCGGGGAGGTGCGCTGGATGGTCGAGCCCCGCCCTCCGCGGCAGGTCGAGCGAGAGCAGCAGATCCAGCTCGGCACCGACGACGGCAAGGTCACGGTTTACGGCCGGAACGCCGTGGCGCCCTTCGTCGACGTGCTCGACCCCGCGACCGGGCGCCCCGTGGCATCGGCCGCCCCGCCGCGATCCCTGACCCGAATTGCCTGGCGTGCCCCCCGCGCCCGGAGCACGCTGGTCGACGGCGCAGGGGCGCGTTACTCGACGCGCTTCCAGCCGCGCGGCAGGCTCGAGCTGCGCCGCACCGGGCCCGGCGGCGGGGACTGGCGCGCCACCGTGCAGGCGGGGCCCTTCGCCAGGCAGGCCGCCCTGGCCCTGGACGGCGAGCGGCTCTACGTGGTCGCCTACTGCGGCGGGGCGAGCGGGGCGGCGCTCTTCGCCCTGGACCGGGCACGGGGAACGTCGCTGTGGAAGGGCGGGCCCTACGGGGTCGGGCCCATCGGTCACTCCAGGTACTCGAACACCGTGGGCCTCGAGGTGATCGAGGGGCACCCCGTGCTCTTCGGCGAGGAGTCGGGCGGGCGCTACATCGAGGCCTTCGACCCGCGGACCGGCAGGTCCGTGGCGGCGCAGCGCTTCTACTGAGCAAACTCCGGTGCGGGCCAGGGCGTTTGGTCGGACCTGCGGCGGCGCCCCGCGGCTGCTACGCTTGTTTTTTTCGACGATGGAGGGTTCGCGATGGCCAGGCACAGGTGGCGACCGCCGCGCAAGCCGGAGCCCGACGACCCACTCCTTCGGGGGCGCAGGATCGCGTGCGAGGAGTGCGGCACGGTCTACGACCAGCAGGACGGCGACGGGCTCTGCAGGTACTGCAACGGGGAGGCGTTCGAGCTCGTCGAGCGGGAGGTCAAGCCTCCCGACTGATCAGCGCTCGCAGACCGAGCGGTGCACGAGGTACGCGCCGCCGTCGGCGTCGCTGGAGAAGAAGAGCTCGTAGCGCGTCTTGCCCTTGGCCGGCGGCAGCGGCGCGAGAAAAGCGCTGCCCTCGACGCCGGTGGTGTTGAGCTCGGTGAGCAGGCGCAGCCCCTGGAAGGGCTGGGCCGTGCTCGCCCGCTCCGAGACGTAGAGGTCCCCGTTCGACCCCGGCGTCTCCTTGTTGAAGATCAGCACCAGGCCGTCGGGGCTCAGCGCCGGGTCGTCCTCCTTGGCGCCGTTCACGTTGAGCGCCGTGGCGGGCGCGGCGGTCCAGGTGTAGGGCGCCGTCGCGCTGGCCTCGGCGAGGTAGATCGAGGTCTCACCGCCGGCGTCGTTGAGATTGAAGGCCATCCGCAACGCGCCGCCGCCCAGCACCGCCACGGAGGGGCCGTCCACGTCGGCGGTGATGGCCAGGCCGGACGGGTCCTTGACCGTCATTGGGGTGCAGGACGCGGGCAGCAGGCAGAGCTCCAGGTGGCGCACGCCGCTGGCGTTGGCGCAAGCGACCACCGCGTGCTCGGTGCCGCCCAGGTCGAAGAAGGTCGGATCCTCGGCGCCGGGGAGCAGCTCGCTCGCCGTCCAGGCGCCGAAGGGCTGGTCGTGGGCCGCGCGGGAGGTCTCGAAGCCGGCGAGGCTCATCGTGTGGGCGACGAGGGTCAGGCCGCTGGTGCGCAGGGCAGCCTCGGAGAGGTGGCTCACCCCGGTGACGGTCCCGACGAGCTGGGGGTTGCTGCAGGTCAGCGGTCCGGGCGGGGCAGCGTCGGGCACGCCGCCGTCGTCAGGGAGGGCCTCCCCCGCGCCGCGATCACCGGGCCCGACCTCCCCGGGCCCGTCCACCGCTCCATCGGCTTCGACTCGGCTGTCCCGCCCGGGATCCACCGCGCGGTCGAACCCGAGGCGGACGCACCCGACGCAGACGCACCCAACGCAGACCCCGCACACCATCAACACGAGCCTCCGACGCCCCATGCGTCCAGCATAGTACAGTCGACGGCGCCGATGCTTACTATTTGTTGGTGGTCTATGCTCGGTGGTGATGCCCGTTCACAAGCCCGAGGTGGGCCGCAAGTTCCACGCCGACGGGTCGGCGCGTCGCTTTCCGGGCAACACGATCATCTGCCCCGTTGGCCCCGCGGCGCCGCAGTACGAGGAGATCTGCGGCGTCCAGACGCGGGCCCTGGCCCGGCGCTTCGGGCCGAAGCTGGCCCCGCTCCCGCCCTCGAGCTTCCACGTCACCGTCTTCGACGGCCTGTGCGACGAGGAGCGGGTGCCCGAGCACTGGTCGAGCCGGATCCCGCTGGACGCGCCCCTCGAGGAGACCGACCGCCTGCTCGCCGGGTGGCTCGCCCCCCTCCGCTGGCCGGATCGACTGAACATGGCGCTCGTCGGGCTGGGCTCCTTCGAGGTTGGGCTGAACCTCGAGTTGACCCCGGCGGACGAGGTCAGCGCGGGGCGGCTGGCCGGATTTCGCGAGGCGGTGGCCCGGGCCACCGGGATCCGCCACCCAGGCTTCGAGTCCTACGCCTTCCACCTCTCGCTGGCCTACCTGCTCTACGAGCTCGACGGGGAGGAGCTGGCCGACTACCGCGAGCTCGCCGCCGAGACCGAGGCGCGGCTCGCGCCGAGCTTCGGCGTGCTGGAGCTCGGCAGGCCGCGGCTGACCTTCTTCGAGGACATGTTCGCTTTCCCGCTGTCGCGGAGATGACCTCAGTCGAGCCGCTCGATCCAGCGATCCAGCCGCTCCGGCGCCGCGTGCCACGGACCGTTCCCGGCGACGAGGAGGTGGTGCAGGAGCTGGGTCGAGAGCACGCCGACCAGCGCCATGTTGTCCGCGTTGGAGGGGACGCGGTCCCGAAAGCGGCGGCACTTGTCGTGTAGGCGCTTCACCGCGACGGGCTCGAAGACGCCCGCGGCGCGCACCGCGTCCTCCCCGAGCAGCTCGGCGACGTAGCCCGGGGCGTCGTCCTGGACGAAGCTCTGGGCGTCCGGGGCGCGGTAGGGCTGCTTGGGGCGCGAGAGGATCGAGGCCGGTACGAGGTCCCGGGCGGCCCGCTTGAGCAGGTGCTTCTCGTCGAGCACGCGTAGCTTGGCCTCCGGGGGCAGGCCGCAGGCGTACTCCATCACGTTGTGGTCGAGGAACGGGAAGCGCCCCTCGACCGAATGGCCCATCAACATCCGGTCGCCCTGGGAGGAGAGCAGGTAACCGCTGAGCAGGGTGACGATCTCCAGATACTGGGCCTGGCCCAGGGGCTCCCATCGCGCGACCTCGGGAGGCAGCTCCTCGAGGAGCCCGGCCGCCGGGTCGAAGGCGCCGAGCGCCTCGCGGGTGGCCGGGGCGAACATCCGCTGCAGGCTGCCGGCGCTCTCCCAGCGCGGGACATGGGAGAAGGCCGGGCTGGCCAGGCGATCGAAGCCCTTCTGGAAGAAGGCGCGCTGCATCGCCTTGGCCGCCGAGGGGGCCCGGGCCATCCAGGGGTAGAGCCGTTCGAGGATCAGCGGGCGCAGGGCGGAGTCGGGTCGACGGGCCCAAAAGCGCCGCGCCTTGGCCTCGCGGAAGAGGTCGTAGCCGGCGAGGAACTCGTCCGAGCCCTCGCCGGTGAGCACCACCTTGTAGCCGCGCTGCCGGACCAGGCCGCTCAACACGAAGAGCGGCGTGGGGGCCGAGCGGAGCAGGGGCGCCTCGGCGTGCCAGACCACGTCGGGGAACGCGTCGGCGATGGCGCGGTAGCCAACCTCGATGGACGAGTGGTCGGTGCCCAGACGCTCGATCATCTCCCGCTGGTAGCCTCGCTCGTCAAAGTCACGGTCCTCGAACTGCACCGAGAAGGTCGACAGGGGCCCGTGGTGGAAGCGGCGCACCAGCGCGCCGATCACCGACGAGTCGATGCCTCCCGAGAGGTAGACCCCGACCGGGACGTCGGCGCGGAGCATGCGCAGGCGCGTGGCCTGCTCGAGCCGGTCGCGCAGCTCCTGCGCCAGGCGGTCGAGCTCGGCCTCGTCGGCGTAGTGGAACGGCCGGTCGCTATCCAGGAAGCGCGGTCGCCAGTAGACCTCCTCGCAAGGGGTCCCATCCTCGACGATCAGGGTCGCGCCGGGTCTCAGCTGACGCACGCCCCGGAGCGCGGTGCGGGGCGCCACGGGGGACCAGAAGGTGAAGACCTGGGCCAGGCCCTCCGGGTCGAGCGCCCGGGGCACGGCAGGGTCACAGAGCAGCGCCTTGATCTCGGAAGCGAAGAGCAGGCGTCCGCCGACCTCGGTGTAGAACAGCGGGCGGATCCCCACGCGGTCCCGGGCCAGCACCAGCCGCCGCCTCGGGCGATCCCAGACCGCGAAGGCGAACTGCCCGTTGAAGCGCTCGACGCAGCCTGGACCCCACTGCTCGTAGGCGTGGACGATCACCTCGGTGTCGCTGCGCGTGCGGAAGCGGTGCCCCGCGGCGCGCAGCTCCTCTGCCAGCTCGACGTAGTTGAAGATCTCGCCGTTGAAGACGATCCAGACCGTCTCGTCCTCGTTGGCCATGGGCTGGGTCCCACCCGATAGGTCGATGATCGAGAGGCGGCTCTGCCCCAGCCCGACGTGGAGGTCGCGGTACCCGCCGTTTTCGTCCGGGCCGCGGTGGTGCAGGGCCCCGACCATCTGGCGCAGCAGCGCCGGATCCGGCGCCGGGCCGTCGCCCAGGTTGAGGACGCCGCAGATCCCGCACATCGGACCTACTCGCCGTAGATCTTCTCGCGCAGCAGCGACACCAGGCTGTCGACGGGGACCCGGCTCTGCTCCATCGAGTCGCGCTCCCGGAGGGTCACCGTGTTGTCGTCGGCGGTCTGGTGGTCCACGGTGACGCAGAACGGCGTGCCGATCTCGTCCTGCCGCCGGTAGCGCCGTCCGATGGCCCCGGCGTGGTCGTAGGTCACCGCGAAGTGCCGCTTCAGACGGTCGCGGATCTCCAGCGCCCGCTCCGGCTGTCCCTCCTTGCGCAGCAGCGGAAAGACGCCGACCTTGATCGGCGCGAGGCGCGGGTGGAGGCGCAGCACCGTGCGCTCCTCCTCCTCGGCGTAGGCGTCGACCAGGAAGGCCAGGGTCGAGCGGTCCACGCCTGCCGAGGGCTCGATCACGTAGGGCACGAAGCGCTCCTTGCGCGCCTCGTCGAAGTAGTCCAGCCGCTTGCCCGAGTGCTTGATGTGGCAGGAGAGGTCGAAGTCGGTACGGTCGGCGACGCCCTCGAGCTCGGACCAGCCGAAGGGGAAGTTGTACTCCACGTCGACGCACCACTTGGCGTAGTGCGCGAGCTCGTCCTTCTCGTGCTCGCGCAGGCGCAGGTTCTCCTTGCGCATCCCGAGCTCGAGGTACCAGCTGTAGCGCTGGTCGCGCCAGTACTCGTACCACTTCTGATCCTCACCCGGGGTGACGAAGAACTCGAGCTCCATCTGCTCGAACTCCCGGGAGCGGAAGGTGTAGTTCCGCGGGTTGATCTCGTTGCGGAACGCCTTGCCGATCTGGGCGATGCCGAAGGGCAGCTTGGCCCGGGCCGTGTTCAGCACGTTGTCGAAGTTGACGAAGATGCCCTGCGCGGTCTCCGGACGCAGGTAAACCACCGAGGCGTCCTCCTCCACCGGACCGACGTAGGTCTTGAACATCAGGTTGAAGCGCCGGGCGTCGGTGAGCTCGCCGCCGCAGTCCGGGCAGCGGTCCCCCTCGAGGTTGTCGGCCTTGAAGCGGTGCTTGCACTTCTTGCAGTCCACCAGGGGATCGGTGAACTCCTCGACGTGGCCGGAGGCGACCCAGACCTGGGGGTTCATCAGGATCGATGCGTCCAGGCCGAAGACGTTGTCGCGCTCGGTGACCATCGCACGCCACCAGGCCTCCTTGACGTTGCGCTTGAGCTCGACCCCGAGGGGGCCGTAGTCCCAGGCGCCGTTGAGGCCGCCGTAGATCTCGCTGGAGGGGAAGATGAAGCCGCGCCGCTTGCAGAGGGAGACGAGCTTCTCCATCTGCGTGCCGCCGTGGATCTCGTGGGGAGCTTTCTTTGCCATGGGGGGAATCCTTACTGCAGGCCGGCGGGGGGCGCAAGCACGCCGTTGGTGTGGCGTGCCGCCACTGTACACGATGCGACGGGGTGCGACGCGCGTGCGACGGGTGTCGGACTGTTCTGTCAAGTGCCGAGAATCACAGGTCATCGGTGTTGGCGCGGGAGGTGCAAAGTGGAGGATCCGTGACACGACGGAGGACGACGATGAGACTCGCACCGCTGCTCGGCCTGGCCCTGATCGCGCTCACGGGCGCCTGCACCCACCAACGACCCCTGGTGGCGGACGTGGGGGTTCGAACGACGGTCACGGACGTGGGCAGCGGGGCGGACACCGTCAGCCCGGCGAAGGTGCGGCGCGCCGCCGCGGAGGTTGTGGCGCTCCACGCGCAGCGTTTCGGTTGCCCCGCCGTGCGGGTGCGCAGGGCCGACTCCCTGGTGCGCGGCGATGGGACGCCGTGGCTGGTGGTCCGCCTCCAGGCCTGCGGCGAGGAGCGGGTCTACGAGAGGACCGAGCTGGGCTGGAGCGAGGCCACCGCGCGGCTGCGTTAGCAGGTCGTGGCGTCGAGCAACGAGCGGCGGCCACGGTGGAGCGGGTCGTGGTCCAGGAAACACTGGATAGCGGTGGAAAGTACGGTGATGGCATCTCGGCAGCCACGGAGGAGGGCTACGGCGAGGTCGAGCTCACGCTGGCGAGCAGCTTCATCGGCGCGAGCAGGCGCACGGGCCTGCTCTTCTCCGGCGGCGCGGGCAGCGTCCGGGGCTCCGTGTTCCACGACAACCAGCTCTCCATCGTCCTCGCGCACGGGGCACACCCGAACATTGGCGACGACAACGTCTACCAACACAACGTCGAGGACCGCATCAGCTTCAACGACGTGCAGCCGGCGCCGCCGATCGCCGTAGACGGCGTTTCTACGCCGCCAGGCCGGTCTCCACCAGCAGGAACACCGTCCGCGCGAAGCGCGCGCGCGTCTCCGGGTCGTCGTAGCGGTCGAGCAGGTCGGCCAGCGTGCGCCGGCCGTCCAGCCGGGTGTAGACCTCCCGCGTCAGGTCCCCGGCGCGGAAGACCTCTGGTGGCACCGGCGGCGGGCTGACCGCCTCGATGCGCAGCGGGCGCAGCGGGGCAATCCGCCGCTCGAGGACGTCGCCAGGAATCGTTGCCACGCCGGCTCCGACGATCTCGTACCCGTCGAGGCCGAGGGGCGCGGCCTCCTGGGTGAAGACGCGGTCGCGGTAGAAGCGGTAGCTCCCCGTCTCCCAGGCGAAGACGTCGAGCAGCTTGCGGCGCACCTGCCGGGTCAGGTGGCGCATCACCTCCATCGGCCGCAGCAGCTTGAGGGCGACGAGCGTGGCGCCGAGCTTGCCGTTGAAGCGGGGCAGCATGGCCAGGGCCATGGAGAGCTCGCCCTCGGAGAGCACGCCCTCCCCGAGCAGGTACTGGCCGAATAGCTCGTCGGGGAGGTTCGAGGAGACGTACTCCGGGTCGCCCTCCTCGAAGAAGATCTCCTTCACCGTGCTCTGGGCCCGGAAGACCAGCAGGCCGCGCTCCTCGCCCAGCGCCAGCCGGAAGAAGATCCGCGCGGCGCTGTGCAGCGCCAGATCCCCGGCGAGGTCCGGGGCGGGCAGGGAGCCGACGTCGACGTCGGGCGCGGCGAGCTCCGAGGCGCTGATGCGGGAGGCGGCCACCTCCTCCGCGGAGGGGGGCCGGGCGAGGGCCTGCAGCTCCGCGGGCGGGGGAGGCACCTCGGAGCGGTGCTGGTGGAAGTCCTGGGAGCCGCCCGTGCTCCCCGGCTCCACCTCGGTGACCGCGTCGATGGCGTCCGCCGTGTCGAGCCGCTGGTTCTCCCGCGTACCGGTGGGGACCGGCGCGGGGGGCGCTGGCGGCTTGATCGTCATCTTCCGCCGGCGACGGTAGGAGCGCCGGGAGCCGCCGTCGGGCTCGCCGTCGCTCGCCTTCCCCTGGCGCAGGTCGCGGGTGGGATCGGCGACCCGCGGCCGCTTTCCGGGCGCGATGACCAGGGCCTGCGTGGGCTCGGTCACGGGCGCCGGGCGCCGGGCGACGCTCGCGGTGGGCTGGGCCGGGGCGAGGTGGGCGACCGGGTCGATGCCGTGGTCGATCTGCGCCTGACGCAGCTGCTCGAGAAAGCGCCGCACCTCGTTGTCCCGGACCATCAGGCGCTTCTCGAACAGGTACCGGTGCAGCGCGTCGCGGAAGGTCGCCGCCTCCTGGAAGCGGAGGCCCGGGTCGCGGGCCAGCGCGGCCTCGATGATGTCGAGGAGCGGCGGGTCGATGTGTCCGCCGTAGCGCTCGAGGCGGCGCAGGTCGACGTCGCGGACCTGCAGCAGGACGTCCAGGGGGTTGTCGGCGATGAACAGTCGCCGGATCATCAGCAGCTCGGCGAGGACCACGCCCACCGAGAAGATGTCGGACCGGTGGTCGACGTCGAGCCCCGAGACGGCCTCGGGTGAGAGGTAGCCGTACTTGCCCTTGAGCGCGCCGGGCTCCGTGAACTCCTTCCACGCCTCGACCTTGGCGATACCGAAGTCGCCGAGCTTCACCTGTCCGAGCTCGGAGAGAAAGATGTTGGAGGGCGAGACGTCGCGGTGCGTGATGCCGAGCGCGTCGCCCGACGGGTCGGTCAGCTTGTGGGCGTAGTCCAGCGCGTCGAGCACCTCGGCGGCGATGTGCACGGCGATACCGGTGGTCGGGCGCAGGCGCAGCTGGGCGCAGGTGCGAAGCAGCGCCGAGCCGTCGATCCCCTCGACGTACTCCATGGCGATGAAGTACAGGCCGTCCTCCTCGCCGAAGTCGAGGACCTGGACCACCTTGGGGTGGGTCAGGCGCATCATCAGCCGGGCCTCGGAGATGAAGCGCTCCACGAACCCGCCGTCCGGATCTCCCATCAGCTGGGGCAGGATCCGCTTGATCACCACGGTCTTCTCGAATCCATGGGAGCCGAGGGTCTTCGCCCGGTAGATCTCGGCCATCCCCCCGACGGCGATCTTGTCGAGGAGCAGGTATCGACCGAACCTGACCGGTTCCAGGTGGTCTCGCGTCACCGGAGGATTGTAGTCCCGGGAGGTGAAGCTGGCACCAAAATTGGCAGAGACGGTGGTCGTGGCGTTGCGGAGCTATCGAGGGACCGGCGTCAGGGGGCTCGGGCCGATGCGCGGCCTGTCGTGGGCGCCGGTCACGTCGAAGTAGGTCGGCGTCCGCTGGTTGCAGGTCGGGCAGCCCTGGACCACGAGCCAGAGCTGCCGCTCGCCGTAGGGGGCGGGCCCCTCGATCACCTTCTGCAGCGTCGCTCCGCACCCACAACGGCTGCGGACCAGCGCCGGGATCTCCGCGAAGGCGGCGACGTGCAGCGGGCTGAGCGGGCTTCTGCCCGGGGGAAGCCTGCGGGCACGCAGCCGGAGCAACCCGCGCCGAAGGATGACAACCCAGCGATCGACGAGAGCGAGCACAACGATGCACAGGATGAGGATGGCCAGGAGCCAGAGGAGATCGCTGAGTGAGTCGAACATCTAGTGGCTTATACTTCTAACAGAAGTCCTGCCTTCCCGAGGGAAAACATCATCTGTTATCATAAAGCACTCACTCCGGTGACCTCAAGCGACACGATGAATGTTTGAGACTGTGATCTCCCGCACGGCGCCCTGCTACGACCGCAGGCCGTGGGGATAACAAGACAAGTGACGTCAAAGACCAACTGAGCTAATAAATGGGGTCACCAGGCGGACTCGGGCCGCTTGGGGCTGATACGAGCAAGAGACCCGGATGGACCTGCGCAGGATGATAAGTCCCCCGCACAACCGGCTGCTCCGGCTGCCCGGCCGCGGCCAGCTCCTCGTGTGCACCGATCTGCACGGCAACTTCCGCGATTTCCAGCGGATGCGGGACCTGTTCGTGGGCTGCCTGGAGTCCGGCGAGGATCCGTACCTGCTCTTCACCGGCGATTTGATCCACGGCCCGAGCTGCACGGCGGAGGAGTGGCCGGACTACCTTGGCAGCTACTTCCCCGACGAGTCCCCGGGTGTCGTCGAGGGGTTCATCCGGCTGCAGGAGCGCTACCCGTCCCGCGTGGCCTGCCTGCTCGGGAACCACGAGCACTCCCACGTCGGCGGACCGCACACGCCAAAGTTTTGGCCCGACGAGACCCTGCACTTCGAGCAGACGGTGGGGCCGAAGCAGACCAAGCGCTTCCGCAAGCTGTTTCGCTCGTTCCCCACCGTGGCCCAGGCGGAGTGTGGGGTGGTGGTGACCCACGCCGCCCCCAACGCCGAGCTCACCGGTCCGGAGGAGATCGAGGCGATCCGCTACGAGGGGTTCGAGCAGCTCCCCATCGCGTCCCTGGAGGAGATGCCGCTCCTTGGTCGCCTCCTCTGGTCACGCCGTTGCCCGCCGGAGACCGCGCGGCGCTTTCTCGAGGCGCTCTCCGTCAACGGCCTCTCCCTGGGCGTGGTGGTCTACGGCCACGAGATCGTCCCGGAGGGGTTCGAGCGGATCGGCCCGGAGCAGCTGCTGCTCTCGACGAGCTTCGGCGTGCGCGACGGCAACAAGACCTACCTGCGCCTGGACCTCGGCGGTCGCTACCGCAGCAGCGACGATCTCCGCGACGGCGTGGAGCTCCTGCCGCTCTGGCCCAGGTGATCCGCCGGGGAGATCACATCGCCCGGATCCGCTCCCACATCGCGGGGGCTGCCCTTCTGGCCTCGTCGGCGATGGCCTCGACATCGAGGGCGCGGATCCGCTTGTCCTGCATCAGCACCTTGCCCGCCGCGATGGTCGTGTCCACGGTGGCGTCCACCATGCCGAAGATCAGGTGACCGAGGAAGTTTTGGGCCTCGAGCGGCGTGGGCGGCGAGTAGTCCAGGATCGCCAGGTCCGCGTCCGCCCCCTGCTCGAGGGCGCCCAGGCGCGCCTTGGGGAAGTGCCGGGTGGCGATGTGCCTGTTGTTCTGGAGCAGGAGCTGGGGCGCCTCGACGAAGGCGACCCGCGGGTCGTGGCTGTGCAGCCGGTGCAGCAGAAACGCGCAGCGCATCTGCGCCAACATGTCCGATGACATCCCGTCGGTTCCGAGGCCCACCAACACGCCGCGCCGCATCAGGTCGAGCACCGGCGCGACCCCGACGGCGTTGTTCATGTTGGACTCGGGGTTGTGGACGACGGCCGTTCCGCTCTCCCGAAGCAGGTCCATCTCGACGTCCGTGACGTCGATGCAGTGGATGAACAGGGAGCGCTCGCCGCAGATCCCGCGGTCGACGAGGCGCTCCACCACGCGCATGTTGTGGCGCGAGAGCGAGTGCTCCTGGTCCTCGGGCCCCTCGGCGACGTGGATGTGGTAGCCGACGTCGAGCTCCTCGCCCAGCTCGCGACACGCCGCGAGCGTCTCGTCCGAGACGGTGAAGGCGGCGTGGATCCCCACCGTGCCGGAGAGTCGATCCGACGGCCGCTCGCGCAGCCGGGCGAGGAAGCGGCGGTTCTCCTCGACCCCGGCCCCCGGCTGGTTGCGGTCCGAGACCTCGTAGCACAGCGAGGCCCGGATCCCGCTCTCCAGCACCGCATCGGCGATGGCGTCGAGGCTGCCGTCGCGGCAGGAGGGGCTGGCGTGGTGGTCGATGATCGTGGTCGTCCCGTTGCGGATACACTCGCCCAGAGCGACCAGCGCGCTGAGGCGGACGTCCTCGGTGGTGAGCGCGCGGTCCAGCTTCCACCACAGGCGCTCGAGGATCTGGCCGAAGGTGTAGGCCGGCTCTCCCGGCGGGGCGAAGCCCCGCGCCATCGAGCTGTAGAGGTGGTGGTGGGCGCAGATGAAGCCGGGCAGCACCACCTTGCCCGCCGCGTCGACCATCACCCGGGTGGCGAGGTAGCGGTTCTTGAGCTCGCTCGTCGTGCCGATGTCGGCGATCTTGCCTCCCTTGATCAGGAGCGCGCCGTTCTCGATCACCCGGTTCTGCTCGCCGAGGGTGACCAGCGTCCCGCCGGTGATCAGGTACTCGTCCATTGTCACGCCTCCTGGAGCGCGGCAGCCTCCTCCGGCGTGCGCTCCCGCATGGTGATGGCGCCGGCGAAGCACTTGAGGGCGCAGATGCTGCAGCCGATGCAGCGGCTGGCGTCAGTGACCGGGAAACCCTCGGAGTCGGAGGAGATCGCGAGGTACGGACAGCGGCCGCAGTTGCCGCAGCGCAAGCAGAGCTCGCGCGTCGCCTGGGAGACCTTCTTCGCCGGAGACAGGTCCATGAAGTCGACGATCGGCTCCGGGAGCGCGATGCCGCACAGCTCGCTCACCGACCCGATGCCTCGCTCCGCCATCAGGTGGCTCAGGCCGCCCTCCAGGTGGTCGATGATCCCGTAGCCGTCCCGGGTGACGATGGTGCAGAACTGCACCGTCCGCGCGCCGAGCGCGAGGAAGTTGGCGGCGGCGTGGTGGTCCATCGGGCCTCCGTTGCCGGAGATGACGACCCCCAGGGGCGCGGCCTTGGCCAGGGTGAGGTAGCTGATGGGCAGCACGCCCTCGCCGCTCATCCCGACCACGATCCCGCCGTCCCAGCGCCCGCCCGAGGGGCGGAAGGACAGCGTGGGGAAGGTGTTGGCCAGGGTGATCCCCGCCTTCTTGCCCGGGTGGCGGGCGAGCAGCTCCTTGATCGGCGCGACGATGGCCGCGATGGAGGTGACCGCGCCGGTGAGCTTGAACAGCTTGGGCACGTCGCCCCGGCCGGCGGAGAGGATCCAGTCGATGATCTTCACCGTCAGCGCCGGGTTCTGGGAGACGATGTCGCCCTCGGTGCCGTCGCCGCCCTGGGGGCAGGACAGGCTGTACTCGATGCCCATCGCCCCGGCGTCCTCGAGCTTGCGCGTGTTGCCCTGCCACTGCCGCGCGTCGGCCTCGTCGTCCCCGGAGACCGGACCCCCGGTGGAGGCCATGGTCAGGCGGTCGGGAAACTCGCGCACCAGCTGCTCCACCTCGCGGCAGACGCGGTCGAGCGGGTGCCCCGAGACGTTGTCGCAGTTGGCGTAGGTGCCCTTGCCGAAGGCGAACATGTACTCGCCGGGGATGTGGATCGGCACGTCGTCGAAGGCGGTCTTCATCACCGCGCCCGCCCAGCCCGCGCGGTAGGCCAGGCGCATCTGCTCCAGGCCGTCGGTGGGCGGCGCCGCCGAGAGCAGGAAGGGCGAGCGGATGCGCCGCCCGAAGAAGTCGGCGTCCAGCTTCACCGGGCGGAAGTCGTGCCCCGGCAGCTGGATTCGGCTCTTCACGTGGCCGCCGACCCGCGGCTCGGCGGGCGGGGCGTCGCGGCCGGCGAGGAAGGCGCTGGCCCGGGCCGCGGCGTTCTTGCCCGCGGCGGCGGCCTCCACCACCGTGGTCGGCCCCTCGACGTAGTCCCCGGCGCAGAACACGCCGCTCGACTGGACCGGCGCCTGGCCCGCCCGGTTGCCGATGGCGATGATCACCGTGTCGATGTCGTCGCGGCGCGCCTCGGTGCCCCGGATTGGCTCGATGGCGGCGAGGCTGAAGCTCTTCTGTCCGGCGGCGAGGCGGACCTTGACGGTGGAGATCCCGGAGATGCTGCCGTCCCGCACGTGGATCTTGTCGACCCGGGTGCGGCCGCCGACGTCCACCGCGCTGTCGAGCAGGATCGCGAGCTCGTGCTTGGACAGCGGCATCTCGCCCACGGTCTCGAGGGCCACCATCTCCACACGCTCTGCCCCCTGGCTCAGCGCGGTCATCGCGCAGTCGAAGGCGGTGGCGCCGCCCCCGAGCACCGCCACGTGTCGCCCCTGCAGATCGTGGGCCTCGGCGTTCTCCAGGTAGCTCGTGCCGGCGAGGGCCAGATCCTCGCCGGGGATGCCGAGCTTGATCGGCTCCCAGAGCCCGATGGCGGCCACCACGGCGTCGTAGCCCTTGGTGAGCAGGCGCGCCGGGTCCTGCTCCGGGCCGAGCCCCAGGCGGACCTCGATGCCCCCCTGGGAAAGGAGCCAGGCGATGTCGCTCTCGAGCACGTCGCGGGGCATGCGCAGCGGCGGGATCGCGCGGCACATGCCGCCGAGCGCCGGCCCGGCCTCGAAGATGGTCACCGCGTGCCCCTCGAGCGCGAGCTGGGCCGCCGCGGCGAGGCCCGCCGGCCCCCCGCCGACCACGGCGACCTTCCTGCCGCTCGCGGCCGCGCGCTCAAGCCCCGGCATCACGCCCAGCTCCTTGGCCCGCTGGACGATGGTCGCCTGTACCGCCGGAATCTCCACGGCGCCGTCGAGCCGGCGGTGGACGCAGGCCGCCATGCAGTGCTTGTCGGGACAGACCAGGCCACAGACCCCACCGAGGGGGTTTTTACTCATGATCAGGGCGGCCGCGTGGCGGAAGTCGGCCCGATCTCCGAGAGCCGCCGCGCGGATGAAGTCGGCGGGCGAGCAGTCGCAGGGGCAAGCCTCCTTGCATGGTTTCTCCTCGCAGAACTCGCACTTGCGCACCTCGGCCCGCAGCTGGGCGTCGGTGAGGAAGAACCCTTGCTCGTAGATACCCCCCATGCTCTTTGCGTCGGCCACGGTGCAGCTCCTTGATACAGCTGAAAAACAGAGATGATAGGGCCCTGTGGACCGGGAGGCCAGCCCCTTTTGGCCTTTGGGCGGCCAGGCAAGGTTTTGCCGGATCGCGCAACGTCGACGTGGCGCCGACCCGGGGCGCGGCTGTAGGTTATCGAAAACGCAAGGCCCGTGTGTCGGCACGGAACTCGCAAACACTGCCTGGACCACCATGAGCTCGGACGCGGACACCTGGGGCCGGCT
>Ga0316576_10000093_pt1 | contig 31675 bp, 25 predicted proteins | sample S0NA_FD_203075 | JGI IMG/M metagenome (GOLD analysis project Ga0316576, IMG submission 203075) | Rhizosphere microbial communities from salt marsh grasses in Alabama, United States - S0-2_050615r3r5 | ecosystem: Host-associated > Plants > Roots > Rhizosphere | place: USA: Alabama | collected...
ATGATATGCGTTGGGGACAGCGGCTCCCGCTATGGCCTCCAGGGCCACAGGGTCTCGCGCCCTTGGACGCTGGCACGCACGTTGCTTTACCCAGGTGCAGGAGGAGGCGATGGAAAGCTGCATGACCGGTAGGCGCATCACACCACCCCCGATCCCCATCAACCCGACGCACGAGCGCCGTCACGCCCGCCGCCACTGGGTTCAGATGGAGGTGGTGATCCACCCGCTGCTCGATCCCCACCGGGAGTCCTGGGGCAGCAGGCTCCGACGGGGCTGGAGCCGCGACCTCACCGAGCACGGCATGCTCGTCGGCCGCACCGGGTACCTGCCGCTCGGATCGGTGGTCCGGCTGTTCTTCCTTCTCCCGGACGGGGGCTCGGTCACCTGCCATGGCCAGGTGGTGCGCCATGAGCTCTGGGGAGCGCCGCGCTACGGGATCAAGTTCTTCGGGCTCAGCCTGTTCGACAGCCATCGCATCCGAAACCTCCTCGGCTGACGGCCGCCGGCCCTCTCCGGCTCCGCCAAAAGATCCCCTTGTCGTGTCCGCAGGGAACGACGATCATGGGACCCGTCAACCAAGGGGATCGTCGTGGACGCCGAACGCGCGCTCGTCAAGTCACCGCCCAGGCCGGACGTGGTCATCGACGACCCGCCGCGGATGAACCTGCTCGGGCTGATCCTCGGCGACATCATGCAGCGCGGGCTCGAGCGGCCGGAGAACCAGCGTCGCTTCGCCGGGCTCGTACCGGCCAGCGTGGTCGTGCGGGCTGGGGAGATGGCGGTGACCCTGCGCTTCGAGGAGCAGCGGCTGGTGGTCCAGCGCGGCGCCGCCGAGCGGCCGCGGGCACAGGTGGCCGGCGCCCTCGACGAGCTGATGGCCCTGTCCCTCGGCGGCGGCATGGTGGGCCCGTGGCTCGCCGGGCGGCTCAAGACCCGGGGGAGCCTGCTGCTGCTGCTCCGCCTTCGACCACTTCTGCAGGTGTGAAATGGACGACAAGACGCTTCGCGAGCTCTTCGAGCCCCTGGTGGGCGTCGAGGCGGTGATCGGCCCCGAGCAAGCGGCGGCCTTCAACGAGTACGCCTCCGACTACACGGAGGAGGAGCCTCGCCGGCCCGGGCTGGTGCTCCAGCCCACCACCACGGAGCAAGTGCAGGCCGTCGTCCGCGCCGCGCGGGAGGCCGGGGTCTCGCTCACCCCGCGGGTCAGCGGGTCCAACGTGGGCGGGCTGGCGATCCCGCCCACCGGCGGCGTGGTCCTCGATCTGCGCCGCATGAACCGCATCATCGACGTACAGGTCGATGACATGTACGCGCTGATCGAGCCCGGCGTCACCTGGGAGCAGCTCAAGGCGCACCTCGAGCAGGCCGACATCCCCCTGCGCATGGGCTATCCCCTCTCCCCGCCCGACACCTCCATCGTCGCCAACTGCCTCCTCGACGGCCTCGGCAACCTCTCCATGCGCTACGGCGCCATGGCCGACTGGATCGGTGGGCTCGAGGTGGTGCTGCCCGACGGGCAAATCGCGCGCACCGGGGCACCGGCGCTCAGCGACCGCTGGTTCGGCCGCAGCCCGCTTCCCGACCTCACCGGCATGTTTGTCTCCATGCAGGGGCGCACGGGCGTGGTGACCAAGATGGCGTTCCAGCTCTGGCCGGCCCCGGCCCACCGCCGGCGGACGTTCATCCTGATGTACGACCGCAACGGCGCCTTCCAGGCCATGCGCGGCCTGGCGCGCTACCAGATCTGCGACGACGTGGGCGGGCTGTCCTGGACCACGGGCAAGATGCTCTTCGGCGTCGAGCGGCCGGCCGAGCGCGATCCCGGCGAGCCCGAGTTCTTTCTCTACCTCGACCTCTCCGGCGCCAGCGCGCGGGAGCTCGATCTGCGCCTGGAGATCCTCGACGACTACCTCGACGGCCTGCGGGCGCAGGGGTTCAAGGCGGAGAAGCCGCTGGACATCGAGACCCTGGTCCGGCTCAACCCGCGCTTCGGCAAGCTCGCCGACTTCCCCACGCGGCTCGAGTTCCTGGTCGACCACCCCGGCGGCGGGCTGAGCTGGGTCGGGACCTACGGCCCGATGTCGCGCTTCGAGGCCTTCGGCGACGCCGGCTTCGCGATCATGGAGCGCTACGGCATGCCACCCACCCTGGTCAGCCGACCGATGAAGGGCGCCCACTTCGGCGTGATGCGCTTCATCACGACCTTCGACAAGTCCAGCGCCGAGGAGCGTCGGCTGGTGCGCGAGATGAGCGCGGAGATCATCGACGCCGGCCTCGAGCTCGGCTTCATCCCGTACAAGACCCCGCCCTGGGTCGTGCGCCGGATCCGCGAGCGGCTGGACCCCGGCTTCGTCGAGCTGATGCGCCGGGTGCTCGGCGCCGTCTCCCCCGAGCGCACCCTCTCGCCCCACTGCTGGCCGCTGGACGACTAGTCAGCGCTCGGCCCGCCCGGGCTCCACCGGGTAGCTGGCGATGAAGGTCGTCCCCTCGCCCTCCACCGAGGAGAAGGTGATCGTACCGCCGAGGTAGCGCTCGCTGAGCAGCCGCATGGAGTAGGTGCCCAGGCCGCGCCCCGGGCCCTTGGTGGAGAAGGAGCGCTTGAACAGCTGGAGCTGCACGTCCCGCGGCATCACCGCCGGGTTGCTGACCATGAACCGGGCGCGCCCCTCGACGGCCTCGCAGCCCAGCGTGATCCGGTCGCCCGGAGCGCTCGCCTCCAGGGCGTTCTTGATCATGTTGCTCAGCACGCGGCGCAGCAGCGTGGGGTCGGTGCAGAGCTCGACCTCCTCCAGCTCGGGGACATCGATCCGCTTGTCCCGGGCGCAGTCGTGCTCGGTCCACTCCGCGGCGAGCTCGCGCAGCAGCTCGACGCCGCGGACCGGGCCGGGGCTCACCTCGTAGCGGCCGAGCTCCATCTCGGCCAGGTCGCGGTGGGAGTGGATCTCCTCGATCAGGCGGCGGATCAGGTGGGGCACACGCGCGCGGCCCATCCGCTCGACATCGGGCCGGTGGTCTTCCAGGGTGGCCCAGCCCAGCGCCGCCCCGGCGGTGTTGAGCACGTCGTGGAAAAAGGCGCGCTCCAGCGCCTCGCGCCGCTTCTCGTTCGAGATGTCCTGTGCCATGAAGAGCCCGAACTGGCGCTCCTCGGCCTCGAAGGGCGCGGTCCAGACGCGCAGATCCAGGGCGCCACCGCCCGGCAGGCTCATCCGGCACTCCTGGATGTCCTCCCGACCACCGAGGCTGGAGAGGATCGCCCGCACCGCGCCGCAGTTGGCGCAGAAGACGGAGGTGCCGCAGCCGCCCGGCATCAGGTCGGCGTGCTCGCAGCTCAGGGCCTCGCCGGGGCGCAGGCCGATCAGCTCCTCCAACGAGCGCCCGGTCATCTCTCTCATCCGGCGGTTGGCGTAGACGATCTGCCGGAAGCGGTTGAGCACCACCACCGCCAGGGGCGCGGTGTCGGCGATGAGCCGCGGCAACGGGCCGGGGAGCTCGAACAGCCGGACGTCGGCACACAGCTCCTCGTCGCTGGCCCGCTCCGCCGGTGCGAACTTGGTTGCCTGCGTCTTGACCATCTCGCGCCCATTCTACGCGGGTGTCGGGCGGCTTGCCAGGGCGGCCCGTCGTCTCAGAAGCTGAGCCGGCGGTACTCCTGGGCCTTGTCAAAGCCCGGGCTGGGGAGCGTCCCGTCCGTTGTGGGCTGGGCCACGCTGCGAACCACCTCGCCGAAGCACTCGTGGAACCACTGGTACTGCAGCGCGTGCACCTCCTTCTGGCCCACGGTCTCGATCCGCACCTTGACCTGCTGGCGCAGGGTTCGCCGCATCTCCAGCGACGGCAAGAGCACCGTGCCCTCCGCGTTGACCTCGATCTCGTAGGTGTCGCGCGTCGCGATGGGCAGGCCGTTGAGCGTGCCGTTCTCCACCTCGCCGACGGAGGTGAACTTCAGGCCCTTCTGCAGCGGGAAGCGCATGATCTCGATCGGCGGCTTGTAGACCATCAGCGTGTCGTCCGCCTTGCGCGAGACCAGGCCGAGCAACAGCAGCTTGCCGGCCGAGCGGTCGAGCCGCACAACCTCCAGGGTCTCGGCCTTGATGTCCTGGCCGATCGCGAAGCTCGCGTCGGGAAAGTGCTTGGCGTACCAGGTGTTGCTCACCTCCTCCACGCGCACGGGGGCGACCACGGTCTTGTCGATGCTCGAGTGGTCCCAGACCAGCTGCCCCTGCTCCAGGCGCCCCTGGTTGTCCACCGTGGCCAGGGTGCCCGGCGGGTTCACGCGGTAGTCGGCGCTCGCTCCGACCTGGAACAGCAGCTCGTCGAGATCGATCTTGCCGTCGTTGTTCGCCGTGCAGGTCAGCGAGTCGCCAATGATCTGATAGTCGCCGGCGTCCGGCAGGACCGGGTCCGGGCCGGGGCAAGCGGTGAGGCCGATCACAAGCAGGGCGGAGAGCGCGACGGGGTTCTTCATATCGGGACCCTCCTTCAGGGGATGATGTAGGCCAGCACGACGTGCAGGGTGTGGGCCGGCTCCGGGTCGAGCCCGAGCTGGTTGTTGCGGAAGCCGGAGAGCGGAAACAGCACGCCGTAGGTCAGGCGGGCCTCGAAGCCGAGCTCCAGGCGGTAACGCGCGCCGAGGTCCAGCTCGACCCCCAGCGGTCGCTCCCCGGACGGGGTGGAGCTCGCCTCCAGCGCGGTGGAGGAGATCAGCGCACCGTCGAGCCACAGGTCGTGGAGCGGCTCCCAGGACACGGACGGGCGCGCGTAGAAGGCGTCGGTCACCGTGCCGATGATCCGGCGCCAGAGGATCAGATCGACGTGGTAGTCCGGGTTGAAGCGGAAGTTGTCCACCGTGGTGTCTCCGGGCAGCCGGATCTGCGGGCCGTCCAGGTCGCCGGGCTGGGACGAGACCTGGTACAGCGGGGGGCGCACGCCGAAGCCCGGGGCGCTGTCGCCGCTGGCCACGCCGAGCTCGAGGTTGAGCCGCACCCGGGGCCAGCGGTACTCGGCCCGGCCCACCCCGCCCCACTGGCGCGCGCTGACCTCGTTGCGGGTGTCCACCCCCGGCAGCAGCGAGGCGTTCTTCACCCGGGAGACCACCAGCGCCGCCTCGAGGTCGACGCTGAACCCCCCGCGGCGCAGACCGAACCAGGCGTCGCCGCCGAAGGCGAGCAGCCCGCGCCGGACGACGTCGTCCGCGTCGTACTCCCGGTCCGCCTCGCCGGTGAGGTAGTAGATCGGGACGTCGTACTCCTGGGTCCGCAGCGAGGCGACCAGCCCGTACTGCAGCACCGTGCGACCGGCGCGGCGGTAGCGCTCGATGACCTCCGGCGTGTCGTAGCGCGCGAAGAGCAGGGCGTAGGAGCGGACGTCGTCGCGGCGGTCCAGATCGTAGGGCTGCGGATCGGCGCGCAGCGTGGCCGAGGTCGGACCGGAGGCGCCGAAGTCGAAGGCGAAGCCGAGGATGTGGTTGAACAGCGGCGTGGCGAAGGAGACCCGGTCGCCCACGTCTCCCTGGTCGCAGTCGATGCAGTTGCCCGAGTTGATGAAGAAGCCGGTGCCCCAGTCGATGAGCGCGCCCATGCGACCGACGGAGAGCACACCAAAGGGCAGCGCCACGTCGCCCCAGGCGCGCTTGACCCGCACGCTGTCCACCTCGCCGTTGCGTCCGGCCTGGGGCGGGACCATCCTGGTCGCCCCGCCGGACATCGGCGCCTGCACCGACGCGGGCAGGCTCTCGGGCGTCGAGCCGAGCACGATGTTGTCGAGGAAGTCGATGCGCGCCTGGATCGTGACGCCCCAGCCGACGCGGACGACGGGCTCGAGGCGCATGCGCATGTTGGCGCTGGTCAACGGCCCGCCCTCGCCCGAGGTGGGCAGCGGAAACAGCGGCTGCCCCGTGGTCGGCGTTGTGCCGTGGTTCAGGTCGAAGTTGTCCATCACGTCGAAGCGCGTGCGGAAGTAGCCGTGCAGGTCGATGTGGCGGTCCAGCTTGGCGGTGATCGTCTCGGGCTGGGCCGCCGGCTCCACGGGCTGGGCCGCTGCCAGCGCGGGAAGGAGGAGGGCCGTGGCCAACACGACCCATCCAGAAGCCCGCCAGGGGGCGCCCCCACCCCTCCACGCGGCGGAGAGTTCGGGCGAAGCGGCGTCCCGAGTGCCAACAGGCGACCTGTCCCAGTACCCTGTTGGCACGAGGGCCGAGCGAGGCCTGCGGCCGGCCCAACTCCCCTCACAAGAGGCCGGCCTTTGCAGGCCGAGCGTCCGCCCCGAAGCTCTGCCGCCGCCGTCGTGGGGGCGACCACTGATCGACATACCGCGCATGATCACCTCCCCTCCCCTTCCTCGAGCATCTCCCTCGGGAAAGGCGGCAGCTGCCTGGGCGGGGCAGCCTCCGGCGAGGCCGGCGCGCTCGTCGGCGCGGTCCGCGCCGGCGCGGGGGTCGGTGTGGCCGGCGCCGGCTCTGCGCGGGCCGGCGCCTCGTCCGGCTCGGCGCCGAGCAGGAACGGCACCAGCGCCCGCAGCACCTTCGGGGCCTGGGTGAACATCGGCATGTGCTTGGCGTTGGGGATCACCACCATGCGCGAGTCGGGCAGCTCGCTGTTGAGCCGCTTGGCCCAGGGCAGGCGCGTGACCGGATCGTACTCGCCGTGGATGATCAGCACCCGCTGGCGCAGGGTGCGGTAGCGCTTCTGCATCTCCGAGTAGTGCATCCCGCGCACGGCGGCGAGGGCGGCGGCCATGTAGCCCGGCCGGTCGAGGATCTCCCGCGCGAGGTCGATGGCGTGGGGGTCGATGTACGAGTCGACGTTGTAGAAGGTCAGCCCCATGCGGTCGTCGAGGCGCTGATCAAAATAGAGCGCGAACAGGGCCTCGCCCACCCCGGGCGCCCGGGACCAGACGATGTAGGGCGGCATCTGGTCCTCGTAGGCCCAGACCCCGATCAACGTCACCGAGGCCACGCGGTCGGGGTGCGCGAGCGCCATGGCCAGGGCGATGGAGGTGCCCCAGGAGTGGGAGACCAGGTGGGCCCGCTTGATCCCCTTGGCGTCGAGCAGCTTGAACAGTCGCTCGCCCAGGGCGTGGGGCGAGTAGTCCCCGGCGTACTTGTCGGAGCGCCCGAAGCCGGGCAGGTCCACGGCCAGCGTGTGGAAGCGTCGTGACAGGGCGGGCTGGAGCATCATCCAGTGATCCGCCGCGCCGCAGTAGCCGTGGATCAGCAGCACCGCCGGGCCCTGGCCCTGCTCGTGGACATAGACCCGCTCCTGCCCCACGGCGACGTAGTCCCGGGCCTTGAGCCCGGACCGGGGGCCCTGCTGGAACCGGGGACACCCCGTGAGGACCAACAGGGCGGGGAAGCAAGCAAGGATACGCATGATGCCGTGCTCCGGCGTTCGAGGAGCAACCACCATAGCCAAGGCACCGCTCCGCGTCAATGGCTTCTTTTTGGCACTGCAACAAACTCTCGGATTCCCACACATAACTGAATAGACATCACAAAACTGTTGTGCACTGCAAAATGGACCCTTGACATGTGCGCCCGCAACACGCATCCTGGTCTCGGGTCGCACAGCTGCCCGAGGTGACGGATGGGTGGGTAATCGCCATGAAGCCGACAAGGAGACATTAGATGAAACAGACCTGGTCCCCCCCGATTCTCGAGAGCACCCTGGAGCAGCTGAAGGACTGGAACGCGGATCTCGCGGCACGGGGGGGCCGCTGTGTCTCCTCGAGCAAGCGCGAGCTCACCAAGACCATGGGGCTCAACTTCTTCCTCCACAACAGGATGATCGAGGGCACGCTGATGCCGGCGATGCAGGCCATGTTCGAGATGCAGACGGACGTGGCCGAGTCGTGGCTGCAGACCCTCTCGGGCAAGAAGGAGCTGCCGGCCCACGTGGAGGAGATGAACGCCCGGATGCTCTCCGGTCTGAAGTACGGCTGGCTGATCACCCACCTCGGGCGCAAGCTGTTCGGCTCGGCGACCTTCCCCGGCGAGACCCGGCTGGCCGAGAACGAGCTGATGACCCTGACCTACATCCCGCCCCACGCGGGGGTCCCGCCCCTGGACACGGCGCTGTTCCACGTCGGCGGGTTCCTGCCCTTCTCGGACCGCATCTTCCGCGCCCTGCCGGAGGCGAACCTCTTCGATCATTTCCTCGCCCGCGGCATCGGGGTCTACGCCATGGAGCTCAGGCGTGACGGGCTCAGCCCGGCGAAGGTCGGCGCCTGCACGCTGTCGCAGCTGATCGACATGATCGACGAGCTGAGCACCGTGGCCTTCCTGCACAGCGGCCGGCGAAAGATGATGCTGGAGGGCTACTGCGGGCTGGCCCTCCCCATGCTGTGCTACCTCGCGGCCCGGCCACGGGACGCCGACGCCAAGTTCGACGTGGCCTTCACCATGGTCGCCCCGGTGGACGGGCGGGAGTGCAAGCTGCTGCACGAGTCCATCGCCACCACGCCGCACTACCTGATCTGGGCCAGCACGATAATGACCGAGGTGATGGGGGGCTACGTGCCGGGCACCAGCCTGCAGACCAACATGGACATCCCGCTGCGCTCGCTGTTCTTCAAGAGCCACCTCGGCCGCTTCGCCATGGGCTGGAAGCAGCAGCAGTACGCCAAGATCAGCCGGATCGACCAGCTGGACGCCGCCCAGCGCAAGGAGCTCGCGGGCGCCTACTGGATCTCGCCGGAGCATGCCCGGTGCTCGCCGATGCCCGGCAACGTGACGCGGTTCACCACGCGGCTGTGGATCAAGGGGATCGACGAGCGCCTCGCCTTGCCCTACCGCTACAAGGGGCGCCCGCTCAACCTGCGCACGATCCTCGACGAGACCGAGATCCAGCTCGCCGGATTCTACGGCGGCAAGGACCGCGTGGTGCCGGAGAGCACGGCGCACATCCTGCGGGACACGATGGGGCAGCGCTACACTCACGTCGTTCACCCCAGGGCGGGCCACATCTCCTACGTGCTCTCGCCCGAGGTCTGGAGCCCGGAGCACAAGTACGCTCTGGACCCGAACCCGATCGATCTGGTACTCGAGCTTCGTAAAGGCCGACCGTGACGGATGGAGGAAACCATGGAGCCCATCGAGCTACAGGACACCCACAACGCAGCCAACCTCTTCTTCGCGCAGGCCGCGCGTGAGGACCTGCGCGACCAGCCGCGGTTCATGCTGCCGGTACCCGACGGGGGCTGGTCCCCGGTCAGCTGGGGTGAGGTGGCGAGCCGGACCGAGCGCCTGGCCTCGTTTCTGATGGACCGTGGCGTCGACGCCGGCAGCAAGGTCGCGATCCTGGCCAGCACCAGCCTGGAGTGGGCCCTGGCGGCCCTCTCGCTCATGTCGGCGCGGGGCTCGCTGGTCCCCTGCTACCCATCGCTCACCGCCGAGCACCTGGGCCACATCCTGGGCCACTCGGACTCCGGCGTGCTGTTCGTCGAGACCGCCGAGCACCTGGACCGGGTGCTCAAGGTCTGGGACCGGATCTCCCTGCACACGCTGATCACCCTCGAGCCGATGGACGTCCAGGCGGCGGCGCGACGGGCCGGGCTCGACCCGGACGCCCTGGCGAGCCGGACCTTCCCCCTGACCCAGGCCGAGGAGCTCGGCGGATCGACCCTCGAGCAGGACCGCAGCCGCGTGCAGGAGCGGATCGCCGAGATCAGGCTGGAGGACGTCGCCTACCTCGTCTACACCTCGGGGACCACCGGCCTGCCCAAGGGCGTGCCCCTGACCCACTACAACGTGGGGATGAGCGGCACCGACTGGCTCGAGCTCAACGGCCCGCTGGTCAACCAGGGCGACGTCGACCTGCTCTGGCTGCCGATGTCCCACCTCTACGGGCTGGGCGAGCTGTTCCTCGGCAACCAGGTCGGCTTCGTCACCTACCTCAGCGATCCCATGCGCGCGATGCTGCACCTGCCCGAGGTGCGGCCCCACGTCTTCATGAGCGTCCCGGCCTACTGGGAGAAGCTGATGCAGCTGAGCCAGGCGGCGGGCGCCACCGACGAGGCCCGCCACGCCGCGCTGATGAAGCTCACCGGGGGTCGGCTGAGCTTCTGCCTCTCCGGTGGCGCGGGCCTGGCCCGCGAGGTGAAGGACTTCTTCCACGGCGCGGGGATCCTGATCATCGAGGGCTACGGCCTGACCGAGTGCTCGCCCAACCTGACCTTCAACCGCCACGACGACTTCGACTTCGACACGGTGGGCAAGCCGGTACCGCGCGTCCAGCTGCGCCTCGGGCCGGACGGCGAGATCCTCGCCAAGGGCCCCAACGTGTTCAGCGGCTACTACAAGGACCCGGAGGCCACCCGCGCGGTCTTCGACGACGAGGGCTGGCTGCACACCGGGGACCTCGGGCGCTTCACCGACCGGGGGTTCCTGCAGATCATCGGGCGCAAGAAGGAGATCCTGGTCACCTCCGGCGGCAAGAACATCCCGCCCGCCAACATCGAGCTGCGCTTCAAGGACCAGCCGCTCATCGCCCAGGTGATGGTCTACGGCGACGGGAAGAAGTTCCTCACCGCGCTGGTGGACGTCAACGACGAGGTGGCGCGCGCCCGCCTGCGCGGCGTCGAGGCGAGCTCGGACCTCCCGCTGCGCCAGCGGCCCGAGGTGCGCCGCTGGATCCAGGAGGCGGTGGACGCGGTGAACGCCGACCTCGCGAGCTACGAGACGATCAAGGCGTTCTACATCCCCCCCGAGCCGCTGACCGTCGAGGCCAACATGCTGACCCCGACGCTCAAGCTCAAGCGCGATGTCATCGTGCGGCGCTACCGCGAGCAGCTCGACGCGCTCTACGCCTGAGCCCACGCGCCTCGCCGGGCATCAACGTCCCTTCTTCTTGATCACGATGGAGTAGTCGTACCCGGTGCCGGCCGAGCCGGCCTTTGACCGCAGCTCGCGCTTGCCGACCATCTGGAAGCCCAGCTGCTCGTAGCTCCGGCGCAAGAACGGGTTCTGCACGCCCCAGGCGTTGATCTCGATCTGCTCCACGTTCCGGTCCTTCAACGTGGCGGCGAAGCCGCTGTACAGCAGGTCCCGGACCAGCCGCGCGTAGCTCAGGTCGAGCCTGCCTCGCGCTTGGCGGCCCCCGGCGCCGCGACGCCGGCTGCCCAGGGTCTCACCCATCTGCAGCCCCTCGAGCTGCACCTCGGGAATCACGAGCACCAGCCGCTCCCTCGGGCTCAACAGGCCGAGCCGCTTGAAGAAGGAGAAGCCGTGTACGCGCATCTCCCCGCTGTACAGGTTGAACTCGCGCCCTCTCGAGATCTCGTCGTAGAGCACGAGGTTGCGGGCCAGGGCCTCGGGGCGGCTGTACGACGGCCGCTCGAGGATGGCGCGTACGCTGCGCGGCAGGGCGAAGGACTGTCCCAGCGTGCGGATGCTGTCGCGGTTGAGCTTGTCGCCCAGGGCGCGGGCGGCGCGTGCCCCCGCCCGGGGGTCGGTGTAGGTGTAGGCCCCGGTGGCGACGTAGCGGTGGGCCGCGTCCGCGGCGAAGGAGCAGCGCACCTCGCGCTCGGGGTTGCGGTTGTCCAGGGAGACCCGCTTGAGGCCGAGGGCGCCGATGTCGTCCGGCTCGTAGCGGCGCTTGAACCGCTGGAGCACGCCGAGCCGAACGTGGTCACGGGGGCCGCCCCCCACCTCGCGTCGGGTCGCGCCGGACGGCGGCGCGGCCCGGGCAAAAGGGGCGAGCAGCAGCGCGGCCAGCAACACCGTCGCTTGTCTTCTCCATCGGAGCGTCATGCCGGGCAAGGAGAGCAAGTGGCGTACCAGCGAGGGCTCCCACTGGTTTGCGGGGCTTACCACGGTGTCGCAGCGCCAGTGACCGCCCGTTCAGCCACCGACGGTGCGACAGTCTCAGGGGCTGACGGCCCGGCGCAGCTCCAGGTCATCGAGCCGGCCCTCGATGGCCTGCAACAGGTGCAGGGCGCGCTCCTGATCGCGGCGCGTGGGCAGCCCGAGGGCGGCGATCACCGCCTGCAGGCCGTCGTCGGAGAGGCGCTTGAGGTTGAAGGACCAGCCCAGCCAGCTGCCCGCGGTGGCGAGCAGCAGCGGGCTCTGGGAAAGGGCCTCGAGGTAGGAGCTGGTGGCGCGCTCCCAGAGGTGGAAGGTGCTGCTGAGAAGCTGTTGGACCATGATCCGAGTCTAGTTGCATTGCAGCACAAGTCAACCTGGATGTGTTGCATTGCACCGAGCTCCTCATAAACTCGTTGCAGATCGAGCAAGAACATCCTAGGCTGAGTTTTGCGCAATTGCACAAGGACGAGGTCATGCCCGACCAACCGACCCTGGTGGTCAAGAAGTACGGCAACCGCAGGCTCTACGACACCGAGGCCTCGAGCTACATCACGCTCGACGACCTGGCCCGGCTGATCCGCTCGGGTCGCGACGTCCGGGTTGTCGACGCCAAGAGCGGGCAGGATCTGACCAAGACCGTGCTGCTCCAGATCATCGCCGAGCAGGAGAAGGCCCAGGACCTGCTGCCGGTCTCGTTTTTGAAGAAGATGATCCAGATCGGCGACTCCTCGCTCAGGGACGCGCTGCAGCGCTACCTGTCGGTGAGCCTCGAGACCTTCCTCAACGCCCAGCGCGAGTTCGAGGACCGCTACCGCAACATCGCGGGGAGCTTCCTCAACCCGATGATGTGGATGATGCCGAACAACCCCCTGGCGCAGATGGCCGGCGAGCCGCCCAGGCCGGCGCCCGAGCCGCCCCCGCCAGACGAGCCTGCTCCACCCGAGCCCGCACCCCCGCAGGAGGAGGGCGGGCCGGAGACGCGGGAGCAGATCCGCGCCCTGCGGGCCCAGGTGGACCAGATCCAGAGCCTGTTGTCCAAGCTGGGGGGCGAGCCCAAGAAATAACGGGCGCGCTCTGGATCGCGCACGGCGGAGCCACAATAGTGCGCCGCAGCGACAACGCCTTCCCGCAGTTTTCAATTTAGTCGCGAAATAACAAATAGTTAATTTGCACCGGTAATTTTGTGCGCCGCAAAATTAATTCCTTGACATGTTGCACTGCAATAGCTATCTTGACTGTCGTTGAGGGAACGAAAGAGAGAGGGAGCCATGAGCCGCAAGCAGCCACAAGCGAAGCGCACACCGGAGAGACCGGAACCCGCGGCCACCGCCACCGCCGGCAAGAACGCGGCGAACGGCCAGGACAGGGCGGCGCGAGTCGAGCCCGCCGACCAGGCTGCACCCGAGAGCAAAGCAAGCACCGTCGAACCCAGCGTCCAACACAAAACCCCGGACACCACACCGGAGTCCACATCGTCAAGGAGAGGAACCATGAGCGCGAAGGAAGTGACCAGCGAGGCCATCCGGAACTACAACAACAACTTCGTCGACCCCTGGCTCAAGGCCATGAAGTCCTGGGTCTCCGAGTCGGAGAAGTTCCAGCAGACCGCCATCGAGGGCTTCAACAAGGCCCTGGACAACGGCCACCGCCTGGCCAAGGAGAGCATCGAGATGGCGGCCTCCATCGGCACCACCCTGCAGAAGCAGATCACCGCGCAGGTCGAGCGGACCACCGAGCTGGTCCACTCCATGATCCCGTAGCGCGCGCGGCCTGCTGTACATGCCCGCCCGGAGCCGCGCCGCCACGTCGTCGACAGTCATCTGGCGTCGACGGTCGGCCCGGCTCCTTCACTACCCTGCACCTCAGCGAGAACGGCGCCCCCCACCCCGGGGGGCGCCCGTCTTTCTGGTCCCCTCGCCGATCAACCGCTTCGACGTGGTCGATCTCCGCCCACGGATCAGCCTGGTCCGGCACCTGCTGGAGCGCGGGCACGAGCTCTACCTCCTGGACTGGGGCGTGCCCCGGGACGAGGATCGTTTCCTGCGCTTCGACGCGCTGGTGGAGGAGATCCTCGGCGGCGCCGTGGCCCGGGTGCAGCGCGCGGCCGCCGCGACGCGGGTCGCGCTGCTCGGCCACTGTCTCGGCGGCACGCTCTGCGCGATCCACGCCGCCCTGCACCCGGAGCGAGTGGCGGGGCTGGTCAACCTGGCCGGCCCCATCGACTTCGCGCTGGGCGGCATGCTGGCCACCTGGACCGACCGGCGCTGGTTCGACGCGGACCTGGTGGTCGAGGCCAACGGGAACCTGCCGGCCTGGGCGCTGCACTCCGCGTTCCTCTCCCTCGTGCCCACGGTGGCCGCGAGCAAGGCGGTGCGGCTGCTCCGGCGCTGGGCCGACCCGGACTACCTGCGCACGTTCTGCGCGCTCGAGCTCTGGTCCAGGGCCAGCGTGCCGTTCCCGGGCGAGGCCTACCGGACCTACATCCGGGAGCTGTACCAGGAGAACCGCCTGGTCCAGGGGACCCTGGAGGTCGGCGGGCGGCAGGTGCGGCTCGAGCGGATCACCGCGCCGGTTCTCGTGCTCACCGGCGACCGCGACCGGATCGTGCCCAGCGCCTGCGCCGCGGCGCTCGTCGACCACGTGGGCGCGACGAGCGCGCGTCACCGGATCCTGCCGGGCGGCCACATCGGCCTCGTGGTCAGCCGCGCGGCCCGCGACCACCTCTGGCCCGCCCTGGACGAGTTCCTCGAGCGCGCCGGCGGCTGAGAGTCGAGGACGGGGCGCAGCGGAGAACGAGACGGCACCGCCACCGGCGCACGCGACAAAATGCCGCGCCGACCGCGCCGGCCGTGCTACACCACCCGGATGACGTTCCCCTCCCTCGCTCGCAGCCTGGTCGGCGCGGCCGGCCACCGGCTCTCCACCCTCACCCGAGGCGACCCGCCCCCGGGGCTCGACGCCACCCCCCGCGACGTCGTCTTCACCTGGCGCAAGCTGGAGCTCTCACGGATCCGGCCGGTCGGGCCCACCACCTCGACCCCGGTGCTGCTCATCCCGCCGCTGATGGTGCGGCCCTACATCTACGACCTCCAGCCCTCGCACTCGCTGCTCGCCTCGCTGCGCGACGCCGGGCTCGACGTCTACCTCGTCGACTTCGGCGTGCCGGGCCGCCGCGACGCCGGGCTGCGGCTCGACGACTACGTGCTGGACTTCGTCCCCACGCTCATCGACCGGACCCTGTCCCACTCCGGCGCCCGGCGGCTCGCCATCGTCGGCTACTGCATGGGTGGGCTGTTCGGGCTGATGCACGTCGGCACTCACGGCAACAGCCAGGTCCGCGCGCTGGTCACCATCGGCTCGCCGGTGAACTTCCGCGAGGCCGGCATGATCTCCGTCGGCGCGCGGCTCACCGCTCCGGTGATGGACGCCGTGGTCGACCTGCTGGGCAACATCCCGGGCGAGCTGTCGTCGTTCGTGTTCAAGCTGATCTCGGCCCGGCGGATCATGAGGAGCTACGTCCAGCTGCTCCGCCACCCCGACGACGACGAGCACGTGCGCAGCTTCCGGGCGATCAACTACTGGATCAACGACATGCTGCCCTACCCCCAGGAGGCGTACCGGCAGCTGTTCCACGAGGTGATCCTCGGCAACAAGCTGCGCCGGGGCACGCTGGCCTTCGGTGGCAGGCCCTGTCGCCTGGACCGGGTCCGCGGCCCGGTGCTCGCCTTCGCCGGCGAGCAGGACATCATCGCCCCGCCCTCGGCGATCCGCGAGGTGGTCGAGCTGGTGGCCAGCGACGACAAGCGGCTGGAGATCGTGCCGGGGGGACACGTCGGCGTCGTCGCCGGCTCCGCGGCCCCGGCGCGGGTCTGGCGCCCGATGATCAACTGGCTGGGCGAGCGGCTCAGAGCCTGAAGCGGTAGCCGAAGATCACGCTCACCGCGCCGACGTTGGAGTCGCCGGTGGTGCGCTGGCCGACCAGCGCGAAGGGGATACGCACCTCGCCCACCAGGGCGCCGCGCCAGATGAAGTAGTCGACGCCGAGGGTGGCGAGGAAGCCGACCTGGGTCGAGGTCTCGTTCTGCTCCACGCCCAGGCTGCTCACCTTGTGGTCCAGGAAGTAGAACACCGGGCCGATGCCCGCGTGGGGCGACCAGACGGAGTCCCAGCCGAAGACGCGGAAGCTGAACAGCACGTCGAGGACCAGCTCGCGCATGGTGGAGTCGTACTCCGCGCTGCCGCCGGGCACGCGGTCGTCCTCGACGGCCCCCGACGTGCCGGGCTGGGAGTAGGCCAGCCCGGCGCCGACGCCGAAGCGCCCGCCGAGAAACGGGAGCTGGTAGGCGCCGTCCACGCCGAGCAGGAAGTTCACCCCGAGGGAGGAGGTGGGGATGTAGACGCCGGCGCCCAGCCCGAGCACCACCGTGGGGATCTCCCCGGTGGCCACCGCGGCGGGCTCCGCGGCCGCGGGCTCCGCGGCGGGCGGCGCCGCCTCGGCGGCGGGCTCCTTCGGCGTCTCCATGTCGGGGGGGCGCTCCTCGTCCTGGGCCAGGGCCGCACCGGAGAGGGCGAAAACGAGGGCGAGGGTCAACACGATGATCTTTGTCATGTCGTCACCTCTCCTAGTACACCGTCTTGAGCACGGTCTTGTCGGCCGTGGTGTCCGTGGCGCCGCCGCCCGTGATGTAGAAGAACGCGCTCTCCAGGGCGATCGCCGCGTTCATCCGCGCCGAGGGCAGTGAGCCCGCGGCGAGGGAGTTGCAGCTCTGGAACGCCGGGGCAACGGTGAGCTCGCAGGAGGACGCGTTCTTCAGCACGTTGTTCCCGTCGGTCCCGCCGAAGTAGTAGAAGGTGTCGTTGACCATGTAGCCCACCGCCGCGTGAGGCGCGCTCTTGAACTCGGCTGCCACGCTCCAGGCGCCCGGCTGGCCCCCCGCGCCGAGGGCGGAGTAGCCGCCGTTCTTGTAGACCTTGGCCCCGTCGTGGCCGCCGGCGGCGTAGAGGTAGACCGTGCCCGCCGGGACCTTGGGCGAGGTCTCGTTCTCGCCCACCGCCAGCATGCCGCGCTCGGCCTTACTGAGCAGCGTGTTGGTCCCGGCCTGGAAGCTGCCCAGGATCTTGCCGTCGGCCGAGATCGTCGCCAGCTCCACCGTGTCGAGCACGGCGGCGGCGCCGGTGCCCGTGCGGCCGCCGGCGAGGTAGACGCGGGCCGTACCGCCCGCGGCGGCCATGGCCACCGCGGCGTCGTAGCGCGCCGTTGCCAGGGTCACCCCGCCCAGGGTGACGAACACGCCCGTGGAGCCGATGACCATCGGCTTCTGGCTCGGGTCCTTGATCGCCACGCCCAGGTCCTCGAAGGTCGTGACCGTCAGCCCGTCGGCGAGGAGCTGCTCGTCGCCGAGCTTCCCGCCGGGCGTGGGCGAGCGGTAGACGTTGTAGGAGACCGCGCCCGCCACCGGCTTCCAGGTCAGGACGACCTTGAGGTTCTTCACCGGCGCGTGGACCACGACCGGGTCGCTGGGCAGGGTCTCGCCCCCGGGGTTGTCCGGGTCGGTCAGCGGCATCATGGCCGAGACCCGGTAGTACCAGACGCCGTCGGCGAGGGTCGACTGGTTGGGGTCCGCGGGGTCGACGAACTCGAAGGTGAAGGTGTCGATCTCCGGCGCCTGCTTGGGGTCGAGGATCGTCGCCCGCTCGACGCTGTTCAGCGCACCCGCGCTGCCCTGGCCGCCGAGCACGTAGAGGTAGCGCTCCTTGACCACGGCGCGGACCCCGGTCCGCGCGGTCTTGAGCTGCTCGGTGGAGCGCTGCGCGACCCAGGTCCCGGTGCCGCCGAACTTGTCCAGGGGCACGAGCTCCACGCTCGCCAGCGGGGTGCCGCCGCCGCCGTCGCCGCCGATGGCGTAGAGGAAGCGCCGCGCGGTGGAGATCCGGCCGGCGACCAGGGCGTGACGCCGACGAGCGGTGGTCATGTCGCTGGCCGTGGTCCAGCTGCCCAGGTTGCCCGCGGGGTTGGTGATCGCCAGGGCCGAGTAGTCGTAGTAGGTGCCCTGGTCCGTGTTGGTCAGGCGGACGACGTAGGCCCCGACGGAGAGCCCGAGGGTCCCCACGTTCAGGCTGGCCACGGCCTGGGTCCCGCCGGTCACCGTCGGAGAGGAGAGGCCGGTCTTGCTGCCCGCCTCGTCGATCAGCTCGATGGTCACCGGCGCACGGAAGTTCTTGCCGGTCAGGGTCAGCGGCCCGACGTACTGCGTATCCGTGTCACCCGGGTTGATCGACTCGATCACCGGCACCGGCTTGTCCACCACCTTGAACGCCTTGGCCAGCAGGCCGATGCCGCCGTCCGGGTTCTGTACCAGGAGATCGTAGGGCCCGCCCACGGTGAGGCCGGCGGGCACCGTTCCGGTGAGCGAGGTCGAGGTCACGAAGGCCACCGACTTGAGGGCGGTCAGGTTCCCGCCCACGTCGAGCCAGGCCCGGGGCGTGGAGGCGAAGCTGGCCGTGCCGGCGGAGCAGCCGGCCCCGCTGCCCGAGGTGATCGTCACGGACGTGTCCTCCTGATCGTAGCCGAAAGGAGGATCGACGGCGCAGATCGCCACGGTGAGCTGGTCCGTGACGGTGAGCGCGTCGCCGTTCAGGTTGAAGGTGTAGGTGCAGCCCTTGGAGTCCGCGACCGTGACGTCGTAGGAGCCGGCCGGGATGTTGGGCGGGACCACCGCGTCGATGCGGTTCTTGGACACGCTCTTCAGCGTCATGCTCGTCGGCGGCGTGGTGTCCACGGTGGCCGAGACCACGCCGTCCAGCCGGTCGCCGAAGATGGTGATCGGGAAGGCGACCTTGCTGTAGACCGTCGAGGGGTCGACGGCGACGATGATCGGGCCGGGGATCACCGTGATCTCGGCGGTGAGCGCGTTGGAGCCGCAGCCGTCTGCGTTCTCCACGCTGATGTCGTAGGGTCCGCCGGGCGGCAGCGCGCCCACGTTCACCGTGATCGTGGTCGAGCTCTGGACGTTGACCTGGTTGCCGCTGATCTCGGTGTTGCCGATGGTGACCGTGGCGCCGGGCAGGAAGCCCTTGCCGGTCAGGGTCAGGGTCCCGCCGGTGCAGATCGTCTGGGGGCTGGCGCTGTCGAGCTGGGGCGGGGGTACGACCTGCAGGGCGTCGGTCAGGGTCGAGGCGCAGCCCTCGGGGTTGACCACCGAGACGTCGTGGGTGCCCTGGGCGAAGCCCTTGGGCAGGGTGGCCTCGATCGTGGTCGCGTCGACCACGGTGACCCCGGCGAGCTCGGTCTGGCCCACGATGACCTTCGCCCCCTGTCGGAAGTTCTTGCCGGTCAGGGTGATCGTGGTCTCCAGCAGGTCGCAGACCACCGCGGGGTCCACGGCGTCCAGCACCGGGCCGAGGGTCACGGTGAAGGCGTCGGCCATCCGGCCGCCGTTCCCGTTCGGGTTCTCCACGGCCACCGCGTAGTTGCCCGGGGGAAAGTCGCGGACGTACTCCGGCGTCAGGGTGAGCTGGAGCGTCCCGCTGTCGACGTAGTCCACGCGCACCCCGGCGGGGTTTTTCGTGGGGTCGTCGCCGTGGATGACGAAGCTCTTGCCGCCCGGGCCCTCCAGGGTCACCGTGGGCAGCTCGAGCGTCGGCTCCTCGAGCAGACCCACCGGCAGGGGCGCGAAGCCCGCGCCGGCAATGGTCAGCACGTCGTTCTTGTCCTTGACGCAGCCGGCCAGCGCGTCGCAGGTGCAGATGGCGCTGTTGCCGTCCTCATTTACCACGGAGTCGATGGTCGGGGTGGGACCATCGAGATCCGAGGCACAGGCCGGGACGAGGACCCCGACGAGCGCGAGCATCCCTCTCCACGCAGGTGCGCGCATGGCAAAAGCCTCCTGAATCCGATACGGACGTACAGAATGCCACCAAACCCACGAGAAGTGGAACAAAAGACTGTGGGCCCGTTGTTGAGATGGGTTAGAATCAGGTTTGACTCGTTACCAACATCCGGGGGTTGGATGATGAAGACCATGAAGAGCCTAGCAACGTCTCTCTGTCTCGCAGGGCTGCTTTTCGCCGCGGCCTGCGACGACGACACCTCTCCAACGGACAGCAGGGTGGGCGACGCCGCCCTGGACGCGCCGGCGGGCGACGCGAAGACCGATGGCACGACCGGCGACGGCCCCAAGGCCGACGCCAAGCTCACCGACGGCACGCCGGACGTCCCGTTGAACAACGACGCCCCGCCCTTCCTGCCCGACGGCTTTTTCCTGCCCGACGCGATGAACCCGGGCAACCTGGTGCCCTGCGGGCCGAGCCAGGACGTCCTGGCCTGCAGCGACGGCAACGACAACGACGGCGACGGGTTGATCGACGCGCTGGACCCGGAGTGCACCGGCCCCTGCGACAACAGCGAGGGCTCCTTCGAGCTGGACATCCCGGGGGTGAACAAGGACTGCAAGCAGGACTGCTACTGGGACTACGACTCCGGCGCGGGCCAGGACGACTGCGACTGGAACCACCGCTGCGACCCGAAGAGCCCGGGAGCGGTGTACAAGGCGACCTGCGCCTACGACGCGAGCTTCACCGCCTGCACCACGACCCAGTCCCAGCAATGCCTCGACTTCTGCCTGCCGATCACGCCCAACGGCTGCGACTGCTTCGGCTGCTGCGAGGTCTACGTCAACGGGGTGAAGTACAAGGACACGATCTACCTCGGCTCGGGCACCACCTGCACGGCCAAGACGCCGCAGAACTGCGCGCCCTGCACCCAGCAGGTGGGCTGCATGAACGGCTGCGGCGAGTGCGAGCTCTGCCTGGGCAAGACGGTCAAGGACCTGCCCCCCAAGTGCTTCACGCCGCCGGTGCCGGACGCCGGGGTGCCGGGCGACGGCCCCAAGCCCACCGACGGGCCCCAGCCCACCACCGACGGGCCGAAGCCGGATCAGGGCATCTACCTCCCCTGGCTCTGCCCGCCGGGCGTGCAGAAGTGCCTGACCAACAACGACTGCCCGACGAGCTACTACTGCATCACCGGCTGCTGCACGCTGAGCATCGACTAGCGCGCCCGCGGCGCGAACGTCCCGCCTAGCCCGGGGTGTGCGCGAGGATCTTGTTGCCCTGCTCGAAGAGCACGTCGAGCCGCCGCTCCTGGACCCCCACCACGACCCCCTTGCCGAAGCTCGCGTGGACCAGCAGGTCGCCCTTGGCGAAGCACTCCTTGGGCGAGTAGGCCTTGAACGCCTCGTCCGGCTGCCCCTCCATGTGCTCCTGCCAGCTCTTTTCGGGCTCCGGGGTCTTCTTGTTGAAGGAGACGACTCCTCCATCGTCGTGGCGGCGAGAGGAGCTACTGCGTGAGCTGCGTTTGATCGACATGGGCCGCGATTATTCCCCAGAGCGGGCGCCCCGTCGAGCGGGATTCTCGCGCTGACAAAAACGCTGGCTCCCCCCCCCTGATCGGACTATCTAAACCCCTGAGATGTCCAGGACCCTGACCATGGCGATCTTCCTCTCGGTGGTGATCGCCGTCGTCGCCGCGCTGCACTACTACCTCTGGCTCCGCCTGATCCGCGACCCCGGCCTGAACGGGACGCTGCGCCACGCCCTGACCGGCGTGCTGATCGGGCTCGCCGTCAGCCTGCCGCTCTCGTTCCTGCTCTCGCGCGCCTTCTCGCCCGGCGTGAACCGCGTGGTCACCTTTCCGATCTACCTCTGGATGGGGCTTGTCTTCCTCCTGTTCGTCACGCTGCTCGGCGCCGACCTGCTCCGCTTCCTCGGCTGGGTCGGCCTGCGCCTGGCCCGCGGCCCCGCGCCCCCCGACCCGGAACGGCGGGCCTTCATCGCCCGCCTCGTCGCCGGCGCCGCCGCCGTGGGGACCGCCGGCGCCGTGGGCGTCGGCGCCTACCTCGCCCTCTCGCGCCTGGTCACGCGGCGGGTGGAGGTCTGGCTCCCCCGCTTGCCCCGCGCCCTCGACGGCCTGCGCGTCGTCCAGCTCACCGACCTGCACCTGGGCCCGACCCTCGGGCGAGACTTCCTCGAGGGGGTGGTCGCCCGGGTCAACGCGCTCAAGCCGGACCTGATCGCGATCACCGGCGACCTGGTGGACGGCTCGGTCGAGCAGCTGCGACGCGAGGTCGAGCCGCTGACCCGACTGGAGGCCGCCCATGGCGTGTTCTTCGTCACCGGGAACCACGAGTACTACTCCGGCGCCGACGAGTGGATCGCCCACCTGAGGCGGCTGGGCCTGCGCGTGCTCCGCAACGAACGCGTCGCCATCGGGCGCGGGGACGACACCCTCGACCTCGCCGGCATCGACGACCACCACGGTGGACGCATGCTGCCGCACCACGGGCCGGACCTCGAGCGGGCGACGGCCGGGCGGGACAGCTCGCGCGAGCTGCTGCTGCTGGCGCACCAGCCGCTGGCGATCTTCGACGCCGCGCGGCTGGGCGTTGGGCTGCAGCTCTCCGGCCACACCCACGGCGGCCAGATCTGGCCCATGGGCTACCTGGTCCGGCTGCAGCAACCCTACATCGCCGGGCTGGTGCGCCACGGGGAGACCCAGCTCTACGTCAGCGAGGGCACCGGATTCTGGGGCCCGCCGATCCGGCTGGGCACCCGCTCGGAGATCACCGAGCTCATCCTGCACGCAGGCCCCGCCGCCCACGCCTGACACCCATGTGTCGAGCGTCTGACGCTGCGACGCTTCATCTCCTCGAAATCACACGATCCCCGCGCTGGCACGGGGCTTGTTACTGCACCAGGCATGAAGCCCATGATCCTCGTCTGTGTCGCCCTTGTTCTGGTCCTGTGCGGCGTCCTCGGCAGCGGCGTGCTCGCCGCCCGGGGGTTCGGGACGCGTGACCAGTGCGTGCCCAGGGGCTTCGCCCGGCGCTGCGGCCCGCGCCCCGGCACGCTCGAGACCTGCGTCAAGGTCGACGGAACGGACTACCTGCTGGGCATCGGCCGTCCCCACTACGAGGTGACGACCGTGACCTGTCCCGGCGCCACCCCGCTGTGCATCGACTCCGCCCGGGGCGCCGTCTGCCGGGCCAAGTAACGCGCGCGCGCCGGCGTGGTGGCGAGCGCACGGCGGGGGGGGCGTGCAGGGGGCGCGAGCCGCGCACGCCGTGCTGCGCGCGCCAAAAAAAACACTACTCGTCGAGCAGCGCCTCCTCGACGGGGCGGCAGACCTCGAGGAAACGCTCGTAGGGCAGGGCCGGCCAGCTCTCGGCCATCAGCGCGCCGCTCGAGCGCGAGATCAACGAGACCTTGTGCGCCACCTCGTCGTCGGGCGCCTCGTAGATGTCCATGAAGTCGTAGTGGCCGAGCAGGGCGTAGTGGGCGATCCACTTCACCTCGGGGCACAGCTTGTCCACCCGCTTCTTCCACTCCTTGCCCACGGCCTCGCGTCCCCGGGGATCGCTGACCACCTCGGGCCCGAGCCGGGTCATCAACACGTAAGTTGCCATCGTGCACCTCCCTTGCCGGCGCATTCTAACAGCTAACACGCCTTGGTGTTTTCGGGATCCGGTGGGCAGAAACAGGTTGTGCCCGGCCCCGGGCAGTGTATTTTTCCATGTAGGTGCGATGGTCACACTGGTGCTAGTATGCCTCGCGTAAAGGATGTCCAGATGTCCAACCTGCCAGGCAAGCTCAAGCGCCTCAACGTCGCCGTCCGGGAGCTCAGCGCCGCCAAGACCGAGGACGAGCTGTTCGAGCGGATCCTCGACGTGGTGGAGCGCGTCTTCGACCACCACACCGCCGCCGTCCTGCTCACCGATCCCCACCGCAGGCTGCGGATCGTCGCCTCCCGGGGCTACAAGCCCGAGGTGGTCGAGCGCTACACCGCCTCCCCCGGCGAGGGCGTCGCGGGCAAGGTGGCCCAGAGCGGGCGACCTCGCCTGGTCGCCGACGTGACCCGGGAGCCGGGCTACGTCCCTGGCGTCAACGCCGCCGTCTCCGAGATGGCCGTGCCCCTCACCGTGGACAACGAGGTGATCGGCGTCCTCGACCTGGAGAGCCGCGAGGGCGCCTTCGGCGAGGCGGACATGGCCCTGCTCGAGGCGTTCGGCGAGCAGGCGGCCTGGGCCATGCGCCACGGCCGCGCCATCGCCGAGGCGGCGGAGCGCGCTCGACGGCTGGAGCTGCTCAACCGTGCCGCCCGGGCGCTGAACACGATCCTCGACCCCGAGGCGCTGCTCTCGCGCATCCTCGAGCTCGCCCACCAGGCCCTCGGTTTCCGCAACGTGGCGATCCTCGTCGCCGACCGCGACGGTACCCACCTCGAGGTGCGCAAGGCGCTCAGGCCGCGGCAGGTCGAGGGCCTGCGCATCCCGGTGGATCAGGGCGTGACCGGGTCGGTCTTCTCAAGCGGCGAGCCCGAGCTCATCGCCGACGTGACCGAGGATCCACGCTACATCTCCGGCGGCATGGACGAGCAGGCGGCGGGCGCGCGCAGCGAGATGGTGGCGCCGCTCCGGCTCGACGGCGAGACGATCGGCGTGCTCGACGCCGAGGCCGACGGCGCGGCGGCCTTCGACCCGCTCGACCTCGAGCTCTTCTCGGCCCTCGCCGAGCACGTGGCCACCGCCCTGCGCAACGCCCAGCTACTCCAGCAGCTCGAGGACCGCGCCAACCGCCTGAACCAGATCACCCGCACCGGCCGCGCGCTGAACACGATCCACGACGCCGACCAGCTCCTCGAGCGGATCCTCGAGGCCGCCGCGGACGCCATGGGCCTCGAGCGCACCGCGCTGCTCCTGTACTACAAGGAGCGATCGGAGCTCGTGGTCCACGCGACGCGGGGCTACCGCGAGGACGCCCTGGGCAAGACCATCGGGCTCGGCGACGGCGTCACCGGCCACGTGGCGATGACCGGCGAGCCGACCCTGGTCAACGACGTCACCGCCGACGAGCGCTACCTGCCCGGCGCCGAGGCCCGGGGCTCCGAGATGGCGGTCCCGCTGCGGGTCTACGGCGAGCTCTACGGCGTGCTGGACACCGAGAGCCCGGAGCCCGACGCCTTCAGCGTCAAGGACCTCGAGCTCTTCTCGGCCTTCGCCGACCAGGCGGCGGTTGCCCTGCACAACGCCCGCCTGTTCCGCCGGCTGGAGCGCGCCAACGAGCGGCTGAAACGCAACGTCGAGGAGATGAGCCGCCTGAACCGCGAGCTCGAGGCCTACGCCGTACAGATCGCCGAGGCCAACCGAAACCTGGAGCTGCAGATCCGGCAGCTCACCGCCCTGCACCAGGCGGGGCGCGCGATCACCTCGAGCCTCGACCTGAGCCACACGCTCGAGGCGATCCTGAAGATGAGCTCGGACATCGTCGCCTCGTCCTCCGGTGCGATCAAGCTGATGGACGAGGAGACCAAGGAGCTCAGGGTCGCGGCCCAGGCCGGCATGCTCCAGGACAACGGCAAGACGCTGAAGTACGACCTGCCGCTGAAGATCGGCGAGCGGACCATCGGCGTGTTCGAGGTCGTGCGCGAGGCCGAGACGCAGATCGGCGAGAGCGACCGCCGCCTGCTCGAGACGCTGGCGGCCCAGGCGGCCATCGCCATCGAGAACGCGCGGCTTTTCGAGGACACACAGCGCGTCTACTACGAGACCCTGAAGTCCCTGGCCAAGGCCCTCGAGGCCCGCGACGACTACACCAGGGGCCACTCCGAGCGCGTCGCCGGCCTGGCCCTGGCCACGGCGCACGAGCTCCAGATGAGCGAGGAGGAGTGCCACCTGATCTTCAACAGCGCCCTGCTCCACGACATCGGCAAGATCGGCGTCCGGGACTCGATCCTGCTCAAGCCGCGCCAGCTCACCGAGGAGGAGTTCGCGGTGATCCGCCGGCACCCGGCCTTCGGCAACGCGATCCTCGGGCCGCTCAAGTTCCTGGGCAAGGTCGCCGAGCTGGTCAAGCACCACCACGAGCGCTGGGACGGATCGGGCTACCCCATGGGCATCGAGGGCGAGGCGATCCCCCTGCCCTCGCGGATCATCAGCGTGGCCGACGCCTACGACGCGATGACCTCCAGCCGACCCTACCGCGCGGCGATGACCCACGAGGAGGCGGTGGCCGAGCTGCAGCGGGAGTCGGGCCAGCAGCTCGACCCGGTCGTGGTGGGGGCGTTCTTGCGGGTGATCGAGCGGCGGGTGGGCCGAACGGAGTAGCCCGGGACTACCCCTCGATGGACAGGCCCATGCGGTCGCGCAGGTTGAGGTAGGCCTCGGAGGTCGCGAACCGGATCAGCTGGTTCACGCGGTCCTTGGTGGAGAGCTCGCTGCCAGCGGAGTCGGCGTGGATCATCGCCGCGGCGAGCTCCAGGTCGCCGCAGAGCAGGAAGCCGACGCGGTCCGACGTCAGGTCCAGGGCGTTCCACCAGCGGCCGATGTTGGCCTCGTCTTGCACCGGCCCGCCCGAAACGAAGCGGCGGACCAGGGTCACGAGCTGCTCCTTGGGCCCCGGCTGCAGGCTGCGCTGGATCCGCTCGGCGATGGGGGCCACCGCCTTGGCGTGGGCCTCGGGGAGCTGGAACTCCGCCTGGCAGAGCGAGAGCACGGCGAGCAGCACGGTCTGCAGCTGGCCCCGGCTGGGCAGCGCGTTGCGCAGAAAGTGCTCCGGCCGCAGGTAGGTCAGCTGCTTGGCGATGATGAACGCCAGCTCCCGCTCGGCCGTGGACTGGAGCAGCGGCGCGCCGGCGACAAAGGTCGGCGTGTTCTGGGTGTGGGCCATGAGCAGCGCCTCGGGGCGGTCCGGGCGCAGGTAGAGGTCAGCGCGGGTCACCACCATCACCGCCGTGGCGTAGTCGAAGATCTGCAGGCAGAGCAGGTCGTTGCGCGACGGGTCCCGCCGCTCCTTGGGCTTGAGGTTGTAGTGCGCCGGCGGGCGGGCGGTCATCGAGGCCAGGGCCGGCGTGACCAGGGCGAAGATCGCGCTGAGGTACGGGTTCTGGTCCGGGTGGTGCACGAAGCGCTGCCAGATGTCGTCGGCCAGCGCCGAGGAGGCCTGGCGCAGGGGTCCGCGCCGGTACTGCTGATAGAAGCCTTCCTCCTCCCGGTCCGCCTGGTTCAGGAAGGAGAGCACCATGCAGAAGCACCAGGCCCGGTCGTAGCGCCCGGCGTCCATGTACAGCCGCCGGAGGGTGTGGTAGTGGTCCAGCCGCCCCGGCTCCCTCCGGAGCAGGGCGTGCAGCGTGCTCAGGCCCTGCTGGGCGTACTGCCCGCCGAGGCTGAGGTACAGCTCGGCGAGGATCCGCTGGCGCTCGAGGTTGTCCGGGTCGAGCGCGGCCGCGGCCTCGAAGGCCGCCACGGCGCTCTCGAAGTCGCGACGTCGAGAGCGCAGCACCTCGCCCAGGTTGTGCCACAGCATCACCCTGAGCGGCACCTGCCCCTCCTGCGGCAGCCGCTTGATCATCTTGCGGTAGCTGCGCTCGAGCTCCTTCCACGCCCGGCGCGTGGTGCAGAGCTTGTCGATGGCCTCGAACGCGGCCAGCTGGGTCGGATCCTCGTCGAGCACCCGGTTGAGGTAGTCCACGGCGCGTTCGACATCGTCAAGCCGGTCGCGGTAGATCACGCCGATGGTGAAGTAGTACTTCGCGCGGATCCTCCCCTCCGTCTCCAGCTCGGCCATGCGGCCGCACATCTCCACCGTGGTCTCCCAGCGGCCCATCTCGGAGGCCAGATCGATGAGATCGTGGAGCACACCGTGGTCCCGGGGGCCGACCTCGAGGGCGCGGCGCAGCGAGCGCTCGGCCTCCTCGAGCTGCTTGAGCTGTCGCCACTGCAGCTCGGCGACCTCGCGCAGCAGCTTGACCTGGTCGTCCTCCGACGCCCCCTGCAGCTGGGACCGCTTGAGCTCGACCACCGCCTCCCAGTTGCTGGACTCCTTCTGCAATTCGGCCAGGGCGTGGATCGCCGAGTGGTGAGCGGGGTCGAGCTGCAGGGCCTGGCGCAGGTGCTCGATGGCCTGCTCCTTCTGCCCGAGCTCGCGCAGGCAGATGCCCATGGCGTGGAGCACGCTGGAGAGCTCGTCGCGGGAGAGGTCCTCGCGCCGCTCGAGAACGCGGCGCCCCAGCTCCCAGACCTCGCGCCAGCTGCGCTGCCGTGCGGCGACCGCCATCAGCGCGCGCAGCGAGGGCAGGTGCGTCGGATCGAGCTGCACCGCCTGGCGCAGGTGCTTGCCGGCCTGCTCGGGTCGGCCCAGCGCCTCGGCCGCCGCCCCGAGGCGGAAGTGGAACAACGCCCGGACCCGGGGCTCGTCCGGCGAGGCCCTGCGCAGCAGCAGCTCGAGCACGGGCACGTTCTCCTCGTGGCGCCCCTGGCGCCAGTAGATCTCGGAGAGCGGCCGCGCCGCGCCGTCGTGGTCCGGGTCGACCTCAAGCGTACGCTCGAGCAGCTCCGCGGCGCGCGGCTCGTCGTCGAGCCCCTCCAGGGCGGCGACCCCGGCGGCGTAGAGCAGCCGCGCCTTCTCCAGGGGGCTCGGGCTCGCCGCCTCCGCCTGGGTCAGGAGCCGCACCAGCTTGCCCCAGTCGGCGCGCGCCCGGTAGATCTCCCCCAGCCGGGCCAGGCTCCTGGCGTGGGTCGGCGAGACCTCCAGCGCGCGCACCAGGTTGCCCTCGCCGGACTCCGGCTCGCGCAGCTGGTCGAGCTGGATCGCCGCCAGGCGGTGGAGCAGCTCGGCGCGGGCCGCGGGGTTCGCCTCCCGCTCGATCAGCGCCTCGATGGCCTGCGCCGCGGCGACCCAGTCTCCGAGCTGCTCGCTCAGGCGGACGACGGCGACCAGGGCATGCCCGTGGCCCGGGGCGAGGGCGAGGATCGCCCGGTAGGCCTCGCGGGCGCGCTGGGGGTCGCCGGCCGGCCCCTCGTAGAGCTTGGCCATCCGGTGCTGGATCGAGGCCCGCTCCTCGGGCGGCGCCACGTCGACGTGGCGCTGCAGCACGTCGAGCAGCGGCCCCAGCTGCCCCGTCTGCTGGTAGTGCTGCTCCAGGCGGCGGTGACAGGCGAGGCGGCGGGGGTCCAGGGTCAGCACCTCCTCCAGGCACTCCGCCATCCGCTCCGGCTGCTCGCGCTGCTGGTACAGGCCGGCCATGCGCTCGAGGATCTCGATGCGCTCCGTCGGGCCCTGGACCTGCTCCAGCTGCGCGGCGAGGAGCTCGAGCTGGTCCTTGGGCTGGGTTGGCTCCGGGGGCTGGGTCAGCTCGGCCAGTTGGGCGGCGATGTCCACGTCGTCGGGGTTGGCCCGGTGCGCGGCCTCGAGGGCGATCACCGCCTTGTCGTGCTGGTTGAGCTGCTCGTAGAGGTCGGCCACCCGGGCGAGGAGCGCGGCCTGCTCTGCCGGGGCCTCCACGTGCCCCGCGCGGTCGATGAGCAGCTCGGCGAGCTTCTCCGTCTCCCACTCGAGGTAGTAGATCGCGTCGAGGGCCTCGAAGGCGCGCCGGTTGTCCGGCTCGAGCTCCTGGACCTGCTCGAAGGCCTTCGCCGCCCGCGCCCGGTCGTCGAGCTTGTCCCAGCAGACCTCCCCGATCTCGAGCAGCAGGGCGACCCGCTCGCTCGCCGTCCGCGCCCTTGCCAGCTCGCGCTGCAGCTGCTCGAGCCGCCCCGCCCAGTCGAAGGCCTCCTCCTTCAGGGGCGCCACCGCCTCCATCACGGTCTGCTCGGTGAAGCTCTCGACCCACTTGACCGGCGCTGGCTCCGGCGCCTCGTAGCTCTCCAGGGTCAGGTCGAGCAGCGGCTCATCGTCGAGGGTCAGGTCGGTGATGGTGGAGGGCAGGGTCGGGTCGCCGCGGGAGTAGGTCCGGATCGTCGGATCGACGAGCCACTCCCCCCCGGATCCGCCGATCTGCAGATCCTCCCGCTCCTCGGGGCCATCGGGCAGCGTGTCGATCGGCGCGATGGGCCCTTTGTCCTGGGGCTCGTCGGACATGACCGCCCCATTTTACATCCAGATCCGGGCCCCTTCACCTTTTGCGGCGTGGGGCTCTCACCGCGGAGCGGCGAGCAGCGCCGCGCTGGCCACCATCGCGCTCCCCAGCGGCTGGCCGGTCAGCCGGGCGACCAGCTCGCACTTGACCATGAACAGGTAGAACAGGGGCGCCGGCGCCGTCACGCCGACCAGGCACTCGTAGTTGCCCTGGCCCTTGGCGATGATCAGCTCGGCCTCGTCGAAGGTCCGGCGGAAGGCGGCCGACGAGCTTTCCAGGTCGATGCCGGGCAGGGCCACGCCGGGCTCGATCAGGCGCGCGCCCTCGACCCCGGCGGCGCGGGCGTCCTCCAGCGTCGCGTCGTTGATGATCGGCCCGCCGCGTACGGCCACGGTCACCTCGCGGCCGGGCGCGATCTGCTCGAGGAGCAGCCGGTCGAGCACGATCTCGCCGGCGTTGTCCGCGAGGTAGAGCACGCGCCGCGCCCGCTCCAGCTCCCGGCGCAGCTCGGAGATGTGGTCCACGGCGGCCCCGTCCGCCAGCACGCGATCGATGGTCTGCTCGAGGTCGAAGGCGTGGCCGGTGCCGAAGTCGATGATGTTGCCGGCGAGCGCCACGAGCAGCGCGGTGCGCAGCGGATCCTCCGAGGCGGCGACGCGCCGACGCAGGCCGGGCAGCGCGGCCAGGGCCAGGGCCGTGGTCTCGCGCTTGACCGCCGCGTAGGGGTCGTCCAGGCCGAGGACGCCGCCGATCGCCCGGTAGACCGCCCGCGCGATCCGCGGCGGGGGCTGGTCGTGGTCCACCCGGGCGAGGATCTCCAGCACGGCGCGGACCGCCCGCTCCTGCTGCCGCTCGTCGCCGCCGAGGCGCTGGACCGTCCGCGCCGCCTGGGTCACGAAGCAGGCCAGACAGTCCGGTTCGGTGCGCATGGCGCGATACTCCCTCGCCGGGCCCGCGGGTGCAACCCGCGCGAGCCGTCGAAGTAGCGCGCCGAGGAGCAGGGGTCGAGCCTCGCCGACCATCCCGGCCTGCGCCGCGTGCCGCCGCGTATTGAGGAGCACGTACCGGACACACGGCCTGGTCTGTTTCGGAGTCTTGAGGATGTGCTCGAAGTAGCGGTCGACGAACGCGGTCAGTCCACGAGCGGTCCGATGTACGAGGTCGCGACGACGACGTTGTCGACCCACTTCTTGGCCACGGCGATCGTGTTGCTCTTGACGTGAAGCGAGAGCTCGAACTCGTCGATGGTCAGAGTGGAGACGTCGCGCAGCCTGAGGTTGGGAAAGTCAGCGACGAGCTTGCCATCCAGCCAGCAAGCGATGCGGCCGTCCTTCTGTCCGGGTGTGTTGGCCTTGACCATGAGCTCGTAGGCGTACCACTGCCCGAGGTTCGGGATGATGTCCGGTCGGGCGACGAACGTCGGGCCGAAGTCGAACGGCAGGCTGGTGTTCGGCGAGACCAGACCGGTCGGGAAGAAGTGATCACCCCAGAGGTCTCGCTGCAGGGGATGGTAGACGTAGACGTTGATATTGCCGGGATTCTGCGTGCTGGCGTCTCCTCGCCAGTGCTCGTAGTTGACCAGGAACTTGTTGGTCCCATCGGCAGGAATGCCCGGCGTGGCTTGCCAGCCGTTGATGAAGTAGTGCGCCGAGATGGTCGCGCCGTTGTGGCTCGAGCCGACCACGTCGAACCCGGTGTCGAACCTGGAGTAGTAGCGGAGGAAGAGCATGTCGACCTCGTTGGTCAGCTTCTTGGCCACCGCGTTGCTCATCTCCGCGCTCTGCTGCGGCACATCGAGCTGCAGTGCCTTGGCGCCGCGATACACGTTCGCGGCGGCGGTCACGATCAGGACATGACCGCTCTGGTAGACGTTGTCCCACTTGTTGGTGAGGTTCGCCGCGGACGCGTAGCTCTCGAAGTCGTCGGCGAAGATCACCGCCGGGTCAGAGGTGATGCCGTTGTCGCCCTTG
>Ga0316576_10000094_pt1 | contig 31651 bp, 28 predicted proteins | sample S0NA_FD_203075 | JGI IMG/M metagenome (GOLD analysis project Ga0316576, IMG submission 203075) | Rhizosphere microbial communities from salt marsh grasses in Alabama, United States - S0-2_050615r3r5 | ecosystem: Host-associated > Plants > Roots > Rhizosphere | place: USA: Alabama | collected...
CGACGCCTTCGCCGACTTCTTCAAGCTCTTCTTCTACGTCGTCACCGGCATCGTCGTCATCATCTCTCTCCGCGCGCAAGACGCCATCGACTACCGGGAGAACGACCCCGAAGCGGCGGAGTTCTTTGCCCTGCTGCTCACGCTGAACCTGGGCATGAACCTGATGGCCGCCGCGAGCGACCTGATGATGGCCTACATCGCGCTCGAGATGGTCAGCCTGATCTCCTACATCGTCGTCGGCTTCCGCAAGCGCAACCTGGCCTCGAGCGAGGCGGCGCTCAAGTACGTCATCTTCGGCGGCGTGGCCTCCGGCGTGATGCTCTTCGGCCTCTCATTGCTCTACGGCCTGAGCGGCGCCACCGACTTCGTGACGGTTCGCGCGGCGCTCGTCGAGCGCGGCGCCGACGTGCTGCCCGTGCTGGTGATGGGTGTGGTCTGCGTCCTCGCCGGCTTTGGCTACAAGGTCGCCGCGGTGCCGTTCCACATGTGGTGCCCCGATGTTTACGAGGGCGCGCCGACGCCGATCACCGCCTTCCTCTCCGTGGGGCCCAAGGCGGCGGGCTTCGCCCTCCTTCTGCGCTTCTTCGCCGGCGACGGGAGCGCGGTGCCCGACGACCAGCAGCTGATGGGCGTGCCCTGGGCCGTGCTCCTCGGGGTGATCTCGGCGGCGACGATGACCCTGGGCAACCTCTCGGCGATCCTGCAGAGCAACGTGAAGCGCCTGCTGGCCTACTCCTCCATCGCCCACGCCGGCTACCTGCTGATGGCCTTCTGCGTCTTCTCCCACGAGGCCCAGTCGGCGATCATCTTCTACCTCGTGGCGTACCTCTTGATGAACCTCGGCGCCTTCATCGTCGTCATCGGCTTCTCCGAGGCCGGGGTGGGGGAGACCATCGACAGCTACAACGGCCTCGGCGTGCGCGCGCCGCTGGTCGCCGCGGCGATGGGCGTGTTCCTGTTCTCGCTCACCGGCATCCCGCCGATGGCCGGGTTCATCGGCAAGTTCTACCTGTTCGCGGCGGTGATCAAGAAGGGCGGGCTGTTCTTCTGGGTCCTCGCCCTGATCGGCATCCTGAACTCGGCGATCTCGCTGTTCTACTACGCGCGGATCCTCAAGGCGATGTTCTTCAACAAGGGCGAGGTGACCACGCCGCTCGCCGTGCCCGGCGTGCACCGCACGGCCGCCGGCCTGCTCGCCGTCCCCACCATCCTGCTCGGCATCTACTGGGCGCCGCTGATGGATTACATCAGCCGGGCTCTCTCGCTGGGCTAGCCGTCGTCCCCCCAGTCCCTGTCGTCTCTGCGTCGTGGGCAGGAAGGCTCGTCGGCTCGCTCGTGGGCAGGCTCGCAGGCTCGCTCGCGGGCAGGCTCGCCGGGACCGGCTGGCTCGCCGGGACCAGCGGGGCGGGCGTGGGCTGGCTCGCGGGCGGGGCCGGAGGTGTGATGGGCTGCGTTGTCGGCTGCAGGCGGACGCCCTCACCCTTGGCCAGACGGCCGGCGCGGCCGATGTAGGTCACGCCGAATCCATGTGAGGACGATGCGCCTTGGAAAGTGGCGTAGTAGCCGGCCACGTAGTCGCCGAGGTCGAGCCCCACCAACAGGCCGATGCGCACGGTCTCGCCGATGCTGCTCCCGGCGGCGAGGTCGAAGGACACCCCCGGCTGGACCACGAACTGGTCGAGCCAGGAGTGGAGCTTGGAGAGATCGTGCGCGCTGCGCAGGGCGAGCTGCATCGGTACGGTGAGCCCGCCGGCGTAGCGGATGTCCATCGTCACGCCGGCCCCCAGCGAGCTCGAGCCCAGCGGCCGGCTGACGCCGGCGAAGCCGCCGCCGCCCACGAGCCACGAGAGCCCGGTGTCGATGCCGTCGCCCGAGGTGCCCACCAGTTGCAGCGGCAGCGCTCCCCCGGCCACCACGCGCCACGAGTCCGAGCCCTGGCCGTAGACGTAGCGGGTGTAGACGGGGTTCGCGTTGAACCCGTACTGGTAGAGCCCGCTCCCCCCGCCGACGATCACGTTGCCCTGGGCGTCGATGTCGCTTCGCGGATCGAGGGTGAAGGTCCAGCTCAGCGGGATGGTGACGCCGTAGACCTTGTTGCCTCCGCCGACGTTGTTGATCTCGAACACGCCGCCCGCGGTCCGGCGCGGGCGCCCGGCCGGCCGCTGGAGCACGTCGAAGGTCCGCGACAGGGTGGCGGCCTGGACGCCCACGGACGAGGCGGCGGTGAGGGCGACGCCCCCTCCGCCGAGGCAGTAGAGCAAGAAGCCCTTGTGCAGGGCGTCCTCCGTGTTGAGGTCGTCAAAGGTCAGCGCCCCCCAGGTGCAGCTCTGGCCCTCGCAGCGGTAGGGTACGCCGCAGATGTCGCAGTCGAGCCCCTCGCACGCCGCCTGATCCTCGGAGAAACGGGTCCAGGGGTCGGCCCCGGCGGTCGAGGGTAGCATCGAGATCAGCAAGGCGAGCGGCAAGGCGAGAGGTGGGCGCACAGCGGGCTCCTTCATGGATACCACCCCGTCCATCGACCTGTTCTGGATAGCCCCAGTGTATCGTCGTTGGCCGGCTTTGGGCAATCTTCCGTCAGATCTGGCAGGCGCCGCTGGAGAAGATCGCGCCCGCGCTCACCGGGCGGCCGGCGTCACGGCGTCGGAGGGGGCGCGGTCCATCAGGGGCGGACTCTGAGGTGGTCCTCGGTGTAGGTCAGCAGGGTCCGTCGGGCATGGCCGGCGAGCCTGTCGATCTGCTTCGGACGCAGCTGCGCCTCGGCAGGGTAGGTGTTCATCGTCACGCAGAGGCGACGGTACATGCTGAAGGACTGCTGGCCGATCTCCTTGTCCGTGACCAGGACCAGAGAGTAGGGCCGCTGCCGCCTCTCCACGGCGCCGCTGTTGACGCGCAAGGTCAGCTGCGCCAGCTGCTGGGGCGTGGCGTCGGCGAGTGTCATCTGGCCCGCGGTGACCAGCACGAGGTAGTTGGGCTTGAACAGGTCCAGGCGATCGGCGAGCAGGTGGGCGTCGGTCGCGGTGACCTCCCCCCTCGGGACGCCGCCGAAGAGCGCCACCTGGTACTTGGCCCACAGGTTCAGGTTCTCCACCAGCGGGTCGACGGCCTCGGCGAGGGTGGCTTTCAGGCCGGCGAAGATCTGCTCGACGACGTGGCCGAGGCCCAGCACCCCGATCCGGTAGCGCAGGTAGCGCCCCTCGTCGAAGACGAATATCGGCTGCTCCTGGTCGACCAGATCGTCGACAAGGTGCAGGGTCACGTCGATCTCGTCGTCGGACAGGTCCTCGATGACGATCGGGATGCTCAGGTCCTCGTCGTCGGAGCGGGCGGGCCTTTCTGGCCGGCTGACGCTGAGCACCTGGGTCAAGTCCTCGATGTTGAAGATCTGCTTCGTCATCTGAGTCCAAGCGGACGTTACACCGTCCGCGCGCCGGAGACCAGATCCCCGAAGAGCGCCTGTCTCCTTGCCGACCATGTTAGCACGCCGGTCAGCCAGGCCACGACCCGCGCAGTGCGGGCGGGAGCTGGTCCGATCCTCGCCAGAGCATGCCCAGCAGCTCGCGCCGGGACCAGCGGCTGATCAGCGCCGGGCCACGCCAGCGGTGGTCGGCCCGGGCTGGTGGCTCGCGGTACGGCGAGCCGCCGGCCTGGCGCGGCGCGCGCCCGATCAGGCCGAGCAGGTATACGCGGTCCCCCGCGGCCAGCTGGTGCTCGGTGGCGCGCAGGTCCTCCTCGTCGGCGGGCGGCACACCCGGGCCGATCAGGCCCGCCACCGCGATGCCGGGGTAGGTGCCCGTCGGCGGCACGACGAGCTCCAGCGGGCCGCGCAGCTGCACCGGGCCCTCCTCGTGCAGGAGCAGGAGCTCCCCGGCCTGGGTCTCGTCGAAGATCGTCTGCCAGGTGCCGTCCTCCAGCCGTTGCTCGACGATCAGCCGACAGGCGGCGACCGGGGCGCGGGAGATGGGCGCCTGCAGCGGCCGGAGGACCTCCACGGCGCCGAGGATGTCGCGGGTCCCGCGCAGGCGGCGGTGCAGCCGCCAGTGGCGCAGACCCTGACGCGCCGCGCGCTGCCCGGCGTGGGCCGCGGTCGAGAGGCCGAAGGCCACGAGGTCGAGCAGCCAGCTGTCGTGGGGTCTGCGCTCCACCGGGCCATGGTAGCCCAGGGCCGATGGGCAGGGCTACGCAGTCAAATCTAGGCCTCGGCGGAACCCCTGGGCTCCGCTGCCCCGGGGGCGCGATCAAACCCTTTGCTGCTCGGACGTGCTCGCGCTCGGCTCCCCCGTCACGGGCGGCGCCGGAGCAGCAGGGCGAGCAGCAGCAGGGTGAGCAGCGGTGCGGGCGCGCCAGGTGTCGCGACGCGGCAGCTGCAACCGTCGTCCGTCGAACCGCCCGCGCCGTCGCCGCGCGGCCCGTCCACGCCGGCCGCCCCGTCGGTGGGCGGGCTGCCGTCTCTGGCCGGCGCGGCGCCGTCAACCGACGGCCCGTCGGTGAGCGGCCCATCACCAGGTGCCGGCCCGTCGCCGGACGCGGTCCCGTCGGTGAGCGGGGCGGTTGGCCCGAGGGGCGGGGTCGTGGTCACGCAGTCGCCCAGGGAGTGCTCGAGGGCGCCCCAGTCGTGCTTGCCGTCCACCCGCGTCCGCGCGCAGTAGTCGTCCGTGACGCCGGGGGTCGCGCCGCCCTGGTCCACGATCTGGGCCAGGCTGCCCTTCTGGCGCAGGTCGCCGGCCAGCGGGTCCTGGTACCAGGCGTTGAAGTCGGAGAGCGGCACGTTGGTCAGGTTGTCGCTGCCGCTGAAGCTGCCGCCGTCGCGCAGGCGGATCTTGTCGGTGAGCACGTTCCCGTGCGCCTCGCCCGTCGAGCTTGGGAAGCGGAAGTCGATGCCGCTGGTGGCGATCAGCGTGTTGTGGAGCAGCTTGGTGTCCTTGGCCTTGTTGAGGTAGATGCCCACGTCCGAGCAGCTGACGATGATGTTGTTGCGCATCAGGCCGCCGTCGTTCTCCGGGTCGCAGGGGACCGAGGCGTCGTAGGCCGGGGCGCAGAGGGCCGGGCTCATCCCGCCCCCGCCGAAGGAGAGCCCGATGCGCGTCCCGCCGCTCGGCCCGTCCCGGGTGCAGATGACCAGGTTGCGCTCGAAGGTGTTGTTCTTGCCGCCGCCCTTGAAGAACGCGCCGTAGCTGATGTTGTCGCCCCCGCCCTTCTGGAAGTCGCGGATCAGGTTCGCGCGGGCGACCCAGCCCGAGGCGTTGTCCACGTTGAGCTTGGTCACCGGGTTGGAGGTCGCCCGGGCGTGGGTGTCGTAGATCTCGTTGCCCTCGACCAGCCCACCCTGGGGCGCGACTCGCACGCCGCCCACCAGGCTGGAGTTCACCTTGAGCTGGGCGTTGAAGTCGATGACGCGGCAGCGGCGCATGCGGAAGCCGTCGGCCGCGCCGGTGACGTGGAAGGCGTGCTCGCAGTCGGAGTCGGCGGCGCAGACCCCGCGGATGTCCAGGCCCTCGAAGTGCCAGTGCGGGCCGGTGACGTGGAAGCCCTCGAGGCCGTCGAATTCGATCTTCGCCCCGAGCGGCGTCGTCGCGCGCACGAGGATCGGCGCCGCGGACGTGCCCTGGGCGCCGCAGGTCGCGCCGGCGAGCTTGTAGGTCCCGGCGGCGAGCACGATCTCGTCGCCGGGCTGGGCCGCGGCGATGGCCGCCTTGAGCGCGTTCACATCCGCGACCGGCACGGTCTTGGCGTTGGCGTGGCCGTGGCCGAGGCAGAGCAGCAGCGCGAGGATCACGGCGCTTCTCGTAGCGTTCATGGACACCTCCCTCCGGGGCCCCAGCATAGCGCGCGGGTTGGCGGGCTGAACAGCTCTCGAGGGGGAGATGGGCGGGAGCTCAGCGCAGGAAGGCCTGGCTCGGTGGCTCGGCGAAGAGCACCGTGGCCACTGTGTCGAGCTGCGGCAGGTGGTTCACCTTGAGCCCGTAGCTGCTCAGGGTGAAGAGCATGTCGTCCATGAAGATGCTGCGCTGCACCGGAGCGTGCCAGTACCCGTTGCCGGGGCCGCCGCAGCCTTGGCTCGTCGCGCAGCGGGCCCGTCGCGCGAGGTCGCTGTGCTCCACGTCGCCCAGGTTGACGAAGCCCTTGCTCCGGTCGACCTTGACCAGGATCACGCCGCTGAAGCTCCCGCCGTCCGCGCGGTAGCCGTTGACCGTCAGCGGCAGCGCCAGCGTCCGCGTGCGCGCGTTGAAGGTGAAGGCGTGGTGGTCCCACTGGGCGGCGCTGCTCGATGAGCCTTGGCCCAGGGTCAGCCGGTAGTGGTGCGTGCGGCGGGGCTCTTTCAGGTCGGAGACGTCGAAGATCTGCAGGTGTGCGCCGCGCACCCGGCCGTTCTCGTCGGCGTCCTGCCCCACGGTCAGCAGCTGTCCGTTGCCGATGGGGTGAATGTAGCTCGAGAAGCCCGGGATCTTCAGCTCGCCCATCACCCTCGGGCGGCGCGGGTTGCTCAGGTCGAGGGTGAAGAGCGGGTCGGTCTGTCGGAAGGTCACCAGGTAGCCCTGGTCGCCCTCCATGCGGGCGGAGAAGATGCGCTCGCCCGGGGCGAGCCCGCGCACCTGGCCGACGACGGCGAGCTCGCCCTGGCTCTGCTTGAGCACGAACAGGTTGCTCGCCGGTCCGGTCACCTCGCGCCCGCGCCAGCGCCAGCTGCCGCTCCAGCCGCTGTCCGTGGTCGCCACACGCAGGTAGCCGCGGTGCTCGTCCATCGAGAACTGGTTGAGCAGGTAGCCCGGCACAACGCCCGAGGCGACGTAGCGGGGCGGACCCTGCCAGCGCTGCAGGTCGAACTTGTGGATCTGGGTGCCGCTCTGCTGCCGCCACTGCCCGTTGCTGGCGACGTAGGCCGCGGCCTCCGAGGCGTAGACCTTCATCCCGTTGCCCACCACCGCGCTGGCGCTGACGCGCCCGCCGTTGACGCTGAAGTGGGTCAGCGTGATCAGCCCGGTGGTGTTGATGCCGGCGGCCGGGAAGTAGACGTCGCTGCAAGCCAGCAGGGGGCGGCGAGAGGAACGGCCGTTCTGGGTCAGGACGGCGGCGGGCAGCGCCTGCTCCAGCTGTACGCTGGCCAGCGCGCGCCGGATCTGGTCGCGCCGGCTGACCGGTCCGGCCGGGGCGTAGCTGTAACCGGGGTAGTACTCGATGTAGGGCCGCTTGCGGCGCGCCACGGGCTGGTTGACCTCGCTCCAGAAGCTCGGCGGCAGCTGGATCTGGTTGTTGGTGACGATGTAGAGCTCGCTTCCGATCATCCGCGCTTGAAGCAGCGAGCCCTCGACGTCCATGTGGGCGATGAGCTGCGGGCTGGTCCGGTCCCGGACGTCGAGGACCGTCACGCGCACGGCGCTGAAGGCGGGTCGGAGGGCCCGGCCAGCGCGGCCGCTCACCGGCACCCGGGAGTGGGCCCGGGAGAAGACGACCAGCTTGTCGCCGTTGACGAAGAGCTGGGTCGGGCTGCCCTCGGTCATCTTGTAGCGCGCGACGATGCGAGTCGCGCGGGCGGGCCAGCTCTTGATGATCAGCACCTCGTTGCCGTGGACGGTGTAGACGTAGCGGCCGTCGGACTTGACCCGGTCGGCCTCGTCCACGCCGGCCACCTGGTTGTTGGTCCCGGTGTAGTGGCTCGGCCCCGCGGACTTGGCCCGGTCCGCCAGCGCGCCCCGGGGCGCGGCCTCGGCCCGGGGCCGGGGCATGCGCCGCTCCCGCCAGTGGCGGTGGTAGACCCGCCGGGTGGTCATCTGCTCAATGATGTCCACCAGTTGGTCCCGGATGGCGCGGCAGGAGCCGGCCCGGGTCAGACGCTGGCTCTTGGCACCGGCCGTGAGCGGGAGGGTCAGCAGCAGGGCCAGCACGGCCAGCGAAAGCCGGCCCGGGCGAGGGAAGCCATTTCCGTTTCGTTTGCGGACCATCCGAGCTCTCCATGTTGGCTGTGATAGGTGTTTGAACGCCCGAGCCGGCGAAGCGGTCTATCGGGGCAGAAAACGGATCACCAGATGAAGAAGTGCCCCTTGGAGCGCAGGTCCTCGGCGATCATCAGGTTGGTGCCGCGGGCCAGCGCGGAGAAGACCATCTTGTCCTGGCGCGTGCCGGGGCCGGCGGGCATGGCGAGCAGGTTCCGGTTGCCGGCGACCGGGCGCGCGCCGGCCTCGTCGCTCAGGCCGAGGGCCTGCAGGTGGGCCAGGTGCATCATCCCCAGCTCGAACTGGATCCCGTAGCCGGAGACCGGGTCGTTCTTGCGTGGGTCGAGGGGTTGCTCGCCGTAGTACATCGCCCCGCTGCGCTCGAACAGGCTGTGCCGCACGCCGCCCAGGGTGGACTGACCGTTGGCGACGCGCCCGTCGCGCAGCGCGACCACCCGCCAGCCCTCGTGCTCGACGAAGCGGTCCAGGTCGGGGCCGTCGCTGCGCCGGCCGATGGTCACCCGCTTGCCGCCGTCCCAGATCGCAGTGAGCGTGCCGCTACGGTCGGTCTTCAACCCCGCCGGCCGCAGGCTCTTCTGCGAGAGCTTGCCGATCTCGCCCGGCGAGCCGCCGTTGACCCAGAGCTGGCTCCGCGGCTGCTTGCCCCGGGCGACATAGGCCTTGAGCGTATCGGCTCCCAGGGCGCGGTGGCCGGCGGTGAAGGAGATCACCAGGTCCGCGTCGGCCAGCACGTCGATCTTGTCGTCGCGCAGCCGGTATTTCTTCCGCAGCGCCGGATCCTGGTCCCAGAGCTCGACGCGCTTGTAGCCGGCGTAGCGCAGCCACTGCAGCGCGGCGGTGCCCATCGGGCCGGCGCCGAGCACCACCGCCTTGTCGTGACGGAAGCTCGCCCCCTGACGCTCGAGGCGCGCCAGGTTGCGCGCGGCCTGGGAGACCACGGTGTAGGTCCACATCAGCGCGCCGGAGTAGGTCTTGGCCTCGCTGCGGGCCCAGCTCACGACCTGGAACGGGAGCTTTTTGGTGGCGAGCCGGTTCGACCCGCTGCCGGTCTGCTCCACGCCGGCGAACAGGTGAGCGTGGGGGCGCAGGTCGGGGCGCCGCTCGAACACGCGGGCCACCTGCTCGATAAGGTGGCCGCCGTCGTCGGAGATCAGGAACAGCGGCCTGGAGGAGCGCTTCTCCGCCGGGCTCAGCCTGGCCAGGTTGTCGCGGACCCAGCCCTCGATGAAGCGCTGGTCGTGATCGATGGAGGCGCCGCGCACGGTGAGCTTGCGGTCGAGCTTGCGCGCGGCAACGGCGACCCGCGGATCGGTGAAGTGGTCCTTGTCGGCCCAGACCACGGTGTTCGACAGGGGCAGCCCGGTGTCGCCGAGCAGCGCGAGGGTGTTGCCGCGCAGCGGCCAGCGCACCAGCGCGCCCTTGATCTTGCCGTCGAGGCTGCCGTAGCTCTGCACGGCCCAGCCGACGGCGGGCATGTGGGGCTTGAGCGTGACGTTGTCCGACAGCGCGCTCGCCAGCCGGGGGCGGACGCCGTTGAGCGCGGTCCACCAGCTCACGGCCTGACGCGGCGGCGAGCCCGTGTCCGCGGCGAGCAACGACCGAATCGTGTGCACCGCGCCGCTGCCGAGGCGTTTTTCCAGCTGGCCCAGATCGAGGTAGGCGACCTGCCGGTCGGGGCCGCGCACCGGCCGCGGCAGGTAGGGCTCGTTCTGGATCACCACCGCCGCGCCGAGGGTGTTGAGCAGGCTGGTCGCCGCGCGCTGGCGCAGGGGGCGGAGGTTCCAGCGCTGCCAGCCGTGCTTGCCGTTCGGGTCGGCGAAGCGCTGGCGGTGACGGTCGAGCTGCTTGAGCCGGTGGGCGTCACGGAGCAGACGGCGCTCGAAGAGGCCAGCCTGACCCGTGCGCCGGGCGGCGCGGGCCTGGCGCAGGGCGTCCTGGGCGATGGCGTGGCCGGCCGGCGAGTGGAGCAGCTGGACCACCCGCTCGAGGGCGACGCGCTGCGGCGGAGCTGGCTCGGCGTGGAGGTGTGGAGCCTGGAGCGAGACGAGCAGGAGAGGGAGCAACCAGCGCACGGAGTAGGTACTGCAAGGGACATTCCACCGCCGAGCGCGACCGTTTTGCGCAACCGCCTGGAATAATTGAGCTCGTGTGGCCGGGCCCATGGTCACTCGGCTGGCACCTGGCCGCTCCACCTTCCAGATCCCCACAACCGTTGTTCGTCCCGTTTCCAGCAACCCCCCGGCGAACGTGAGGATCTCCGGGCGCATGCACCTGCCGACCGTGGAGGCGGAGTACCGCTTCTGAGCGTCGGGGGCGCTGCCCTGATTGGCACGGAATGCCAATTGACACTCAGTGCCAATTTGCTACGCTCTGCGGTGATGAGCCTGCGAGAGCGCAAGAAGGACCGGACCCGGCAGGCCCTGTCCGACGCTGCCCTCGAGCTGTTCGCCCGGCGCGGGTATGACGCGACCACCGTCGAGGAGATCGCCGAGGCGGCCGGGGTCTCGCGCCGCACATTCTTCCGCTACTTCGGCAGCAAGGAGGCGGTGATCTTCCCGGAGCGCGAGCGCAGGCTGGAGTCGCTGCGGGCCCTGCTGGCCCGGTCTCCGTCCGAGGAGCCCGCGCTGGAAGCGGTGCGCCGTGGCTTGCTGATGCTGGCCCGGGACTACACCTCCTCGCGCGAGCGCGTGATGCTGCAGCAGCGCATCGTCGAGGGCTCGCCGGCGCTTCTGGCCTACGACTTCGAGCTCGACAAGCGCTGGGAAGCGGTGATCGCAGAGGCCCTGGGCGGCAGGGGAAGGGGCGCGCGGGGTCGCCGGGCGCGGCTGGTGGCCGGGGCGGTGATGGGGCTGATCCGGACCGCCCTGCGCGAGTGGTACGCCAGCGGCGGCCGCAAGGATCTGGCCGCCCTGGGCGAGGAGGCGTTCGCGCTCCTGCGAGACGGGGCGGACCGGGGCCGCCCGGGGGGCGCGAGCAAGGGAGATGAGCGATGATGGAGCTGCCACGACGAGGCCTGAGCAAGGAACAGATCGCATCGAAGCTGGAGGCGTTCGCCCGGCACGACGCCGCCTCGGGAGAGGGCCGCAGCTTCGCCTACACCTACGACGCCGGTCAGGAGGTGGAGGCGGTCGCCCGGGAGGCCTACCTGGCCTTCATGTCCAAGAACGCCCTCGACCCGACCTACGTCCCCTCGGTTCTGACCCTGGAGAACCAGGTGGTCTCGATGGCCGCCGCCCACCTCGGTGGCGACGACCAGACCGTGGGGACGTTCACCAGCGGCGGAACGGAGAGCATCATCCTCGCCGTGAAGACCGCGCGCGACTACTTCCGCAAGGTGCGGCCCGACATCCGCGCTCCGGAGATGGTGCTCCCCGAGACCGCCCACGCCGCGTTCCACAAGGCCGCCCACTACCTCGACGTGAAGCCGGTGCTCACGCGCGTCGACCCGGTGACCTTCCGCGCCGATCCGGAGCAGATGCGCCGGGCGATCACCGGGCAGACGATCCTGCTGGTGGGCTCGGCCACCAGCTACGCCCACGGCGTGGTCGATCCCATCGTCGAGCTGGGGCGGCTGGCCCTGGAGCACGGCCTGCTGCTGCACGTCGACGCCTGCATCGGCGGGTTCCTGCTGCCGTACTTCAAGCGCCTCGGCGCCGAGATCCCGGACTTCGACCTGCGGGTCCAGGGGGTCACCTCCATCTCCATGGACCTGCACAAGTACGCCTACGCCCCCAAGGGCGCCTCGGTCGTGCTGTACAGGAGCATGGAGCTCCGGCGGCACCAGATCTTCGCCTGCGCCGAGTGGACCGGCTACACCGTGGTCAACACCACGGTGCAGAGCACCAAGGGGGCCGGCCCCCTCGCCGGGGCCTGGGCCGTGCTCTGTTTCCTCGGCGACGAGGGCTACGAGCGACTTGCCCGCGAGCTCTATCAGGCGAAGGAGCGGCTGGTGGAGGGGATCGAGGCCACCCCGCAGCTCCGCCTGCTCGCGCGGCCCGACATGCCGCTCATCGCCTTCACCGCCGACCGGGTCAACGTGTTCCACGTGGTCGACGAGATGAACCGGCGTGGCTGGCACGTCCAGCCCCAGCTGCGCCTCGGCGACTGCCCGGAGAACATCCACCTCTCGGTCAACCCCAACAACCTGCCTCACATCGGGGCCCTGCTCGCCGATCTGCGCGATGTGGTCGCGACGGTCAGGGCCCGGCCGCGGGGCAAGCTGGCGCGGGTGGTGAGCGCCACCTTTGGCCGGCTCGACCCGGACGGGCTGGACGACGCGGTCTTCGCCAAGCTCATCGGCACGGCGGGGATCAAGAGCGTCGGCGTGCCGGAGCAGATGGCCGGGATCAACGACATCATGAACCTGCTGCCGCCGCGTCTCGCCGAGCGGCTGCTCATCGAGTACGTCAACCGGCTGTTCGTCCACCCCGGGGCCGACGCCACCCGGGGGCTCTCCAGCACGCCCCACCCCCTGCCCACTGGACCGCGGGGCGAAAACGGCGCGCGGCGGGCTCCACGGCCGTCCTGGACCGCCCTGCCGGGCCTGGGGCGCGCCTGGGACCTGGCCCTCGGCCTGCGCGGCCTGCACAAGCGGCTCGGGTTGCCTCTGCCCCGGCGCTAGCGTTCAGACGAGCGCGGGCAGCTCGCGCCGCAGGACCTCGAGCTCCGGATCGTCGCCGCGCTCCAGCCGGCGCGCGAAGAGGTGGCCGCTGTGTCGCGGGTCGCGCATGGAGCGAGACAGGCAGATCCCGGCGACGGTGACAAGAGACGGGTTCACTCCTTGACGAGGAGCGCCGTCCAGCCGCGGCGCTGCGGCCGGTCCAGGAGGCGGAGGCCGGCGGCCCGGGCGTGCTCCAGGGTGCGCTCGAAGGCGGCCGCGTTGACGTGCCCTCTGGGCTCGGCGATCAGCATTCGCGCCCCGGGGGCGAGGGCGGCGGACACCTCGGCCAGCGCGCCAGCCTGGTCAGGGATCTCGTGCATCACGGCGAAGGCCAGGGCGAAGCCCACGGCGCCGTCGAGGTCGGCCAGGCCGAGGCCGTCCGGTTCGACGAGCCGCCGCTCGGTGCGCGAGAGCAGCCCCGCCCGCTCCGCCCGCTTCTCGAGCTTGCGCAGCATGCGCTCCTGGACGTCGAGGCAGATCACTTGGCCGGCGTCGCCGACCATCCGCGCCATGGGCAGGCTGAAATACCCCATGGCGCAGCCGAGGTCGAGGACCGTCATGCCCGGCCGGACGTGCTCGCCGATAAGCCTGTCCGGGTTGTCGATCAGCTTGCGGATCGGGCTGGCGAGGAGGTAGCCGACCCAGAAGGGACAGACGTGGGTCGGGGTTGGGGTGAGCTGGTCTTCCATGGCGCCCTCCGTGAAAAATGAACCGTGGTTCAGTTACAGGATGAACCATGGTTCAGTTTCGTCAAGGGGTAAAATGAACCCTAGTTCACTTTCCTCTGGCGCTCCGGTCACCCGGAGGCTAACATAAAGAAATGACGAAGGACGGGCAGACCCGCCAGCCGCGCGCCGAGCGTACCCGGCGGCAGATCCTGGAGGCTGGCGCCGAGCTGTTCTCACGTGAGGGCTACCACGCCACCAGCTCGAAGAAGATCGCCCGCGCCGCCGGGATCTCGGTCGGTTCGTTCTACAACCACTTCCGCGACAAGAAGGAGCTTCTGCTCGCGGTGTACCGCGAGCACGTCGAGAAGGTGCACGAGACGATCCTCGCCGCGCTGCAGGATGCTGACTTCGCCGGCGGTCGGCGGAAGGGACGCGGGCTGGTCGAGGAGATCATCAACCAGACGCTCCGCGTACACTCGCTCTCGCCCGAGCTCCACCGACAGATGACCGCGCTGCGCTACACGGACGAGGACGTCGCGCGCGTGGTCGCGCAGGAGGACCAGAGAGTCGCCGACATGCTCGTGCGCATGCTGTCGGAGGGCGGGGCGCTGCGGGTCGACGACGTGGAGGCGGCGGCGTGGGTCGTGCTCGCCTCGGTCGAGCAGATCGTGCACGCGATCAAGATGTCGGAGCCGCCCATCGCCGGCGAGCGGCTCGTCGCCGCGCTGGCGGAGATGGTCCACCGCTTCCTCTATCCCTGACGGTGGAACATCGACGGCGAGCTCGCCGATCGCTGCGTCTTCAACCGGCGCTGATCGAGCCGCGTTCCCGCTGCCCGCCCCGGCGCCTACGCCGGCGCCTCGCCCGGGCCGCCCTGGCCAGCGTCGAAGGACTGCAGGGCGAGGTAGCGCTCGCCGAAGCGCTTGATGTTGTCGGCCTGGCGGTCGAACTGGTCCCAGTGGACCTCCTCGGCCGCGACCAGGTCCTCGAACAGCTTCTTCGAGCCCGAGTCGGCGTGCTGCGAGCACTCGAGGGCGAAGCGGTTGTACATCTCGATCGCCGCCTCCTCCAGGCTCATCGCCATCGCGATGATCTCCGCCGCGTCGTGGATCTTCTGCACCTCGCCGCCCACCTTCATCTCCACGTCGCCGCCGAGGAAGAGGATGCGCTCCGCGATCATCTCCGCGTGCTGCATCTCCTGGATCGCGGTCATCTTCAGCAGGTTGGCGAGGGGCGCGTAGCCTTGGTCATCGAGGTGGAAGTGGAAGTACATGTACTGGTGGATCGCGGCCAGCTCGTCGGCGATGGCCGCGTTGAGCAGCTCGATGCTTTTTTCGCGGTTCTTCACGTGGTCTCCTCCGGCCAGGAAAGCTGGTTCTTTAGCACGATCGGTCCGTGGATGAAACGCGGGGCCCGGCTAGCCGTCGGCCTTCATCCGCGCCACCAGCTCCCCGAGGACCTTGTCGGCCTCCTCCGTCGGTCGCTGGCAGGTGCCGACCTTGGGGTGCCCGCCGCCGCCGTACTCCAGCATCAGGGAGCCGACGTTGGTCTTGGAGGTCCGGTTGATGATGCTGTGACCGACGGTGAAGACGGTGTTCTGCTTACCCCGGCCCCAGAGCACGCGGATCGAGATGTTCTGCTCCGGCCAGAGCGAGTACTCGATGAAGCGGTTACCGCTGAGGATCTCGTCCACGTTGCGCAGGTCGATGATCAGCACGTTGCCGTCGGTGCGGCTGTTCGCCTGCAGCATCTCCTTGTACGGCCCCTGCTGCGCCAGGTAGCGCTTGACCCGCTCCTGGACGTCCGGGATCTCGAGGATCTCTTCGGCGGTCTTCGTCCGGCAGTACTGGATCATGTCCTCCATCAGCTGGTAGTTGCTGATCCGGTAGTCGCGGTACCGCCCGAGGCCGGTGCGGGCGTCCATCACGAATGAGAGCAGGTTCCAGCCGGCGGGCTCGAGGATCTCCTCGGCGGTGAAGTCCGCGGAGTCGCTCTTGTCCACCGCGGCCATCAGGCCGGTCTTGTCGAGCTTGCTGAACCGCGAGGCGCCGCCGTAGTAGTCGTAGACCACGCGCGCGCAGCTCGGCGCCGGGCGGCTCTCCCCCTTGAAGTGGAACTTTCCCTGGAGCTCCTCCCGCTCCTTCTCGCTCGAGTGGTGGTCGAACCACAGCCCACAGCCCGGCACGAAGGGGATGTTCGTGAGCACGTCGTTCTCGTTCACCTCGACCTTGCCGTCCTGGACGTCCTTGGGGTGGACGAACTTGTACTCGTCGACGATGCCCGCCTCGACCAGCAGGACGGCGCAGGCCAGACCATCGAAATCAGACCGCGTGATCAAACGCATCTTCAGCTCCTTCGGAAAGACGTGCCTTGGTGTTGTGGTGGGTGTCAGGGGGAGCATACCGCCCCCCGGGCGCGGGGGGCAACGGCGGGGAGCTCGGGGGGGAAGGACGCCGTCAGAGGCGGCGCAGCGCCTTGCAGGAGCTGTCCGCGCCGAGGCGGCAGGCCTTGTCGAGGAACTTCCGCGCCTTCGCCGTGTCTCGCGCCACGCCCTTGCCGTCGCGGTAGAGCACGCCGAGCAGACCGCAGGCGAACTTGCTGTCCTTGTCGCAGCCCAGCGCGAAGAGCTCGTGGGCCCGCTTGTAGCTCTGCTTGCGCATGTGCTCCAGACCGGGCGAGGCGCAGGCGGTCCCGTCGCCCAGGGTGCAAGCCTTCTCCATCATGCCGTACCCCTTGGCCTTGTCGGGTTTGAGGATCTTGCCCCGGCTGTACATCTTGCCCAGGAGGCCGCAGCACTCGGCGGTGCCCCGATCGCAGCAGGCCTGGAGCTTTGTCGCCACCTTGCCGGGATCGGTGGCCTTGACGGCGAAGCGCAGGCAGGCGGTGGGGTCATCGCCGTCGCAGAGCGAGGCGAGCTTGTCGATGTCGAGCTCGCCGTAGATTCTCTTCTCGCAGACGCCGTCGCAGACCCGCTTGGCGAAGTCGGACTTCAGCCCGACACACTTCTGCTGGCACTTCTGCATCTTCTGCTTCGGCGAGGAGCAGCCGGCGAGCAGCACCAGGATCAGCACAGGGCTCCGGGTCATCTTCCTCTCCTTTCGGGAGGGAAGATACGGGGCGGGGGAGGGGGACCTTCCCGGGAAGCGGAGGGGGCTACAGGCCGGAGATCGTGATCTCGACCTTCGGGTGGTTGGCGGTGTCCGAGGCGGCGAGGACCTCGACCCACGGGCCGGTGGCGGAGGTGCCCACCGAGACCTTGACCGACTCGGCGCTCGCCGCGACGGTCGTGGTCACGGAGCAGGCCTCGCTGATGTCGCAGTTGCCGACCTCGTAGACGTTGAGCTTGTCGCCGTTCTCGATCTTGTCGCTCATCTGCACGACCAGCGTGCCCGAGGTGGTGCCGTCAAATCCGCCCAGGCTGGTGTAGGGCGGAAGGGTCGCGGGATCGTCGGTGGGCAGCTCGTAGTTGCTGAAGCACTTGGTCAGGTCGGTGCAGAAGGCGTCGCTGGCGCCAATCGCCTGGTCCGGGTTGGCGCAGTTGGAGCCGTCGGGCAGGGTGCAGGACTCCACCGACGCGGCCCAGGTGCTCGTCCCGGACTTGTCCAGCTCCACGGCGTCGATGTCGGCGCCGTCCTGGGCGCCTGTCACGGTGGCCAGGTCCTCGATCTTGACGAACTTGTACTCCGCCGGCGGCGCCATGCCGTCGGTGGCCATGTCTGGCACCGTGGTGTCGGGGGCCACGCCGTCCGTGGACGTGTCCGCGCTGACCGTGCCGTCCAGCGTGGTGTCGTCCTCGCCGCAGGCGGCGAGGGTCAGCGACAGCGCGAAAACAAGGAACAACGAGAAAAGTCTACGCATGAACCCACCTCCAAGAGTGTGTTTGGCCAATATCAACCACGTTCGCCCCGTTGAAGCAACGCCCAACAGCGTCCCGTCCCTCATCTTTACAATTCGGCGGCCACCGGATCTTGCCCGACGACCGCGGCTTCTGCTTGTGTTCCTCAATACATCTCCGTATTTTCATACGAGATGCCGAAAGTCCTCATCGCCTACGCCCCGCACCGGCTGGGCCGGAACCGGGCGGGCCAGCCCTCCCTCGAGACCCACATCCTCTCCACGGTCCAGGACGTGGAGGATGCCCTGCTCGCGAAGGGCCACCACGTCGAGCGTGCCGCCCTGCAGCGCGACGTGCGCCGCTTCCTCAACCGGGCCAAGCGCTTCAAGCCGGACGTGGCCTTCAACCTCTGCGAGCACGTCGGCGGCGACTACCGCCTCGAGAAGAACGCGGCCGCGATCCTCGAGCTCGCCCGGCTGCGCTACACGGGGAACCCGTGCCTGGCCCTGGCCCTGTGCCTGGAGAAGGCGATGACCAAGCGGTTGCTCAGGGCCTTCCGCATCCCCACGCCGGACTTCGAGGTCGTCCCGCCCGGCGAGAGCTGCGAGGACTTCCCCCTGCCGGCCATCGTCAAGCCCTCCCTCACCGACGGATCCCTGGGCATCACGGCGCGCTCGGTGGTCAAGACCAGGAACGCCATGCGCAACCGCGTGCGGTACGTCCACCGCACCTTCAACCAGGCCGCGCTGATCGAGCGCTTCGTCTCCGGGCGCGAGTTCCAGGTCGCCCTGCTGGGGAACCGGGAGCCGGCGGTGCTCGGCGTGGCCGAGCTCTCCTACGACGGCCTGCCCAAGCACGTGCCCCGGATCTGCTCCTACGCCGCCAAGTGGGTGCCCGACTCGCCCTACTATCGCCACACCAACCCGGTGCTCACCGGCAAGATCCGGGAGCCCCTGCGGCGCGGCCTGGAGGCCATCGCGATCAAGGCGTTCGAGATCCTCGGGCTGCGGGGCTACGCCCGCGTCGACTTTCGGGTGGCCCGCGGGAGACCTCAGCTGATCGAGGTCAATCCCAACCCGGACATCTCCCGTGACGCAGGTCTGGCCCTGGCGGCGGCCCACGTTGACATCAGCTACCCCGACCTGATCGATCGTATCGTTCAGCTGGGCATGGAGTGAGCATGCGCCTCTCCCGAAAGCTGCTCTACGACGACGCCACCCAGAAGACCGAGCTCCTCTCCAGCCCGGTCTGCGACCTGAGCCTGGACCTGTACGCCTCCCGGCTCGGTCCCTGCATCGAGCGTTCGCTCGAGGACGCGCGCGCGCTGGGTCTCACGCTCGAGCCCTACTTCTACCTCTCCGACGGTTACGGCTGCGTGCAGGGCACGGCGAACATCGGCATCGGCTTCTGGGACGCGGACGAGCTCCTGCGCGAGATCCACAAGGAGGCCCGGGGGTACAACCGCGACGAGATGGACCTGGTGCTGCTGCTCAAGCACGAGATCGGCCACGCATTCTGCTACGTGCACAAGCTGTTCCAGCTCCCCGAGTTCCGCAAGGTCTTCCGCGTGCGCGGCAACTTCTTCGCCACCTACCCCGATCACGACCGCTACGCCTACGACCCCTACAGCGTCGATCACGTCAACCCCGACCACGACCACTACGCCCAGAAACACCCCGACGACGACTTCGCCGAGACCTTCGCCACGTTCCTCGACCCGGAAGAGGAGTGGCGCGTGCGCTACCGCCGCCGCCCGGGCGCCCTGCGCAAGATCGCCTTCGTCGAGAAGCTGGTCCACGAGTACGGCGACGCGGCCCCGGTGGTGGAGCCGGGCAGCGGGATGGTGGACGTGCCCTGCGAGGAGATCCGCAAGACGGTGGCCCAGTTCTTCGGCCTCAGCCGACGTCGCTACCTGCGCGCCGCCCAGGGGTTCATCGACGACGATCTGCTCCAGATCTTCCGCAAGCCGGGCCGGCTGAAGCGTCGAACCGAGCGCGCCGGAAGGCTGCTGACGCGCAACCGACAGTTCATCGAGACCTCCGTGACCCGCCGGGTCCGCCCCAAGGACGCCCACGTCGTCAGCGACCTGCTGGAGAAGATCCGCCAGCGTCTGCGCTTCCTCAAGCTGATCTACCTCGAGGAGGAGGAGGGCCGGAAGCTGTCCCAGCTCCACGGGCTGGTGCTGCACAAGACCCTGCTGTTCAAGCTGTTCAACATCTTCCGCGAGCCCTGATCGGCCGCGATTCATACTAAATACATAGCTCCGTCATTCTGTAACTGTTTAATTTTGTGTATATTGTACGTTTCATTATTGACTATTTGAACCAGATAGTTCAAAACGGTCAATAGATGGCGGAGTGGAGCTACAGGGGGATGATGGCGCTGCTCGAGAGCTTCGAGCCCCGGGGCGCCCTCCCGGACGCCAAGGCGCAGCGCCGGCGACAGATCGTCGATGCCGCCAAGGAGCTCTTCATCCGTCACGGCTACCGCAAGGCCAGCATCGACGAGGTGGCCCGGCGCGCCGGCGTGGCCAAGGGCACGGTCTACGTCTACGCCAAGAACAAGGCCGACCTCCTGATCCAGGTGATCATAGAAGAGAAGCGCTTGCTGCTGGAGAAGCTCCGGCCGGCGCTGAACGAGGACCAGACGCCGCGGCAGCGGCTGCGCTGGTGGCTGCGGACCGCCCTCGTCGTGCACAAGGAGATGCCGCTCCTCGCCCGGCTGATGAGCGGGGACCGGGAGATCCTCGATCTCTTCGCCGAGATGGACCCCGCGCTACGCGAGCGGATGGTCGAGCTGCACCACACGATGATCGGGGGCCTGCTGGAGGAGGCCGCCCGCCCGCACCGCTGGACTCCCTCGGAGCTCGAGGATCGCGTCAAGGTGCTGCTCGGCCTGATGTACACCGCGAACAGCTTCGCCGACGAGCGCGTGCGCGGCGGGCTGTCCAACGAGCGCTTCGTCGAGGTGCTGACCGAGTCGCTCCTCGAGGGGCTGTTGCCGCGCTCCTCCGGTCGCGGCGAGAGAGGTGAGAGATGAGACGCCTGTCGCTGGTTCTGATCATCGCGCTCCTGCCGCTTGCCCCGGGCGTGGCGGACGCGGAGAAGCGGCCCGACCCGCGCTCGCCGGAGTTTGCGGCCTACGCCATGCGCAAGCTGGACGACCTCTACCGCGGCGCCAGCAGCCAGGGCGTGATGGAGATGAAGGTCAAGACCAAGCACTGGACGCGGTCCATGTCGATGGAGAGCTGGTCGCTGGGCACCGACTACACCCTCGTGCGCATCCTCAAGCCGCGGAAGGAGAGGGGCACGGCCACGCTGAAGGCCAAGAACGACCTGTTCATCTACCTGAACAAGACCGGCCGGACGATCAAGATCACCAGCGGCATGATGGGCGGATCCTGGATGGGGAGCCACTTCACCAACGACGACCTTGTCAAGCACTCGCGCTTCGCGCGGGACTACGAGCTGAAGCTGAGCGGCGAGGGCGAGGTGCGGGGGACCAAGGTCTACCGCTTCACGCTCAAGGCCAAGCCGGACGCGCCCGTGGTCTGGGACAAGCTGCTGATCACCGTGCGGCAGTCTGACCTCCAGCCGCTCGAGCAGGTCTTCTACGACGAGGACGGCAAGAAGGTCCGGGTGCTGACCCTCTCCGAGCACAAGAAGCTCGGCGGCAGGGTGATGCCGCTGAGGATGGTGATGCGGCCGCTGGACAAGCCCGGCGAGCAGACCGAGGTGTCCTGGAAGGACGTCAAGTTCGACGTCAAGCTGGACAAGGGCTTCTTCACCCTGCAGCGGCTCCGGGCGCGCTGACGGGCCGGGAGGGCACGATGCGTCTCTCGAGGATGGCCTGGCGGAACCTCTGGCGGAACCGGCGTCGCACCCTCGTCACCATGGGGGCGATGACCCTGGCGCTGCTCGCGATGATCCTCTACTCGGGCTTGATGACCGGATACCTCCGCGGGTCCGAGCGCAACCTGCTCGACCTTCAGCTCGGCGACGTGCAGATTCACGCAAAGGGCTACCGGGACAAGCCGTCCCTCTACGCGAGGATCGAGGGCGTCGACCGTCTTCTCGCTGGCCTGCGCAAGGACCGGTTCCGGGCGGCCGCGATCCTGCTCGGCGGCGGCCTGGCCGCGGCGGGTGACGCCTCCGCCGGCGTCACCTTCTACGGCGTCGACGTGAAGGACCTGGAGACGGTGAGCACGCTGAGCCGGCAGGTGGAGCGGGGGCGGTGGCTCGACCCGCGGCAGCCCGGGGGGGTGGTCATCGGGCGCAAGCTGGCGCGGACCCTGGAGGTCAAGCTGGGAGACGAGATCGTCGTGCTGACCCAGGGCGCCGACGGCAGCATGGCCAACGAGCTTTTCCGTGTCCGGGGGGTGCTCAAGGGCGTCAACGAGGGCACGGACCGCGGGGGGATCTACATGACCGCCCCGACGTTCCGTTCGCTGATGGTGTTTCCCGAGGGGGCGCACCAGATCGTGGTCCGTCGCCCGGCGGATCTCCCGCTGGACGCCGCCGTCGCCCGGGTCAAGGCCCTCGCGCCGGGTCTGGAGGTCAAGTCCTGGCGCGAGCTCGTGCCGACGATGGCCTCGATGCTCGAGTCCGCGGCCTCGGTCATGTATGTCATGTTCGTCATCGTCTCCATCGCCATCGGCATCGTGATCCTCAACGCGATGCTGATGGCGGTGTTCGAGCGGATCCGCGAGTTCGGCGTGCTCAAGGCGCTGGGCATGGGCCCCGGCAAGGTGCTCGGTCTGGTGCTGATGGAGACCGCGCTGCAGACCGCCCTCGCCGCCGTGGTCGGCGCCACGCTGGCGATCCCCGGGCTGTGGTACCTGACGCGGGTCGGCCTGCACCTGGAGGGGCTGGCGGGGACCACGATCCAGGGCATCGCCTGGGACCCGGTCTGGCGCGCCAGCGTGAGCCCCGCCACCTTCACCGGCCCGATCTACACCCTCGTCTTTGTCGTCTTCGTCGCCGCGCTCTACCCGGGCGTCAAGGCGGCGCTGATCCGGCCGGTGGCGGCCATGCGGCACCGCTAGGAGGCACCTGCGATGGGAGGACCAAAGCTCGCGAGGATGGCCTGGCGCAACATGTGGCGCAACCGCCGCCGCACGATGATCACGCTCACCGGGATCGTCTTCGGCGTGCTGCTCGCCACGCTGTTCACCGGGCTGGGTGACTCGACCTACACCAAGATGATCAACCTCGCCGCGCGCCTGACCGGCGGCCACCTCGCGCTCCAGCATCGGGAGGTCCTCGATCGGGGCCCGTCGCCCAAGCGCTTCATCGACGGCGCCACGGCAAAGCGAAAGCTGGCGCTGGCGCTGCCGGAGGTGACGCGCGCCGAGGTCCGCATCACCGGTCACACCATGCTGGCCGCGGGAGGCAACAGCCGCGGCGCCGCGTTCATCGCCTTCGACCCGCGGGCCGAGGACACGACCACGCTCTCCGTGCTGGAGGCGCTCAAGGAGGGGCGGAGCTTCCAGAGCAGCCGGGAGCGCGGGATCATCCTCGGCCGCAAGCTGGCCGAGCAGCTCGGCGTGCGCCTCGGGCGCAAGGTGGTCTACACGATGACCGACAAGCACGGGGAGATCGTCACCGGCCTCGCCCGGGTGCGCGGGATCATCAAGAGCGGCGCGGACAGCGTGGACGCCGGGATCTGCCTGCTGCCCATCGACGCCGTGCGGAGGGTGCTGGGCTACGGCCCGGACGAGGCGACGCAGGTCGCGGTGTTCATCAAGGACCAGCGCCAGAGCGGGCGGGTGGCCGCCCGGCTTGGCGGGCAGCTCGACGACGCCGCGGCGGTCACCTGGTACCAGCGCCAGCCCGAGCTCGCCGGCTTCATCTCGATGAAGGAGACCGCGGCGCTGTTCTTCGAGCTGATCATCGCGATCCTGGTCGCCGCCGGCATCTTCAACACGCTGTTCGTCAGCGTGATGGAGCGGCTGCGCGAGTTCGGCATCATGATGGCCATCGGCTTCAGCCCGGGGCGTCTGTTCCGTCTGGTGATGTGGGAGAGCCTGTGGGTCGGCCTGGTGGGCATCGTGCTCGCCGCGCTGGCCACCGCCTACCCCTACTACTACTTCAACGTCAAGGGCATCGACATGTCGGCGATGGTCAGCAAGGGGGGGGCCGAGATCTCGGGAGTGGCGGTGGACCCGGTGATGCGCGTCGCCATCTACCCCGAGCACGCGGCGTTCATCGCCGCCGCCGCCGTCGTCGCCACCCTGGTCGCCGGTCTCTACCCCGCCTGGCGCGCGGGTCGGGTGGCGCCGGTGGACTCGATCAAGCTTGTCTGAGAGGTGCACCGTGGAACAACCGATCGTGGAGCTCAGGGACGTGGTCAAGAGCTACCGCCAGGGGCACGTGGACGTGCCCGCGCTGCGGGGGCTGACCCTCTCGGTGCGGAAGGGCGAGTTCGTCGCCATCTGCGGCCCGTCGGGCTCGGGCAAGACCACCGCCCTCAACCTGATCGGCGCGCTGGACCGGCCAAGCTCGGGATCGGTGCGGGTCGAGGGGCAGGAGCTGGCCCGCCTCAGCCGCACCAGGCTCAGCTCCCTGCGCCGTGACCGCATCGGGTTCGTGTTCCAGGCCTACAACCTGATCCCGGTGCTCACGGCCTACGAGAACGCCGAGAGCGTGCTGGCGCTCCAGGGCGTCGACGCCAGGCAACGGCGGGAGCGGGTGATGGCGTTGCTCGCCGAGGTGGGGCTCGGGGGGCTCGAGCACCGCCGGCCCGACCACCTCTCGGGGGGCCAGCAGCAGCGGGTGGCCATCGCCCGCGCCATCGCCGCCGATCCCGCCGTCGTGCTGGCCGATGAGCCCACCGCCAACGTCGACTCGGAGACGGCCGAAAGGCTGCTCGACATCATGGGGAAGCTCAACACCGAGCGGGGCGCGACCTTCATCTTCTCGACCCACGATCCCCGGGTGATGGACCACGCGCGGCGGCTCGTCCGTCTGGTGGACGGCCGGATCGAGAGCGACGAGACGCGATGAGGGTCGCGCTGCTCGCCGCCCTCGCGCTGCTCGCACCCCGGGACGCCCGGGCCATCGGCGAGCTGGCCCGCGGCTCGTTCAGCCTCGAGGCCACGGGCAACGTCCGGCTCACCGAGGCGCTGCTGCTGTTCCCCGCCGAGGCCGAGCAGCTGGGGCAGGGCGACGGCGGCATCGGCGCCGCGGTGACCCGCCTGCTGCTCCAGGGCGACCTCGCCCGGCGGGTGAGCTACGAGGCCAACCTGTTCCTCGACCTGAGCTGGTCCCCGGCCTCGTCCTCCTCCCTCGGCGCGCTGGCCACGGCGGCGGCCTTCCGCTCGCCCTACCGCAACCATCACCTGTCGTGGGACTTCCTCGAGCAGGGGAGGGGCAGCGGCCAGCTCGGCGTCGATCGGCTGGCGGTCACCGCGAGGCTCGAGCCGCTGCAGCTCACGGTGGGCCGCATGCCCGTCAACTACTCGGTGACCAACATCTTCACCCCCAACGACTTCTTCGCCCCGTTCTCCGCCACGACGATCAACAAGGCCTACAAGCCGGGGGTCGACGCGATGCGCCTCGCCCTGAGCCTGGGCCAGCTCTCGGCGCTCGAGCTCGTCGGCGTGCTGGGCTCGGACTCCGACGGCGTCCCCGCCTGGCGCGAGAGCGCGCTGCTCCTGCGGGCGAGCACGGTGCTCTGGCGGGTGGAGTGGGCGCTGCTCGGCGGCAAGCTGGCCGAGCGCTGGATCGTCGGCGCGTCGCTGCAGGGCGAGCTGGGACCGCTGGGCGTGCGCGGCGAGGGCCAGGTCGGCTTCCCCGATCGCGAGGGCGACGGCGCTCTCGACGAGGCGGATGAGATCCACGTCCGCGCCGCCCTCGGCCTGGAGCACAAGCTGGAGTGGCGCAACGCCCAGATCGCCGTCGAGGCGCTCTACCAGTCCGACGGCGCCTGGGAGACGCGGGACTACCTGGCCCGGCTCGCCGGCCTGTACCCGGACGATTTGCCCTACCTGGGCCGGCTCTACCTCGGCCTGAGCGCCGGGGGCGAGATCCTGCCGATCCTGCGCCTGCAGCTCGTCGGGCTGGTCAACGCCGGGGACGGATCGGGGATCGGGGTGCTGTCGCTGGTGCACAGCCTGGCCGACGAGGCCGACCTGCTCGGTGGCCTGCTGGTCCCCTGGGGCCGGCGCGGGGTCTCGGCGGGCGCGGTGGAGAGCGAGCTCGGCCTGGCGCCGCTGGTCTTCTTCCTGGAGACGCGGTTCTACTTCTGAGGTCGGGAGTCGCACAACGGGGCCAAGCCCAATAGCCGGCGCTGGGGCCTCCAGGCGGCACCGGCGCCGCCTGGGGTGGTCGTTCCAGGGGGTTAGCGCACCCGCAGGGCTGGCATGGAGCCTGCACAGTCCGGTGCCTGGTGGTGACCGGAGGGAGACGACGGTGAGGTCCAGCGCACGACTCGCCCTGATCCGCCCCGGGCTCGGCTCGGCGGGCGGACGGCCCTACGCCTCCCGCGCCTGCATGGAGCCCAAGGCGCTCGCCCTCCTGGCCGGGCTCACCCCCCCCGACGTCCAGGTCCGCGCGGTGGACGATCGCTTCGAGCCGATCCCCTACGACGAGCCCTGGGACCTCGTCGCGCTCTCGGTGGGGACCTACGAGGCTCGCCGGGCCTACGAGATCGCCGACCGTTTCCGGGCCCGGGGTGTCCCGGTCGTCCTCGGCGGGTTCCACCCCAGCCTGTGCCCCGACGAGGCCCAGGAGCACGCGGACGTCGTGGCCATCGGAGAGGCCGAGGGCCTCTGGCCCACCGTCGTCGAGGACGCGCGGCGTGGCGCGCTGCAGCCGCGCTACCGCCAGCGACGGCGACCCTGCCTCGACGGCGTCCTTCCGCGTCGAGACGTGTTTCGCGGTCGGCGCTACGCGCCGCTCAGCGTGGTCCAGTACGGCAGGGGCTGCAACCACAACTGCGAGTTCTGCTCGATCAAGGCCTTCTACGGCGGCGGCCTGCGCTACCGCCCCGTCGAGGACGTCCTCGCCGAGCTGGCCCCGGAAAGACGCCAGCGTATCTTCTTCGCCGACGACAACATCGTGGCCGACCCGGACCGGGCCGCCGCGCTGTTCGAGGCGCTGATCCCGCTCGGGCGACGCTGGATCGGCCAGGTCAGCCTGGACGTGGTCGACCGACCCGGCCTCCTGGAGCTGATGGCGCGGAGCGGCTGCCAGTGCGTGATCGTCGGCCTCGAGTCGCTCAACCGCGAGGCGCTGAGGCAGATGGGCAAGGGCTGGTCCCGCGCGGACGAGCACGCCCGCAGGCTGAGCGCGATCCGCGACCACGGGATCACTGTCTACGGGACCTTCGTCTTCGGCTACGACGCCGACCGGCCCGGGGACTTCGACGTGGCGCTGGACTTTGCCGTGCGGCAACGCCTGCTGATGGCCAACTTCAACGCGCTGCAGCCGTTCCCCGGCACGCGCCTCTACGAGCGGCTCGCCCGCGAGGGCCGTTTGATCCACGAGCGCTGGTGGCTCGACGACGACTACCGCTTCGGCGATCCAGCGTTCCACCCGCGCGGGATGAGCGCCGCCCAGCTCGCCGAGGGCAGCGCGCGGGCGCGCGCGCGGTTTCACGGGGCGAAGAGCATCCTCTGGCGCATGCTGGACAGCGCCAACCTGCGCAGCGTCTCCAACGCGGTGCTCTACCTCGTCGCCAACCTGGCCTCGCGCCACGACATCGAGCGCAAGCGTGGGATCGCGCTCGGGCTGGAGCGGGGTCGCGCCGCGCGGGACGCGGCCTGAGGAGGCGCGATGCACATCACCTTCATCAAGCCGAACATGGGTCTCGTGGCGGGCGAGCCGTACCACGACCGGGGGCGGATGGAGCCGCTGACCTTCGCGGTGCTCAAGGGGCTGACCCCGCCGCGGCACGAGGTCGTGCTGTACGATGACCGGATCGATCCGATCCCCTACGACGACCCCACGGACCTCGTCGCGCTGAACACCGAGATCTACACCGCGCGGCGGGCCTACGAGATCGCCGACCGCTACCGGGCGCAGGGGGTCCGGGTGGTGCTCGGCGGCTACCACACCACGATGATCCCGGACGAGTCACGCCTGCACGCCGACGCGGTGGTGCTTGGTGACGCCGAGGCGGCCTGGCCGGCGCTGCTGGAGGACGCCGAGCAGGGGCGGCTGCGGCCGGTCTACACCGGCAGCCGGGGCGCGCTCACCGGGATCGAGACAGACTGGAGCGTCTTCGCCGGCAAGTCCTACCTGCCGGTGCGGTTGACCCAGCTCGGCCGTGGCTGTTTCAACCAGTGCGAGTACTGCGCCACCGGGAACATCTACCGCCGCAGCCACCAGCACCGGCCGGTGAGCGAGGTGGTCGCCGAGCTCGCGCGGGACGGGGCGCGCTACGTGTTCTTCGTCGACGACAACATCATCGCCGACCGCGCCGCGGCGCTGGAGCTGTTCCACGGGATCCGGCCCCTCGGCCTGAGCTGGTTCAGCCAGGCGGACATCTCCTTCGCCGCCGATCCGGCGCTGATGGACCTGATGCTGGAGAGCGGCTGCGTCGGCCTGGTCGTCGGCTTCGAGTCGCTGGACCGCGGCAACCTGAAGCAGATGGGCAAGAGCTGCAACCTGGGCTTCGACAGCTACGACCCCCTCGTGCGGCGCATCCGTCGCGCCGGGCTGCAGATCTGGGCCGCCTTCCTCCTGGGCTACGACAACGACACCCCGGAGTCGGTGGACGCCACCTGTGGCTGGGCCCTGGAGCAGAAGTTCGCCTTCTCGGCCTTCAACATCCTGATGCCCTACCCTGGGACCCCCTTCTACCGGCGCATGGAGCGCGAGGGGCGGCTGCTCTACGACGGCCGCTGGTGGCTCCACGACGACTACCGCTTCGGCTGGCCCGGGTTCAGGCCCCGCCTCTGCTCGGCCGACGAGCTCGCCCAGGCCTGTCTGGATGCCCGTATGCGCCACAACACCCTGTACCAGATCCTGCGCCGCTCCACCGACCGCCAGACGCACATGAAGAGCGTCCGCAGCCTGGCGACCTACTTCGCCTACAACCCGCTCTTTCGCGACGAGATGGTGAAGAAGCACGGCATGATGCTGGGCTACCGCGGCCTGGAGCGGCGCCCCGGCGGGCGCTCCCGCGCCGCGCGGGTCGGCGACCCGCTGAGCCGCGTGCTGCGCGGCCCGGCGGCCTGGCTGCGCCGGCGGATCGCCGAGAGCCCGGGCTAGGACGCCCGCATCACGAAGGAGACGACGGTCTTGTCGTTGCCGCCCATGTTGATGGACAGGCCGTAGGGCTTGCGGTCCCGGAGCTTGACCTGGCAGTCGCCGGCCTGCCCGGTGAGCTGCAGGGTCAGGTCCGCGACCTGGCGCACGCCCGTCGCGCCGGTGGGGTGGCCGAAGCCGCAGAGCCCGCCGGTCTGGTTCGTCGGGCACTCGCCGTCGGCGCGGGTTTTGCCGTCGAGGAGGTAGGCCGCGGCCTTGCCCGGCTGCGCGAGCCCCACCGCCTCCAGCGAGAGCAGGCCGCTGATCGAGAAGCAGTCGTGCACCTCGAGCAGACCGATCTCGTCGACCTTGGCCCCGGCCGAGCCCAGGGCGGCGCGCGCCGCGGCGGCGCTGGTGGTCAGCGCGCAGGGGTCGGGCGGGTCCCGGGTCAGGTCCCCCTCGCAGTGGCCGAAGCCGACCAACCGCGCCGCCCGGTCCCTGGCGACGCCGAGCTTCTTCAGCCCCTCCTGGGAGGCGAGGATCAGCGCCGAGGCGCCGTCGGTGACCTTGGAGCAGTCGAAGACGTTGATGTGCTCGAGGAACGCCTTGGGGTTGGGCGGCGTCATGCCGGTCGCCCGGGGGTCCGGGTCGGCGTTGTGGTGCTCCTGGGCCTTCGGGTTTCTCCGGGCGTTCTCGACGGCCAGGGCGTACCACTCGGCCATGCCCCGGCGCGACTCCTCCTTGCCCCACTTCTCGTAGTAGGCGCCCGCCCGCCGCGAGAACAGGTTGGGGAAGAAGAAGACGTGGCCCGACTTGCGCTCGCGGCTGTAGTGCCCCGCGCCGGCGAGGATGTCGGCGCCGTACATCGCCTTGACCGTGTTCTGCACCTCGACGCCGATGACCAGCACGGCGTCGGCCATGTCGGCGAGGATCGCCGTGGCCGCCGTGCTCACCGCGAGGCCGCCCGAGCCGCAGGCGCCCTCGGTGCGGGTGCAGGGCTTGTGCAGCAGCGCCTCGTGCACCGCGGGGAGCAGGGCGTTCAGGTGCGCCTGGTGGTTGAAGCGCGCGGCCATGAAGTTGCCGATGACCCCCTGGTCGATGGCCTCGGGGTTCTGGACCTGGGCGATGGCGGCGCGCCCCGCCTCGAACACGTAGTGCTCGATGCCCGGGCGCGGTTTCTTGGGGTGGAACTCCTTGCGGCCGGGGCCGAGGTAGAGGGTGTGGGCCGGCGCGCAGGCGTAGATCTCTTTGCGAAGCTTTCTCATGGGGTCACCCGGTGTATGTGTTGATCGGACCGTAGAGGTGGTAGAAGCCGTTGGTCAGCACGCCGTTGACGTCGTCGGCGCCGAGCGCCACGCCGTCGGAGACGAGCCGCTCGCCGATGGCCTTGGAGGCTTTGAGGTAGGCCATCGCCAGCTCGGCGCCCTGGTTCTTCGACCCGCGCAAGGCGGCGAAGTGCTGCTCCAGCGCCGTGTCCTTGCCGCGGTCGGCGAGCAGCGCCTTCCACGGGCGATACCCGTCGGGCAACGGGCCGAGCTCCTCGTCGGCCTTGGCCGAGAAGGCCTCGAAGGGGACGTAGTCGCCCTTGACCAGGTCGTAGACCGCCACCGGCCTGCCCTTCTGGTAGCGCAGGATGCCGTCCTTCTGCGAGCCGTCGTGGTGCTGGCCGCCCAGCACCTTGCGCTGCACCAGCTCGTCGATGAGCTCGCTGTGCAGGCCCTGCCCCGGCAGGTAGGTGTCCATCACCTTGAGGATCATCTGCATCACGTCGACGCCGACGTAGTCGATGAGCTGGAAGATCCCCATCGGCCGGATCAGCCACTCCTGGCTCACGCGGTTCATCTTGTACAGCGCGGGGGCCCAGTCGCCGCCCGCCCGCAGCCGGTCGGCCTCCGCGATGGCGTGGAGGCCGTCGCGCATGAAGTGCCCGTTGCCGATGAAGCCGGCGATGTCGTTGGCCGGGAAGACCTTCTTGCCCAGGCGCTTGGCCAGCTCGTCGCCGGCCTGCTTGACCTCGGGCAGCGTGTTTTTCGTGGTGATCAGCTCGAGCAGCTTCTGCACCGCCGGGGGGTTGTAGAAGTGGTAACCCACGATGCGACCGCCCAGCTCGAGCTTGTCGTCCAGCCCGCCGATGGGGATCGACGACGTGTTGGTCAGGTACCAGGCGTCGGGGTCAGCGACCGCCCGGGCCTTGCCGAGCAGGTCGAGCTTGAGCGGCTCGTTCTCGAACACCGCCTCGAACACGAGCCGCGCTCCGGCGATCGCGCCGATCTCGGTGGTCGGCCGCAGCAGCGTGAGCGCCGAGGCGACGAACGCGTCGATCATCTCGCCGTTCTCCACCAGGTCCTCGCGGTCGGCGTAGAGCTCGCGCAGCGCGCCGACCATCTTCTCGGCGCGCTTGACCAGCTGGTCGCGCAGGTAGCTCAGCAGGCCGTCGAGGGCCGCCTCGCTCACGTCGACCAGGGCGAGGCGGAAGACCTTACCCTTGCCCTCGGGCGTCAGCCGCGTCCGGGCCATCTCCTGGGCCAGCAGCAGGGAGATCCCGCTCCCCATCTTGCCCGCGGCCCCGAGCACGGCGACGTTCTGCAGTCGTTCTGTCAGGTCCATGATGCGTCTCTCCCGTGTGTGTCGGGCGGAACGTACCGCAGACGGGCCCGGGACTCCAGGGGTCGCGCCGGCGAGTCTGGCGGGGGCCTCGCCGGGGCCGTCTCATGCCCGGATGAGGCTCGTCGTGCTCAGGTGCCGGCCGTCACTGCTCCCGCGTCGCTCGGCGCCGCGCGGCGGCCTCACGCTCCAGCCGTTGGGCGCGCCGCTCGAGCTGTTGGGCCCGCGGTTCGCGCCGTACCACGTGAGATCCAAACAGCTCGGCCTCGGCCTCGACGCGGGCGCGCGATGCGAAGCGCAGCACGACGATGGCGTCGCCGAGGCGCCACTCGTACTGGTGGCTCAGGGCCAGCGCGCGCAGCAGCTGCTCGCGGGTGAGCACGCCCTGCCTGACAAGCCACTCCCCGAACAGCGGGCGACCGCCCGGCAGAACAACGGGCCGGGGCTTTTGGGGCGGCTGCTGGACCGACGGTGCTCGAGGCTCCTCTTCCCGAAGTCTTTTGTTGCGTCCCGGAGGCCGCAGCCTGAGGGTCGGTCGTCTGCTCATCACCCTTCACCTCCCCGATCCCGGGGTCAAGCAAGGCCCGTGCCGGCGCGGAGGGTGCTGGATTCACGGCTTTTCGCGGCTCGTTGTCGGTGGTTCGCGTGGAGCCGCGCTAGCACGAGGTGCTAGCTCCAAAGCTACGGGATCCCGAGGACCCGGCTGGCCCACTTCGCGCCATAGAGCGCCTTGAGCGTGTCGC
>Ga0316576_10000095_pt1 | contig 31620 bp, 24 predicted proteins | sample S0NA_FD_203075 | JGI IMG/M metagenome (GOLD analysis project Ga0316576, IMG submission 203075) | Rhizosphere microbial communities from salt marsh grasses in Alabama, United States - S0-2_050615r3r5 | ecosystem: Host-associated > Plants > Roots > Rhizosphere | place: USA: Alabama | collected...
GCCTCAACGGGTTACCGGACCCCGTCCCGAGGAACCGCGACAATACGGCGAGGGACGATTCGTTCGTCCGGGTATTGTCGCGGTTTGGGCCCTCGCGCGGGGCTCGCCCGACGCGGCTTCAATGGGTTACCGGACCCCGCCCCGAGGAACCGCGACAATACGGCGAGGGACGATTCGTTCGTCCGGGTATTGTCGCGGTTTGGGCCCGCGCGCGGGGCTCGCCCGACGCGGCTTCAACGGGTTGCGATGGTCGGTGTCCAGTCGGGACCCGGGCGGCATTCGGATCGTACGCCAGCCCGTCAGTTCACAACGACCGCCGCCGGAGGCGCGGTGGTGCGCACCTCGGGGTGGTAGTAGAGGTAGGCTAGGCTGCCCACGCCCTGGGTCTTGACCTTGGCCCGCGCCTTGAGCCGCAGCTTGAAGGAGAGCGGGCTCCCCGTGGTCAGGCGGTCGATGTAGAAGTTGACGTGGTCGCCGGCCAGCTCGTGGCGGGCGACGGTGCCCGCGCTGACCAGGGCCTGCAGGTCGTCGGGGACCGGCGCCAGCCCTGCGGGCAGGCCGAGGGAGAGGAGCACCATGCCGGAGGGCTCCGGGCGGCGGTAGGTCAGGGTCACCTCGAGGGGCACGATGCCCCCCAGGCCCACCCGGGTCCGGTCGTAGTCCACCTTGAGCGAAAGGGGCAGCTCCTCGTCGGCGCCCTTCTCGCGCCAGGGCAGGGTGTAGGTCGCCACGACCTGGAACGTGGTCCGCGCCTCGGAGGTGAGCTCGACCACGTTCACGCCGGCCCGGGCCCGCGGGCCGAGATCGATGAGCACCGGCTGGTCCGAGCCCGCCTTGAGCCGGTGGCTGCCGGCGTCCTGGCCGTTGATGCGCACCGTGACCTGCTGGTCCTTGTCGGCCGCGCCGGCGTCGCCGAGCAGCGCGCGCAGGGCGAGGATCGTGCCCTGGGTCGAGTGCCAGGTGCCGCGGTAGTCGCGGTTCTCGGCGAGGTAGCTCAGCGCCCCCTGCACGAGCTGGGGCGAGCGGCCGGCGAGCGAGAGGGCGTAGGCCGCAAGCGCCGTGGTCTCCACCGAGCCGGCCCGGCCGCGACCGTAGTAGGCCGTGGCGTGGGCCGGCTTGAACTCGACCAGCTTGCCCCGGGCGAGCCCCATCTTCTCCAGGCGCGCCGCGGCGGTGGTGGCCAGGGTCCCCTGGCGCTGCACGCGGGCGGCGGCGCCGAGGGCGAGGGAGAGGGAGTAGGCGTCGTCGATGCGCTCGAGGGCCCGGGACAGGTAGTCCAGCGCCCGATTCAGCGCCGGGCCGCGGTAGCCCGACTCGGCCAGCGCCCAGGCGAGGTAGGCGGTGACCATCACCTTGCCGTTGAAGCCCGAGCGCCAGAGCCCGTCGCTCAGGCTGCGGCTGTCCGGGGCCCAGGAGCCGTCGCCCTGCTGGCGCGCGATCAGCCAGCGCTGGGTCCTGCGGATCAGCGCCTCGTCCACGGGGAAGACCCGGGACATGTCCGCAAACTCCATCAGGCCGTAGGCGGTGAGCACCTGGTTCGCCGGCGGGCGGCCGAACCACTCGAAGCCTCCCCCGCGGACCTCGAAGCCGAGCAGCCGCTGGTAGCCCAGACCGATCATCCGCTTCGCCCGCTGCTCGAACTGCGGCGTCAGCTTCCCCGCGCGCTTGAGGTAGTCGTAGATCAGCACGTTGGGGTAGGTCGCCGACGAGGTCTGCTCGAAGCAGCCGTGGGGCATCCGCAGCGCGTTCTCGAGCCCGTCGAGGGCCGAGCTCAGCCGCGAGGGGAAGAGCTTGGCCATCAGCCGCGAGCTGCCCTGCACCGCGGCGTCGGGCACCTGCACCGTGACCCGGGCGGTCTCGCCCGGCAGCAGGGTCCCGGAGGCCGAGTCGCTCCGCTCCTGGCCCGCCTCGGAGACGAGGAGCTCCCGGGCCAGGGCGTCGCTGAGCTTGGTGCCGTCGGCGCGCAGAGAGAGCCGGTGCCGGCCGGCCTGGAGCACGCGGATCCGCACCTCGCGGCCGTCCACGGCCCCCGGCCCCAGCGCCACCGCCATCCGCGTGGCTCCCCGCGCCTCGAACCAGGGCTCCTGCTTCAGCTCGATGCGCACGGTCTGGGGCTCGGTGAGGTAGTTGTAGACCGCCACCGGGATCGTCACCTCGTCGCCGCGCACCAGGGCCACGGGCATGTCCAGATCGACGAAGAAGTCCTGGAACACCTTGAGCGGCTTGCTCAGCGCGCCCAGCTTGCCGTCGGCCGAGGAGGCCAGCGCGCTCACGCGCCACTCGGTGATCGAGTCGGCGATGGGCAGGGTCAGCTCGGCGACGCCGTTCTCGTCGGTGACGAGCTCGGGGTGTACGTACATGGTCTCGGGGAAGTAGCGGCGCACGCGGACCTGGCGCCGGGGGATCGTGGCCACCGGCGCCGCGCCCCCGCCGGCGCGACCGGACTTCTCGGCTTTGCGCTTGCCGACGGAGGCGTCCACGAGATCGTCGAGGGCGTCCCGCTTGGCCATGCGCCGACGCGGCCGCGCCGCGGCCATCGGAGGCTCCGGCGCGGGCCTTGCCCCGAGCCCGAGCCCACCGGTGGGCCGGGCGCTCTTGGTGCGCATTGCGCCCTCCTCGCCCGCCAAGCGCTCTGGGGCCTCCGTAGCTGTGGTCGTCGGCACCGCGTACATCTCGCGGTCTGACGTGAAGCTCTGCGCGGCGACGCTCAGGTACCAGGCCAACGCCACGCCCGCCGCCGGGATCAGCACGAGGGCCCAGCCGACGCGGCGCTGCTCCTGATAGTGCGCGGCCAGGGCGACCACCACCCCGACCGTGAGTCCCCCGACGACGTAGAGCATGCTCTGCGGGATCATCACGGCGACGCCGCCGGCGAGGGCGAGCAGGATCCCGCCGGCCCAGGCCGGCAGGAAGCGGGCGGCCCAGACGATGAGCACCAGCAGGACGATCAACCCGAGGCCGACGCCGACCAGGGTCGCGTTCTCCTCGAACTGGGAGCGGCTGGCCTTCAGCCCCGCCACCTTGAGCTCGAAGGTGTCCTTGACGAAGCGGTCGGGACGCGCCGGCGTGTCGCCCAGCGAGAGCAGCAGCTGGCCCGCGGCCTGCTCGGCCTCGCCCCAGCGCGAGGCGCTGAGCGCCTCGGGCGCCGAGAGGTTGTGCTTGGCCTCCATCAACGAGCGCTCGAGCAGGAAGAAGGCCCGGGCCAGCGCCGGTCGCGACGCGGCCAGGGCGAACACGCTCTCGTCCACGACGTAGAGGCCGATGGCCGCGGCCTTGGGCGCGCCGTCCGGGCCGACGACCTTGAAGCGCAGCTTGGCCTGGCTCCCCGGGCGGAAGGTCTCGCGGTCGGCGCCCATGGTGACCTTCAGCCCCTGCTGGTCAGCGACCACGATGCGCCGGCTGACCACCGGGCTGCGCACGTCGTAGGGGTCCACCGCCTGCACGTCGAGCCGAACCGTGCCGGTGATCCCCTGGGGCAGATCCAGGCTCGCGCCGCCGCGGCCGCGCTCCAGCGCGAAGCGGGCGCGGAACACCGTCTGCCCCTCCTGCACGCCCTCGACCACCGCCGAGGTGAACTGGGGGATCGCCTGGATCGCGAGCTTCACCGTGTCGGCCGGGCGGTAGAACGCCTCCTCCGTCGCGACCAGCAGCTTGGCGTGGACCGCGGAGAGATCGACGCTGCGGCTGCCCCGGCGCCCCTCGCTGTCCTCGCCCCGGAGCATCACGCGCTGCGGCCCGGCGTTCGGCGTGTAGCTCAGCGTGCCCAGGCCGCTCTCGTGGGTCTGCACCCGGCGCGTCTTGCCGTCGGGCAGCGTCACGTCGACCCGCGCCGCCACGGGCTGGCCCACGGGCGAGGTCGCCAGCACGAAGAGCCGGTTCTCCATCTCCGCCACCAGCTGCCCCCCCTCGGGGAGCAGCTCCAGCTGCAGGAGCTCCCGGGTCACCGTGACCGCCTGCTGCTTGCGCTCCTCCTGGCCCGCCACGTCCTTGACCGCGACCTCCATCAACACCGACTCCGGCGCGCCCGCGCCGGCGAGGCTCGCCGGCAGCTCGGCGCTGAAGCGGTAGCGTCCGGCGGCATCCGTCTTGCCCGTGATCTCCTGGCCCAGGGCCGCGCCGTCGGGGCGGAACAGCACCACGCGGACGTCGCCGCGCCCCACCGGCTTGCCGAAGAAGTAGCGGACGTCGACCTCCGCGTTCATCGTCTCGCCGGCGAGGTAGAACGGCTTGTCCGGCTTGGCGGTGATCTTGAACTTGGGCAGGGTGTAGCGCGCCACCTTGACCTTGGTCTCGCTGGTGGCGCCGTCGATGATCGCCCGGATCCGGTACTCGCCGAGCCGCAGGTCGTCGGCCAGCTCCAGGCCGTGGGCGGCGACGCCGAACTTGCTCACCGCGATCTTCTCCCGCATCACCCGGGTGCCCTTGGGATCGAGGGCCTCGATGGTCACCTGCCGGCCGGCCGGCGGGATGAGGGTCGGCTGCTGCAGCACCAGGGCGCGGATGTGGATCGTCTGCCCCGGCTGGTACAGGGGCTTGTCGGTGCTCAGGTGGACCTTGAACGCCCGGTGGAAGCGGATCGGCTGCTCCACGCGGTCGGTCTCGCCGGCCCCGCTGGTCGTCACCTCCAGCCGGTAGTCGCCGTCCTCCACGTCGGGCAGGTCGAAGGCCGGATCGGCCAGGCCCCGGCCGTCGGTCTTGCCCTCGAACAGCTTCCAGACCTGCTTGGCCTTGGGTCCGCGCAGCGTGACCCTCACGTCCGCGTTGGCCACCGGCGTCTTGGCCAGGCGATCGAGGACGCGGACGAGCAGCGTGGCCCGGCTGCCCGGGATCAGCGCCTCCTCCCCGCTGACCCGGGTGTCCAGGGTCGGCTGCCGCCCGCTGTAGTACAGGAAGCCGCCGGCGAGGTAGATCACCCCGGCCAGGGTGGCCAGGGTCGCCGTCACCCGCACGGCGCGCAGCGGGGCACCGGCGGCGAGGCCGAGCCAGGCCATCAGGCTGAAGGGCGGTCGGCCCTCACCGCCCCCGGCCGGCGCTCTCGCCGGCGTCACTGGCTCCGTCGCGGCCGGCTCCGGATCCTCGGCGAGGCGCAGGGCCGCGGCCCGCGCCGCCTCCGCCTCGGCGGCGGCCGCCTCCGCCTCCGCCCGCGCCGCCTCCGCCTCCTTCCTGGCCCGCGCCGCGTCCTGCTCGCGCTGGATCCCCTGGACCTGCTCCAGCACCTGGCGGGGCAGGCCTTCGGGCAGCTCGGCCTCGGCGTCGTACTGGCCGAGGAGGTCGATCTGGCGTCCGAGCTCGGCGAAGCGCGAGGCGCACTCGGTGCAGGTGCGCAGGTGCGCCGCCAGCGCGTCCGCGTCCAGGCGCTCCATCGTGTCGAACCGGTAGCGCAGGAGCGCCTCGTCGTCGTAGTGCTTGCTGTCGGCCATCTCACGCCTCCCGTTTCAGCTCGGTCAGAAGCCCACGCAGCCCGGTGAGGGCCGCGTTCATCCGTGACTTGACGGTGCCCACCGGCACCTCGGTCGCCTCGGCGATCTCGTCGTAGCTCAGCCGCGTGTAGTGGTAGAGCACGAACACCTCGCGCTGGACGTCGGGGAGCGCGGCCAGCGCCTGCTCGATCTTGCGCCGGGCCTGGGAGCGCTGGACCGCGCTCTCGGGGTCGGGACCACGCGCGGGGTGCCCGTCCACCGCCGGGCTGGGCTGCTCGCCCTGGCGCACCTGCTGCCGGCGCGCCTCGTTGCGGCAGAGGTTGGCGGCGATGGCGAAGGCCCAGGGCTTGAACGCCTCCGGCTGCTTGCAGGTGTCGATGCGGTGGTAGACGCGGAGGAAGGTCTCCTGGAACAGATCCTCGGCCCGCTGCCGGTCACCGACCTGGCGCAGGATGAAGCCGTAGATCGGGGCCTGGTAGCGTTTGAGCAGCATCTCGAATGCCATCACGTTCCTCTCGTCACGAAGCAGGACCACCAGCTGGCCGTCGGGCGAGCCCTCAAGCCGTGATCGCAGGTCATGTGTCGAGACCATTCGATCCCCTCCCGGGATCACCTTGGTCTGTGATCCCTAAGAACCGCGAGCCGCCGAAAAGTTCGATGGGGGGATTGTATTCCAGAGAGGGGAAAAAAACTCACCCGCGTGACGGGGACTTCACGCCCACCACGTAGGCGATGAACGCCAGGTCGCTCGCCGCGCGCTCCTGCCGCCGGAAGATCCCGTTGCCGTCGCCGTCGTCGTCGGCGCCCTCCCAGTAGACGTCGACGCGGTCGAAGCCGGCCTCGAGCAGGATCTCGCGGACCTCGGGGATCGTCCACAGGCGCCAGTCGTAGCGGAACGCGCGCTTCAGCATGCTGCCGTCGCGGAACTTGAAGTGGATGAAGTAGGTGCAGGCGTGGTTGATCGGGTCGAAGCGGTGGTGCTCCCAGATGTAGGTCGCCCCGTTGACCGGGCGATGCTCCTCGTAGTCCTCGTCCATCACCTGGGGGCCGCCCATGATGTCGAGGACGAACAGGCCCCTCGGACCCAGGTTGCGCCGCGCGGCCTGAAAGTAGCCCCGGAGCGCGTCCCGGGTGGTGAAGGTGAAGTAGGAGAAGTTCTCGGCGCTGATCACGTCGGCCTTGGGGCCGAGGACCTTGCGCACGTCCTGCGCGCTCAGCTTGACCCGCTGCTGGGCCTCCGGGGGAAGCGGGCCAAGGTTGTGCTCCCGGCCCCAGGCCAGGGGCTCGGGGTCGAGGTCGTAGCCATAGGCCAGGCGCTCCGGGCGCGTGCCCACCCACTCGCAGCAGACCGCCGCGGTGCCGCAGAAGTCCTCGCGCAACACGACTGGCGGCTCGCCGTACTCCTTGCGGAACACCCGGTCGAAGAACCGGCACTGGCTGTGCGGCTCCTGCACCGCCTCCTGGTAGAGGTCATACTTGTCGGCCCGCGCCGCCAGGGAGCGGCGGGACCGGCCGTTCTTGCCGTTTTGTTTCCCACGGGGGCGACGTTTCAGGCCTCCCCCAGTGGACTGCGTCTGTTTCCTTGCCGTCATGGGGGGGCAATCTACCGGTTTCGGCGGCGACGGTAAAGGCTTGATATCCGAAAGATCGTGGACACGAGCCGGACATAGATCGTCGTGGGTTGTCGGGCGTTTATACCCCTGTCCATGCCACAACCCGCCGAAATGCCGCGCCGCAGCCGCCTGCTCGCCCGGCTCTACGCGACCTACCTGCTCCTGCGCTGGAGCGCGCTGCTCGTCTCGATCTTCGTCGTCTTTGTGGTGTCCAGCTCCCTGGCCGGTGCCAGCGTCGGCTCCAGCTGGCTCCGCCTCGGCCTGGGTCTCGGCGCGGCCCTCGCCCTTCCCGTCCTGCTCCGCGGGAGGCTGCGCCAGCTCGTCGCCCGGCGCCTCGGCCGTCGACCGTCCCTGGGCGGCTCCTGGTTTCTGGTGCTCGTCAACGGGCTGACCCTCGCCGCGCTTTGCGTCGGGTTCTGCGACGAGACCGGCCGCGCCCTGCGCCGCCGGGGCGACTGGTTCCTGGGGAGCGCGGAGGGCTGGCTGCCGCGGCGTTACCGCGCCCGGATGGGCCGGGTGGGACGCTGGCTCGAGCGCTTCGACCTGCCCCCCGAGGCGCGGACCGTGCTCGCCGACGCGGCGCAGCTCCAGCCCGATCCGCCGCCGCTCCCACCGCCCCCGCCGGAGAACCTCGAGGGCCCACCCCCCCCACCACCTCCTCCTCTTCCGGCCGCCTGGTTCCACCCCATCGAGGGTCCCCGGTCGAGGCCGCCCAGCGCGGGCTGCCGCTTCGGCGCGCCACGGCCCGGACCGCGCCCCCCCGAGTGCGAGCTCGGCCACTGCGGCGTGGACCTCTTCGTCCCCACGGGGACGCCGGTCTTCGCCGTGCACGACGGCGTCGTGCGCAGCATCCAGCGCGACGCCGAGCGCGGGGGCATCTCGGGCAAGTTCGTCATCCTCGAGCACAAGGGGGGCGCCGTGCGCTCGACCTACGTCCACCTGGACCGGGTCGCCGGGGGCCTGCGCCGGGGCGACGTGGTCACCGGGGGCAAGACCGTGATCGGGACCGTCGGCGCCACGGGCTGCAAGCGGACCGGGCCGCACCTGCACTTCGGACTCTCGGTGGTCAAGGGCCGCCAGCGCTTCGTCGATCCCGAGCCGCTCCTCGAGCTCTGGCGCTTGCCCGAGCCGCCCCGCGAGGCGACGCCGGCCGTGGCCGTGCGCTGAGGGCGAGCGCTCACTCGTAGGCCGAGGCGTAGCGGTTCCCGGGGTCGCCGCCGTCGTCGCGCTGGTCGCCGAAGAGCACCTTCTCGCACAGGCCCTCGAGCAGCGGGCGGGCCTCATCGGTCAGGTAGTTGTCGTCGACGTCGAGCAGCTTGAGGTGCCGGAAGGCGTCGCGGTGCGCGGCGAGGATCGCCGCCCCCTCGTTGGACATCGTCCCCATGGAGAGGTCCAGCACCTCGAGCCGGGGCAGGATCGCCGCGCGGGGCAACGCGGCGCAGATCTCGTCGGTGAGCTCGCAGTTGGTCAGCCCGAGGTAGCGCAGCGCGGGGAAACCCTCGCCGGCGAGGATCGGCTCGATCACGGCGAAGTCGCGGGTGCCCTCGGGCCCGTACTGCAGGGAGAGCTTCTCCAGCCGGGGCCAGCGCGCGACGGCGATGGCCCGCGCGGAGTCGGTGTCCAGCCCGCCGGTGATCGTGGTCAGCTCGCGGAGCGCGGGCAACGAGATCTCGCCCAGGGCCATGTCGCCGCTGCGCAGGGTCAGCCGCTCCAGGTTGGGCACGGCGGCCCAGAGCCGGGAGCCGTCGCCGATGTGGCTCCAGTTCAGCTCGCAGTCCTCGTAGGTGAAGTCGCCGAGGTACAGGCTGCGCAGGGCCGGCCTCGGGCGCGCGGCGAGGGCGTCGCAGACCCCCTGGTAGTTGTTGTCGTCGTGGCGCACCAGGCCGACGACCAGGTGCTGCAGGAACCGCCCCGGGCCGGGATCGTCGAGCAGCCACTCCAGCACCCGCTCCACGCGCACGTCGGGGACCCGGTCCCCGTTGAAGCGCTCCAGCGTGTAGCTCACCTTGCAGGAGCGGATGAAGCCCATGAACCACTCGACGTCGACGAGCAGATCGTCGCAGTCGGCGAGGGGACCGAGCAGGCGCTCGCCCTCGCGCTCGAGGAGCTCCTGCTGGGCTCGGAGCATCTTGCGGTCCCCGGGGCTCTTGTTCAGCTCGTGCTGGATGGCGACGAGCTGCCCCGCCGGGTGGCCGCGCCCCTCGAGCCAGTCGCCGTAGACCAGGTAGCTCTCCCGGGCCCCGGGGTCGGCGAGGATCACCGCCTCCAGCTCTGGGTTGCGGTCGGGCGCCGGGGCGGTCGCGGTCGCCTCCGCCACCTCCGGGGTCGGCGGCGGCGGCGGCTCCGGTGGCCGCGGGATCGGGGCATCCCCGGACAGCCCGTCGCGCCGCAGCTCGCGGAGCAGCGCGTCCCGCGCGTCCCTGAGCTTCTTGGAGTTGATCGCCCTGCGGATCATCCTGAGGGCAGCGAGCAGGGCCGACTCGTCCAGCGATGCGAGCGGCTCGAGCCACTGCTCCCGGATCATCGCGAGCTTGTCCCGCTGGCTGCGGCTGGGATCGGCGAGCCAGCGCTCGAATGCTCCGATGTCCATGGGTCTCACCTCGCGGCGGGATGGTAGCGCCGGCCGCGCTGGAAGTCGCCTCCGATTTCCGCTAGGTTAGCCCCCGTGCTGGCCGCCCTGCGCATCCTGTGGCAGAGCTTCGCCTACCGCGTGCGGATGCGCGAGGCGAACAACCTGATCGTCAGCGTCTCGATGATGCTGGCCTTCGGCCTGCCCGGCTGCGACCTGGTATACCGCACGGTCTACGCCCTGCTGCTCAACGTCTACGTCTATCTGATCAACGACTACTGCGACATCAAGGTCGACCTGGCCTCGGAGAAGAAGGACCGGGCCAAGGTGCGCTACATGGCGGAGCACAAAGGAGCGGCCCTCGGCGCGCTGCTCGGCCTGGGGGCGCTGCTGCTCGGCGCGGCCCTGCTGCACACCTGGCTGCTCCAGGCCCCCCGGGTCATCGTGGGGTACCGGTGCCCGCCGCCGCCGCCCGGCTTCGCCCGCTGGGTCCTGCCCACCGCCTTCGTCGCCAACACCGTGGTCATCGGCGCCTACTCCGCCTGGCTCAAGCGCGTCCCCGTGGTGGACCTAGTGCTGATGGCCGTGGCCGGCAGCACGATGACCATCGTCGGCCTGCCGGGCCGCCCGCTGGGCTGGCTGCTGATCGCGCTGCTCGGGCTGCTCAGCGCGGCCTACGAGACGATCCAGGTCGTGCGCGACGAGCCGTCCGACAGGGCGCACGGTGTTCGCACCACCGCGGTGCTCCTCGGCGCGCGGCGCGCCGCCTGGATCTTCCGCGGGATCATGGTCGGCTCGGCGGTCTTCGGTTTCCTCGCTATCGGGAGCCCCGTGACCTTCGGGCTGCTCCTCGCCGCGCCCCTGCCCCTGTCCCCCGAGCGCGCCGCCCGGACCTGGGATATGGTACGGATCATCGGCGGCCTGGTCTGGCTGGGCCTGCTGCTGCAGATCTACCTCGGGAAGCTGTAACGTGGGAGACCAGGTGGAAGAGGCGAGCACAAGCGTGACCTCCGGGACTCCGGCGGCCTCGCGCGCCGCCTCGCGCCGTCGCTACGCGGTGGTCTTCTCCCTGATCTTCGGTCTGCACCTGGGCCTGATGGCCTACGCCTTCCCCGTCGGTGACCTGCTCGGCGACCGCCCCTGGGCCTCGCCCGACTACCAGACCCACTTCCGGCAGACCACCGTGCTCACCCGGGTCCTGGACCGCTTCGGCAAGCTCTGGGCCTACGACCCCGGGATGCTCGCCGGCCACCCGGTCGGGCTGGTCTTCGATGTGGACAACAAGGTGCACTTCCTCTTCGCCTACGCCCTGCACAAGGCCGGCCTCGGGCTCGCCGCGGCCTTCAACCTGTTCACGCTCCTGACCTGCCTCCTCGCGCCGCTCTCGCTCTGGCTGGCCGCGCGCTGCTTCCGACTCTCGCCCCGGGAGCAGCTCTGGGCCCTGGGCTTCGGCGTGTTGCTCTGGCACCTGGACTCGGCCGCGAGCGCCTGGCGCGGGGGGATGGTCTCGTTCTGCATGGTGTCCCACGGCTCCATCGCGGTGCTCGGCCTGTACTGGCGCATGATCCACCCGACCGAGCCCCGGCGCTGGGCCTACCTCCTGCCGCTGCTCCTGCTGCTCCCGCTCAACCTGCTGACCCACGTCTGGTCCTTCGCCATCCTCGTCGTGCCGCTCGTCGGGCTCTACCTCTGGCGCTGGCGTCGGGGAGAGCTGGGCCCGCGCGGTCACCTGATGGTCTGGGGCCTCGCCGCGGCCGGGCTGGCCGGCAACCTCCACTGGCTCTATCCAGCGCTGGCGCACCGCGACCTCATCTCGCCCTCCGGCGTGGTGGGCCAGGCCAACCCGCTCTACATCTTCAGCGACTGGTTCGGGCTGCTGGTCGATCCGATCAACACCGGCTTCTCCGTCCCCCACACGCTGTTCCGCTTCGCGGCGATCTGCGGCGCGGCGCTCACCCTGTGGGGCTGGCGCCGGGACCGCGACGAGCGCTTCTTCGCCGCCGCGCTCGCGCTGGGCTACCTCTTGGGCATGGCCTACGTCGCCTCCCTGATCCCCGTGCTGAAGGAGACCGAGCCCTACCGCTTCGTGCTCCCCGCCTCCCTGCTCGCGGGCGTCTTTGGCGCGCCGTGGTGGTCACGCACCTTCTCCCGCGCGACCTGGCGCGCGCTCTCCCGGCCGGCCCGGGCCGCGGCGGTGGTGCTGCTGATCCTGCTCTTCCCGCGGGTGGTGGAGCACGTGACCTACTTCATCCCCGAGCTCTCGCCCGAGGCCAAGCTGCCTCCCATCGTCGTGCACCGGACCGCGGCGGCGCCGACCAGCACGCTGCCCCGGGAGCGCAAGGACCCGGAGTGGCTGCCCCAGAGCTGGCGCATGCGGGGGGTGAGCGACAACCTGATGGAGCTCGCGCGCTTCGTGCGCGAGCGCTGCACCGACGAGGGGCGCGTGCTGGTGCAGCACTGGGCCATCGCCGAGATGCTGGGCTGGGCGACGGACAAGCCGATCATCGGCGGCTTCCCGGACCGACGCCTGGTCCACGAGGCGGCGAACCTGCTCCGGCGCCCCACCGATCCCCGCTTCCACGGCAAGGAGCTGGCGAGCTACCTCGTGCGCTACAACATCCGCTACCTGGTGATGACCGACCCGGTCCCGGCGATCGAGAAGCGCCGCGACCTCCTCGAGCCGATGCAGATGACCATGGCCCTGTTCCCCAACCGGATCTACAGAGTGCGTCACAGGGCGAGCTACGTCGCCCGGGGCAGCGCGCGGCGCGTGGTCGCCGGGCTGAACCGGATCGAGGTCCAGGGCGCCCGCCCCGCGGCCGGGACCCAGGCGCTGCTGCTGCGCTTTCACCACATGGCCTCGCTGCGCTGCCGGCCAGGATGCAAGATCATGAGGACCACGATCCCCCACGACCCCGTGGGCTTCATCACCGTGCTCGGCCAGCCGACGCTGCCCGAGCGCTTCGTTATCGAGCACCACTACGACTGAACGATGCCCGCTCCGACAGAGCCCGCCGAGCAAGCCCCCTCCCCTCCTCCGCCGTCCAGCTGGTGGCGTCGGCCGCGGACCTGGCTCGCCGCGCTGATCCTGCTCCACCTCGGCCTGCTCTGGCACTTCGCGCCGCCAGACGTGATCTTCTCCAATGACCCGGTCAGCGACATCGACTTCCCGCTGCACTACTACCAGGTCGACCGTGCGGTGAAGGCCTGGCGCTCCGCGGGCAAGCTCTGGGGCTACGACCCGCTGCAGCTCGCCGGGCACCCGATCGGCGCCCTGGAGGATCTGAGCAGCAAGTCCCTCGAGCTCTGGGTCATCGCCCTGAACCGCCTCGGCATGCACCCGGCCCGGGCCCTCAACCTCTACGTCCTGCTGGTGCACCTGCTCGTCCCCTTCGTCGCCCTCGCGGTGGGCAGGCTGTTCCGGCTGAGCTGGGCCCGCTCCGTCGGGCTGGCCTGGATCTGGGTCCTGCTCTGGTTCTTCGACTCGTTCTTCCACTGGCTCTGGTTCTGCGGCATGGTCTCCTGGGCCGCGGCGACGTACCTGATCCTGCTGATGATCGCCCTGCTCTACCGCGCCCTGGGCGAGGAGCCGGGGCGCGGGCAGGGCTGGGCCTGGCCCGGCGTCGCCGCCGTCGCCTCGCTCCTCGCGCTGATGCACCCCTACGCCGCCCTGACCCTGCTGCCCCCCTGCGCCGGGCTCTACCTCCGCGACCTCCGCCGGCTCCAGCTGCGCCAGCACGTCTACCTCGCCCTCGGCGCCGCCGCCGCCCTGGCCACGGCGATGATCTACCTGTTGCCCGCGCTGAGGCTCTCCCACTACCTGCTGGACGAGACGCACTTCCTGCACCCCTCCCCGGCCTACCTGCTCTGGGACTACCTCGACCTGATGATCGACGACATGCAGACCGGCCCGCCGGTGCGCACGATGATCCGCGTGCTGGTCTTCGCCGCCGGGGCGGTCGGCCTCTGGCGCTGGCGCAAGACTGGCGACCGGCGGCTGCAACCGATCGCGCTGCTGGTAGGTTTCTCGCTGATCTGGGCCTACCTCGGCGGCTACCTGCCCAAGATCAACATGTCCCAGCCCTACCGCCATATCTCGCCAGCCACGCTGGCGATGTCGATCCCGGCGGTGATCCTGCTCTCCGAGCTCCTCGCTCCGGCCCACCTGCGCGCGCTCTCGCGCCCGGTGAAGCTGCTGCTCGCCCTGGCCCTGCTGCTCATCGTGCCGCGCTTCGTGCACAACGCGCTGTTCTACTTCCCGGAGGTCCTGCCCAAGCAGCCGCCGCCCCAGCCGATGGAGAAGCCCAGGCCCTCGGCGCTGGCCGGCTTCGTCGAGCACGATCCCTTCCCGCTCAAGCACCACGCCCCGCCCGAGGTGACCAAGCAGGTCCGGGCCTGGCTCGAGCAGCACATGAGCCCCGACGCGGGCCGCGTCGCGGTCCAGCAGTTCATGCTCGGCGAGTACCTGGCGGCGACCAGCCGCCTGCCCATGCTCAGCGGCATCGAGCAGCGCTCGATCTACCACGGCGACGCCTACCTCTTCCGCCTCGACGAGGACGGCGCCCTGCCCGGCAAGGAGCTCGTCGACTACTTCCAGCGCTACGCGGTGAAGTACGTCGTCGTGACCCAGGTCAAGCCCAAGCTGGAGTGGCGCAAGGACGTGCTGATCTTCCGCAAGCTGATCGGGCTGGTGCGGATCTACGAGACCGCCATCACCCCGAGCTACTTCCTCAAGGGCTCGGGCCGCGTGACACGCCAGGAGCTCAACCGAATCGTCGTCGAGGACGCCCGCGGCGACGAGGTCGTGCTCCGCTTCCACTGGCTCGAGACCCTGCGCTGCCGCCCGGGCTGCCGCATCGAGCAGCACGACGTCCCCGGGGACCGCGTGGGCTTCATCCGCGTCAAGAACCCGCCCCCGCGCTTCGAGATCTACAACAGCTACAGCTTCGACGGCCCGCGCTGGCGCCGGCCGCGCAAGCCCGACCGCTACCGGATCACGGAGCGGCGCTGAGCACGACAAACAGGAGGAAAACGCGATGGTTTGCAGATTGACAGCTCGTTCAACGTTTCTGGCCTGCCTTGTCCTCCTCGCGGCGGCCGCGAGCTGCAAGAAGGAGCCGGCCCCCACCGAGGGCGCGGCGGCGCCGGCCCCGACCGAGAAGGCGGCCGCCGAGCCGGCCCCGAAGAGGTACACGAGCCACTACGGCCGCTTCAAGGTCGGCGACTTCGTCAAGCTGAAGGGCGCATCGGACACGGTCCAGACGCGGGAGGTGACCAAGGTCGACGACAAGCTGGTCCACGTCACATCGACGACCGTGCACAAGGGGCAGACGTTGCCCGGGTCGACGACCCCGTACGAGCGCTACCAGGACGTCGCGCCCACCCCCGCGGGGGGCGGGACCAGGGTCGGCAGCGAGACCCTGACCATCGCCGGCAAACAGGTGCCCTGCGAGGTCTGGGAGCTGAAACGGGGCAACATGGTGGTCAAGACCTGGCGTAGCGAGCGCCTGCTCGGCGGCGTGGCCAAGGTGCTGACCGACGACGGCTCGGGCCCGAAGGTCACTTCGGAGGTCGTGGACTTCAAGACCAGCGAGTGAGGCTTGCCCTGGGCTTGAGCCCGTGCTAACCGCTTCGGGTAGACGCAACATGCAGCAAACCCGCAGCTGGAGCACAAGACATTGTTGATCGCGATACCTTCCGAGGCACCGGGCGGCATGGACGCCCAGATCTCCGAGCACTTTGGCCACTGTGAGCTGTTCACCCTCGTGCAGGTCGAGGAGGGGCAGATCGGCGAGGTCACCACCCTGCCCAACCAGGCTCACGAGCACGGCGGCTGCATGGGGCCGGTGATGCTGCTCAAGCAGAACGGCGTCGAGGCGATGGTGGCCGGCGGGATGGGCATGCGGCCTCTGGACGGGTTCCGTCAGGTGGGGATCGCCGTGTACTTCAAGGAGGACGCCGTCACCGTGAAGCAGGCGGTGGACGGCATCATCGCCGGCAAGTACCGCGAGTTCGGTGACCAGCACACCTGCGGCGGCAGCCACGAGGGCGGCTGCGGCGGACACCACCACGACGACGACGCGCCGGAGCTCGAGCCGGTGGACGGCCCGGTCGAGGATGGCCGCGTGGTGCGCCTGTCCTACGAGCTGACCGAGGCCGGCCAGGACGAGGTGATCGACCAGGCCGACGAGGTGCGCTACGTCCACGGTCGGGGCCAGATCGTCGCCGGGCTGGAGCAGGGGGTGGAGGGGCACTCGGCCGGCGACAGCTTCGCGATCACCGTCCCGCCGGAGCAGGGCTTCGGCATGCCCGACCCCGAGCACGTCATCGAGGTCGACGCCGACCGCCTGCCAGAGGGGGTCAAGCCCGATGACATGGTCGAGATGCACACACCGGACGGCCGGGTGCTCCGGCTGACCGTGCTCTCCGTCGACGGCCAAAAGGGCACCCTGGACGCCAACCACCCCCTCGCCGGCAAGACCCTCCTGTTCAAGGTCAAGGTGCTCGAGGTCCTGCGCATCAAGGAGTAGGTAGGCGCGCCCCGACTCGGTGTATCCTCGGGCCATGCGATGCGCCACCGAGGGGACGGGGATCTACCTGCTCGAGCTGACCTTCGTGCCCGAGGGCTGACGCTTGCCGCCCGGGGAGAAACAGCTAGAATTCGAGCTTTCCAAGGAGCGACCTGTGAACAAGCGCACCCCCATCGTCATCTCCCTGTTCCTGCTGCCCGCGCTCTCTGGCTGCGAGTGCGAGTGCAAGGCCGGCGACATGCACCCCACCACCCCGAAGACCGAGGAGAAGGCCGCGCCGGAGAAGGCCGCCGAGCCCGCGGCGAAGACCCCGGCGCCTGCCGCCGAGGGACTGGTGCTCTGCCGCACCCTCCAGGACAAGCGCTGCGTCGATCAGACCGAGACCTTCGACATCGACGTGCCCGCGGTGCACGCGGTGCTGGTGACCAAGACCATCCCGCAGACCCCCAAGGCGACCACCGCGTGGATCGCCGAGGACACCGGCGGCGCGGCCCCGCCCAACTACACCATCGCGACCAAGGAGGTCGACCTGTCGGGCGAGGACCTGAAGCACGCGAGCAGCGTCACGGTCACCGGCACGCTGACCCGGCCGACCAAGGGCTGGCCCAAGGGCAGCTACCGCATCGACGTGCAGATGGACGGCAAGGTCGTCGCCTCGAAAAAGTTCTCGATCAAGTAGCGTCCCCTACTCGATCACGCCCGTGATCGGGTTCGAGGCCGGCGCCAGCTTCCAGCGGAAGTTGTCGATCAGCACGGCCGAGTCCCACTTGTGGTCGCCCTTGTCGAAGATGGAGAAGACGAGCTTGATCGTCTCCCCCGGGGTGACCGGGGCGGAGGTGTGCAGCCAGCCGGTGGAGCCGCCGTTGGCCTTGCTCGTCGGGCCCTTGCCCGTGCAGTCGTTGGCGTAACCGGTCCCGATCAACATCGAGGCCGGCCTGGAGCACATGGTCGCGGTCAGCGGCTCGGTGGGGTCCGGGTCGCAGATGTCGAAGAAGGCGTTCTTGATCCGGATCGGCGTCCCGTTCTTGTCGAAGGAGATGTTGCCGTTGAACTTCTTCGAGTGCAGCTGGACCCAGAAGGTGTCGTTGAACTTGGAGGTGATCCACTCGGGGTACTCGGTGGAGAAGAAGTGGAAGTTGAAGTCGAAGCTCTGCGCGTTCGCGGGCACGACGATATCGAGCGCGAGCTCGACGTAGTCGTTGGCCTCCGGGTCCTCGGCCTTCGGGTCCGGGTCGGTGGCGCTGTTGCTGAAGCCGGTGCCGGTCTGGGGGCAGGTCACCTGTGGGTTGTAGACCGCCTTGCCCGTGGAGAGCACCACCATGCTCTGCCCGACCTTGGCCGAGAAGGGCCCGGACTGGGCGAAGCTGGCCACGATGGCCCGCGCCTGGGGATCGGCGTCGCTGTTGAACCGCGCGCCGAGCACCCGGCTGCAGCGACCCTGCGCGCAGCGCATGCCGCCGGGGCAGGGAGCGCTCGGGCCGCAGGCCCTCTCCTCGTCGCACAGGTCCATGGAGCGGGCGAAGTCCAGCGGGTCGCCCTGCTTCAGCTGTCCGATCAGGTCGCAGGCCGGTGCGACCTCGTCGATCTTGCCGTCGCAGTCATTGTCGGTGTTGTCGCGGCAGACGTTCTGGCCCGGGTTGGGCATGCCCGCGGCTGGCTGCATGCAGAGGAAGGTCGTGCCGCAGCGGCCGTTCTTGCACAGCTCGCCGGAGAAGGCGCAGTCCTCGTTCTTGCTGCAGACCTTGCCGCTGGAGCAGTCCGCCGCGGCCTGGCAGCGGCAGTACCCGCCCACGCACTTGTTCGAGGGACACTCGTTGTTGCTCGCGCAGCGGATCCCCTCGACCTCGATGGCCGCCGGGTTGATCAGCCGGTCGTTGTCGTTGCAGTCGCCCTGGGCGCCGGTGAACCCGTCCCCGTCGTTGTCCACGTTGGGGCTCGGCGCCGGCGGCGCCGGCGGGCTCGAGGGGCCGGGATCGGAGGGGCCGCCCGGTGCGCCCGGGTCGTCAAAGACCTCCGTGCCGCAGCCCGCCATGACGAGCGCTGCCAGTCCGATCGTGCATACGAGACTCCGCATTTGCTGCCTCCCTGTGGCCGAGCGCTTCAAGAAGCAGGCCAGCCCGGGGGCGAGGGCCCTCGATCGTCAATCCATCGGATCCCGGCAGCTTGGGGCACCGCCCCACCGGGGCCCGGCGCCCCACCCGGCTAACGCACTGGCCGTCCGTTACCGGGCCCGGGCGCGGAGCTCGTTGACCGTGATGTGGGCCGCCCTGACGGGCTCGGGGATCCGGGCCGCGTGGCTGAGCCGCACGACCCAGCGGGTGGCCGTGCTTAGCCTGACGCGGTGTCCCACGGAGACGTAGACCGGGCGCACGGCATCGCGGGTGCGCACGACCCGCCCGATCACCTCAGCCCCGTCCCGCAGCTGACAGCTGCAACCCCGGCGGAGCCCCGGCTCGCGGTGCGTGCCGAGCAAGCGGGTCTTGCCGCAGCCGATGCTCGGCAGGTCGAGCAGCACGCCGAGGTGGCAGGCCAGGCCGAAGCGCCGCGGGTGCGCCCGCCCCTGGCCGTCGCAGATCACGAGATCGGGCCGCGAGCGCAGCGCCTCGAACGCTTGGAGCAGCGGCGGAATCTCCCGAAAGGAGAGGAAGCCGGGCACGTAGGGGAAGCGCGCGCGGTCCTTCACCGCGCGGCGCTCCACCACCTCGAGGGTCCGGGCGTCCAGCACCACCACCGCGGCGAAGAGCGCGTCGCTCTCCTTGGCGTAGGCGATGTCCGCGCCGGCCACCAGGCGTATGGGACCGGCGCGGTCCTCCTCGATGACCCGCGCGGCGAGGGACCGCTGCAGCTCCCGCGCCTCGGCGATGCCCGGGCTCCAGCCGTGGGAGAGCGCGACCTTCACTCCTCGCTCTCGAAGAGGGTCTCGGCGTAGTCGGCCAGCTCGCCGAGCTGCCCGTGGGCGACGAAGAGCGCCATGCAGCTATCGCAGCGGAAGACCGGCGGGCCCTCCTCGCCGTCCATGTAGCGCATGCCGCGCATCGGCACGCCGCAGTCGGGGCAATCGGCGCGCTCGGGCCAGGCGCGGCTCGGGGCGATGGGCCCCTCCTGGATCAGGGCCTGCACCCCGAGGGCCACCGAGGCCGGCTCGCCGTCGAAGAACTCGATGAAGACCCCGCCGCACAGCTCGCACAGGTCGACCTCGGCGCTCTCCCCGGTCCCCGCGGGGACCGTGCGCTGCTGCATCGGCTTGGCGCAGGCCGGGCAGCACCGGGTGCGGGAGCGGTACACGGATCACTCCACGTAGCTGCAGTAGATGTCGGCGTTGGCGCCGGTGGTGTGGACCCCGCCGGAGAGCATCCGGTTGTCGACCCAGAGCACGGCGGCGCGGGATGTGGCGGCGAAGACCCGCGGCGTCCGGGCGTCCGCGGCCCCCGCGGGGCTGGACTCGTTGATGCGGTAGTCCGGCTCGTTCCACGTCTTGCCGTTGTCGAGGGAGACGCTGAAGTAGACGTCGCGGTAGGCGCCGTTGCGGTAGTCCTCCCAGGCGGCGTAGACGTTGTTGCCGACCGGATCCACGGCGAGGGACGGCCGCTGGGAGGTGTAGAGCCCGGCCTTGCCCGCGGTGACCCGGCTGGCCACCGCGCCCCAGGTCACGCCGCCGTCGTCGGAGTAGTTGGTGTAGATGTCCTGCTTGCCGCGGACCGTGTCCTCCCAGGCGACGAGGATCCGCCCGCCGGGCCGCGCCGCCAGCACGGGACGGGTCGAGTCGCCGTTCACGACGTCCTTGTCCACCCGCACGCCGTCGGCGAGCCAGCTCTGCCCCGAATTCGTCGAGGCGTTCGCCCGGACGTTGATCAGCGGGTCACGCAGATCCTCCCAGACCACGACGACCCGCCCGGTGCCGTCGGCGACGATCCGCGGGTCCTGCCCCTCGCCGGCGCTCAGCTTCACCGCGTTCGAGAAGCTCAGGCTGTTGCCGCCCACCGGCGACCGCGCGACCCAGATGTTGCCGCCCTGCTGCCAGGTGACGTAGGCGTAGGAGCCGTCCAGCGCCAGATCGGGCACGATCGCCGAGCCGGAGACCGAGTTCACCTGGGAGTCGTTGGCGGCGAAGCTGGTCGCCCCGTTGGTCGAGATGTTGCACATCACGTTGGGGCTCACCGGTCCGCTGACGGAGATGGTCTCCCAGCAGACGATGACCCGGTCCTTGTCCGCCGTGGCGCCCGGCACCACCCCGAGCCGCACGAACAGGGCGTCGCCCGCCGTCGACTTCTTCACCATCACCGAGCTGCTCCAGGCCTTGCCGCCGTTGTCCGAGCGCCGGACGTAGATCGTCCGCGCCCCGCTCTCGAAGCGCTCGTAGGCGACGTAGATCCGATCGAAGCTGCCCACCGGTCCACCGAGGCTCACCTGGGGCTCCAGCTTGTCGCCGGTCTCCGCGGCGACGATATAGTCGGTGGCCCCGTCCCAGGTCTTGCCCCCGTCGCCGGAGAGGTTGGCGTAGATGTCGCCCCGCCCGCTCCGCCGGTCGAGCCAGACCGCGATGAGCTGGTCGCCCTCGCCGGCCACGGCGAGCTGGGCCGAGTTGGTCAGGCCCGGGGTGGCGATGGCCGGCATGTCCAGCCGGCTCTCGCGGCCCGTCGCCGCGAAGACGCACGCCGCCGGGTCCAGCTGGCCGTTGCAGTCGGTGTCCTTGCCGTCGCAGTGCTCGGTGGTCGGGTCGACCTTCCCGGTGCAGACCTCGACACCGTTCTTGCAGTCCAGCACCCCCTGCTGGCACTCGCCCACGCTGGTGCCGCAGACGCCGGGGTAGCCGCCGAGGTTGTCGTCGGCGACCCCGTTGCAGTCGTTGTCCTTGCCGTCGCAGGTCTCGGCCCCCTCGGGCAGGCACTCGCAGCCGTTGCTCGTGTCCTTGTCGGCGTCGACGAAGCCACCGCTGCAGCCCGAGAAGCTGCAGACCCCCGCCGTGCAGGCCGCCGTCGCGTTGGGGATGACACAGACCGTCCCGCAGCCGCCACAGTTGAGCGGATCGCTCTGCAGGTTGAAGTCCTCGTCGGTCAGGCCGTCGCAGTCGTTGTCCACCCCGTCACAGATCTCGACCCCGCCGGAGGTCTTGGCGCACGGGCTCTCGCAGCCCGTGGCGTCCTGCTTGTCCTTGTCGATGTAGCCCGCGCTGCAGCTCTGGATCTTGCACACCCCGGCCTCGCACTTGGGCACCGCGTTGGCCAGCTGGCACTCGTTGCCGCAGCTGCCGCAGTTCTTGACGTCGTTCTGCAGGTTGAAGGTCTCGTCCACCTGGCCGTTGCAGTCGTTGTCCTTGCCGTCGCAGACCTCGGCGCCGGTGCCCGTGCAGGGGTGCTCGCAGCCGTTCTGCGGGTCGCCGTCCAGGTCGATGAACCCGGGGGCGCAGCCCAGGTACTTGCACTTGCCCAGCTCGCACTCGGTGAGCGCCCCCTCGAGCAGGCAGCTGTTGCCGCACTTGCCGCAGTTGTTGACGTCGGTCTGCAGGTTGAAGTCCTCGTCGGTCATCCCGTCGCAGTCGTTGTCCTTGCCGTCGCAGATCTCGCCCCCCGCCTCCACCGGCGTGCAGGGGCCCTGATCGCCCGGGACGTAGAGGTCGGGGATCCCGCCGTCGCCGAGGCGCAGCATGACGTAGGGGTCCTTGTCGCAGGCCTGGAGCGCGAGGGCGCAGGCGCCGAGCACGAGCAGCCACCTCATCGCCCACCTCCTTCCCCGCGCCGCAGCAGCGCGACGAGGACCAGGCCGAGCAGCAGCAGCCAGCCAGGCAATCCCGGCGGCCCCCCGCCGACGCCGCAGCCCGATGCGCCGCCGCCGGCGACCAGGAGCTCCTCCTTCTCCCCCGCGGCGTAGGTCCGCCCGGAGATGCACTGCCCGCCGCGGCAGGTCTCGCCCGGGTCGAAGCAGGTGACCAGCAGGCAGGGATCGTCCACGCACTTGCCCGCGCGACAGACGCGGCCCTTGCCGCAGGAGACGCCCTTGCAGGCGTCGTCGCACGTGCCGTCGACGCACTCGATCCCGGTCTCGCAGCTCACGCCGGCGCACGGGTCATTCGAGCACTTGCCGTCCTTGCAGATCTCGCTCCCGGCGCAGGTCACCGCGCCGCAGCTGGGCAGGCAGGTTCCCGCGGAGCAGTACTCCCCCGCCGCGCAGCTCACGCCGACGCAGGGATCGGCGATACACGTGCCGCCGCTGCAGACCTCGCCGGCGGCGCAGCCCTTGCCGTAGCAGGTGTCCTCGACGCAGACCCCCTTGTCGCAGACCTGGCCGCCCGGGCAGCTCACGCCGTTGCACAGGTCGATGCAGGTGCCGTCGACGCACTTCTCCCCCGGCTTGCAGGTCACGCTGGCGCACTTGTCCGGGATGCAGTAGCCATCCTTGCAGGTGAAGCCCTTGGGGCAGCCGAACTCCACCCCGCTGCAGGGGATGCGGCAGCCGCAGTCGACGCAGGTCGTCCCGCTGGGGCAGGGGTTGTCCTCGTCTATGTCACCGTCGCAGTCGTTGTCCTTGCAGTCGCAGATCTCCGTGCTGCCGGTGGTCGCCCCGACGCAGACGATCTTGCCGCCCACGCACTTGGTCTGGCCCTGGACGCAGGTGTTCCCGGAGGGGTGGTCGCAGGGCTGGCCCTCGCCGGCGACGTTGTCGTCGACGACGCCGTTGCAGTCGTCGTCCACGCCGTTGCAGACCTCGGTGCCTGCCGACGGCGCCGTGCAGTTGATCCAGTCGTTGTTCGGGTTGCCGTCGTCGGTGAAGTCGCACTCCTCGATCCCCGTCCCGCAGGCGTTGGCGCAGGGCCGGGTCAGGTTCTCGTCTATGTCACCGTCGCAGTCGTTGTCCTTGCCGTCGCAGATCTCCGTGCTCGGCTTGGGCGCACCGCAGACCAGCTTGCCGCCCTGGCAGATCATGTTGCCCGTGCAGCTGCCCAGGGAGCAGGCCGGCAGCGTGCCCAGGTTGTTGTCCGGGGTCCCGTCGCAGTCCTCGTCGAGGCCGTTGCAGATCTCCTGTTTGGGCTGGGGTGCCGTGCAGTTCTTCCAGTCGTTGTTCGGGTCGCCGTCGTTGGTGAACACGCACTGCTCCTGGCCAGTGCCGCAGGCCGTGCTGCAGGGGCGCAGCAGGTTCTCGTCGATGGAGCCGTTGCAGTTGTCGTCGACCCCGTTGCAGATCTCGGCCTGGGGCTGACACAGCGGTACCAGCCCCTCGACCTTGACCAGCGTGTCGTCGTAGTCGTTGTCCCCGCCGCGGAACAGGTCCTCGAAGCCGAAGTAGAAGTGCTCGGCGTTCTGCTTGCTCTGGTAGATCAGGTAGTGGACGTAGTTGCCGTCGTTGTTGAGCTTGCTCTCGGTGAAGTAGACCCGCCCGAAGCCCTGGGCGTCGTCGGTGGCGCTCCCCGAGTTGTCGTCATCGATGGCCCCCCCGCTGGTCAGCGTCCCCATGTCCTGGGGATCGGCGGCGCAGCTCGAGCCGGTGGCGTTGCCCTCGGGGGTCACCAGGTAGAAGCCGACCAGCTTGCCCTTGTACCGCCCGGCCTGGTACTCGGCCTCGAAGTCGATGGTCGTGGTGTAGCCCCCGGTGAGCAGGGTCCCCTGGTAGGCGGGCGGGTCGTACTTGTTGCCGCCGAAGCAGGAGAAGATCGCCGGGTAGCGCTTGTTGGGCTCGCCGACGTTGTACCAGCCGAAGATGTTCTCGTAGCCGGCGCCCTCCTGGACCAGCTTGAAGTTCACCTTGTTGAACACGCCGCCCGTCTGCGGGATGAGGAACACCTCGGGCCCCGTGTTGGCGTCGAGCACGGCGTGCACCGGCCCGGGCGCCACGGTTGGGTTGTTCGGGGGGTTGATCCCCTCCCCGTAGTTCAGCCCGGTCTGGATGCACTTGTCGGTCACCTCGGGACAGGGCGTGCCGTTCTGCACCGGGACGACCAGGCCGTCGACCTGGTTGACCACCGCCCGGGCCGTTTGCTGGGGCAGCGCGGCCAGTCCCAGGGCCAGCACGGCGAGCAGGATCCTGCGCATGGGGGCCTCCTGTGTGTGTTGCCCCGAGCAGCCTGAGTCCGTCCGGGGACCCCATGGTTCCGGGGGGGATGGTAGCACGGTCAGGCTGTCACCGGACGATTCGCAGGGACCTGCGCGCCTCCTTCGGGCTCATGCCGTCGAAGTGCCACCACTCGATGTCCAGGGGCACGAAGCCGGCCTCCACCATCACCTGACGCAGCAGCAGGCGGTGGGCCAGGTGCGCTGGCTTCAGCTTGCCCTCGAGCAGGAAGCGGCGCTCGAGCCGCGGCTGGGCCAGCGGCCCGGCGTGGTCGAAGGCGGTGCCCATCGGCAGCGGCTTGCCCTTGGCGTCGGCCAGCGTCAGGTCCACCGCGCAGCCCAGGTTGTGCATCGATCCCCGGGCCGGGTCGGCGACGTAGGGCTGCTCCGGCGTCCCCTTGACCTGGCGCCACATCGCGCGCTGCACCGCCAGGGGGCGGACGCAGTCGTAGACCAGCAGGCGCAGGTCGGGGCGCAGCCTGGCCAGCAGCTCCGCCGCGCGGGCGAGCTTGAGCGCCGCGGGCCGCACGAGGTAGCAGCGCTCCAGATCGCCGTAGACGTCCTTCTTGAGGAAGTTGTCCGCCCTGCTGTAGCGCAGCTCGACGAGGAGGCCGCGGGCCACGGTCGCCGCGTCCACCAGCCGCTTGTCGGCGGCCAGGCGGGCGGCCAGCGACGGAGGTGCCGCGGTGGCCGCGCCACCGGCCAGCAACGCCGCCGCGGCGACCACCGCTCTCATCGGAGCGCGCACCGGTTCTAGACTCGTCGCTGGAGCACGATGCCGGTGCCCGGCGCGAAGCCGAGCGTCCGGAAGAACCCGAGCAGGTCCCACTGGCTCCAGTCCACGATGGTCCGGACCTGGGTCGCCCCGGCCTTCTTGGCGCGGAGCAGAAACTCGCCCATCAGCCGGCGCCCGGTGCCCCGACCCTGGAAGTCGGGGTGGATGTCCACGGTGTCCACGATGGCCACCGCCTCCGGGCTGCCGAACTCCCCCGTGAAGACCTGCCCCATGAGCAGCCCGACCACCCGGCCCTCGCTCTCGGCCACCAGCGCCAGCGCCCCCGGCTCCCCCTCCAGCGGCCGCCGCGCCTTGTCCTGCAGGTACTCGGCCCGGGACGCGCCGCTCGCCATCGAGTCGATCTCGACCAGCGCCGGCAGATCCTCCTCGCGCACGCCCCGAACAGTCAGCCCATCGTTGCTCGCCATCTCCGCTCTCCCGTGTCGTAACCGCCCCCGCTGGTGAAGCTTGACAAGAACGGGGTGTTGCAGGCAAGCCCTGCGACATGACCACTCCGCGCACGGAAGAGATCGCCCCCGGGGTGCGGCGCGTCCGCCTCGGGCGGGTCAACAGCTACCTCGTCACCCGGCCCGACGGCGCCGTGCTCGTGGACAGCGGGATGCCGGCCCACGCCGGCGCGCTGCTCGAGCTCCTCGCCGGCCAGGAGCTGCGGGCGCTCCTGCTGACCCACCGGCACCTGGACCACGCCGGAGGCGCCGCGCGGCTCGCGGAGCGGACCGGGGCCGTCGTGGTGATCCACCAGGACGACGCCCGCGGCGTACGGGGCGAGGAGCGACTCAGCCCGCTGCGGCCGGCCCTCGACCCTTTGCTCGGCCCGCTGGTATCGTTCCTCGATCGACGGGTCTTCCGCTTTCGGCCCTGCGACGCCGTCGAGGCGGCGGCCGACGGATGGGAGGGGCACGGCTTCCGCCTGGTGCACCTGCCCGGCCACACTCCGGGCCACAGCGGGTACCTGCACCTGGAGAGCGGCGCGGTGTTCGCCGGCGACGCGGCGATGATCCGCCCGGACGCGCGTCCGCGGCCCCCCTCGCGCCTGTTCACCCGGGACATGGAACAGGCCCGACGCTCCCAGCAGCGGCTCGCCGGGCTCGACGCGCCGCTCTACTGCTTCGGCCACGGGCCGCCCCTGGTCAGGGGGGCGGCGGATCTGCGGCGTCTGGCTCGAGCGGGAGGCTGATGAAGAACTCGGTCCCCGCCCCGCTGGAGGTGTTGAAACCCACCCGGCCGCCGAGGTATCGCTCGCCGAAGAGCTTCATGGAGTAGGTCCCCAGCCCCCTCCCCCTCCCTCCCTTCGTGCTGAACGAGCGCCGGAAGATCTGCACCGCCGCCTCCTCGGGGATCACCCCCGGGTTGTGCACGGAGAAGACGCAGCGACCGTCCTCGACGTGGCAGCGGAGCCGGATGCGATCCCCCGGGCGGCTGGCCTCGAAGGCGTTCTTGACCATGTTGATCAGCACCCGGGTGAGCAGCGCGGGATCGGTGACCAGGTCGGGCCGGTCATCGGCGACGACCTGCAGCTCCTTGCCGCTCACCGCCACGTGCCCGGCGAAGAAACCGGCGACCGTGTCCAGGATCGCGCCGGGGTGCACCTGGCGCAGCTCCGGGCGGAGCCGTCCGGTCTCCGCCTCCAGCAGCGAGCGCTGGTCCTGCACCTCGCGCCGCAGCCTGTCGCAGATCCGGGCCACGCGGGCGACGATCTCGGGCACCTCCGGCGCCCCCAGGTCCTCCTCGAGGAGCCGGATGTGGCCGTACAGCCCGGTGATCGTGTTGAGCACGTCGTGGAAGAAGACCCGCTCGAGCGCCTCGCGCCCCCGCTCCGCGCTGATGTCCCGCAGCGTGACCACGGTGAACCGCTCGCCCTCCAGGGCGAGGGGCGCGGCCTTGACCCGCAGCTCCAGCGCCTCGACGCCGCGCCCGCGGCTCACCGTGAGCATGCAGTCGGCGGCGGTCGGTCCACCCGTGCCGCGGCTGGAGAGCAGGACCTCGTTGGCCGGGCACCCCTGGCAGGCCGCGCTCTCGCCGCACGTGCTCCCGTCGGCGTTGACGCAGCCCAGGACATCGCCGAGCAACCGGCCCACCACGGAATCCAGCGCGCCGGTGCCCACGAGACGCAACAGCTCCTCGTTGGCGAACACGAGCTCGCGCTCGCGGTTGACCACCAGCGCGCCGATCCCGACCGCGTCGAGCACCGCCGCGAGGATCGGGTGGGTCGACACGGCCTGGGACAGCCGCGCCAGCTCTGCCGGTTTCCGGGACACTTGAGGCTATTCTATCCCGCGCGCCGCCGGGATCTCAACGGAACACGAGGTAAAGCACGATCTGTGTCAGCACCAGGGGCACGACCCACAGCCGCAGGTCGCGCCAGCGGGCGCCGTCCGGCGCGCCGGAGTAGATCAACCGGCGCGGCCGGGTCACGGCCCAGACCAGCACCGTGAGGTAGAGCGCCACCGTGAGCCCGACGCCCCAGGCCAGGGGGACGCCGGCGAGCCAGTCGAAGCTCATCGCTCCACCTCCCGGACCAGGCCCTCCAGCCGCTCGGCCGGGGTGGGGGGGGTGACCAGGCTGATCAGGACCAGCGCGGCCAGGGAGAACAGGAAGGACCACCACGCGATGTAGAGGTAGTGCAGGCCCGAGACCTGCAGCAACAACGCGGCGCCCAGCCCGCCGAGGAGCCCGGCCAGCCCGCCGGCGGTTGTCGCCCGACGCCAGAGCAGGCCGCAGAGCAGCAGGGCCAGGGTCGGGCCCTGGAACAGGGAGAGGAACGACTGGAACGCATCGTAGATCGTGTGGTAGCGCGCGACCAGGGGCACGCTGGCCACGCCGAGCCCTATCACGACGAGGGAGGTCAGCCGCCCGACGCGCAGGTAGTGCAGGTCCTCCCGCTCCCGGGCCAGGAAGCGGCCGTAGATGTCGCGGGTGAAGATCGTCGCCGCGGAGTTTGTGTAGGAGTCGACGCTGGACATCAGCGCGGCGAGGAAGGCGGCGTAGAGCACACCGCGAAGCCCGGCGGGGAGCAGCGCGCCGATCAGCTCGGCGTAGACCCCGTTGGGATCCCGCTCGCCGAGCAGCGCGAGGCCGAGGAGGCCCGGCAGCACGAATGCCGCCGGCACCAGGGTCTTGAGCATGCCGCCGAAGATCATCGCCGAGCGCGCGGACCACTCGTCGCGGGAGCCGAGGGTGCGCTGGACGATGGCCTGGTTGCCGATCCAGTAGGCCGGCGAGAGCACCAGCCCGAGCCCGAGCAGGATCCCGGGCCAGGGGTAGCCGGTGGGCGCCCCGTCGGCGCCGCGCAGCCCGACCGGCATCAACAGCTCCAGGTGGTGCCGGGTCCCGCGCCGGGCGAGGGCCGCGCGGAGGCCGCCGACCCCGCCGACCCGGGCCAGCCCGCTGCCGGCCAGGGCCAGCCCGCCCGCGAACAGAATCACGCACTGGATCACGTCGGTGAGCACCACCGCCTCGAGCCCGCCGCCGGTGGTGTAGACCGCGACGATGGCCGCGGTGAGCCCCACCGAGAGCCAGCGCGGCCAGCCCAGCACGCCGACCATCATCTCGGCGCTGGCCTGGAAGAACACCCCGAGGGCAGCGGCGAGGAAGCAGAACCAGACGGCGGCCTGGATCGCCTGCACCGCCGCGCCGTAGCGCCGCCCCAAATACTCCGGGACCGAGAACACCCCGGCGCGCCAGTAGAGCGGGACGAACAGCAGGCCACCCACGACCATCGCCGGGATGCACCCGACCCACTCGTAGTTGGCCTGGGCCACGCCGTAGCGGTAGGCCGCGGCGGTGCCGCCGACCATCTCCAGCGCGCCGATGTCCGAGACCACGATGGACATGCCGACGGCCCAGAACGGCAGGCGCCGACCGGCGACGAAGAAGTCGGCGCCCGAGCGCACGCGGCGCGTGAGGTACAGGCCCAGGAGCAGCGTCCCGAGCAGGTAGGCGCCGACGACGGTGAGGTCCAGTGCCGCCATCAGGGCAGGCAGCGGTACAGCCCGCCGCCGACCGATTTGTCCGTGCGGCACTGGAGGTCAGGCGGGCAGCCGATGCTCTGGGTGCCGCCGCTGCCATCGCTGCAGAAGAAGGCGCAGGCGTAGCCCGAGGGGATCAGCTTCATCCAGCACTCGGCCCGCGTACCCGTCGGCGCGCCGGAGCAGGTCTCGCCCTGGACCGGACACTGCTTGGTGCAGAAACCGAAGGGCTCGCCCATCTCCTTGGAGCAGAAGAAGCCAGCCTTGCACGGCTTGGCCACGGCTGAGCAGTAGTCGCCAAAGCCCTCCTCCCCGCCGCCGCCGGCCTCGACGGCCGCGTCGCTCTTGCCGCCGTCATCGCTACAACCGCCGCCAGCCAGGAGCACCAGGAACCCGATGGCCCACACGCGTCTCATGGCCCAATGGTCACCGAGATCGCCGCCAAGCTCAACACTGCCCGGCCTGTCTCGAGAATGTTGGTTCAGGTCAGGGATCTCTGCCGATCAGCCCTGCCACTTCAGCCCGAGGACGAAGCGCTCCCACTCGGCCTTGAAGAGGTCCATGCCTTTGGCCCCGAGCACCTGCTGGAGCGTCTTGAAGCCCGTCGGGTCCTTGGCCCGGGCGGCGTGGAAGCGGCGGTAGAAGGTGCCGAGCAAACCCTTCTCCTGCAGGTAGTACATCAGGTAGCGGGACTGGCCGTAGTTCGTGCCGGGGTCTTGCTGGTAGAACTGGTCGCTCGTGCGGGAGGTGAGCCAGCGGAAGGAGGGGACGGTGCCCCGGCGGATCGCCTCCTGCAGGTGCGGCAGCCGCCAGTTGGTGTAGCCCACGATCTTGCCCTCCTGCTCGCCGCAGGCCTCGTAGAGCGAGCCCAGCCCCTCGTTGAGCCAGGCCGGCGCCCCGGGGAAGTTGGCCTCCACGAAGGGGTGGACGATCTCGTGCACCAGGGTGCCGCCGCCCGTGTCGATGTTCATGATCATCGCGTCGAGCTCGGCGGAGTAGAAGCCGAAGGGGGTGCCCGGCCGGCGACCGGTGAGCTTGACGGTGTTCTCGAGGTAGCTCCGGCGGTTTCGGAACAGCCAGATCGTGATGATCCGGCGCGGGTCCCTGGGGAAGTAGGCCTGCTTGAGGCGCTCCACGGACCAGCGCACCGTGCTCCGTGCCCGCCGCCGAACGACGCCGGCGGCCTCGTCGCCGAGCACCACGAAGGGGCGCTCGATCGCGACGGTGAAGTGGCCCTTGAGCTTCTTCGCGCGGATGGTCTGGCGCAGCTTGCGGATGTGTTGGGCGTAGCCCGCCGGCGTGTGCGGGGGGGTGCCCACGCGCCTGACCGGCCCCACGGACCGCGGCTCGAGGCGCATCCGGATCGCCAGCCAGCGATCCTTGCGGTACTTCAGCGGCCAGAGCCGGAGCAGCTTGGTCCGGGGCATACGGCGGTAGGCTCCGTTCGCCTCGGCGGGCTCGTTGTAGATCACCTCGTCGGTCTTGGCGTCGTAGCCCAGCACCAGCCGGAAGTGCTCGGTGGTCCCCGGCGACGCGTCGTAGTGCATGCAGAGGATCGAGGGGATGCCCCGCTTCAGATCGGCGTGCAGGGCCTTGAACTGGGCGTCCAGCTCCCGCGCGGCCCGGGAGGCCCGCACGTGGTACCAGCCCGCGCCCACCGCGAAGCCCAGGCCCTTGAGCCCCTTGACCATCTCCCGGGTCACCGCGCCGCGCCCGAGGAGGGGATCGACCCCCAGGGCGGCGAAGACGTCGTCCTGGTCGTGCTTGTGGCCCAGCCGACGCAGGGCCATGGCGACACAGGCCTCCCCGCAAAAGTCGGGGCGCTGCCGGATGTGGGGGACCTTCTCGATCAGGACGCTGCTGTAGCGGGTCGCGCCGTCGGCGGGGGTGCAGCCCCCGGGGCCGAGGAGCAGCAGCGCTCCGAGGATGGGCAGGGCTGGACGCATACCCATGGTACGGGCCAGCCTACCAGGGATCTTCCTGCGCCGGCTACGGGCAGGGGGTGGGGACGATCTCGATGCTGTTCTGTCCGATGCGGCTCGGCGAGGCGTGGATCCCGGTGATGTAGACCTTGCCCGGGCCGTTGCTGCCGAAGACGCTCCACTTGACCCACACCTCGTACCAGACCTCGAAGATCCACTTGGGGTACTGCGGGTTGGGCGTGTAGCTCGCGTCGGTGGCCGGCGAGTCCACGGTGAGCTGGTAGCCGTAGTCGTTGAGGTTCACGTCGAGAGAGCTCCGCGCCGCGAGCACGTCGGAGGCCGACCCCACGTTCACCGCCCCCTCCCCCCCGCTGACGCCGAGGCAGTCGTAGCCGCTCTTGGTCTTGGAGGACGGGCTGATGTAGTCCACCGCGTAGTGGCCCACGAGGTCTCCCTTGGCGTTGGTCATGTAGACCTCGGCCTTGTCGCTCTCCACCAGCTGGGCGAACTCGTGGCTGCCCTGCTTGCCGGCCGGGTTGTAGTAGGGCGTGCTGTTCTTGCCGTAGGTGTTGTCGACGAAGAGCTTGTTGAAGGTCACCCGGACATAGAGCGCCTCGGTGCCGTTGAGCGAGACCTTCTTGGTCACGATGGTGGCCCAGGCGCCGTCGGGCGTGGCGCCCGGCGTGTCGGGTGTGGTCCCCGGCCTGAAGCAGTCGTAGGTCCCGCTGCCCGGCGGCATGTCGCCCGTGGGCGGCGTGGT
>Ga0316576_10000096_pt1 | contig 31506 bp, 35 predicted proteins | sample S0NA_FD_203075 | JGI IMG/M metagenome (GOLD analysis project Ga0316576, IMG submission 203075) | Rhizosphere microbial communities from salt marsh grasses in Alabama, United States - S0-2_050615r3r5 | ecosystem: Host-associated > Plants > Roots > Rhizosphere | place: USA: Alabama | collected...
CCCGGGAGCCGCTCCGCCGCCTCCTCCCGGGGCCGGAGCGTCCCCGAGGGGTGGTCGATCCGCTCGAACACGGTGAGCGAGCGCGCCCGCCGCTCGATGGGCCGGACCAGGGGGCCGAAGTGGCCGACCATGCCGACATCGTCATCGGGTCTGACGTCCAGGTGGTCGAGGGTGTCTCCCTCGAGGTACCGCGGCCCCTCCCGGTTCGCCAGGGCGTTGGCGCAGGCCAGCCCGACCCCGGCCTCGATGGCGTCTGTCGACCCCAGCAACGCGAGGAGCTCCGCGGCCGGTCGGCCGGCGAGGGGGCGCAGCCCCTCGAAGACCGTGCAGCCGCCGCGCGCCTGGTCACGGAACGTGAAGGCGACGCCGACCTGGCCGTCGGCGAGCATCACCGCCGTGTATCCAAGGCCGACGCGGACGTCGGCCACGCGGGCGTCGCGTGCGCGCCCGGCGAGGCAGGATCCGATGCGGAAGGCCGTGGTTGCTCGCTCGTCCATGGATCACGACGCAGCGATCTTGTGGAGCGTGATCGCCTCGTTCGGGCAGCGGTCGGCGCAGGAGCCGCAGCCGCTACACTTGCCGGAGTCTACCACCACGGTCTCCTCCAGGGCGATCGCGCCGTCGGGGCAGATGTCGACGCATATCCCGCACAGGATGCAGCGCTCGTCGTCGACGACCGCCGTCAACCTCGGCGCCTCGGGGGGCGGAGGGTACTGGATGACGGGGACGGGGCCAGCCGCCCCTCCCGGCCCGCGCCCCCTTCCCCGGCACCGCCCCTGCCCCTGGCCGCCGCCCATGCCGCGGCCCATGCCGCCGCCGCCCATGCCGCGGCCCATGCCGCCGCCGCCCATGCCGCGGCCCATGCCGCCGCCCATGCCGCCGCCTCCCCCGAATCCATGTCCGTTGCTCATGCCAAAAGCTCCTTTCACTGGTCGTGCGACGGGCCAAAACACCCCCGGACCAGGAACTTGGCCGTGGCCCGCGCCCGGATCTCTCGATCCTGCTCGAGCTCGGCGCGCAGGTTGTACAGGGGATGATACGAGGTCTCCTCGACAGTCGCGCGAACCACGGCGCCGTGGTTCAGCACCACCGGCGCCAAAAAACGGATGCTCAGCTCTGCCGTCACGGCGACGATCCCGATGGCGAACAGGGCGTTGGTCATCGCGGCGTCGAGCAGGGCCGAGATGACGCCGCCGTGCAGCGTCTCGGGGTAGCTCTGCAGCCCCTCCTTGCAGGGGAACAGCCCGACCACGGATCGATCGTCCGCGACCCTGAACCGCAGCTTCAGCCCGAATGGGTTGCTCGCGCCACAGATCAGGCAGCGTTCGTGCTCGCTCTGTGCGACGATGTCCAGGGTGGCCTGGTCGGCGGTCCTCTTGGTCTTGGCTCCGCTCTGCATGTCTCGCTCAGCCCCGCGCGCCCGTTGCTCCGGCCGAGCGTCTCGCCGGCCTCGTCGTCTCCTCGGCGTCGCGCACGACGTCCGCCAGCTCGCGGTGGAGCGCAGCCGCCTCGAGGCCGCGTTCCACGCGCTGGAACACCGGGCAGGCCAGGAACCGGCCCGAGAGGCAGTAGCGCGCCCTGAGCGCCCTCCGCGTGCTGGCCACCGGGGGCACCGCCCCGACGACCTTCAGGACCTCGCAGCAGTCCTCTCCGGGCAGGTAGAACACGCAACCGATGGCCATGGATCACCTCCCTCCCCCGACCCCCTTCTCCATCAGTGACAGCAGCCCTGGCCGCCGCCCTCGCCGCAGGGCGGGGCGTCGCAGCGCTCCTCGCGGCCGCAACAGGTCCGTCCCGGGGGGCGCGGGTAGCTGTTGCGAAACGCCGCCGGCGCGGTGAGCAGGCGCGCGAGCGCGCCGCCGCACTCCGGGCAGGTCGCCCGCTCCGCCTCGTCGAAGCCAAGCAGCAGCTCGACGTCTCGATCACACCGGGCGCAGTGGTACGCGTAGAGCGGCATCACGTTCCTCCCTGGCTGGCGAGGTTGGCGGGCTCCAGCAGCAGCGCGTGGAGCTGGAGCCAGAGCCGGTTCATCCCCTCGGCAACGGGGACCAGCGGAAAGGGTGGTTCCCCCCGGGCGAGCAGGCGCGGGACCTCCGGGCTGAAGGGCAGCCGGCCGAGCACGCGGGCCCCCGCCGCGCGCGCCTGAGCCTCGATGCGCCGACTGTGCTGGACGGACAGATCCGCCTTGTTGACCAGCACCGCGGCGGGCAGCTTGAAGGTGCGGCAGAGCTCGAGCACGCGCCCGAGGTCGTGCTCGCCCGAGGGCGTGGGCTCCGCCACGGCGAGCACCAGGTCCGCGCCGGTGATCGCCGCGTGCACCGGGCAGCCGATGCCGGGCGGACCGTCGATGAGCACGAGCCCGATCCCCCGGGCCGTCGCCTCGTCCCGGGCCACCTCGCGCACCCGGGCCACGAGCTTGCCGGAGTTGCCCTGGGCGATGCCCAGCCGGGCGTGGACCAGCGGACCCGTCGGTCCCTCCCGGAGCATCCAGACCCCGGCGAGGTTCTCCCGCATCCCGACCGCCTCGGTCGGACAGACCAGCCGGCAGGCGCGGCAGCCCTCGCAGGCCAGCGGATCCACCCGCGACAGGCCGCTCGCCGGGTCGAGGTCCACGGCGTCGAAGCGGCAGACCGAGGCGCAGACACCGCAGCCGGAGCAGAGCTCGGGGTCGACCTCGGCCCGCTCTCCGGCGAAGAAGTCCTGCGGCGGCCCGTCCACCCCGGGCAGCAGCAGGGCCAGGTTGGCCGCATCGACGTCGCAGTCCACGGTGACCGCGGATCCCGCGAGGTAGGCCAGCGAGGCCACGACCGTTGTCTTGCCGGTTCCCCCTTTGCCGCTGACGATGGCCACCTGTTTCATGGCGCGCCCTCCAGCACCGCGCCGGCGATGTGGTCCAGCGATCGGCGCAGCTCATCCACGGTCCGCGCCGCCAGCTCGCCCCGGGCGTACGCCGTCGCCACCTCCCGCGAGAACGGGAGCTCGGCGAGCAGCGGGATCGACTGCCGCTCGAGCCAGTCGTGCACGCGACGGTCGCCGAGATCGGACCGGTTGATCAGGGCGGAGACGGGCCGCCCCAGCGCCCGGCACAGCTCGACGGCGAGCTCGAGGTCATGCAGCCCGAAGGGGGTGGGCTCGGTGACGAGCAGGACGTGGTCCGCGGAGCGGACCACGGTGGTCGCGCCGCACGACGTGCCGGGCGGCGCATCGATGATGGTGACCGCGCTCGCCTCCGCCCGGTCGAGCAACCCGGCGATGAGGGGCGTCGACTTGGCCTCGCCCACGTCGATCGCGGCAGACCAGAACCGGATCCCGGGCTCCGCGGTCCCGCGGCGCAGCGTGCCCACCTCGCGCCCGACCTCGGTCAGGGCGAGCTCCTTGCAGGAGAGGAGGCAGGCGCCGCAAGAGTGGCACAGCTCGGGGAAGACCATCACCCGGTCCTTGAGGGAGAGGATGGCGTTGAAGCCGCAGATCTCCTGGCAGGCGCCGCAGCCCGAGCAGGTGCCCTGGCGCAACGCCGGGATGGGGACCACGAAGCGCGTCTCCTCCACACCGTCGGGGTGGAGGAACAGGTGCCCGTTGGGCGCCTCCACGTCGGTGTCGACGTAGGTCACCTCCGAGCCCGCCCGGGCCAGGTGCCAGGCCAGGTTGGTCGCGACCAGCGTCTTGCCCGTCCCGCCCTTCCCGCTGGCGATGGCGAGCCGCATCAGCTGGCCCGGGCCAGGGTGTTCGCCTTGAGCCGCTCCACCACCTGCGCCACGCTGAGGCCCTCGGGCGCGCTCCACAGCTCGACGCCGAGGGCGCGCAGCGCGTCGCCGGCCTTGGGGCCGAAGCGACCGGCGATCACGGCCTGCGCCCCCAGCTGGCTGACCTGCCGCGCCGCGGCGATGCCGGCGCCGTGTGCGTCTCCCGCCGCGCGGTTCTCGACCACCTCCAGCGCCTCGCCGCTCCCCAGGTCCACGACCACGAAGAAGGGGGCCCGCCCGAAGCGAGGATCCATCGCCGCGCCGACGCCGGAGCCATCCGCGGCCGACACGACCACGCGCGCGGGTTCGTTGCCGCGCGCAGCACGAGCCTGCGCGGCTCGCGCCCCTGCCTCCACCTCCCCCGCCCGGCGCTCGCCACCAAGCTCGGCGCGCGCGGGCTCGTGGTCCACGCACGGCTCGCCCGGCTTGTGAGCGCCGCAGCTCTCCGGGTGGTCGTGCTGACAGGGGACGATGCCGCTCAGCGCGCCGCCGAGGTAGGCCTCGAGCACCTGCCGCGCGGTCCCGCTCGCCCCGGTGACCACGTCGATGCCGAAGCTCTGGAACATCTGCACGGCGCGGGGTCCCATACCACCGGCGAGGATCGCGTCGGCGTTCAGGGACTTGACGAACTGCGGCACCATCCCCGGACGGTGGTCGCCGAAGTGCGGGTTTCGCTCCACGCTGTGCCTGACGACGTTCTTACCCTCGACCTCGACCACGGTGTAACAGGGGCAGCGGCCGAAGTGTGCGCTGACCTGTCCGTCGAGCCCGCGGTCGTCCTCGCAGGCGATTGCGATGCGTCTCATCGAGCCTCCTTGCTCTTGCTTGCTGTCGGTTTCGGCGATCCCGGCGAGGAGCCGGTCCACGATGGCCTCGAAGGCCTTCGCCGTCGGGCTCTCCCGGTCGAAGTGAATGAAGGGACGGCCCTCGTCGCCGGAGCGTACGACGGCGGGATCGACCGGGATCGCCCCGAGGAACGGGACCTTGAGCTCGCCGGCGGCCCGCTCGCCCCCTCCCGAGCCGAAGAGATCGATGCTCTGGTTGCAGTGCGGGCAGACCATTCCGCTCATGTTCTCGATGATGCCCGCCACCGGTACGCCGAGCTGCCGGGCGAAGCTAACGCACTTGCGGGAGTCGAGCAGGGCCACCTCCTGAGGAGTGGTGACGATGATCGCCCCGTCGGCGCGGCCGATGAGCTGCGCGGTGCTCAGCGGCTCGTCGCCCGTCCCCGGCGGCGAGTCGACCACCAGGTGATCGATGTCGCCCCATGTCACGTCGGCGAGGAACTGACGGATCGCGCCCATCTTGAGCGGGCCACGCCAGACCACCGCCGTGTCGGGATCGGCGATGAACGAGGCCATGCTCATGATCTTGAGCCTGAGGTAGGCCTTCACCGGCTGGATCTGGTCGTGCGATCCGCCGAGGTGGTGGCCCTCCAGCCCGAGCATCTTGAGCACGTCGGGGCCGTGGATATCCGTGTCGAGCAGGCCCACCATGTGGCCCCGGTCCGCCAGGGCGCAGGCCAGGTTGACCGCGACGGTGCTCTTACCCACTCCCCCCTTGCCGCTCAGCACGAGCCAGCGGTGTCGGATCCGTGCGAGGTTCTGCTGTAGCCGCTGCTCCTGCGCCTGCTTGTCGTTACTCGAATTGTCGTCGTGCATGTCCTGTTGTGTCCGCTAGAGATCTGTTCTCGTGGTGAGCGGGTTGGAATCCCGCTCACTTTCTCGCGCGCAGTACGGGCCTGCGCGGCTCGCGCCCCCTTTCCCCCCGGCGCTGCCTTGCGCTCGCCACCAAGCCCGGCGCGCTCTGTTTCTTGCGCGCAGCACGGGCTTGCGCGGCTCGCGCCCCCTTTCCCCCCGGCCCCTGCCTTGCGCTCGCCACCAAGCCCGGCGCGCTCACTCCTTATCGAGCTCGGCCAGCCGCTCCTGGACCGCCTGCAGCCGGGCCTCCATGTCCGCGGCCTCGGCCCTGAGCGCCTCGCGCTCGTCCTCGGGAACGGGCAGCGCGCGATTCCAGCCGCCCCAGCCGCCTCCGCCCGGGCCCCAGCCACCACCGCCCCAGCGCCCCCCCCGGCCACCACCGCCCCAGCACCGTCCACGCCCGCCACCCCACGGGGCTCCGCCGCGGCCGACGCCATAGCCCCATCCAGCGGGACCCGCGCGGCGTCCCGACCCACAGTATCCCCGGCCCCCGCCGGTCAACGGCCCCTGCCCCCGAGGTCCGGTTCGATCAAATCCTGGCATTGCATTGCTCCTTTCGTTGTTGGTCGTTGTTGCCCGACCATTGCTTGTTGTTTGGTCCCCTCACCGTTGCCCTCCGCGCCGCCGACGCCCGGCCCCCCCCCCCCGGCCCCGGCGGCCCCGCGTGGCGCCCGGAGCGGGCTGCCCGCGTCGGCCCTGGATGAAGAGCCTGATGGCGTCTACCACCTGCCCCTCGACTCCGAGGACCACCTCGACGCCGCCCGCCGCCAGCAGCCCCTGCGCGTTCGGCCCGCACCGCCCGGTGAGCACCACGTTGACCCTCGCGAGGACCAGGCGGTGGGCGACCTCCGTGCAGGCCCATCCCGGCTGCAGTCCGTCGCTGATCACCTCCACCAGCTTGTCGCCCCGCGCGCCGCCGGGCTCGACGACCAGGTGGTGGCTGCACCGGCCGAAGCTCGGCGCGACCCGGTCCTCGAGAGACGGACCCGTCGCGGTGACGGCGATCCGTTCCGGCCCTCCCTCGGCCTCCCGTGCTATGCGCGCGGCGAAGACGCGCAGCACCTCGTCCACCTCGCCGGTGACCCACGGGTAAACCCCGACCCCCCGACCGTCGAGAGCGTGCCGCAAGAACCCGGAAATCGCGCCGCAGATCAGCGCCCGGGCGCCCCACTTCGACAGCAGCATCAGCCGGCCCGAGACGTCGAGCCCGCCGACCTCCTGTTCGTCCAGCCGGCGTATCTCGCCGTCGATGATCTCGACGAGCATGATCCGCCGGGCCGCATCGCACAGCGGTGAGATGGTCGAACCAAAAACCGTCACCGCGACACGCATGACTCGGGGAATAGCATTCATCGTGCCAGACCAGGGGGCTTGACGATCGAGAGAGGTTCGCCCACAAAGGGCCAGAGATGGTTTCAAATTGAAACCAGGTGGTCCACGATTGAAACTCGTGAAACGGTCCGGCCCAGACCTGGCTCTGCGGTCATCTCCGGGCAAGCTGTCGAGATAACGGCAACTCAGTGGGGACTCGGACCCCAAGAAGCCTGGGGATCCCAACACACCGAACTTGCACGACGACGCCCGGCCAGCGCAGGACGCGGCATGTGGAATGGACGATGCAAGGGCGCCGCCCCATGGCCGGTCCCATGGCAGAAGCTCCTCGCAGGATTGGCGTCTTCGTCTGTCACTGCGGCCACAACATCGCCCGCACCGTGGATGTGGAGGAGGTCGTGGCGAAGGCCCGGAGATGGGAGGGCGTGGTCCACGCCGACCACTACACCTACATGTGCTCCGATCCGGGCCAGCGGTTGATCCGCGACAGGACAGCCGAGCACAACCTCGACGCAATCGTCATCGCCTCATGCTCGCCGCGACTGCACGAACGAACCTTCCGTCGCGCGGCGCACGCCGGGGGCCTCAACCCCTACCGGGTGGAGATGGCCAACATCCGGGAGCACTGCTCCTGGATCCACGATGACAGCCGACAGGCGACGGCCAAGGCGGTCCGGATCACGCGCGCGATGGTCGAGAAGGTCCGGCTGGACCAGCCGCTCGAGGATCTCGTCTTTCCGGTGACGCCGGTCGCGGTCGTGATCGGCGGCGGCATCGCCGGCATCCAGGCCGCGCTGGACATCGCCGACGCCGGCCACCATGTCTATCTGGTCGAGCGCTCGCCGTCGATTGGCGGCAACATGGCCCGCCTGTCCGAGACCTTCCCCACCCTGGACTGCGCCCAGTGCACGCTGACGCCGAAGATGGTGGAGGTCGGCCAGCATCCCAACATCGAGATCATCACCTGCGCGGAGGTGGAGTCGGTGGAGGGCTACGTTGGCAACTTCGTCGTGACGATCAGGGAACGCCCACGGTACGTGGACTGGAGCCTGTGCACCGGTTGCGGGGATTGCGTCGAAAAGTGCCCGGTCAGGGACATCCCGTCGGAGTTCGACCGTGGCATCGGCCGCCGCAAGGCGATCTACACACCGTTTCCCCAGGCGGTTCCGAACAAGCCCACGATCGATCCCGCGACCTGCATCTGGTTCGGCCCCCCGACCCGGTCCGGCAAGAAGCGCTGCGGGGTCTGTGCGACGATCTGCCCGACAGGCGCCATCCGTTTCGACGACACCGAGCAGGTCCGGCAGGTGGAGGCCGGCGCCATCGTGGTCGCCACCGGATATCGCCTCTACGACCAGGCCCGGTTGCCCGAGTACGGCGGAGGCCAGTATCCCGACGTGATCGACGGCCTGCAGCTCGAGCGCATGCTCTCGGCCTCCGGCCCCACCGCAGGCCAGCTTCGGCGCCCCTCGGACGGTGCCCCGGTCGAGTCGGTGGCCTTCATCCAGTGCGCCGGCTCCCGGGATGTGAACCACAGGCCCTACTGCTCCAAGGTGTGCTGCATGTACACCGCGAAGCACGCCCTGCTGTTCAAACACAAGGTGCCGCAGGGCAAGGCATACGTCTTCTACATCGACCTCCGGCACGCGGGCCGGGACTACGAGGAGTTTTTGGTTCGCACGCAGGACGCTGGCGTGCGCATGATCCGCGGCAAAGCGAGCCGGGTCACCGACCGGCTGGAGGCCGGGGAGGAGCCGGGAAAGCTGGTGGTGGTGGGGGAGGACACGCTGAGCAAGCAACTGCTCCGGGTGCAGGTGGACCTCGTGGTCCTGGCGCTGGCGATGCAGCCAGCGGACGGCGTGGAGGAGCTCGCCTCCAGGCTCAAGATCGGGCTGACGCCCGACGGCTTCCTGGCCGAGGCGCACATCAAGCTGCGCCCGATCGAGAGCATGACCGCCGGGTTTTACCTCGCCGGCGCCGGCCACGGCCCCCGGGACATCCCCGAGACCGTGGCGCAGGCCAGCGCGGCCGCCGGCAAGGTGCTGGCGCTGTTCAGTCACGACGAGATCAAGAGCGACCCAGCGATCGCCACCGTCCGCGAACAGGACTGCATCGGCTGTGGGCAATGCCTCGACGCGTGTCCGTCCGCCGCCCGCTCCCTGGACGAACGGACGCGAAAGGTCCGGGTCACCGAGGCCCTGTGCCTGGGATGCGGCGCCTGTGCTCCCGCCTGCCCCACCGGCGCCGCCGACATGCTGAACTTCACCGACGACCAGCTGTTCGGGATGCTGCGGTCCGTACTGGCGGCCCCGGCGAGTGCGGAGCGATGACCGCGACGCGCGTTCCCGTGGCCGCCCCCGACGAGCCGCCTCCCGGCCCCCATGTCCCCCGGGTCGTGGTCTTCGCCTGCAACTGGTGCTCGTACACGGCTGCGGATCTCGCGGGCACCACCCGCCTGCGGATGCCAGCGGGCTTCACCGTCCTCCGCGTGATGTGCTCGGGTCGGGTCGACCCGCTCTACATCCTCGAGGCCCTCGCTCTCGGGGCCGACGCCGTGCTCGTCACCGGCTGTCATCCCGGCGATTGCCACTACAGCTCGGGCAACGTGCAGGCCCGTCGGCGCGTCGATTTCGTGAAGCAGATCCTCGACCGCCTGGGCCTCTCCGGCCGGCTCGAGATGCACCACGTCTCCGCCGCCGAGGCGCCCCGCTTTCAGCAGCTGATGACGAGCGCGGTCGAGCGGATCGAACGGCTGGGGCCGTCGCCGCTGAGCGCCGGGTGCCCCGTCCTTCCGCCGAACAAGCGCGACGCGTTTTGCACCGTGCTCCGGCACATCGCGGGCCAGCTGTCGGTCACCCCCCCCGAGGGGACCAGCATCGAGGAAGCGCTGGTCACCGAGGGCTTCGGCGAGCCCGAGTACGACGTCGACCGATGCATCGGCTGCGGGGCGTGCGCGGCCAGCTGCCCGCAGCACAACATCGAGATCGTGGACGCAGACGGGACCCGGACCATCTCCCGGTTCCACTCGCGGTGCGTGCGCTGCAAGACCTGCGAGGAGTCTTGCCCGGTCGACGCGCTGCGGGTCGTGCCGCGGTTCGATCTGGCCGCGTTTCTGTCCGAAGAGCGCAGGCCAGCTCTGGAGCTCCCCCTCGTCTGCTGCGCGCGCTGCGGCCAGCCGGTCGCCCCTCGGCGCCAGATCGCGCAGCTCGGGGACGCCATGAACGACCACGCCGTCCCGCGGGAAGACACCATGCTCTGCGCTGCTTGCCAGCGCCGGGCACACGCCGCCGCGATGCGGCGGCACATGACCGCCCACAGGCAGGCAGGAGGCCAAACATGAAGCAAGTCTACTTGGTTCCCCATCGCTGCATGGGCTGCGAGGAGTGCCTCGTGGCCTGCGAGAAGGCGCATGACTGGGAGACGCGGGCGTACGTCGAGATCGTGGACGGCTACTTCCCGTTCCCCATGCGATGCAACCACTGCCAGGACGCCCCCTGCATGGCGGCCTGCCCCAAGGACGCCATCAAGCGCTCGGCCTCGGGCGCCGTCGTCGTGGACACGGCGCTCTGCATCGGCTGCGGCACCTGCTCGCTCGTCTGTCCGTTCGGCGTGCCCCGCGTCAGCGCCCGGACGGGGAAGGTCGTGAAGTGCGACCTGTGCGATGACCGCGTCACGCGGGGCGAGCGGCCGATCTGTGTCGAGAGCTGTCCCAAGGGCGCCCTCCAGTTCGGCGAGGTCGACGAGCCGCTCGCGATGCGGCGCCAGCGGCTGGCGCGCCAGCTCAAGGGAGCGTTGCGGGCCTGCTAGCGCCCGGTCCGACAAGAAAGGAAGGTAGACATGGGAGTATGCACGAGGCTTCGCGACCTGGACCAGGTCGCCACGGAGCTCGGCTCGAGCGAGCCGGTCGCCGTGATCTACTGCAACAACTGCGTACGCGCGTGCGGATCGGGGGGCGAGGACCACATGGAGAGGATAACGGCGGGCCTGCGCGAGCGCGGCGTGCGGATCGAGGAGGAGTTTCTGGTCACCAACCCCTGCTGCCGCGGGTTCCTCGAGGACCACGCTCAGGCGAGCGCCGTCAAGGCGGTCCTGATCGTCGCCTGCTCGCCGGTGGCCTACGCCTTCCAGACGCTCCACCCGGCCACGCGCACCGTGGTCGCACTGGAGACTATCGGCCTGTTCATCAACTCCAAGGCCAAGGGCCGCCTCAAGCTCGCGATGACCTTCCCCGGCTACGAGGATCTCGCGGGCAAGGAGTTCAAGATGGGCGACGCGACCACGATGTACGACGACGAACAGATCGTCGCCCGCTCTTCCGCGGAGGTGTCGTCATGATCATCGCGATGCGACAGATGACCTACGAATCCCTGCGCGACGGCCTGGACCGGCAATCGCGAATCATCGTGCTCTCCTGCAACAACTGCGCCCGGGTCTACGGCCTGGGCGGCCGCGTCGGCCTCCGGTCGCTCGCCGACAAGCTGGAGGCGGACGGGTTCCACGTCATCCGTCGCGAGCTGGTCGGCTTCGGCTGCGCCCTCGACCTCGTGGCCAAGCGCGGCAAGGACCCGGCGACGAAGGAGTGGTTCGATCAGGCCGATGTCATCCTGCCGCTCGCCTGCGAGCACGGGCAAGAAGCGATCCAGATGGCCTTCCCCGACAAGCGGGTCCCCGCGCTGAGCAAGACCGTCGGCATTGGCTGGTGGAGACCGGATACGGTCCGGGTCACACACTGCGTCAGCGGCGTGGACCTGCAGATCGACGATCCCCAGGGCCTGCCGCTCGAGGACGTGGGACGAAAGCTGGGGCTCGAGGTCGGGCCGTTCTGAGTCTGGCCCCACGCGCGCGGGAGTTGTGAACAACGCCGAATCTGGCTACGGTGCACAGCATGACACCCTACGAGCTCAAGACCCCAAAGGAGTGGGACGCGATCCTGACCGGGTTTTACGACCAGGTCGGGATGACCGCCTGCCTCAGCGATGCGGCGGGGAGCCAGCCGCTGTGCCACGGCGAGCGTTTTCCCCTCTGCGCGGCGGTCAGGAACAACCCGGAGGCGACCACCTTCATCTGCAGCCAGACCAACACCGCGATGCTGGCGGTGGTGAGCAAGACGCTGCAGCCGGAGATCGATCTGTGCGAGGCGGGCCTGATCCGTCTGGTCGTCCCCATCGTGCGCGACGGCGAGCTGGTGGGACAGGTGTTCGCCTGCGGCCTGGCCCCGAGGGACGAGGAGCTGGACGCCTTTCCCATCGCCAGGCAGCTGGGGATTCCAGAGGAGCAGGTCCTGGAGCTGGCGAAATCGACTCCCCTCGGCTCGGAGGAGGAGCTCCGGGCGCTGGTCGATCGTCTGTTCCGGCAGTTGAACCCCTGACACAGGAGATTCCATGAAAAAGATCGCAGTGGTCGGGTGCGGCGCCTACATGAACAGTGGATACGGCTGCCCGGGCGAGTGGCGCTGCCTCAAGGCCGCCGCGCTGGGCGAGGGAAGCTTCGACGAGCCTTCATCCGTCGTTGCCCTGATCAAGTGCGAGTGTCCGGGCCGCACCGTCGTGCCCAACCTGGGCATGGCGGCCAAGCTTTCGGAGATCAAGCCGGACGTGATCCACTTCAGCTCGTGCCTGGCCAACGCCAAGCCGGGCTGCCCCTACTTCACGCCGGAAGAGCTGGCGAAGATGGTCGAGACGAAGACGGGGATCAAGGTCGTGCTCGGCACCCACGACTATCACTGATCTTCCTCCGGGAGCTGGATGCCATAGCGCTTGATCTTGCGCCACAGCGTCGTCTTGCTGATGCCCAGCTCCCGCGCGGTGGCGATGCGGTGATAGTCGTTGCGCCGGAGCGCCTCTGCGATGAGTCGGGCCTCGGCCTGGGCCAGCTGCGTGCCGACCTCCGCGCGCCCTCCAGCAGCAGGCACGGGGCGGGCGATGCCGAGCCGCTCGGGCAAGTGCTCGGGCAAGATCACCCCGCCGGGACAGAGGATAAAGGCGTACTCGATGATGTTCCGCAGCTCCCGCACGTTACCCGGGAAGTCGTACCGGAGCAGCAGGGCGAGCACCTCGTCGGAGATGCTCGCGATGTCCTTGCCGCGGCTTCGACAGAGCTGCTGGAGGAAGTGCTCGGCGAGGAGCGGCACATCCTCGATCCGGCTCCTCAGGTCGGGCAGCATGATCTCCACGACCCCAAGCCGGAAGTAGAGGTCGGAGCGGAACTGACCGCGGCGGATCATCTCCTGGATGTCCTTGTTGGTCGCCGCCACGACGCGCACGTCCGCGCGATGCGTCCGGGTGTCGCCCAGGGGCTCGTAGGACTTGTCCTGGAGCACCCGTAGCAGCCGCGCCTGGAGCGCGGGCGAGACGTCGCCCACCTCGTCGAGGAACAGCGTTCCGCCCCGGGCCAGGGCGAGCTTGCCCGGCTTGTCCTTCTTGGCGTCGGTGAACGCTCCAGCCTTGTATCCGAAGAGCTCCGACTCGAGCAGCGTGTCGGGCAGGGCGCCGCAGGTGACAATGACCAGCGGTCCGTCGCGACGGGGGCTGAGATCGTGGATCGCACGGGCCACGAGCTCCTTGCCGGAGCCGCTGGGCCCCTGGACCAGCACGGTGCTGTCGGCGCGGGCCACCTCGGGCAGGATGGCGAAGATGCGGCGCATGCGGTGATCGCGGCTGATGATGCTCTGGAACGAGCTGCCGCGGATCTGCTCCTCACGGCTCTGCTCCACCGCGGACAGGTCGCGGAAGGTCTCCACGCCCCCGACGACCCGCTCCCGCTCGTCGTGGAGCAGGGCCGTGCTGATGCTGATCGGCACGCTTCGGCCGTCGGGCCGGACGATGTAGATCGCCCGGTTGGAGTGAGGCTCCCCCGTGCGGAGCGTCTCGCGCAGGGCGCACCCCTTTTCGCAGATGTTGGTGCGAAAGACGGTGTGGCACAGGCTCCCCATGGCGAACTCGCGGGCCACGCCGGTGATCGCCTCGGCGGCGCGGTTGAAGGAGGTGATGCGGAACTCGCGGTCCACGGTGAAGACGCCATCCGCGACGCTGTCGAGGATGACGCGGGTGAAGCTGGGGGAGAGGGGGTCATGTTTCATGTTTGAACCCCCTCTTGCAATGCGCGTTCCACTTTGAACCCCGGTGGCCCCTGGCTTGGCCCTTGCAGCTCCCCGCGCACACAAAGAGCCTGGACCCAATGGCTGAGGCCACACTGCTGCTCGGGGGAGGTCTGCTGGCCGGCATGCTCGGAGGGCTGCTCGGGCTCGGGGGCGGCATCGTGCTCATGCCCCTGCTCCGCTTCGTGGTCGGGCTCTCCGCCGCCCGGGCCGCAGGCACCTGTATCCTCGCCGTTTTCTTCACCACGGTCGGCGGGACCCTGCGCCACCTGCGGCAGGGACAACTGGAGCTGCGGTCCATCGTCCCTCTCGCCCTGAGCGGCGCCCTGGCCTGCGCTCTCTTCTCACTCCTTTTCGCCTACCTCGCCCGACGGGACGGCTGGCTCGACCTGGGGATCGGCCTGGTCTTCGCCGTCATCGCCGGCCGCATGCTCCTGTCCGGGGTGTCCAGGCGCGCCGGTCTCGTGGATCAACAGGGCGAGACCCAGGTTCGGGGCCCACTCTGGCTCAAGCTGGCCATCGGCACAGCAGGGGGGATCCTCCCCGGGCTGCTGGGCATCGGCACCGGCGGCATCCTCGTCCCCGCCCTGACCTTCCTGCTACGCAGCCCGGTGAAGACGGCCATGGCCGCCTCCCTGGCCTGCTTCAGCGTCAACGCCGCGATCAGCGCGGCGTTCAAGGCGGCCCAGGGCCACGTGGCACCCAGGGTCGCCCTGCCGCTCTGCATCGGGACGTTGATCGGCGCCAACCTCGGCGCCGCCCTCAACCGACGCTCATCGTCCCGGCTGGTGCGGATCCTCTTCGGAGCGGTCTTCACTTGCGTCTCGATCCGCTTCATCATCTCATTCCAAGGAGCCGCCCCATGAGCCCCGTCCTCGACCAGGTCCGCGCCCGCCTGATGGTGCTTCTCGCCGGCCAGCCCGACCCCGCCGGGCTCCTCGACGCCTCTGTCACGGTCCTCGCGAGGCCGCTCACGCCGGAGGAGGCCATCGGAACCCCGGGCCGACGGGACTTTCCGATCATCGTCGGCAAGGAGCGCGTGGTCGAGGCCACGGTGCTCGGCCGGCGGGGCCACGCGTTCACCGACTCGCCCCGCGAGCTGGTCGGATCCCTCAGCGAGGTGCTCCAGCTCCCCCTGGACAGGAACCAGCACCGCGCCATCTTCGTCGCCACGGTGAACGCGCTCCTCTGCCACCTGGGGCGGGCGCACACCACGGTCCACTGCAAGGACGACGACCCGGAGCGCTGCGCCCAGGAGATCGCCGAGACCCTGCGCCGGCAGTTCGGCGCCGTGGAGGTCGGCCTCGTGGGCCTGAACCCCGCCATCGCCGAGCGGCTCGTGCAGACCTTCGGCCCGGAACACGTGCGGATCACCGACCTTGGTCGTGACAACATCGGGCGCGAGCGCTTCGGCGTCGAGGTCCTGGACGGGGCGACGCAGACGGAGGAGCTGGTGCGCCGCTCCGACCTGCTGCTGGTCACCGGGACGACGCTGGTCAACGGCACCTTTGACCGGATCCATCAGCTCGCCGCGGGCAAGCCGCTGATCCTCTACGGCGTCACCGCCGCCGCGGTGTGCGAGATGATGGGCATCGAGCGGCTCTGTCCCCGGGGCCAGGACGGCTGAGGCACCGCTCAGCCGAACCGGCGACGGTGGTACGAGGAGTGGATCGCCGCCACCGGGTTGTGCCCGAGCACCCGGTCCTTGACCACCAGCGTGGTCACCGGCGCCGCGGAGTGGCGGGTGAACAGGATGTCGTGGCCGATGCACAGCCCGACGATGAGGTTCAGCTCTGTCCGCTCCTCGGCCAGCACCCGGGCCTGGCCGACGGGGTTGCAGGCCGACTCGAAGGACCGCTCCGGTCGGATGCGGGGCAGGCCGAGCTCGTCCTTGGAGAGCGCGCAGACCTTGCAGCAGACCGAGGAGACCTCGAAGCTCCGGCCGAGCAGGTCGGCGATCAGGCGCGCCTCCTCGGACAGGCCGACGCAGAAGGCCAGGCCCAGCCGGTGGATCCCGAGCTTCTTGCCGAAGAGGATCAGCTCCTCGAGCCGGCAGAGCTTGCAGTAGCCCTCGGCCTCGACCTCGGCCGCGGCCTGAAACAGCTTCTGGTCGGCGCCTTCGTATGCCTCGCTGTCGTCGCTCCCCTCGCCGGTGCAGTCCGACCCTTCGTGACAAACCTTGTTCGCGCAGTCAGCGCACTCCACGTTCGCTCCGCATTCGTGATTGTGGCCCCACGAGCAGGGGCGACGCGAGCCCCTCTCCCTCAATCCGTTTAGCCACCAGGCAGACTACCACGACCTCTAGTCGCGCGGCCCTTCTCGTGGAGCCACCCTGCGGGCAGCAAGATCGCTGCCAGGACCTGCCCCCAGTGATCCGGCGGCGGAACAGGCCGTGGAACGCCCCCGGCTGGAACGTTATGTTCCAAGAGGCGACGACGGCTCCAGCGCTCAGTTGCCACAGAACTGCCGCTCTCCCACGCGGTCGGCCTCCTCGTCGAGCACGTCCACGAGCGTCTCCCGGTCCAGGTCGCCGTGGTACTTGCGGCCGTTGATGAACAGGGTCGGCGTCGCCTTCACCCCGTTGCGCAGCCCCTCCTTCTTGCAGCCGACCAGGAAGGCGCGCGCCGAGGCGGACCGCATCTCCTTCACGAACGCCCCGCGCGCCATGCCGACGGCCTCCGCCCACGGCACCAGCTTGTCCTCGGCGAAGCTGTCGTACTCCCGGTACAGCTTCAGCAGGTAGGGCCAGAACTTGCCCAGGCGGATCGCGGCGACGAAGGCCAGCCCGCCCTCCACCGATCCGGGGTGGCTGCGGATGGGGAACGTTCGGAAGTGGAGCTTCACCCTGCCCTTCAGCCCGCCGTCGGTGACCAGCTGGTGCAGCTGCGGGACCACCTTGCTGCAGAACGGGCAGCGCGCGCAGGCGTAGGCGACGACGGTCACCGGGGCGTCCGCGGCCCCGGCCCGGGGCGCCTGGCCCAGATCGATGGCCACGGGCTTGGTCGGCATCATGCTCCGGGCGCGGCGGTCCAGGGCGCTGCGGATCGCGGCGGCGTTCTGGCCCTTGAGCACCCGGCGGCAGATCGCGTCGCGCAACCGCTTGGCGAGCTTGCAGACCTTCCGCTGCTTGAGGCAGCGATCCAGGCTCTCGTCACAGCAGGCGTAGGGGTATGTCGAGCGAAATAGCTCCTGTGCTGTCTTCTTCTGCGCCGGTGACAGACGGTCGCACGGCGCGGCGAGCGCTCTTGAGGAGAGCAGGATCAGACACACGACGGCGCAGAGCTTTGTCACGAAACACCTCCTCGTGGCAGTTACAGGTCCTCTCGCCGCGGCGACCACAAGGACCACCTGCGACGGGTGCTCCCGGTCGCAAATGCCGTGCCCAACGCCGACGTCCCGGCCTGGTGGCGCGCGGGTTGCATTGGAGCCTCGTGTCCATCCCCGCCGTCGCCAGAGCTGCGGAGCGGGTGGATAGCAAAGAGTGGACCCATTGTGGCCATCTACGCCTTCGAAGACCGCAGGCCGGTGATCGCGGCCTCCGCCTATGTCTCTCCCACCGCCCTGGTCATCGGCAACGTGATCATCGGCGAGCGGTGTTACGTGGGTCATGGCGCCATCCTGCGCGGTGACTACGGGTCGATCGAGGTCGGCGACGAGTCCGCCGTGGAGGAGGGGGTGATCGTCCACGCCCGGCCCAGCGACTGGACCCACATCGGGCGGCGCGTCACCGTGGGACACGGGGCGATGATCCACAACGCGACCATCGACGACGGCGCGGTCATCGGCATGCGGGCGGTGGTCAGCGATTACTCCCACGTGGGGGCGGGGGCGATCATCGGCGAGATGGCCCTGGTCCGCCGGCGGCAGACGATCCCGCCCCACAAGACGGCCGTCGGGGTTCCAGCGCGCGTGGTGGGGGACGTGGCCCCGCGCCACCGGGACATGTCCCACTGGGCCAAGGAGATCTACGTCGCCCTCGCGGCGCGCTATGCAGCAGGAGGTATGGTGCGGCTCGACCCTGTGGAACAGTAGGCTCTGCCTGGAACGATCTGTTCCACCGGTTCTCCGACACCGCGTGACCATGAAAGCACCTCGGCAAGCCGACCTGGTCGTGGCCGTCCCGCTCTTCGGCGAGGACGTGGCGCCGAGGTTTTGCTACGCCTCCGAGGTGCTCGTGGCCCGGGTGGAGTCCGGACAGGTCTGCTCGCGCCGTCGGCTGGCCATGGACGGCCTCCCCTGGCCCGAGCGGATCCGCGTGCTCGCCGGGCTCCACGTCGAGCTGATCCTCGCCGGAGGGTTCGACCGGCGCGTGTTGCCCATGGCGGCGGGCTGCGGCATCGAGGTTCTCTGGGGCCTGACCGGCGACGCGGAGCAGATCCTCGATGCGCTGTGCCGGGGGAAGCTGCCCACCGGTCAAAAGGAGGCAGGATGAAGATCGCGATTTCGGCGACAGGGGGCTCCATCCACGCCCGGGTCGAGGAGCGCTTCGGTCGCGCCCCGTACTACGTCGTCGTGGACTCGGAGACCGGACGCTTCGGCCTCGTGTCCAACCCCGCGGTCCTCGCCGCCCACGGCGCGGGTCCGCAGACCGCGCGAATCCTCGCCGAGCGTGGCGTCACCACGGTGCTCACCGGACGGGTCGGCCCCAACGCCCGTGAGGCGCTGGAGCAGCTCGGCATCGGCGTGGTCGAGGGGGTCACCGGTGTGGTGAAGGAGGCCGTGGACGCCTACATCGCGAGCGGCCGGTGGACCTGAGTTCCGTAACGTGTAAGCACTTACGCACATTGTAAGTGCGGCCCCTAAAATCTCCCCTGATCTCCTTGGTGTGAGTGGGGCACGGGACTTGCTCTTGGCGCGCGCCATGGTCCGTCTCGCACTCCCCCTCGCGCTCGCGCTCACCCTCATCCCAACGACCCCCGCCACGGCCCAGGAGGAGGCACCACCCGCCTCGGCGCCCTCGGCCGAGCTCGAGGCGCTGCGCCACCGGGTGGAGGCCCTCGAGCGCGAGCTCACGGCGACCAGGGACAAGGTCGAAGAGAGCGAGCTGGAGAAGATCGTCAAGGAGGCCGAGACCGAGGCCAAGGCGCCCGAGGAGCAGGCCGACCCCTCGAAGCGCGAGTTCCTCTGGGGCGCGCTGGCCCTGCAGAAGCTCAACCCCGAGATCAGCGTCAGCGCCGACTTCACGGCGCAGCTCGTGCTGGACGACGAGGGGCAGTTCTACGCCGGGCGGGACGACCGGAGCAGCATGCCGATCCGCGAGCTCGGGCTCCACATGCAGCATGTCCTCGACCCCTACTCGCTGTTCAAGGCCTCCATCTGCTTCATCCCCTGGCCCGACGCCGAGGTGGAGCTGGAGGAGGTCTACATCACCTGGTTCGGGATCGTGCCCTCGCTGTCCCTGACCGTGGGCCGCTTCCGCAATACCTTCGGCGTCGTCAACCGCTGGCACGAGCACGACCTGGATCAGGTCGAGTACCCCATGGCGCTTGAGCTCGCGCTCGGCCCGGGAGGGCTCTCGGGCAGCGGCGTCTCGGTCAAGTGGTTCATGCCGCCTCTGTGGGCCCACGCCAACGAGCTGACCATCGAGATCACCGACGGCGAAAACGAGACGCTGTACGCCGGCGAGCACTTCTCCGTGCCCACCGCCTCGGGCCGCCTGAAGAGCTACTACGACTTGACCGAGAGCACCTACCTCGAGCTGGGTCTCAGCGGCGCGGTCGGTGTCAACAACCGACGAGGCTACGTGCCGCCGGGGGGCGGCGAGCTTCGGGACGAGCCCTGGCGCCGAACCCTGGTCTTCGGAGCGGATCTTACCCTGCAGTGGTCGCCGCTGCAGCGGGCCAAGTACCGCTCCTTCACCTGGCGCACGGAGTGGTTCTACGTGAACAAGGAGACCCCGGACGATCTGATCGACGGGGTCCGGGAGTCCTGGGGGCTCTACTCCTACCTCGACTACCAGCTGTCCACGCGTCTGTTCGCCGGCGTCCGCTTCGACGCGGCGCTGCCCACCATCCGTCGCCCGTACGAGGACCGGGACGTGGCCTGGGACATCGTCCCCTACATCACGTTCTGGCAGAGCGAGTTTGTTTACCTGCGCCTTGAGTACCGCCACGGCCGCAACATTCCCTACCAGAGTGAGGACGGGACCCTGGGCCGGCGGACCGACAACCGGGTGCTGCTGCAGATCGACTTCGCGGCGGGCCCCCACAAGCACGAGAAGTACTAGGAGTATCCATGCAACGCTATGTCATCTCTGTCCTGACCGTGCTGCTTCTGACGGGAGCAGCCTGGGCCAAGAAGACCCGGGTCGTGGTCACCTCCTCGGCCTACGACTCCATCGCCCGCTACGTGGGTGGAGACACCGTCGAGGTGACCCACATCGTCAAGGGCCAGCAGGACCCACACATCGTGCGGCCCAAGCCGTCGCTCGCCGTGATGCTGAGCAAGGCCGACCTGTTCGTCGCCACGGGCATGGACCTCGAGATGTGGGCCCCGGCCCTGGTCGACATGTCCAACAACCCGAACATCCGCAGCGGCCAGAAGGGATACGTCTCGGCCAGCGCGGGCGTCCCGATCATCGAGAAGCCGATCACCATCAGCCGCGCCGAGGGAGACGTCCACATCTTCGGCAACCCCCACATCCACACCAGCCCGCTCAACGGCAAGTTCATCGCCGAGAACATCTGCACCGGGCTGAAGAAGATTGACCCGGCCCACGCCGCCCTGTTCGACAAGAACCTCGCCCGCTTCAAGGACGAGGTCGACCGCCGCACCTTTGGGCCCGAGCTGGTCAAGATGCTCGGCGGCAAGGTGCTCACCCGGCTGGCCCAGCGGGGCAAGCTGATCCCCTTCCTCGAGAAGAAGACCTACAAGGGCAAGAAGCTCATCGACCGCCTCGGCGGCTGGATGAAGAAGGCCCTGCCCCTGCGCGGCCGCAAGGTGGTGGCCTACCACAAGAACTGGAGCTACTTCTCGGAGCTCTTCGGCCTGGACATCGTGGACTACATGGAGCCCAAGCCGGGCATTCCCCCGACGCCGGGCCACGTGGCGGCGGTCATCGCCAAGATGCGCGAGCTGAATATCAAGGTGATGCTGGCCGCCAACTACTTCGACGTGGGTCGGGTGAACAAGGTGGCCGAGCGGGTCAACGCCCGGGCCGTGATCGTCGCGCTCGCGCCGGGAGGCGAGAAGGCGATCCCTACCTTCCTCGACCAGTTCGACGTCTGGATCGACCGCCTGGTCGCCGCGTTCAAGAAGGCGGGCGAAGCATGAACATCCTCGAGCTGATGGCCGCCCCCTTCGCCGAGTGCATGGTGCTGGTCGGCATCCACACCTACCTCGGGATCCACGTGCTGCGGCGCCGGGTGATCTTCGTCGACCTCGCCCTGGCGCAGATCGCGGCGCTGGGCACGATGGTGGGCTTCCTCTTCGGCATCATGCCGGAGACCAGCGCGGCCCTCATCGTCTCGATGATGTTCACCTTCTTCGGCGCGGCGGTCTTCGCCCTCAGCCGGGGCCGAATTGGACACCGGGGCCAGGCGTCGAAAGAGGGGAAGGACGGGAAGAGCGCGAGGGGGATGCCCGAGCGCATCCCCCAGGAGGCGGTGATCGGCCTGGTCTACGCCATCACCGCGGCCACCGCCGTGCTGGTGGTGGAGAAGACCCAGGGCGCCGAGCACCTCAAGGACATCCTGGTCGGCTCGATCCTCTGGGTCAAGTGGAGCGACGTCGGCATGGCCGCCGGCGCCTACGCGGTGATCGGCGCGCTGCACTTCGTCTTCCGGCGCCAGTTCCTGTTGATCTCCGAGGACCCGGAGGAGGCGGCCCGCCAGGGCCTGACGATCCGGGCCTGGGACTTCTTCTTCTACGTCACCTTCGGCTTCGTGATCACCTTCTCCACCCGCGTGGCCGGAGTGCTGCTGGTCTTCGTCTTCCTCGTCGCCCCGGCGATCATGGCCTTCCTGGTCACCAGCCGGCTGCTCCACCAGTTGCTCATCGGCTGGGGCATGGGCACGGTGGTCACGTTGCTCGGCCTGATGCTCTCCTACGTCTTCGACCTGCCCAGCGGGCCGTCGGTGGTCGCCTTCTACGGCATCGCGCTGACCCTGGGCGCGCTGCTGTTCTACGTCATCCGCGCCCCGAGCACCCGGCGCGCGGTGGCCTGGGTCGGGACCGGCGCCGTCGGCACGGCGGCGGCCGCCGGGCTGTTCTACCTCGGCGCCACGCTACTCGCCGGCACATCCCTCGCGCTCGACCGGGAGCACCTCCGGGTCGCCTCCGAGACAACCCGGGCCAACGCCGAGCGAACGCAGAAAGCGGCCACGTCCGTGAGGCCCACGACCACGCTCACCGTGGGCAACCTGAAGCTCAAGGCGTGCCAGCGCTACCTCGCGCTGCCCGACGCCGAGACGCGGCTCGCGCTGATCGAGGAGATCCTCGGCCGCTGCCAGCGCGGGGGGCTGAAGCTGATCGTGGTCTTCCTCGCCGACCCGAGCACGCCGGAGTTCTTCCGCTCCGAGGCCATCGAGCTGCTGCGCAAGAGCACCGGAAAGGACTTCGGGCTCAGCGCCGAGGCAACCCCCGACGGCGCGGCCAACACCGCCGCGCTGGAGAAGCTACAGCGTCACGTCGAGCAGCTCCCGCCCGGGGCCAAGGAGGTCAAGGGCTCCCCTTGCGAGTGTTGAGCCGGTCCAGGTCGTACTTCGAGATGTAGTGGCTCAGGGCGCGGGGGCTCAGCCGCAGCTCCCGCGCGGCGTCCTTCTTGCGCCAGCCGCAGCGCTCCAGCGCCTCGACGATGAGCCGCTGGCGGTAGTCCTCGACGAGGTTGTTCAGCCCGGCCCCGTCCGCCGCGGCCGGCTCCTGCTCCTGGCCCACCTCGGCGGGCAGGTGCTCGAGGCCGACCGGACCGCCGCGCGCCAGGAGCAGCCCCCGCTCGAGGACGTTGCGCAGCTCCCGCACGTTGCCCGGCCAGTGGTAGGACTCGAGCTGGGCGACGGCCTCCTCGGTGATCCCGGCGCAGTCCATGTGGTACCGTGTGGCGACGCGCCCGAGCAGGTGGCGGCACAGCGCCGGGATGTCCTCCCGGTGCTCCCGAAGGGGCGGGATGTGGATCGGGAAGATGTTCAGTCGGTAGTAGAGGTCCGCGCGGAAGCGCCCCTGCGCCACCGCGGCCTCGATGTCACGATTGGTCGCCGCGATCACGCGCAGGTCAACTCCGATCTCGTGCTCGCCCCCGACCCGGGTGAAGCGGCGCTCCTCCAGCACCCGCAGGAGCTTGGACTGCAGGGCGAGCGGTATCTCGCTGATTTCGTCCAGGAACAGGGTCCCGCCGTCGGCCAGCTCGAACTTGCCGCGCCGCGAGTCGAGGGCGCCGGTGAACGAGCCCTTCATGTGCCCGAAGAGCTCGCTCTCGAACAGCTCGGCCGGAATCGCCGGGCAGTTCACGCGGACCAGGGGGCGGCTGCCCTTGCCGCTGCCGTGGTGCACCGCCTCGGCCACCAGCTCCTTGCCGGTCCCGCTCTCGCCGGTGAGCAGGACGGTGGAGGGCTGCGTCGCCGCCACGGCGGCCAGCTCCCTGATCGACGCCATCACCGTTGACCCGCCGACCAGCTCCGGTCCACCGCGCTCGCTCCGGGCCTCATCGAGCAGGTACTGGTGCTCGGCCCGCAGCGTCGTCAGCGCAAGGGCGTTCTCCGCCAACAGGGCCAGGGCCTCGAGCTTGAACGGCTTCTGCAGGTAGTCGAGGGCGCCGATCCGCATCGCCTCCACGGCGTCCTCCACCGATCCGTAGGCGGTGATCACCACCGCCGCGATGCTGGGCTGAAGCGCCCGGGCCTCCTTGAGCAGCTCGATCCCCGAGCGGTCGGGGAGGCGGACGTCCGTGATCAGCAGGTGGTAGAGCCCGCGGCGGAGGAGCGAGAGCGCTCCCTCCACGCTCTCGGCCTGCTCGACCACGTGGCCACCCTCGCCGAGCAGGGTGGCGATCTGCCGCCTGATCTTCTTCTCGTCGTCGACAACCAGGATCCGGGCCATCACGCGTCCCCTGTCCTTTCCAGCGCCGCCTGCTCCTCGAAGCGCAGCGCCACCGTCGTCCCCTGTCCCGGGGTGCTCCGCACCACCAGCTCGGCGCCGTAGAGATCGGCCAGCCGTTTGACGATCGCCAGCCCCAGCCCGGTCCCCGCGGGCCGCCGGGTGAAGAACGGCTCGAACACCCGCTCCATGTCCTCCGGCCGGATCCCCGTGCCCGTGTCCTCGACCTCGAGGTCGACGCGCCCGTCGACCCGCCCGGCCCGGATGACCAGCCGTCCGCCCTCGGGCATGGACTGGACGGCGTTGCTCGCCAGGTTGACCAGGATCTGGCGCAGGTGCTCGGTGTCGATGCGCAGCTCCAGCTCCTCGGGGCACTCCACGGAGATGTTCACGGAGGGCAGCGCCTCCGTCCGGCTCACCGCCGCGACGGCGGAGCGCACCACGGCTGCCACCTCGGCCTGCCCCGGCTGGGGCTCGATGGGGCGGGTGTAGTCCAAGAGCTCGTTGACGAAGCGGTTGATGCGGTCAACCTCCTCGAGGATGTCGGTGCAGGTCTCGCGGTTCTCCTGGCGACGGGCGAGGAGCTCCGCGTCGCCGCGGATGATGTGGAGCGGGTTGCGCAGCTCGTGGGCCAGGGCCGTGGCCAGCGTGCCCACGGCCGAGAGCCGCTCGCGGCGCACCAGCTCGGCCTGGGCCGCGGTCAGCTCGTCACGCACGTTGCGCACCTCCTGGGCCAGCTTCTCGTTGAAGGAGCGCACCTGGCGCAGCAGGTCCTCCTTCTCGCCCATCGCCTGCTCGGCGTCGCGGACCAGGCGGCGCATGGAGGTTCCCAGCCGCTGCAGCTCGTCCCCGCGTCGTCGGGCTGGCTGGTACCAGCGGCTCTGCGCCAGGGTGTCGGTCATCTGTTTCACCGGGCGGATCATCCAGCGATAGGTCCCCAGGGTGAGCAGGACGCCGATGAGCACCATCGAGGCCACGGCCCACAGCACGTTGCGCGCCCGGTGCTCGCGCAGGAGCTGGTTCACCAGCTCCATCCGGCGCGCGATGTGGATCGCGTAGGTCGGCGGCCCCGCCGGCCCGGCCACGGGGAGGGTCACGTCCAGCATCGCCATCCCCCCGTGAAAGTGGTCCTGGTACTGCCACTTCGCGGTCTCGCCCCGGGCGAGCACCTGGTCGATGTCCTTCTCGCGCCAGCGCCGACCGACCCTCCCGGCGACCGACGAGGCGCGGACGACCGAGCGGCGATCCAGGACCATCACCTCGATCCCCGGATGCACCTGAGTCAGTACGTTCAGCAGCCGCGTGAGCCCCTTGCTCGGCTCGCCGGCGGAGAAGCCAGCGCCGCGGACGACGCGGGCCACCGACTGCAGGTAGTGGGCCTCGATGCGGAGCAGGTCCCGGCTGTCCCAGGCCTGGTCGGTGACGATGTAGAGCGTCCAGAGCAGCAGAAGCACCCCGTTGACCCACAGGAGGTACTTGGATTGGATCCGCATGCAACAAGCTGTATGCAAGGGGGGTGACAAGAGTAAACTCCACTATTGACATGGAACCCCGGGGCCCGCGGTCTGGTGTGTGGTTTGCAAGGCGTGGACGCGTGTTCCACCGTCTTGTCTGCCTGATCTTCATCTGCACCGTCCCCGCCGCGGGGTGTGTGGTCTCGGAGCGCTGCTTCTCCAACAAGGACTGCCCACAGAACCAGATCTGCGACGAGCAGGGCCGCTGCACGGCCCGCCCCGCGCTGCCGGACGGCGCGACGCCGATTCGCTGTCCGCTGACCAACATGGTCAAGGTGGCCGAGGCCTTCTGCATCGACCTGTACGAGGCCTCGCGCATCGACGCCACGGAGACCAGCGCGGGTCAGGTGGAGACCGTGGCCCTCTCCCGCAAGGGCGTGCTCCCCTGGCAGGTGGAGAGCAACGCCGCGGCGGAGGCGGCCTGCAACGCCGCGGGGAAGCGGCTGTGCACCGCGGCCGAGTGGCTCGTCGCCTGCCAGGGACCTGACGGCACGGTCTACAGCTACGGCGACACCTACGAGGAGACCACCTGTAACGGCATCGACACCTTCGGCGACCCGACCCTGTGGGAGTTCAAGCTGATGCCCACCGGGAGCTTCCCGGGCTGCACCAACGAGTGGGGGGTCTACGACATCAACGGCAACCTTTGGGAGCATGTGGCCGGCGGCAGCGACAAGACGGTGCGCGGGGGCGCCTTCAACTGCGGCGACTCGAAAACGCTCCATCGCTGCGACTACATCCCGGGCTGGGTGCCGAGCGCCCGCGGGTTCCGCTGCTGCGCCGATGGCGTGCCCGAGGGCGAAGACGCGGGGGCGCTGCCCGACCTGCCGTCCCTGGACCTGGCCCCGGCCGACCTGGCCCCGGCCGACCGGGCCCCTGCCGACCGGGCCGCCGAGGCGGCCTTCGACGGAGGCCTGGAGTGAGACCGGGCGCCCTGGTCCTCGCCCTGGGCCTCCTCTGGGGCGCGCCGTGTCTCGCCGCCGGCCCCGATCCCTGTGCGCCCTCCTGCAAGGAGCTTCGCTGCGCGCTCGACGCGGCGCGCTGCCTGATCGAGCGGGGTCGGCCCCGGGAGGCCAAGGAGCTGCTCCGCCCCCTCGCCGCCGAGCACCCCGGCGAGCGGGAGCCGAGCCTGCTGCTCGCCCGGGCCTACCTCGCGCTGGGCAACACGGTGTGGGCCCGCCGCGTGCTCTATGGCGCGCTTCGGCAGGAGCCCACGAGCTGCGAGATCCGCGCCTGGCTCGTCTGGGTGCACCTCGACAAGGCCGAGCTGGACCAGGCCCGGGGCCTCCTCGACGAGCCGGGCTGCCCGGGGAAGGGCTCGCCGTCCATGCGGGGCCGCTTCCACCTGCTGCGGGCGACGCTCGCCCGCTACCAGGGCGATCGCGAGGCCGCCGCCGGCGAGCTGGCCCGGGCGCGAGAGATCCGCGCGCTGCTGCCCGAGGACCACGCGCTCTTCCTCTGGCTCGAGCGCTACGTTCACGGCGACCGGCCGAAGCCGCTCGACCTGCGCGCCGAGATCGGCGCCGGTTACACGACCAACGGGCTGATGAGCTCGCCGGTGGACCCGGCCTCCGGAAGCCAGAGCGCGACGGGCAGCCCGGCGCTGACCTTCGATCTGCTCGCCCGGTTCGAGCCACCATGGGGCAAGACGCTGCGCCCGATGCTCGAGGGGAGCCTGCGAGGGCTCGGCCTTCTCGACGAGGCGGTGCGGGACTACTCCTACTTCGACCTCGGGTTGCGGCCCGGCGTGATCCTCGGCTCGCTCCAGCTCGCCTACAGCGGTCAGCTGTTCCTGCTCACCGGCGGCGACAAGTACGACAGGGACGGCCCCCGCGTGTTCTACGAGAGCCACCGGGGCGAGCTGGAGTGGAACGCGGCGGCGTGGAGCAGCCTGTGGCTCGGCGCCGGCCGCTCCATCTTCCGCGAGCTGGCCCGCAGCCGCACCGAGCTCGACGGTGGAGGCGGCCTGACCGGCCGGCTCTGGCGTCTGCGCCTGGTCGGCGCCCTGTCGCTGCGCGGTCAGTGGGCGAAGAACGAGGCCTACGACCGCTACGGCGGGACCCTGGTCGGGTCGGCGACGCTGCCGCTCGCCTCGCTCTCCCTCCGCGCCCGCCTCGTGCTCGGCCTGGACCTCTACCCGAGCTCGGCGGGCTACTTCGCACAGGACGATCGCCGCGATCTGCTGGTCAAGGGCGGCGCCGAGCTGTGGACCCGGCCCTGGCGCGGCCTCCGCGCCGGGCTGTCCTACGAGGCCTCGACCCGCTCGAGCACCGCGGCCCCCTACGAGTACACCGACCACCGGTTCCTCGCGCGGCTTCGCTGGCAGATCTCCCTCGACCCGTGGGCGCCCCGCAGCCTGCCCTCGGGCAAGGACCATGTCGCCCTGCCCTACGGGGTGGTCGGCGGCGCCGCCGGGGGCGGTCTGGAGGACGAGCGGATCCGGGACCTGCTGCGTCAGGAAGACGCGGCCCAACGGGGGTCCACATGCATCGACTAGCCCGCGTGGTTTGCGCCGCGCTCCTGCTGTCGGCCTGCAACGGCACGCGCAGCGTGACGCCGGACGTGGGCCAGGACCTCGGCCCGGCGCCGGACCTGCCCGGCCCGGACGGCGACCAGGGCTGCATCAACCCCCCGGACCTGGTGCTCGACCTGCCGGGAGACGCCGACAGGGAGGCCGCGCCGGACCTCACGGACGACGGGCCCCACAGCTGCCCGGCCGGGATGGTGCTGATCAACGGCGCGCTGTGCATGGACCGCTACGAGGCCTCGCGCCCCGACGCCACCTCGGCCTCCCAGGGCGTCCTCACCGGCGCGGCCCAGAGCGTGGCCAACGTGATCCCCTGGCACTCCATGTCCCTGAGCGCCGCCGAGGCGGTGGCGGCCTGCGCCGCGGCGGGCAAACGGCTGTGCACCGCCGCCGAGTGGCAGCAGACCTGCGCCGGCCCCCAGCCGACCGCCTACGCCTACGGCGACACCTACGACCCCGCCACCTGCAACGGCATCGACACCTACTGCCTGTGCGGCACCGGGCAGGCCTGCGACGGCGTCACGCCCTGCCCCTACCCCCACTGCTTCTCGCAGCCACCGCCCGGCGGGACCACGGCCTGCGGCGCCTACTTCCACGTCATGCCCACCGGCAGCTTCGCCGGCTGCGTGAACGGCGCGGGGATCTTCGACCTGAACGGAAACGTGTGGGAGCTCGTGGAGACCACCGACGGCCTCAACCACTTCCGCGGAGGGGCGTACAACTGCAGCGACTCGGAGCTCCTGCACCGCTGCGACTACGACGCCACCTGGGACCCGTCGGCCCAGGGCTTCCGCTGCTGCGCCGCCCCGCTTCCTGGCCCCCTGGATCTCTGATTCGCAGCGGAAGTCTCGAGTGGCACGGGCAGGGCTTCGCCCTTGCGGACGAACCGGCCGGCCCTCACCCCTCGCCCAGCGCCCGCTCGATCGCCGCCATCAGCTCGTCGGGGTCGATGGGCTTGTCGAACACGGCGACTGGCTCCTTCACCGCCAGGTGCCGTCCTGGCAGCCCGCTGATGATGACCACCGGGATCTGGCTCAGCTTGTCGTCCTTGACCAGCTTGCGGTAGAAGTCGGTGCCCGTCTGGTTGGGCATCATCAGGTCAAGGGTGACGAGGTCGACGGGCTGCTCCTTGACGATCTCCAGCGCCTTGCGGCCGTCGCTGGCCGTGACCGTCTCGTAGCCGTTCTTCTTCAGGACCGCGGTGAGGAAGCTCCGCACATCGGCCTCGTCGTCGACCACCAGGATTCTCTTGCTCATGGGTCTCCCTTTGCAGGTGGGTCCCTGCCCGCTGCAACGGCCGTGCCACCCCCCGCACAGGGCAGGAGGGTGATGGTGAAGGTGGTGCCCTTCCCGACCGCCGTGTCGAGCGTCACCGTCCCGCCGTGCTCGGTGGCCACCTTGCGCACGACGAGCAGACCGAGCCCGGTGCCCTCGGTCCCCTTGGTGGAGAAGAACCCCTTGAACACGCGCTCGGCCTGCTCCTCGGGGATGCCGGGCCCGTTGTCTCGAACCTGGATCGTGATTCCGCCTCCGTTCGCGAAGCAGCGGATCGTGATCACGTGTTCCTTGCCCTGGTCGGGGTCGAAGCGGCAGGCATCGATGGCGTTGGCCACCAGGTTGGCGACCAGGTTGTGGATGCCCTCGGGATCGTAGCGTCCGGGCTCGATCGGGCCCTCGAGCTCCAGACGCAGCGCGATCCCCTCGCGCTCGGTCCGGGAGCAGTAGAGCTCGTGGACCTCCCGGAGCACGCTGTCGGGCGCCACCCCGGCCCTGTACACGGGCTCCCGCTCCCGGCTGCAGTACAGCAAATCCTTCACCAGCCGCGAGATCTTGCCGACGTTTCGCTGGACCATCTCCCAGCCCTCGGAGATCTGCCCCTTGTCGTCCTCCTCCATCCCGGTGTTGACGACGAAGATGCCCCCCTCGAGCCCCATCACGATGTTCTTCACCCGGTGGGCCATCCCGGCCACGGCGAGCCCCATCATCGCCAGCTCGTGCTGCAGACGCTTGACCTCGGTGATGTTCGTCGAGACCTCCATCACCGAGACGATCTCGCCGTTTTCGCCGCGGACCGGCATCGAGTAGACGATCATGCTGCCGCGTCCGCCGCTGGCGGTGATCACCTCCTCCTCGCTGCTGTGGACCTCGCCGTCGGCGAAGGTGGCCTGCACCGGGCAGCCCGGGCAGACGGAGTCCCGCCGCTTGTAAGCGTGGTAGCAGCGCTCTCCGGTCCGGTCGCCGAAGTCGTCGCGGAAGAGCTTGTTCGACTCGAGAATGCGGAAGTCGCGATCCTGGAGCGTGATGTAGCAGGGGACGATGTCGAAGAGCTGCTTGAAGTAGCTCTTGCTCCGGTCCAGCTCCTGCTGCAGCGCCTTGACCTGGGTGATGTTGGTGGACATCTCGAGCACGGAGACGGGCCGGCCTCTGAGGCCGATGGAGAACGGCGTCGAGGTCACCAGGACCTGCGCCCGCGCCCCGTCCCGCGTGATCACGACCTCCTCCCCGGTGTGGTTCTCGCCGTCCTCGAAGGTCTTGAGCACCGGACACTCCGGGCAGGGGGAGGTGCGGTCCTTGTACGCCCGGTAGCAGTGCTCGCCGATGCAGTCGCCGAAGTCTCGGCGGAACATCGCGTTGGCCTCGATGATGCGCAGGTTGCGATCCTGCACCGAGAGGTAGCAGGGGGCCAGGTCCCGCCACTGGTGATTCCGGCTTGGCCGTCCACGGCGGAGAAAGCTGCCCAAGGAGCCCAGGGCAGAGGCGATCAGCCGCTGCGGATCACGCCCCACCGATCAACCCGGCCACCGTCTCGAGCAGCCGCTCCCGGTTGATGGGCTTTTCCACCACCGCCTCGGGGGGCCGCAGGTCCGGGGCGTCCGAGCGGAACAGCTCGTCGTGTTGCGCCAGACCGGTGACCACGATCACCGGGATCTCGCGGGTCTCGGGCGACGAGCGCAGCGCCTCGAAGGCGATCACGCCCGAGCGGCGTGGCATGACCAGGTCCATGGTCACCAGGTCCGGCCTGAACTCGCCGACCTTCTTCAGCCCTTCCTCGCCGTTTTGAGCAACCTCGACCTCGTACCCCGCTTTGCGGAACAGGGCGCTGAGGTAGACCTGCATGTCCCGCTCGTCATCGATGATGAGGATCCGCTTTGCCATCACACCGTCCACAAAAACGATAGGAGAGTTTGCCAGGCCCCGCAAGGTGATAGAAATATACAATTCCCATGTTATTTCTGCCGGGAGTTTTCAACCAGTTGCTTACCAGATGCTGCAGGACGTGCTAGTTAAGTTGCAGTTGTGCAGCGTGTTGCATGGGTCCGGGCCGGGGATGTGGTGGGACGGGCGGGCAAACGATGAGGAGTCGTTCCCTTGTCTGGCGATCCTAAACTTCAGTCTTTCCCTCTCCCCACGGAGGAGTGCCTGAAGTTGGACCAAGATAACCCGATACTGGACAGCATCGCCGACGGCGTATTCACCGTCGATCGGGAGTTTCGGATCACGAGCTTCAACCGCGCGGCGGAGGAGATCACGGGGTTCTCCCGTGAGGAGGCGCTCGGCCGGCGAT
>Ga0316576_10000097_pt1 | contig 31504 bp, 29 predicted proteins | sample S0NA_FD_203075 | JGI IMG/M metagenome (GOLD analysis project Ga0316576, IMG submission 203075) | Rhizosphere microbial communities from salt marsh grasses in Alabama, United States - S0-2_050615r3r5 | ecosystem: Host-associated > Plants > Roots > Rhizosphere | place: USA: Alabama | collected...
TCCGCGGCGCCAGCTCCACCGGAATCAACGGCCACAGCAGCAACGCGACCGCGAGGAGCCCGCCGGTGACGAGGACGACCCGGCCACGATGGCGGATCGCCGCTCCGAGGAGCCTGGTGTAGCGTCCCTCGAGACGTCGGAATGCGGTGAAGAACCGGGAGCCATCCCGCTCCTCGGCGCTGCGCACCACCAGGAAGCGCGAGCCCAGCATGGGAACCAGGGTGAGGGCCACAAGCAGCGAGCACGCCAGGGCAAAGACCACCACCAGCGCGAGCGACTGGAAAAGGGCGCCGCTGGTGGTACGAGCGAAGACCACCGGCAGGAAGATGACGCAGGTGGTCAGGGTCGACGCCGTGATCGCCCCGGCCACCTCGCTGGCCCCGACACGGGCCGCCTCCTCGGGCGGCAGGCCTGCCTCCTCACGCTTGCGGACGATGCTCTCCAGCACCACGATGGCGCTGTCCACGATCAGGCCGACGCCCAGCGCGAGACCGCCGAAGGTCATCTGGTTGAGGGTCATGCCGCCGAAGAACAGGAGGCCGAAGGTGGCGATCACCGACACCGGGATCGACAGGGCGATGATGGCCGTGCTCGAGCGGCTGCGGAGGAAAAAGTAGAGCACGGCCACCGCCAGCAACGAGCCCCACATGGCGGAGCTGCGGACGCTGGCGATGGACTGCCGGATGAACTCGCTCTGGTCGCTCACCACCGACAGGTGGATGTCGTCACGCTGCCGGTTGATCCGTTCCATCTCCTGCCGTACGGCCCGCGCCACCCCCACCGTGTTGGCGCCGCTCTGCTTCTGGATGCCGACGCTGACCGCCGGCGCCCCGTTCATCTCCACCAGGTAGCGGACGTCCTCGTAGCCGTCGACGACCGAGGCTACGTCCCGCACCCGGATCGGCTTGCCCGCGCGCTCCGCGACGACGGTGCGCGCCACCGCGTCGACCGACGGAAACTCGCCCATGGCGCGGATGTAGAGGTCGTTGGTGCCGCTCTTGACGTTGCCGGCCGGCAGGGTGACGTTCTCGCGCACGAGGGCCTCCTGCACGTCGAGGGCGGTCAGCCCGGCAGCGCGCAGCCGGTCGCGGTACAGGTCGACCCTGATCTCGCGGTGGACGCCGCCCCGGATGTTGATGGCGCCAACGCCCGGGATCTGCTCGAAGCGCCGGGCGAGGTCGTCCTCGAGCAATCGGGTCAGGCTTTCCATGTCCCGGGTCGAGGTCGCCGCGAGGCTGACAACCTCGACCATATCCAAGTCGAGCTTGAAGATCTGGGGCGTCTCCGCCTCGACCGGCAGGTCGTCTCGGATCCGGTCGAGGGCGGCGCGGAGGTCGTTGGCCGCCTCGTCGATGTCGGTGGCTCGCCCGAAGCGCAGCCGGATCCGGCTCGATCCCTCCTCCGACTGCGAGGTGATCCGCTCCAGGTTGGGCAGGCCGGAAACCACGTTTTCGATCGGATCCGTGATGATCTGCTCGATCTCCTCGGGGCCCACGTTGGGGTACCGGACCCGTACCGTGAGCTCGGTGAACTCGATCCTGGGCAGCAGGTCCACCGGCAGGGTCCTGAGGGCCACCACCCCGATCACCACCAGCATCAGATAGAGCATGGTGGTCGCCACCGGGCGCCGGATCGCCAGCGAGGGCAGGTCGGCCACGTCAGCGCTTCCCGTCCGCCTCGGCCGGCGCGGACGACCGCAGGGCCTCCTCGACCGCGACGGTGCTCGGCGGCAGCTCGGCGCCGAAGCTGCGCGCCACCGCCCGCTGCTTGGCCAGGAAGCGCAGCAGGAGATCCTCGCGCTGCAGACCCTGGAGCTCGAGCACCCGCGTCCACGAGGTCGGCCGCACCCGGGCCGCCACCGAGTCGCCGCCCTCGTCGAGGCGATCCTGGAGGAGCTGCTGCCCCACCGTGACCACCCAGGCACCATCTTCGATCCCGGTAACGGCGGTCCGGCCCCGCCCCTCGGCGACCCGGTTCACCCTCCGCCGAACGACCGTCCGGGGCGTCTCGGGGATGTCGTCTCCGGGGTCGTCCATCTCGACCAGCCCGGCGGTGTCGGTCACGACGAACACCGTCCAGTCGCCGGTCCGCGGGTCCTCCCAGAGGGCAGTGCTCGGAACCAGCGTCGCTGTCTCCGAGTCGCCGACCAGGACCCGGACCGTGACGAACATGCCCGGCCGCAGACCGGCAGCTCCGGACACATCGATCTCGGCGGTCGTGCTGAAGCTGCCCGCCTCGAGGAAGGGCGAAATCCGCGAGATCTCTGCGACCAGCGGCTCGCCGGCCCGGCCGCGAGCGGTGATTTCCACCGGCGAGCCGACCTCAACCTCGGCCAGCATCTCCTGGGTCAGCGGGACCTCGACGATCAGGTCGTCAAGGTCGCCCAGGACGAATAGCTTTGACGATGGGCCGACCACCATCCCAGCCTCGGCGTCACGCTGGCCGACAACGCCGGCCGTCGGCGCGGTGATGGTCGCCTTGGCGAGGGCGCTCCGTCGCTCTGAAACGTCAGCCCGCGCCCGGTCGACGCTTGCCTCCGCCTGGCCCGCCGTGGCACGGGCGGCGGTGAGCTGCGCTTCCAGAGTCTCGAGCTCGAGATCGCTCGTGAGCCCGTCAGCGGCAAGTGCGCGGATTCGCACCGCCCTCGCCTCGACCTCATCGACGTGGGCTTCGGTCTCGAGGGCGGTGGCCTCAGCGACCCCGAGGTCGGCCTCGGCGCTTCGCAGCTGCTCGCGCAGAGACGAGCCGTCCAGGCGCACCAGCGGTTGACCAGCCGCCACTGCGTCGCCGTTGTGGACCGTCACTTCGACCACGGTGCCGCTGATCTCCGGCCGGATCGCGACCTGGTTGTGGGCGCGCACCACCCCGCTGATCACCTCGTCGACGGGCAGGCTGCCACGTCGCGACGGCAGCGCTTCCACCGCCGGTGTCGTCGACGCGGTCGAACCACCGGCCCGATCGTGACCACAGCCGCACGTCGCCAGAACCGCGACGGCAACGGCGCTCGCAAGCCCGCGACACCAGTGCCGGTCCCGGCCGTCCACGCCATCGCGGTTCGATCGCGGGCGATTGTTCATGTCGAGCCTCCTGATAGGGTTTCGGCTCGACCGGGGAAACCCGACGACCGCCTGTGTCATTGCTGGGAGGCGCATCGCCGAGAACCGCGGCCGCGCCGCAGGGCGCGCCTGCAACTCATTGTGCCACGCGTTGAGCGAGGGAGCTCTGGGGCATGTCGATGGCGACCGCCCTGTCGGGAGGAATCGTCGCATCGCAGCCAAACGGGGCTCAACGACACATCAGCCCGGATCAGTCGTCGACAGTCATGGCCTTGTGCGCTGCAACGAGCTGGTCCACCACCTCGGGATCGGCCAACGTGGTCACGTTGCCCATGTCGTCGTATTGACCGGCAGCGATGTTGCGGAGGATCCGGCGCATGATCTTGCCGGACCGGGTCTTCGGCAGGCCCGGAGCGACCATGATGTGGTCGGGGGTGGCCACCGGTCCGATGACGTGCCGGACCTGCTCCTTGAGGGCGCCGATGAGCTCGTGCGCCTCGATGCCGTTGGCGGCGTCGCTGAGCAGGACATACGCGAAGATGCCCTGCCCCTTGATGTCGTGGGGGCAGCCCACGACCGCGGCTTCGGACACGGCCTCGTGCTCCACCAACGCGCTCTCGATCTCGGCGGTCCCGAGACGATGACCCGCGACATTGATGACGTCGTCGACCCGGCCGGTGATCCAATAGTAGCCGTCCTCGTCGCGGCGACAGCCGTCGCCGGTGAAGTAGAGGCCGGGAAACCGGGTGAAGTAGGTGTCCTGGAAGCGCTCATGGTCACCCCAGACGGTCCGCGCCTGGCCCGGCCAGGTCTTCTCGAGGCACAGATTGCCGGTCACGCCGTTGCCCTCGATGACCCGACCGTCATCATCCACCACCACAGGCTTGACGCCGAAAAACGGCAGGGTCGCCGAGCCCGGCTTGAGCGGCGTGACCCCGGGCAGGGGCGTCATCAAGATGCCCCCGGTCTCTGTCTGCCACCAGGTATCGACGACGGCACAGCGGCCCTCACCGACGACATCGTGGTACCAACGCCAGGTGTCCGGATTGATCGGCTCGCCGACGGTTCCCAGAACCCGAAGTGACCGTCGCGAGTGCTTCTTCACGAACTCGTCGCCGGCTCGGTTGATGGCGCGGATGGCGGTCGGGGCCGTGTAGAAGATGTTGACCCCGAGATCGTCCACGACCTGCCAGTAGCGGCCGGCGTCGGGATAGGTCGGTACGGACTCGAACATGACCGTCGTCGCCCCGTTGGCGAGGGGACCATAGATGATGTAGCTGTGGCCCGTGATCCAGCCGATATCGGCCGCGCAGAAGAAAATCTCGCCCGGTCGGTAGTCGAAAACCAGCTCGTGGGTCATGGCGGCGTAGACCATGTAGCCGCCAGTGGTGTGGAGCACCCCTTTGGGCTTGCCTGTCGAGCCCGAGGTGTAGAGGATGAAGAGCGGGCACTCGGCGCCCATCCACTCGTAAGTGCAGGTAGAGCGTTGCTTGCGGCACTCCACGTCGAGCCAGCGATCGCGGCCGGGCTTCATGAGAACCTCGGTTTCGGTGCGTCGCGCCACGAGCACGGTCTCGACCATGTCGAGTCCTTCCACCGCCCGGTCGACCGTCTCCTTGAGGCGCAGCCGGCGGCCGCCGCGCAGGCCCTCGTTGGCGGTTACGACCAGCCGAGCGCCGGCATCCAGGATCCGGTCGCGGATCGCCTCGGCGGAGAAGCCGCCGAAGACGATCGAGTGAACGGCGCCGATCCGGGCGCAGGCGAGCATCGTGTAAGCGAGTTCGGGAATCATCGGCATGTAGATGCACACGCGGTCGTTCTTCTGGACACCGTAGTAGCGCAGGACGTTGGCGACCCGGCTCACCTCGTGCTTGAGCTTGCGGTAGGTGATGTGCTCGTACTCGCCGGGCGAGTCCTTGGCCCAAATGATGGCATCCTGATCGCCGCGGGTGTTGAGGTGCCGGTCGACGCAGTTGAAGCACGCATTGAGGCGACCGCCCAGGTACCACCCGAAATCGACGTTGTCGTAGTCGTGGTCGAAGACGTCGATCCAAGGGTGGAACCAGGTCAATCGATCGGCTTGCTTCGCCCAGAAGGTCTCGGGATCGTCGAGAGAAAGACGGTACAGCCGTTGGTACTCGGCCATGGAGTTGATGTGGGCGCCGTTTACGATGTCAGGCTTCGGTGGGTAGAGGTCGATGGCGTCGGTCATGGCTTCCTCCGGGTCGATGCCGTCTCCGGCCGCGGGCGCCGAGCGCCGGCTTGAGTCGTGGTGGTTCAGAGGAGAACCATATCAGGACCGATTCCTTTCTGCTCGGAAATCCTACGAAGGTCCAGGCATCGGCATCGACCAGCCTCAACACCGGCGACCACCATCGGCGAGTGCAACGTTGCACCGAATTCCGATCGCTGGTTTACAATCGTGCGCGAATCGGGTGATTGGGATCTGACTATGATGGCCCTCCTCAAGAAAATCATCATTCTCGGCGTTTTGGTAGCGGCCGGCATGCTGCTGTGGCAGCAACGTGCCAAGCTCGCTCCACTCACCAACAACCACCTACTGATCCAGGGAACGTGGTACCGGGTCGAGTTCGACCGCAAGGGCATCGAGCCCTACGAGTTCACCGAGCGGATCATCGTCTTGAACGGCGTTGAGTGGGGTTCGTACGAGATGCCCAAGAACAACGAGATCGAGGTTATGGTGGATGACCAGCTCTCGACCTACCGGCTCGAGTTCCCGGACGAAGACAACATGATCTGGTGGGGCGAGGTCGAGGGCAAAGAGGTCCCCGTTGTGAGCTGGCGGCGGTAGCCCGCATCATCCATGAAGGTTCGTCCCAACCTCTCTCGAAGGTCTCGGGGCGTCGCTCAGCTTACCTCCTGATCCGGACCGGCTCTGTTTCCCCAGGTGCAGACGGGCATTCGCGAGGACGAGTACCGCTTCCAGCTCGGGTCGCCCTCCTGCCGGCCGGGCCGGGGCTCATGCTGAGCTACACCATCGTCACGGCCAGTGCCGGCCCGAACGACGCGGTTGCGGCCACCCTCGCCGACGCCTTCCCGGCCGAGCTGAGCGGCGTGAGTTGGACCTGCGTCGGGACGGACCGCGGCAGCTGCACGCCGAGCGGGACCGGTGACATCACCGACACCGTGGACCTGCCCGACTACGCCTCAGGCTGACTCGTCCGCCGATCGTCGTGTGGCGAGCCAGCCCACCGGCCGCGAGCCCGAGCTCAGCTCACTGAAGCGGTGCTCGGCGCCAGACCCAGGCACATCAGACCATTTGTTGCGCCAGCCCTTCCGGACGCGAGCGGTCTCGTCGTCGGGAAGCGTGGACGCGACCACCCGACCGTCCGACGCCAGCAGAGCCGCTGGCTCGCCGAGCGACCCGAGCAGGCCGAGCACGAGATCGGAAGACGCAGCGAGGCGGGCCTTCATCCGCCCGTCGAGCTCGGCCTGGCGGTCGAGGATCTCGTTGAGCTGGCCGGCCAGCAGGCCCAGCTCGTCCGCACGGGTGGCGTCCGCCCGCCGCTCCTGATCGCCCGCCGCCATGGCTTGGGCGATGACCTTGAGGTTGCCGAGCCGATCCAGGAGCTCACGCCGGAGGGTCCTGGAAAGCCAGGCGAAGGACACGAGCGCCAGCACCATGACGAGGCCGTGTCCAGCGGCGTTGCGTCTCGCCGCCGCCCGCGCCGCCTCGTCCGCCCGGACCATGGCGGCATGGTTGACGTCGAGCAGCTCGACGACCTCCCGCTTGACCTCGTCGAAGCGCGGCAGTGCCTCCGCCCGATAGGACTCGAGCGGGTGCTCGTGGGGCTCGGCGAGGAGCCGGACGCGGGCCTTCCGGTAGGTTGCGTAGGCACCGTCGACCCGGTCGATCACGTCGACCTCCCGATCCTCGGTCACGTTGGAGCGCGCCCGTCCGAGGGCGGCGAGAAAGGTCTTTTCGGACTCGTCGAGCGCCCGTGCGGCCTCCCCGTCGCCGAGCAGGGCCGCCAGCAGAGCCGAGTCCTGGCGTTCGAGGGCTTCGATCATCTGCATCGACCAGCGTACGCTCGCGAAGTTCTCCTCGAGCACCTCGGACAGGCGGTTCCCGAGATGGTGGAAGCCCAGGGCCGCCGCAACCGCGCTCACCACGATCAGGCTGACCAGGTAGCCGTAGCCGACGAGAACCCGGGTTCTGAGGTCCATGTCACACCAGGGCCGAGAGCTTGGAGATGGCTGCGCTGCGCCCGATCACCACGAGGACGTCGCCCTCCTGGAAACGCTCGCCGCCTTCCAGCGCCGCATGGACCCGACCTCCGCGACGGATTGCCGCCACGGATACGCCGAAACGCTGGCGAACCTCGAGCTCGACGAGCGTTCTGCCGATGAAGGAATGGGGCAGATCGAGCTCAACGACCTCGACCTCATCGCCGAGGTCGAAGCGCTCGAGGACGCTCGGTTGCGCGAGCTGACGGGCCAGGCGCTGACCCATCTCCCACTCGGGGCTCACGACCTGGTGGGCGCCGACGGCCCGGAGCACCCGCGCGTGCAGGGTGCCCAGCGACCGGGCGACGATCTGCGGTACACCGAACTGGCGCAGCAACGAGGTCGCGAGAATCGACGACTCCATGGACTGGGCGCCGATGGCCACCACAGCGCAGCCGAAACGCTCGATCCGCAGCTCGCGGAGCACCTGCTCGTCGGTCGCGTCGGCACACACGGCGTTGTCGACCTCGCTCGCGATCCGGTCCACCTCGTCCTGGTTCGAGTCCAGGGCGAGGACCGACTCTCCCTCGTCCCGCAGGCTCAGAACGACCGCTCGGCCAAAGATCCCCAGTCCGATCACGCAGTAGTCCGCCATGTCACCCCACCATGATCCGTGCTTCAGGATAGCTGAGCCGGGACTCGGCGGTCCTGCCGAGCAGGAGCGCGATGGTCAGGGGTCCGACTCGACCAGCGAGCATCGCCAGCGCAATCACCAGCTTGCCGAAGCCGTCGAGAGCCGTGGTCGCACCGAGGGACAGCCCGACGGTCCCGAAGGCGCTCACCGACTCGAAGAGCACGGACTCGAAAGGAATGTCGTGGGTCGCGAGCACGAGCCCGGCGGCGACGAGCACCAGAATCAAACCGACAATGCAGATGGCGGCGCCGCGGTAGACGGCTGACATGGGCAGCCTCCGGTGGAACAGGACCACCTGCGCGCGCCGCGTCGCCAAGGCCGGGATCGCGGCCAGCAGCACCACCGCCGTGGTCGTCTTGATGCCACCACCCGTCCCACCGGGAGACGCGCCGATGAACATAAGGACCATCATGACTAATAGGGTGGCCGGCTGTAGACCGTCGAGGGCAACCGAGTTGAAGCCGGCGGTCCGGGTGGTGACGCTCTGGAACAGGGCGTTGACGAAACGGTCCATCACACCGAGCCCGGTCAGGGTCCGGTCCCACTCGAGCCCGAGATAGAGTACCCAGCCGAGGACGATCAGCACTGCCGAAGCCCACAGGACGATCCGAGTCTGGACACCGAGATCAGCTCTCGCTCCCCCACGCAGCCGCCACCAGAGACCGGCCAGCACCGCGAAGCCGAGCCCACCGAGGACGATGAGGCCGGTGAAGGTGAGGAGCACCAGGGGGTCGTTTCGGAACATCTCGAGCGAGTCGCTCTGAAGCGCGAAGCCGGCGTTGCAGAAGGCCGACACCGAGTGGAAGACGCCCTTCCAAACCGCCTCACCGACGGTCGCCCCATGCGCCTTCCACCCCCAGCCGAGCGCGACCGCCCCGGCCCCCTCGACAGCCACGGTCGCCGCCACGATGAACACCACGAGCCGGTAGGCGTTGGTCGTCGAGCTCAGATCGAGCACGTCGCCGAGCGCGGCCTCGCCGCGAAGGCCCAGGTCCCTGCCCAGCAGCACCGCCGCGAAGGCAGACAGGACCATGATGTTCAGCCCTCCGATCTGGATCAGGAGAAGAATGATCACGTGTCCGAAAGTCGAGAAGTCGTTCGGCGTGTCACGAACGATCAGACCGGTCACACAGGCGGCGCTGGTCGCCGTGAAAAAGGCGTCCTCGGGCGCGATCCGGTGGCCGTCCGGGGCCGCGGCCGGCATACTCAGAAAGACCGTCCCGACTGCGATGATGAGGGCGAAGCTGGTCACGACGAGCAGGCCCGGGTGGGTCAGGAAGTGACCGACCAGCTCCTCGATGATGGGCATCGCCGAGATCAGCTCGATGAGGGCCAGCACCAGAAACCCGACCATGAGGGCCAACGACATCGCGGGCCGACTCGTCGCCGCGACCACCACCGACGCGAGAAGGACGGCGCCGGCGCCCACAGGCACGAGCCGCGACCCGCGCCCCCACAGCAGCACGAGCATGGGTGCCGACAGGACGACCGCGGTCAGGTCGAGGACAGCACACAGCAGCAACGCGCCCAGCCGCTGGCCGACCCCGTAACCCAGGACGAGGACCGACACCACGAGCGCAACCAGCACGACGTGACGCACCGCCGCGCCGTTAACCGCCATCCAACGCGTCAGCCGGTCATCGCCCGCCATCGCGGAGGCCGGGCTGCCGAGCTCGACGAGGCCGAGCAGAGCCAGGTTCCAGAGCATGACCCCACCGGCGACGATCGGGTCGGAGGGAACGGCAGGAAGAAACAGGCCGACTGCTGTCGGAAGCGCCAGCCAGGGCACGAGACGCGCGAAGCGCGAGCCCTTCAGAAAGAGAACGGCCCCGATCGCCACCACAGCCGTCAGAGCGAGGGTGAATACGAGCCCGAAGGTGGTCACTGTCTCGGCCGGGCCGAAGTAGCCGTCCGGCATGTCGAGCGCAAGCTGGCCGAGCACCGCGATCGCTCCGGCGCCGAGGAGTCTCGCGGCGGCGAGGCGGGCGCGGGCGGCTTGACGATCCGGAGGCGTCACCGCCCGATCATACGCCGCCCGCGTCGGCCCCCCCGCCATCCGCCAGCAGGCGATCGAGCCAATCGCTTTGCTCGGCTCGCGCTCGGATTCGGGCCACCGCCCTGCGGTAACCGCGCGTCTCCACACCGGGGTGCCAGGTCGCGGGACGCGGAAGAGCGGCCGCGAGAGCGGCGGCCTGGTCCGCGTCCAAGGCCGCTGCCGGGATGCCGAAGTATCGCCGGGCCGCGGCCTCAACACCGTAGATGGCGGGCCCGAACTGGGCGACGTTGAGGTAGAGCTCGAGGATTCGACGTTTCGACAGGTGCTCCTCCAGCTGGTGGGTGAGCGCGGCCTCGCGAAGCTTGCGCAGGGGCGAACGCGACGGTGTCAGCCAGAGGTTCTTGGCGAGCTGCTGGGTGATCGTCGAGGCGCCGCGGACCCGTTTACCCTGCATCGCATCCCGCGCCGCGACCTCGAGCTCGTGCGTGTCGAAACCGTGATGGGAGAAGAAGCTCATGTCCTCTGACGCCACCACCGCCTTCTTGAGCTCGAGGGAGATGTCCTCATACGGCGCCCACCGCCACTCGACCTCTTCGCCACGCGCTCTCGCGGCGTCGATGAAGGCGGTGGACGCGGGCGTCGTCGTCGCCAGCTCGGCCACATCCGGCCACGTCAGAACGAGCCAGATCGCAGCACCGGCTCCTATGACCATCGCCGCAGCGGCCAGGTACATCAACCATCGTGCGACTCGCGACAACCTCGACCCCGACACGACGACAGTGTAGCCTCCACCGCACCCGATGCTCCTTGACTTTCTCGATTGACACCCCCAGATTATCGAGAAAGGTCAGTCTGCGAACATGCACGAATTGCGGCGGCTCGTCCCGAGCCAGAGGGCAATGGAAGTTGCCGCGAACCAAGGGGGTCCGTGATGTCGCGAAGGCTGGGCACGCTCGGTGGCGTCGTGATTCTGATCCTGGCAGCGGGGGCCACAGTCGCCGAAGCCGCTGAGCCCGATTGGGGAGGAACGTGGCAGAGCGGACCTGCCACCACCTTCCCACAGGCATTCTCCCGCTTCGACGGCGCCTACAATCCCGGCGACGGCCTGGTGTACTTACTGGGCGGTCGCCTCGCCGACGGCAACACCGACGGCAGCGTTTGGACCTTCAACCCGGCGACCGGAGTCTACGCCGACACCGGAGTCGACATGCCGACTCCGATCTCGAACTACACCATCAACGTCCTCACCGATGCTACTGGCACGGGCTTCTACGTCTTCTGCGGCCGCACCAATGCCGGAACCCAGACCTTCGGCGTGCAGGTCTACTACCCGGCCACCAACACGGCGTCCCAGCTGGCGCCGGCGGACGATTACCCCGGCGACGCGAGTCACAGCTGCACGTCAGCCCTCAACGTGGTAATCGGGAACCAGGCGTATGTTGCCGGCGGCTTCGACGGCACCAACAACAACGAGCAGACCTGGGTCTTCGACCCGATGGCGTCCTCCGGCAGTAGGTGGACCCGGATCGCCTCGGCCGATCTCGCCCAGGCTCGGGCCTACATCATGGGTGCCACGGTGGACGGCCGCATCTACGGCATCGGGGGCGCGTACTACGACGCGACGAGCACGATCTGCGGTCAGCTGCTGTGCAACGTGACAACGGTCGAGACGCTTGACCCGACTGCCCCGACACCGAGCTGGACCACGCTCGCTTCGCTGCCGGAGGAGTGCTCGAGCGCACGCGCCTGGGGTTTCGACAGCACGAGCCTGTATCAGGATCCCGTCGACCTGACACCCCTTGCCGGAAGGATCGTGACCGGGTGCGGTTGGTGGCCGAACGCAGTCAGCTCCGTGTACGCCTACGATGTCACCGGCAACACCTGGGAGGCCTTCCCCTCCTTCATCACCGCCCGCCGGGATCAGGCCGGCGAGCTCCTGCCGCTCGCCAGCGACCCGGGCATCTGGGTCTGGGGCGGCTATGACGGGACCGGCGTCAACACCACGACCGCCGAGTCCTTCAGCCTGCGGGTGGTTCCGGTGGAGCTGCAGAGCCTCACGGTCGAGTAGACAGCGCCACGTGTTCGCCTCCGGACTATCGCGACGAGCCCTCGTGTATGATTCGGGCTCGCGAAGGAGGGTTTCCGTGCGTACGTTGAGGATGACAGCCGTGGTGATGGTTGCGCTCGCTGCACTGTTCTCGCTGATCGGGTGCAGCAAACAGAAACGGGACGATGCTGCCGACAAGGCGAAGCAGGCCGCCGAGGCGGCCAAGGACTCGGCCCGAGAGCTCGCCGATGATGCCCGGGAGGCCGCCGGGGACGCCGCGGACGCTGCCAGGGCCAAGGCCGGCGATCTTGCCGACGACGCCAAGCAATCCGCAGCGGACCTCGCAGACGACACGGCCGAGACCGCCCGCAAGGCCGGTGAAACGGTCGGCGATGCCGCCCGCAAGGCCGGTGAGGCGATGGGCGATGCCGCCGAGGATGCGGCCGGCCAAGTCGAGGAAGCGGCCCGAAAGGCGAAGAAGAAGATCGACGGCTGAGCCTCACCGCAGCTCAGCGGCGACTCGGTGTCCGGTCTCCGGGTCGCCCACGACCGGTTGATCGCCGGTTCTGCGGTTTCGTCAGGTCCGAGAACCCGCTACAGTAGGTCCACCAACACCCGGCGGAGGGCCAGGCCATGCCGAGAATCGAGCGGCTCGATCTCTACCACGTCGCCGTCCCCTTGCGATCACCGTTCTACCCGTCGTGGGTCCCGGGCTACCCGCAAACCGAAAGCCGTTTCACCCTGTTGAAGGTCACGACCGACGACGGCATCGTGGGGTGGGCAGCCGGCAACGCCTTCGCCGATGAGCGCCAGGGGCTGGGCAGCCTTCTTGGACCGTATCTCATCGGCATGGACCCGACCGACATCCCTCGGGTCCGCCAGCTGCTGCGCGAGGCATCCTTCCTCGGCTGGCACAACCCCTGGATCGAGGCCGCCTGCTGGGACATCAAGGGCAAGATCGAGGGCCGGCCCGTATACCGGCTTCTCAACCCAGATCTCGCTGAGCCGGTCACTGAGGCCCGGGTCTACGCGTCGTCCGGCTCGATCAAACCGGCGGCCGAGCGGCGTGTTTACCTCGACTCGATCCGCGACATGGGCTTTTCCGCCGTCAAGATCAGGGTCCACGACTTCGACATCCGCGACGACATCGCCGGCGTCGAGGTCGCCCGGCGACACCTGGGCGACGACTTCGTGATCGGCGTTGACGCCAACCAGGGTTGGCGGGTCACCTTGATTGACGATGCCCCGCTGTGGGATCTGGAGCGAGCGACCGAGTTCGGTCGCGCCTGCGAAGACCTCTGCGTACGGTGGCTCGAGGAGCCTCTCGACATGCACGACTACGATGGGCTCGCTGAGCTGCGACGGCGAATGGCAACTCTCAAGATCGCCGGCTGCGAGCTCAACGCGGGCTGGCACGAGGCCAGGCTCATGCTCGAAAAGGGCAGCCTCGACATCTACCAGCCGGACGCCACCTTCTGCGGCGGTCTCGCGACCTCGAAGATGATCGCTGATGCCTGCGTCGCCCAGGACCTCGAGTTCACCCCTCACACCTGGACGAACGGCGTCGGCTTCATCGTCAACCTCCACGCCTTCGCCGCGTTCCCCGGCCGAGGGCTGCTGGAGTTCCCTTTCGAACCTCCCGGCTGGGTCCCGGAGGGGCGGGATGCGATCCTCGCCGAGCCCATCCTGGTCCGGCCCGACGGGTCCGTCGCAGTCCCGCAGTCACCGGGCCTCGGCCTCGAAATCGACCCCGGACGACTTCGTCGTTTCGGCACCCGCTTCTTCTCCATGACCAGCCGCAGGCTCGCCATCCAGACAATCCGGACCAAAGGCCTGAAGACCGCCCTCGAGCTCAAGCGGAAGAAGCAGGCACGCGCACGCCACGGAAGCTGACGCGGACCGCGTCTTCAGGCAGGGGGATCAATGGGATCGGCCGAGGGAGCCACGCCCCCTCGGCCGATTGTCACGCACAAGACTCGGCTTTACTCGACGGTCAGGCTCTGCAGCTCCACGGGAACCGAACCGTACTCGAAGAGGTCAATGCCGATGTAGTCGGAGTTGGAGCCCGACGGGCCGCCGTTGGTCACGTAGTAACGGAACGCGAAACGACCGAGGGTCGGGGCCGCGACGCCGGCGATGGTCACGCTGTACTGGGTCCAGGTGTTTGGGTAGCCGCCCACCGCAAGGGTCGGATTGATATCCGCCAGAAGGTACGTGAAATCGCCGACGTCCTCGGGCAGGGTGCCGCAGTCGGTGCTGGCGCCGTTGAGACTCATCCGGACCTGAAGCCGGTCGGGGTAGTCTGATGTGTCGGGACCACGGGTCCAGAACGCCACGGTGTCACCAGTCTGGATGGTGACAGCCGGCGTGATCAGCCAATCGCTGATCGTGCTGGCGCCGGTGGTCGCGTTGTAGTTGTCCGCAATGTAGCCGCTGCCCGAGTACGCGGTAAAGACCGTCGTGTTGCCCTGAAAGTCGAGCCCGCTGTCGCGGGGCGTGAACGACTCCGTCAGCGGGCCCCAACTGGTCGTCCCCACGGTTGTGCTGATGTTGACGAACGCCCAGCCTGAACCGGTCAGGGTCGTGATGTCCTCGAACTCCTCGGAGAAGCTCTGCGCGAGCACCGGCGCAGCGCACAAACCCACGGCGACACCTGCGATGATGAGACACTTCTTGATCATGTTCGGATTCTCCTCCTTCCCGCCCAGAAGGCTGCCACGATGGCGCACAAAACGAGCAGTCACCGAGACCTTGTCTCAACGTAGAGTGTTCGCATCCTGACGACCGAACGGTACGGTGCGACTGGTAGACGTCGAGCGGAAGGAAGGTCACCCCTGCCCAACCCGAGGCACCGTGCGCATGAACGCGCGGCACGGATCGACAACCGCCTCTACCGCCGCGAAACGCGTATCCCCGCCTTCCGGATCCTTGACATTCGATCGTAATGAACATATGCTCTAAACCAGGAGGACGAGTGGGACGACCGGAAATACCGAGGATGGTCGGGTGCATGGCGGGGGGCCGCGGTTTCAAACCGATCGGCCGCCCGATCGGCGAGCTTGAGGTCGAGACGCTTCGTCTCGACGAGCTCGAAGCCCTGCGGCTGGCCGACCTCGAGGGCCTGTACCAGGAGGCTGCGGCCGAACGGATGGGGGTGTCTCGGGCGACCTTCGCCCGCATCCTGGGTCGCGCTCGTTCGACCGTCGCGCGGGCGCTCGTCGATGAGCTCGTCCTGGTGGTCGGCGAGGGGCCGGTGGTCGCGGTCCCCGAACGGCCTCTCCCCTGCCCCGTTCACGGTGGCGGACGGCGCCGCGGACGCGGCTGCCGATGCCATGGACCCGGAAACGATCGCGGTCGCGGACACGGTCCGCGGTGATCCGCGCGGAGAACAAGGGAGGAACTCGATGATACAAGTGGCGATTCCGTTGCAGGGGGGTCGATTCTGCGAGCACTTCGGCGGCGCCGAAGCCTTCGCCTTCTACACCGTGGACCTGGCGAGTGGAACCGTGGGCGAACGGCGGGTCGACACCCCGCCCGAGCACGGCCGCGGCATCTTCCCCATGTGGCTCAGAAACCAGGGAACCGAGATCGTCCTGGCAGGCGGCATGGGCCCACGCGCCGTCGGGATCTTCGCTCAGCATGGCATCGACGTCGTCCTCGGCGTGAGCGGAGACAATCCTGACGCAATGGTCGAGAAGTACCTTGCCGGCACCCTCGATGCAACGGGACAGGTGTGCCACGACCAGGGGTATCACGATTGCGGCCACGACCACGGTCATGAGCACGACGGCCGAGGCGGCTGCCACAGAGGTTGACCGTGGGTCCGGCGATCAGCCTCGCCGGGGGAAGGAACGACATGACTGACGACAAGATCGCAGCGGCCAGGTTCGGAAGCTCACCCGAGCGCCGCAGTGGCGGAGGTGGGCGTGGTGGCGGCATGGGCCGAGGCGGTGGCGGTGGCGGCATGGGCCGAGGTGGCGGCGGCGGCATGGGCCGAGGTGGCGGCGGCGGCGGAGGCGGAGGGGGAGGCGGCCGTGGACCGGGAGGCTCCGGCCTCGGATCCGGCGGCACCTGCCTGTGCCCCCGGTGCGGCCATCGAACGCCTCACCAGCCCGGTAACCCGTGCATTCACCAACGCTGTCCGGAATGCGGATCGGCCCTCGTTCGTGAGGGTTCGCCGATGCACCGCGAGATCGAGAGCCGACGCGGCGGCGACGGCCCGTAACGGCCCGGAGGGGCCAAAAAAGGAGGAACCACTATGCCAGGACGCAACGGAACAGGACCCATGGGCGCCGGGCCCGGCACCGGAGGCGGATGGGGCCCATGTGGACAGGGTCGCGGCTGGTCGGTTTGGGGCGGCCGTCGTTGGGGAGGGGCGCAGGGCGGCGTCGGCGGCCATGGCTGGCGAAACCGCTTCTGGAGTCGAGGCTGGTCCCGGTGGTTCCACCCTGGATCCCAGTGGGAGGACGTCCCGACGCGCATGGACGAGCGCCAGCTCCTCGAGCGCGAAGCGGAGGCCCTCAAGGTCGAGCTCTCGGACATCAAGCGGCGTCTCGAACGCCTTGATCAACCAGCCCCGGATGGGAGCTGACGGCGTGTTTCCGGATCATTCATCAGGGTTTGATCAGTCGTAGGCCCGTCGTGTTGCTTCGTCGGCCACGACCAGCCGGATCCGCTCCCTCCAGCGCGGCGACTCCCAGGTCCCGAGTGACTGGTGCGTCGCCCAGTACCCCTGCGGGATGGGGTGGGTTCCGAGGACGACCTCGATTCCGAACCTGGTCCGGATGAACTCGCTGAAGTCATCGCTGTAGGGGCACGGCGGGTAGCCCACGAGCAGTCCGGTTGCGAGGTGAATCACGTCGACGCCGTTGCGCTTCATCTCACCGGGGGCGTACTCGACGTTCCCGCCCGGACAGCCGTCGCAGGTCGTGTAGCCGACCAGAGCGACCTCGTCGTCCGTGTACTTTCGGAACGCACCTTCGCGGCGTTCCAGGGCGCGCAGGCATTTGCCGCCCGCACACCGGCGCCAGCGGTCGCAGATGATAATTCCGATCTTTGTCACCGGATCCTCCATTCCGTCGGCCATCCGCGGCCACGCGCGTGAGACTTCGTCGTACCCGTTCACGCCTGCCGCGGCTCGTCCCCCGTCAGATCGCCCCACCACCGTGAGCGCCAGTCGCTTGCGGCCATGTCCCGGAGCGCCGGCTCGAAGAAGAACTCGGTTTCGCCGAAGGCGGGCTCCAGGTCGTCCAGCCAGGTGGCAGTGGGGTCATAGCGGGCGAAGAACACGCGCCCCGCCCAGCTCGGATCGCGTCCCTGGATCATCTTGAGCACGAACACCCGCTCACCCTCGAGCTCGGCGACCCCGTCGATCAGGATCTTGCCCGGCCTCGCGGACATGACTGGGCCACGAACGGTCCGGCCAAGCCCGGATACCTGTCGGGCGGCAGCCACGAAGATCCGGTGGGCGGTCGCCAGCGGAACCTCGAAGTAGGCCCGGGGGCCCGTATCCCGCTGGACGAACATGTAGTACGGCACCGCCCCGAGACGAACCTGCTCGCGCCACAGATCGCCCCAGAGCTCGGCGCGGTCATTGACGTGGCGGACCAGCGGCGCCTGGCATCGGACGACGGCACCGGTGTTCTCGACCCGACGAAGCGCGCGTCTCGCGGCTTCGGTTCCGAGCTCGCGGGGGTGCGAGAAATGGGCCATCAGGGCCAGCTGTCGCCCACTCTCCCTGACCTTTTCGAACAGTCGCATCAGATCGTCGGCGTCGGCGTCCGTGGTGAACCGGTACGGCCAGTAGGCCAGCGCCTTGGTCCCAATCCGGATCGACGTGAGATGGCCGACGTCTCCGGTCAGAAGCGGCTCGACCACCCGACGGAGCATGGAGGTACTCATCACCAGGGGATCGCCGCCCGTGATCAGGACGTCGGTCACCTCGGGCCGCCCGCGGAGGTAGCCGACGACCTGGTCGATGTCGTCGTTGACCAACCGCAGGCCCTCGATGCCGGCGAACTGGGGCCACCGGAAGCAGTAGGTGCAGAAGGCATGGCAGGTCTGTCCGGCCTTCGGGAACACGAGCACGGTCTCCCGGTACTTGTGCTGGCATCCCGACACCTTCCAGCCGTTGACGACCGGAATATTGAGGTCCAGTTGCCCGGCAGGGTGCGGGTTCATCCGCATCTGGATCTCTGCCACCCGCCGCGCAACCAGCGCCGCGTCAGCGCCGGAGCGGATCAGGTCCTGGAGCCTGACGAAGTCACGGTGATCGAGCATCTCGGCCCGGGGGAAGGTCAACTGGAAGATCGGGTCATCGGGAACGTCGGTCCAGTCGATCAGCTCGTCGAGAACATAGTCGTTGACCCTAAACGGCAGCACCGCCGATGCCACCTCGAGCCCGATCCGGCGTTCTCTCGGCATTGCTACCAGCTGTCTGATCCGCCGGATGTGACGGCGTCCGTAGGCCCGGTATCGCGGCCCGCCACCAGAACGGGCAGGGCTTACGAAGGCCGTCTGCGGGCCGCTCGACTCGCTGGTCGCACACGTCATGCAATCGCCTCTCAACCGCGATGCGACCGCAGCGATTGCCGGGTCGGCCGGCAACGGCCGCCTCGCTCACAGGGAGAGATAGCAAGATCGATGCCCGCCCCGATCGCTCGCAGCTTCAGCGTCACGGCGTGGACGCCTCGTGGTCAGGCCCGGGCGGGCTGGAGCTTCTGCGCCTTGTCGATCCGGGGCCCGATCTCGTCCGGAAACTCGAGACCGGCCGCACACCAGAAACGCCGGCCGGAGCGGCGGACAACCTGGACCTTCCCACTGTCCTGAAGCGCCTGCAGAGCATCCGCCACCTTCCCGGAAGCCCAGTCGCACAGCAGCCGTTCGAGCTCGGTTTCGCCGAGCGGATGGCGGGCAATGATGTTGAAGACTGCATCCACTAGATCATCATCGAGGTCCAACGCAGCATCGGAAGCGACCGGCCTGACCGCCCGAGCGACCTCACCCAGAATCGCCACCGCCCGGTCGACGGCTTCGTCGGTCGGCGACCTCACCCATGGTTCCGCCGGCGGTCGTGACGGCGTGATGATGTGGATCTCCTCCGGTCCCACGCGGGAAAGCACGTCGGCGACCTCCGTCAGTGCCTGATCTGAGTCGTTGACACCATCGATCAGCATGACCTCCACCCACAGCCGCCCACCGTAGGCCTGTCCGAACTCGACCAGGCCGTTCACATGTCGGTCGAAGGACAGCGTCGGGTGCGGACGGTTGACGGCCCGAAACAGGGACTCGGACCCGGCGTCGAGCCCGGTCAGGACGGCATCCGCCACCTCGAGCTCACGCTGGACCCGGGGCAGGTGAAGCAGCGACCCGTTGGTGATGACGGCCACCGGGATGTCGGTCATGCTCTTGACGAATCGGATCAGGGTTCCGAGCCGGGCGTACAGAGTGGTCTCCCCCGAGCCGACGAAGGTGATCCAGTCGATCGTGTCCGGGGTGTGACGCGCGAGAACGGAGGCGATTTCGGCTACAACGTCGGCGACGTTGACAAAGGACCGGCGCCGAAGCTGCCGTCGGCGCGTTCGTCCCAACTGGCAGTACACGCAGCTGAAGTTGCAGGTTTTCAACGGCACCGCGTCGACTCCCAGCGAGCGGCCGAGGCGGCGGGACGGCACAGGTCCGAACACGTGCTTGGTTTGCAGCGTCTTCATGACAAACCTCCGGACGGATCCGACCTGGCGCGAGATCACGTTGTCTGCGACGACGAACCGCGACCTGGGCGGGAGCCGCCTCCAGCCTGCTGGCGAACCCGGCCCTGACTCCCCGGAACCCGGAACCGTGCCAGCTCCGTGTCGCCGGTGGCAACCTCGCGGACGATCTCCGAGAGCTCGCCACAGACATCCGCAACAACTTCGATCCCCGCCATCCACAGCATCGCTTCGAGCGGCGGCGAGATAGCTGAGCAGACGAGAAGATCGACGTCGAGATCGGCAAGAGTGGCAACTGCACCATCGCGCGGGAGACCGTGTCGGTGATCCGCACTGACCTCACGTCGATCCGTGTTGAGGTCGAAGATCCGGACCTCGCGAGCGACGTCGAAGACCGGTGAAACCCGGCCCTCCCAGGCGGGGATCGCGAGCCTCATGGATCGGACCATTGCAACCGTGGTGCCACATTGATCGGCTGGTATCGGTCGATTCCGCCGTCAGCCATCGCTCCGTGTTGTTTCGGCCCGATCGGCGTCGACTCGAGGTGGTGCAATTCGCACCGATCCGAGGGGAAAAACGGTGCAAAAAGCTCGGGTCAACGCGTGGACCAGTCATGAATGACGCGAACTTCGGCCGTCCAACGCCGGCACCTCGATTCCCAGGGCCCGAATCTTCCGCCGCAGCGTGGTCGGATGGATTCCGAGCTCCTCGGCGGCCGCTGTCCGGTTCCCCTCGTGGCGGCGCAACGCGTCCGCAATATGGAGCGCCTCCAATGACCTCAGGGTTGCCCCCACATTCGGTCCCACCCCGACAAGGCCCGCGCCTTCGAGGATCTCGTTGGGCATGTGGTGAAGGCCGACGAGCCCGCCCTGACAGAGCACGAAGGCATGCTCGATCACGTTCTCGAGCTCGCGGGCATTGCCCGGAAAGGCGCTCTTCATCAACAGATCGAGCACCTCGTCGGTGACACCGGCAACGTTCTTCCCCTGGATGGCGTTGAACCGCGAGACGAAGTGGTCGACGAGCAGCGGAATGTCCTCGCGCCGATCGCGGAGCGGCGGCAGCTCGAGTCGAAAAACGTTGATCCGGTAGAAGAGGTCCTCGCGGAACTGGCCGCTCGCGACCAGCTCCTTGAGATCCTGGTGGGTCGCAGTGATGACCCGAACGTCGACCGGGACGGGCGTCACCGAACCCAGCGGCTCGAAGACCCGCTCCTGGAGAACCCGCAGCAACCGCACCTGCATGGCCGACGACACGTCGCCGATCTCGTCCAGCAAGATCGTGCCGCCGGCCGCAGCAGCAAACCGACCCGGCCTGTCCTTGCGGGCATCGGTGAACGCGCCCGCCTTGTGGCCGAAGAGCTCGGACTCGAGCAGGGTGTCGGGCAGGGCGCCGCAGTTGATGGCGACAAACCGCTTCTTCCTTCGCGGCGAGAGATTGTGGATGGCCCGCGCCACGAGCTCCTTGCCGGTCCCGCTCTCACCGTGGATGAGGACGGTGCTGTCGCTGTCGGCGACAATCGGCAAGAGCTCGAACAGTCGTCGCATGGGGGGACTGTGGCCGATGATGTCGGCGAAGCTGTAGCTCGCCTCGATCTCCTTGCGAAGCTGCTCGACCTGGGTCAGGTCACGGAAGGTCTCCACGCCGCCGACAGCCCGCCCCTGCCGGTCCTCGAGGACTGCCGTGGAAATGCTGATGGGGACCTTCTCACCTCGGGCGTTGATGATGTACACGGGTCGCCCGACGATCGGCCGCCGGTTGTCGAGAGTCTCCCGCACCGCGCACCTGCTTTCGCAGATGCTGGCCCGTAACACATCACAGCATCGGAGACCGAGGGCCGCATCCCGCGGGACGCCGGTGATCCGTTCGGCTGCCGTGTTGAACGAGGTGATGCGCCACTCGAGATCGACAGTGAAGACACCATCGCTGATGCTGTCGAGAATCGTCCTCGCCGCGTCGGAGCTGTCATAGTCCATCGCCTCGGCCACCCGTCCGCGCCGGGTCGCACCGGTCCCGGCAGGGTTGCTGTGGGGCTCGCCGTCCCGGCGTCGGCACACCTTCATTATCGGTCGCAGCCGAGGTTTCGTCGAATCGGCCCACCTCTTCCGGGACGCTCGCGATGGTCAGACCCCGACCGGCACTGCCACCGACTCCAGCTGCTCGAGCTCCAGCGGCAGGTTCATGACGATGGACTGCAGCTTCTTCATCGACTCGATGTAGCGTTTGAAGTAGATGCGCGAGATCTGGGTCTGGATCGTGTAGCCCATGAGGAGGTCCTCGTCCATCATCTCCTTGAGGGTGGCGGACTCGATCTTGAGGAGGGTCGAGTCGCGGGTGCACTGGGCGTTGAGTGAGTAGTCCACGAGCTGGAAGCACACGCACGAGCCGAAGATGGCGCCGTCGGTGAGCTCCTCGATCTGGATGCTGACACCGGACCTGCCGGGCAGACGAAGCGACACCTGGCCATTGAGCACGACAAAGAAGTGGTCTGCTCGCGTGCCCTGGTGGTAGACGGTCTCTCCGGCCCTGTACTCAACGACCTCGGCCGCATCGCTGATGGCCCGGATCTGATCCGGCCCGAGGAACTGAAAGACCTCGTGTTTGTCCAACCGGTCGTGGATCATCGCGAACTCCTTTCTGTTCTCACGGCTGTACGGTCAATACCGGGACTTTGCATCATCCGTGCCAGCCGATCGGTCAGGCACAGAGACGTTGTTGATGCTACATTGAGGATCGAAACCCCGAGAGAGGAGATGGGACCATGCCTCGAAGCATCGACCGGCGCAGGTTCCTCGAGCTCGGCGTCGCATCCGCCGGCCTGGTCGTGGGCTGCGGCCGGCGAAGCGAATCACCCTCAAGCGACGCGACCAACCGCCGCATGCGGTATCGGCCGCTCGGAGCGACTGGAATCGAGGTTTCGGAGATCGCGTTCGGCGCCCACGGGGTCGACAACCCGCCGCTCATGGCCGCCGCCCTCGAGGCCGGCATCAACACCTTCTGCACGTCGGGCCAGTACCTGGATGGCCGCGAGGAAACGGCGGTCGGCGACACGCTGAAGCGGATCGGTGTGCCACGGGATCACGTCGTAATCGTCACGGGCAACCCGCCGAAGCCGACTGACACCGTCGCCTCGATCCTCGCCGACATCGATGACAGCCTTCGGCGGCTCGGCTCCGACGTCATCGACGTCTACTACAACGCCATGGTCCAGACACCGGCGGAGGTCATGGCGGAACCGGTGCTCGAGGCATTCGAGCGGGCGCGAGCCGCCGGCAAGGTGCGCCATCTCGCTCTGTCAGGCCACCACGGTGGCATGCAGGCTTGCCTCGAGGCCGGAATCGAGGCCGGGCTCTACGATGTCTTCTTCACCAAGTACGACTTCGTTTCCTATCCCGACCAGGACAGGATCCTCGAGCGGGCCGCCCAACGCGGAATCGGGACCATCGCGTTCAAGGTCGATGCCGGGCGACGCAAGCACGAGGTCGAGGACCTCGAGGCCGGTGGCCTGTCCTTCCGCCAAGCCACCCTCAAGTGGGCCCTGAGCAACCCGCCGGTGGCGAGCGTCGCGGTGACTTTCTCGAGCTTCGACGAGATCGACGAGTGCACGGCCGCGGTCGGGACTCGTTTGACCTCCGCCGAGGTTGGCATGCTGCGTCGCTACGCCGACGAAGTGCGGCATCGCTACTGCCGCTTCTGCTCCACCTGCGAGGCCAGCTGCCCCCACGGCGTTGCCGTTGCCGACATCATGCGGTACGAGATGTACGCGACCTGTTACGGTCGCGGCGATGAGGCGAGCCGCCTCTACCGCGAGCTTCCCGGGACCGCCACCGCGGTCGCGTGCTCGAGCTGCCCTGGTCCATGCGATGCCGCCTGCCCCTTCGCGAGGCGGGTTCGCACCGGTCTGTTGGCCGCGCACCGCGTGTTGGCGTAGCAGACATGCGTCGTCTCAGCTGCACCCGGTTGGCGGTGATTCTGTTGCTCTCGGCCTGCACCCCGAACGGCCCCGATCCCGACCCTGCCCTCGATCTCTCGGCCCTGGTGCCGCCCGAGGCCGAGCTGCCAGGCTGGTCGCGGACGGAGGGCCCCACTGAGTACCCACCGGAACGCCTGTTCGAGGTCCTCGACGGTGGCGCCGAACGCTTCCTCGACCACGGCTTTCGCAGTCTCGTCCGCTGCCGCTACCAGCTCGGCAACAATCCCGACGTCAGCGTTCAGCTCGACGTGTACGACATGGGCGACGAGCTCGGCGCCTTCGGGATCTTCGGCGACAGCCGGCCGGCCGGCTTGACGCCGATGCCGTGGGGGGCCGGAGGATTCCATCTTGACACCGTGGCCGCAGCCTACCGGGGCCGGGTCTACGTTCACGGCGAGGCCGATGACGATCGAGCGGAGCTCGGCGAAGCTCTCGAGACCCTCGTCGCCTGGGTCGCCGACCATGCCGACGGTCCGACCTCGCCGCCGTCGATTCTCGACCCCCTACCGGCGGCGGGCCGCGTCCCGGCGAGCGAGCGCTACGTACCGTCGAAGCTCCTCGGACACGCTTTTCTGCCGGGGGGTGTGGTCGCTGAGTACGAGGCCGAGGGCTCTCGGATCGAGGTCTTCTTCACCGACCTCGGCAACATCGATGCGGCAACGAACGCGCTGTCCGAGCTGCGCGGCCGTCTCGCGCGACGTTGTCAGATCGTCGAGCTCGCGCCTGCCATGGGCGACGACGGCTTCCGGTGGAACGAGGCCACCCTCGGCGGCGGTACCGCGGTCCGCGCCGGCCACTATCTGGCCGGGTCTCGGACCGGGGCCGAGCTCGAGACCGGCGATGCCGTCCTCTCCGAGCTCATCGCCACCCTCGGAGCTCGATGAGCTCGGTTCGAGACTGGGTCATTCATGCGTAATCCGGGGAAAGGTTGGAACATCGCATCATTGCTCCGGCGTTGGAAGATCTTGTCGGGCAAACGCCCGGAGGTGAACCGTGCATGACCCCCTCGATCTCGAAATAATCACGACTGGCGACACCGACATCGCCTTCGAAGCCGCCAAACGGCTCGCCGACAATGCCGCGGAGAAAAAGGTCGACGGACCGATCTGCCTCGCATGGTACGACCGCGCCGCCGACCGCGAGGCGCCTGCCCACGCCAACGAGTGCCACGGCGACTGTGAAATGCCGGGTTTCGTGGAGTACGCGGTGACTCGGGGAGCCACCCTCAAGGTCGTGGTCGACGACGGCGCCTTCGTCTTCTGCTATCGCCCCATCGGCGAGTTCGCCGACGACTGATGACCATCGCCCACCGAAGCGCAGGTTCGTCCGGGATCATGGATCCCATCGTCGCACTCGACCGTGCAGGACGAAGCTACTTCCGCGGCGAGGAGGAGGTGCGGGCCCTCGACGAGCTGTCCTTCACGATCGCAGCGGGCGAGCTCGTTGCCCTGGTCGGCCCTTCCGGCTGCGGCAAGTCCACCGCGCTCAACCTGGTCGCGGCGGTGGACCGCCCGGACCGGGGCGTCGTTCGGGTGTGCGGAATCGACATCGCCACTGCCCGCGAGGACGAGCTCGTGACCCTGCGCCGGCGCCGCATCGGCATGGTCTTCCAAGCATTCCATCTGGTGCAGCACCTGACAGTGGAGGAGAACGTGGCCCTGCCCCTGGCGCTCGACGGTCGACGGAACCCGGACCGCGTGACCGAGCTCATCCGCCGGGTTGGCCTCGAGCATCGGCGTCGCCACTACCCGTCGGAGCTCTCCGGCGGCGAGCAGCAGCGCACCGCAGTCGCGCGCGCCCTCGCCCACCGCCCGAAGGTCGTGGTCGCCGACGAGCCCACCGGGAACCTGGACAGCCGTACCGGGGCAGCGGTCCTGGCACTGCTCGACGAGCTTCGCCGCGAGGCCGAAGTGGCGCTGCTTCTCGCCACCCACGACCCCCGGGCCGCCAACGCCGCGGATCGCGTGCTCGAGCTCGCCGACGGCCGTCTGATCGGCTGAGGGCGGGCATCGGACGTGATCCTCAAGGCTCTGCTCCTGCGACCCCTCGCCCGCCGGCCGTGGCGCTTCGTGGTCACGGTTGCCGGGGTCGCCGCCGGGATCGCCGCGGTCATCTCCACCGTCGCCGCCAGCCGGGCCGCGGTCGCCTCCTTCACCGAAGGGATCGTGGAGGTGGCCGGCGCCGCCCGACTCGAGGTCACGCGCCCCGGCGGGCTGTCAGAGACCACCCTCGCCGAGCTACGACCTCTGTCGCGTGAAGCGCTGGTCGTCCCCGTGGTCGAGGAAACGGTCCTGATCCTCAAGCTCGGCGACGGTGTGCGCCTTCTCGGAGTCGACCTGCTGCTCGACGACCAGGTCCGACCGGTGCTCGCTGACGAGGCGAAGATCCCCGATCTCGAGTCGATGCTGCTCGGCTCAGGGGCACTGCTGTCCGAGCCCCTGGCCGGAGAGCTGGGGGTCGCCCACGGCGATACCCTGGCCCTGTCCGCCGACGGCCGACCGGTATCCGTCGAGGTCGCGGGCACGTTCCCGGCCGAGGGTCTTGCAGCAATCTGGGAACGAGTCCTGCTGGTGGACGTCGCGACGGCCCAGGAGCTGCTCGGTCGGGTCGGCCGCCTCGACCGCATCGAGCTCGTGCCCCGGACCGGGACCGATCTCGACGTCCTTCGAGCCGACGCCGAAGCTCTGGTGCCATCGGGCGCGACGGTCGAGGAGCCCGGCGAGCGCCGTCGCTTCGCCGAGCAGATCCTGTCCTCCCTGCGCTTCAACCTTGTGGCTCTGTCGTTGATCTCGCTGCTGGTCGGCGGGGTTCTCGTGGCCACCACGCTCGCGACGTCGGTGGTTCAACGGCGCGATGTTGTGTCGCTGCTTCGATCTCTCGGCGCCTCGCGGCGCGGCATCGCCGCCTCCATCCTCGGCGAGGCGCTGGCCCTCGGCTTGATCGGCGGGGCGATCGGCGTCGTTGCAGGCTTCGGCGGCGCCCATCTCGCGCTCGCCAGCGTGCGTTTCACCGTCGCGTCGGTGGTGCGCGGCATTCCGGCCTCGGAGATTCGCTTCGACCCGGGGCTCGCTGCCGTCGGCGTCGCCATCGCAGTGGTCACGGCCCTGGCGGCCGCGGTGCTGCCCCTGGCCGAGGTCACGCGCATCCCACCGCTGCAGGGTCTCCGGACGCCGCCGCCGCGACGCATGCGAGGCCGCGGCCGTCTGCTTGCCATCGGGGCCCTGGCGACGATGGCAACGGCCGCGGCACTCCTCGTGCGGCTGCCGATCCTGTGGGGTCTGCCGGTTGCTGCGCTGACCGCTGCGCTGGTGCTCATGGCGACCCTGCTGGTGGGCTCGGGCCTGCTTCTCGACACCCTCGCGCTGGTCGGCCACATGCCCTTCTCCCGACTCCGATCGACGGCGCTCCAGCTCGCCGCAGCAGCGTTGTCGTCGGGCCGACGGAGGGCGGCCTGGGCGGCCGGCTCGGTGGCGGTCGCGGTGGCGCTCGCGGTCGCCATCGCGACCATGGTGAGCTCGTTCCGGGCAACGGTGAAGGGCTGGACCGAGGCCGGAATGCGCGCCGACATCTGGGTCCGGCCACTGGCCGCCGACACCGGCGCCTGGGTGGGCCGCCTCGACCCCGAGATCGTCCCGTTCCTCCAGGACATGTTCGGACGCGGCGCCGTTGAGCCCTTCCACGAGGTGACGATCGCCTACCAGGGTCGCCCGGTGGGTCTGGCCGGCGCCGCGTTTGACGTCGTTCGTCACTTCGGCAGCGTGCCTTTCCCGGGGCGCGAGTCGGCGGAGGTCTTCGAAGAGGCGTGGCGACGGCACGGCGCCGTCGTCAACGAACCGTTCTCGAACCGCTTCGGAATCGGGGTCGGCGACACCGTCCGACTCGAGCTGCCGGGCGGGGTGCTCGAACGCGAGGTCGTCGGTGTGTTTCGCGACTACTCGCGATCCCATGGGCTGGTGGTGGTGGACCGGCCCGACTTTCTCCGCTTCTTCCCGAATCTCGGGCCGGACGATCTGGCCGTCTTCCTGCCGCCGGAGGCCGATGCCGAGGCCGCTCGCGACCGGATCATGGAGGCGGTGCGGGGGCGTTTCCTGGTCGAAGCCATGGTCGCCAGTGAGCTCCGAGAAGCCGTGCTCGCCGCCTTCGAACGCACCTTCGCCATCACCACCGCCATGTACGTCGTGGCCGTAGTCGTGGCGGTCGTGGCAGTCTTGACGGTCCTGTTGACCCTGGTTGGCGAGCGCCGGCGCGAGCTTGCGACCGTGCGAGCGGTTGGCGCCTCGCGGCGCCAGCTCGTGCTCATGGTGGTGACTGAGGCGGGGCTGCTCGGCGCCGCCGCTGCCGGTGCGGGCTCGGTGGTAGGGTTGGCGGTGGGGGTGGTGCTCGTCAAGGTCGTCAACCTTCAGTCCTTCGGGTGGTCCCTCGAGCTCGTGCTGCCGTGGGCGTCCCTCGCGACCATGACCGCATGGGTGGTGGCGGCCTGTCTCGTCGCGGGCCTGCCCCCGGCGCTTGCGGCAGCCCGGATGCAGCCGGCCATCGCACTCCGCGAGGAGGGCTGAGGTGCGGACCCGACTCGTCCCCTGGCTCGTCCTCTCGACCATCGCGGCGGCAGCAGTGGTCGCCGGCCAACCCACCGCGTGGCGTGAGATCACCGCTCCTCACGAGCTCGTCTTCCCTCGCGACGACGGCGCCCACCCTGATGTCCGCACCGAGTGGTGGTACGTCACCGGCCTCGTCGACGGCGACGACGGCGCCCGTTTCGGCTTCCAGGTAACCTTCTTCCGCCGGGGGATGGCGCCCGGCGAGCCGCCGCCCGGGTCGTCGGCGCTGAGAGCACGCCAGATTGCCGCCGCCCATCTCGCGATCGTCGATCTCGACACCGGTCGCTTTCGCCACGCACAACGCCTGCGTCGGTGGGGCGGAGGCCTCGCCGGGGCATCGACGGACGACCTCGAGGTGTGGCTTGACGACTGGGTCATGCAGCGACAATCCGACGGCGTCGTCACAATCGAGGCCCACGACCCGGGATCGGCACTCGGGGTCGATCTCGAGTTCACGCCGAACCGGCCGCAGGTTCTTCACGGCAACGGTGGCCTCTCCCGGAAGGGCGCCGAGCCCGGCAACGGTTCTGTCTACCTGAGCTGGACCCGGCTCGAAGTCCGCGGCCGAGTCGAGGTCGCGGGATCGACCACCTCGGTCACCGGAACCGCCTGGTTCGACCACGAGTGGGGCAGCTCGCAGCTCGGCGCCGGAATCGCCGGCTGGGACTGGTTCGGCCTCCGCCTCGCAGACGGCCGCGATCTGATGGTCTACCTCCTGCGCCGCACCGACGGCTCGACCGATCCCTTCTCGTCCGGGACCCTTGTCGAGCCCGACGGCAGCAGCCATCAGCTCGACCGCCACGACCTGACCGTCGAGGCCCGACAGTGGTGGACCAGCCCGGTCACGGGCGCCCGCTATCCCGTCAGCTGGCAGCTTCGGGTCCCGGACCACGCCGTTGATCTCGAGATTCGGGCCCCGGTACCGGCCTGCGAGCTCGACGGCCGGGCGACCACCGGGGTCGTCTACTGGGAAGGTCCGGTCGTCATCTCCGGCAGCGTCCGCGGTGAAGGCTACGTCGAGCTTACCGGCTACGCCGGATCGCTCGATGGACGCTTCTGAGCCAGCCCGGACTATTCATGAGGTTTCATCGAGAGAACGACGAGGCTCCGATGCTGAGCATCCGTGAGCCGATGAGGCGATTGGGATTCCCCCGCCTGTCGCGACGCCAGGTCAGGTCCGCAGGTAGGAAGCGCCGTTGACGTCGATGATGGCGCCGGTCGAGAACTCGGCGCCGTCGGAGGCGAGGAAAAGCACTGCCGCCGCCACCTCCTCCGGCCTCGCGACCCGGTTGAAGGGGCTCTGCGCCCTGATCTCAGTCGCCTGCTCGGGAATGTCGAGGTACCGAGCGGCCATCTCGGTGTCGACGAAGCCCGGCGCCACGACCCCGACGGTGATGTTGTGGGGAGCGAGCCGCTTGGCGAGGCTCTGGCTCATGGAGTTCAGGCCGGCCTTGGAGGCGCCGTAGGCGGGGCCGTCGGGCTCGCCGCGGAAGGAGCCCCGGGACGACACGTTGACGATCTTGCCGCCGCCGCTGGCGATCATGTGCCGCGCGGCGCAGTAGCAGACGTTGGCCGGGCCGACGAGGTTGGTTCGCAGGACGCGGTTCCAGGCGTCCTGCCACTCGCTGTAGTCGACCTCCTCGAGGGCGTGATCGACCCAGATACCGGCGTTGTTGACCAGGATGTCGAGACCGCCCAGGGACTGGACCGCCGCCGCCACCAACCGCTGGGCCTCCTCCGGGTCGGCGACGTCGGCCTGGAGCGCCACGTGCGGCCCCCCGGACAGCTCGTCACGGGTCGCCTCAGCCGCATCAGCGTTGGCGCGGTAGTTGACCGCAACCCTGGCCCCGCGCTCGGCGAAGGCGATGGCGCAGGCCCGGCCGATGCCGCGCGAGCCGCCCGTGATGAGGACCTTCCTGCCGCTGAAGTCCATGACACCCTCCCCGCTCGTCCTTCGTTCGACAGGATTCTACAGCGGCGGAGGAAGCCTCGCCCCGGCACGGGGCCGGGGCGAGGGTTGGTTACGGGTTGTCGGTCACCGGCGCGGGCGCCGGTGGGTCTTGACTCAAGGCTGGACCGACGACCAAGCGTCGGTGTTGCCGCTCTCGAAGCCGTCGCAGAACACCGGCAGCTCGAGGGCATCGGTATCGGTCGATTCGTTGTTGGTCAGGTCGGTGTCAGTCACGCCCATCGCAGGCTCCACGGTCGCCGTGTTGGACACGGAACCGACGGCGCCGGCATCCACCGTGGCAACGGCGGAGTAGACCAGCGTACCTCCCGGCGGCACGTCGACTGTGTCGTTGATGTCGCCGCTGCCCGACGCGGTGCAGGTTGCGCCGCCCGAGGCCGCACAGGTCCAGTTGACGCTCGTGAACTCGACCGGGAAGCTGTCAACGACCGCCGCCCCGATCCCGGAGCTCGGGCCCGGGTTCGTGACGGTGATGGTGTAGGTCGTACTCCCGCCCGGCAGAACGTAGCAGGACATGTCAGTCTTGGTGATCGCCAGATCGACCTCGGCGACGACCGTGTCGCTGTCGGTAGACGTGTTGTTGGCAGGGTCCGGATCCGAGGCGCTGGAACCCGACACGGTCGCGGTGTTGTCCACCGTCCCCGTGGCGTCCGGACTGACCGTCCCGGTGGCTGTGTACACCACCGACCCTCCGACGGGTAGAGACGCGACGTCCATCACATTGCCGGCGCCGGATGGCGTGCACGTGCCGCCGCTGGAGCCGGCGCAGATCCACGTCACCCCGGTGATGTCCGCCGGGAACGAGTCGATGACGGTTGCGTTCGGCTCGTCGTTCGGCCCGTTGTTGATCACGGTGATGATGTAGGTGACGGGCATGCCCGCCGTCACCTCGGTCGCCCCGTTGTCCTTGACGATCGCGAGGTCGGCTACGGTACCGATTTCGTCGATGTCGGTCGAGCTGTTGTTGGCGAGATCGACATCAGGGACTCCCGCCGGCGGGAAGACGTTGGCGGTATTGACCAGGGATGGGCGACCCTCGAACAGCACGCCGACAGCATCGACAGCCATCTCGCCGATTGCCGTGTAGACAACCGCCTCGCCCGCCGGGATGTTCACCTTGTCGTCGATGGTGCCGGTGCCGGCGGCCGTGCACGCGCCGCTGCCGGAAGGCGTACAGGTCCAGGTCACGTTGAGGAGATCACTCGGGAAGTTGTCGATCACCTTGGCGCCAAGGACGCCTGACGGACCGGCGTTGGTCACCGTAATCGTATAGGTCA
>Ga0316576_10000098_pt1 | contig 31461 bp, 33 predicted proteins | sample S0NA_FD_203075 | JGI IMG/M metagenome (GOLD analysis project Ga0316576, IMG submission 203075) | Rhizosphere microbial communities from salt marsh grasses in Alabama, United States - S0-2_050615r3r5 | ecosystem: Host-associated > Plants > Roots > Rhizosphere | place: USA: Alabama | collected...
CTGTCAAAAATGGCGCTTTAGGAGCTAAAATGAGCGGCGGCGGCCGTGGGGGTAATATGATTGCCCTGGTTACGGCCGAAAATACAGAGGTTGTTCAAAAAGCCCTGCTTTCTGCGGGAGCCAAGAGTGTCTTGCAGAGCGTCATCGGGGTTTGAATCGCTGAATGATGAGTTGACGATGCCGTAAATCGCCCTTTGAGTTATGATTGCGGCATCACGTTGTGGACAAGAAAAAAGGCTGACCTGACGGCCAGCCTTTTAAGAATAAAGCCACAAAGCATCTTTAACCTTTTGCATAGGTTTTTAGACAGCGTGTGCAGATGTATTTGCGAACTTTACGACCATCTTCATAGAGGGTCACTCGCTGAATATTCGGCCGAAACTGTCGTTTAGTCTTTTTCTGCGAGAAGCTTACATTGTGGCCGGACATTGGTCCCTTGCCGCAAACTTGACATTTAGCCATAATTTCACCTTATCCTGACAAACTAAAAGCGACCGCAAGACGGTCGCCCAAATTCGAAGTGAGCAAGGTGTCATTATACATGAACTAAGTTGCTTTGCAACCTTGTACAGCAAATAATTAAGCTTGATTTTAGGTGGATTAGTTTGTTGTTTTTGGAGATTAAATGCCTACAAAAAACGAGACCCTTGGACAGGTTGATATTTCACCTTCAGCAATCGCTACGATAGCGAGCTATGCAGTCAACCAAAGTTATGGCGTCGTGGGAATGGCCAGCAAGAATATCGTGGATGGAATTGCGCGATTGCTAACTCGAGACAGCCACCGCGGAATTGATGTGGCCATCGAAGATGATGAAATCGTGATTGACCTTTATGTCATTATTGAGCATGGTGTGCGTATTCGAGCGGTAGCTGAAAGTATCCAACACTCAACCAAATTTCACGTGGAGAAGGTTTTGGGCCTGCCGGTACGGGCCGTGAACGTTTATGTACAGGGACTGCGCTTAAGCAGCGGGGACAGCGCTAAGGATTCAAAATAAACGGCGAGCGCCTTTTCTGCATGTTATATTCGCCTATTGAGGAGAGAGGAATTTGACACAGCATAGTTATTCTGACGCCACGGTCAGAAGCGAAAAATGGCTTCGCTGTAATGGCTGGCAACTTAAAAAACTAACGAATGCAGGGTTAGTCTGGTTAGAACAAAACCACCAACATGTCAACTCTTTGAATGTATTTCCGGTCCCTGATGGCGATACCGGAACAAATATGCTTTTGACGATGCGATCGGCTGTGGCCCGGATTTCTGACAGCAGCGGTAATCATGTTGGAAATGTGGCTGCAGAAATCTCGCAAGGCGCCCTCATGGGGGCACGCGGAAATTCGGGTGTTATTTTGAGCCAAATCTGGCGTGGATTGGCCAAAGGCTTAAAGGGAAAAGAGATATTCGACGCCCATGATCTCGCCGAGGCTTTCCAACAGGCCTCTGACACGGCCTATAATGGGGTAATGCGCCCGGTTGAAGGGACCATCCTCACCGTGATTCGCGAAGGAGCGGAGGAAGCCGCAGCCGCCGTCAAGCGAAGTAGAGATTTGCGCTTTGTTCTTGAAAAAGTCCTCGCACGCAGCAAGGATGCGTTAGCACGAACCCCGGATATGCTGCCGGTTCTTAAACAGGCCGGGGTTGTGGATTCGGGAGGTCAGGGTCTAGTCTATATTTTTGAAGGGATGCTGCGTTATGTCTCCGGCCAGATGCATGAGCTGAGTGAGATTGAGGGACAATATAGAGAAGAAATGGAGCGCATGGAAACCGCCCAAGAACTGGCTGCTCCCGAGGATGGGCAAATAGAAAACCCTTATGATGTACAGTTTATTCTCATGGGTGATAATCTGAACGTTATTGAGGTGAGACAGCGAATCGATGCCATGGGAGATTCTACGGTGGTGGTGGGAGATGAGCAGACGATCAAGGTCCATATCCATGTGAAAGATCCCGGAGAGCCACTGGCTTATGGCGTGAGCCTGGGAAAGATAACCGACGTTGTGGTTGAGAATATGCAACTGCAAATGGAAGAGTTTATTAATGGTCCCGCACAGACAAATGGCGGTAACCGGTTGGGCATGGGAACGGTTGATGCAGGACAAATTGGGGTTGTCGCCGTCGCGGCCGGAGATGGATTGGCGGAAGTATTTAAAAGCCTGGGCGTGTCCCATATTGTGAATGGCGGACAGACGAATAATCCAAGCACCGAGGAGATTTTCCAGGCGATCCAGGATTTGCCTAATGACAAAGTCATTGTCCTGCCCAATAATAAAAATATTCAACTGGCCGCTGAAGCAGCCAGCAATCTCAGCCCAAAATCGGTCGCTGTCGTGCCCACGAAGACGATCCCGCAAGGTTTCGGGGCAATGCTGGCCTTCCGGCCGGATGGCGATCTGGAACATACGACAATGGAAATGGATGAGGCCGCACAACAGGTTTTAACGGGCCAATTAACGCGGGCGACGCGATCGGTAACCATAGATGATGTCGACGTGCAAGAAGGGCACATTATTGGGCTGGTTGACGGCCGTCTTTGCTCTTCGGGACCTGAAATTGAGGCTGTTTTACACGATGTGCTGGAAAGTATGGATGCGGCGAACCGTGAGATAGTTTCCATTTACTATGGCGCTGATGTGGATGAAGAGGAAGCGACGGCCGTAGCGGAGAAAATCGAATCGATCTATGAAGATGTTGAAGTTGAATTACTCCCTGGCGGCCAGCCGCATTATTTCTATATATTAGGGGCCGAATAAATTATCTTCCTAATAACTCGTTTTCCCACCTGATGATTATGCCCATTGAGCCAAGATGACCATTCGAGTTCTTGTTGACAGCACCTGTGATGTCCCACCGGCACTCGCGGAGGAATTGGGCATCGCCATCGTGCCGGTGTATATCAATGTGGGTGATCAAAGTTACCTGGATGGGGTTGATTTAACCCGCCATGAGTTCTATGAGGACCTTCCCGGGTATAATGCCTTTCCAACCACCGCCGCACCGGCTCCCGCTGTTTTTACAGCCGCTTACCAGGCGCTGGTTGATGAAGGGGCTACGGAAATCATTTCCGTGCATCTGGCAACCAAACTAAGCAACACGCTTAATGCGGCGCGTCTTGGATCGTTCGATGTTGAAGGTGCCGAGATCATGATGTGGGACAGCGAGCAGTTAGCTCTCGGATCGGGTTTGCAGGCGATAGTTGCCGCAGAAGCCGCTGCGGATGGCAAGTCTGTGCCGGAGATCATGGCAATGCTGCACGAAAAAAGAGAGAAGACGCGTATCTTCGCGATGTTGGACACCTTGGAATTTTTAAGACGCAGCGGACGGGTTAGTTGGGCGGAATTTGGTCTGGGAACGATCATGCGCATTAAACCGATTGTGCAGGTTTATGCCGGTGAAGTGACGGTGATCGAGAAGGTACGAACTAGCAAGCGCGCGCTGCCGCGCCTTGTGCAGCTTGTAGAATCATATGGTCCGATTGATAGAATCGGGATCGAGTATGCCGGGAATTTGGAAACGGCCGAACGTCTGCGCCAGGAAGCGCAACATCTTTTCACTCCTGGTTCAGAAATAAATTTTATGGAATTGACCCCCGCCATTGGCTCCCATGCGGGACCTGGTGTGGTAGGTCTAGGATTTATAGCCAAGTAACTATCTATGACAAGATCTTTTTCAAGTTTGGAACGCGTTTTAACTTTAGAAGCACAGCAGGGTTATCAGGATAAAGCTGTCGTCGGCGGCATTCGCCAGTTCGCGGCCTTTTGGGTTGGACAGGCGCGAGAGGAAGCGCAAGACGAGGCTGACAAAGCCCTTGTAGAGCAGGTTGCCGAGGTTCTGACTTCATACGGCAAACTGCACGGAGTGGATGCCAGACAGAAAGCGGTTGATGGCCTGTTAGCCAGCCTTGAAAGGCGCCAAAAACGCCTGGCAGATACTTCGACAAAACAGGAAGCACCAAGGCCCAAACAGACGGCTGATAGACCCCAAAAGGCACCTCCTCCACCCAAAAAGGAGGTTGTTATAACTTCGCGCGAGGAGGAGGAATCGCCGGAGGAACTGTTTGATGAAGAGGCTGAGTTCGATGAATCTGCGGAAGAACCTGTGAAAAAATCCGTAGAAGAATCTGCGGAAGAATCCGTGGAAGAACCTTCGATAGAGGTAGAACCGGATATTGAGGGTCTCAAACAACCGGTTACCATCCTCAAGGGCGTAGGGCCTAAAATAGCGCGCAAACTTGAGAAACTAGGGGCATGGACTATCTACGATTTGCTCTATCTTTTCCCGCGGCGCTACGATGATTACACGTTGATGAAACCGATTAACCGCCTTAATTATGGGGAACAGGTGACTGTTATTGGGACGATCTGGCAAACGCGCGCTAAACGGATTCGCGGTAACCAGACACTTGTTCAGGCGGTTGTTAACGATGGGACAGGCTCGGTGCAGGCGACCTGGTATAACCAGCCCTGGCTAACCAAACAGCTGCCGGCCGGGATGCAGATCGTATTGAGCGGCAAAGTGGATCAGTTCTTGGGTCGTCCGGTTTTTAATTCACCGGAATGGGAACCTCTTGAATTGGAACCTTTGCGAACCCGACGCATCGTACCGATTTATCCGCTTACAGAGGGGCTGGGATCCCACCGAATGCGCGAAATTATGGATGCGGCCGTCTCCTATTGGAGTATGCGTGTTCCGGATGCCTTGCCCGAGTCTTTACGGCGGCAATTGAAGCTTTATAAATTGCCCCAGGCTTTGAAGCAGATTCATTTTCCAGACAATCAGGAATCGCTCCAAAAAGCGAGAAAAAGGCTGGCGTTTGATGAATTGTTCCTGCTGCAGTTAGGCATGCAGAGCCAACGACGCCAGTGGCAGTCCCGTTCCGCAGTGCCCGTCGTCACACAACCTGAACAACTGGCCGAGTTTCTCGATCTCCTCCCCTATTCCTTAACCGGGGCGCAGGATCGGGTGGTCAAAGAAATTTTGAGTGATATGGCGGCCGATGTGCCCATGAATCGCCTTTTACAGGGCGATGTGGGGGCGGGTAAAACAGTCGTGGCGGCTATGGCCATGTTCGCGGTAGCCAAAAATGGTTTACAGGCAGCACTCATGGCGCCAACGGAAATCCTGGCCGAACAGCATTATCAGGGACTTAGCCAGTTATTAGTCTCAAGCGGCCTGAACCTGGCCCTGCTTACAGGCAGCACAGCAGCCGGCGAACGATCGGAAATTTATGAAGGACTGGCTGATGGGACCATTCAAATCGTGATCGGGACGCATGCTCTTATTCAGGATGCGGTAAACTATCATAATTTAGCCCTCGCTGTGATTGATGAGCAACATCGATTTGGTGTTGAGCAGCGCGGCGCACTGCGTGAGAAGGGGATCCAGGATGGCGACAAGGCCAATCCACACCTGCTGATCATGTCGGCGACGCCAATCCCGCGAACGCTTGCTCTCTCTCTTTTCGGCGATCTGGATTTGTCTATTCTGGATGAAATGCCGCCAGGACGCCAGGAAATAAAGACCCGCTGGCTGCGCGCCAGCGAACGAGAGCGCGCTTATAATTTCGTTCGCAGAGAAGTAGAAGAAGGGCGCCAGGCTTATTTAATTTTTCCATTGGTAGAGGAATCGGACAAGATTGATGCAAAGGCGGCCGTTGCCGAATATAACGTGTTGGCGAATGAAGTGTTCCCAGATCTCCAAGTTGGTCTGGTTCACGGCCGTTTGAAATCAGATGAAAAAGAGGCAGCCATGCGGGCCTTTTATGCGGGAGACTTGAATATTCTTGTGGCTACCTCCGTTATCGAAGTGGGTGTGGACGTACCAAACAGTACGGTTATGGTTATTGAGGGAGCGAATCGGTTTGGTCTTGCACAGCTCCACCAATTTAGAGGACGTGTAGGTCGCGGCGAGCACCAATCTTACTGCATATTAATTGCCGACGAGAGCTCCGGAGACGCGGAGAAACGTCTCCTGGCGCTTGAAGAAACCAATGATGGTTTCCTGCTTGCGGAAAAGGATCTCGAGCTTCGCGGGCCGGGTGAATTCTTTGGCCAGCGTCAGAGCGGGTTACCGGAGCTGCGAATGGCCTCCCTGCTTGATCTTTCCCTGCTGGAGATGGCGCAGAGAGAGGCCAGTAAACTTTTCGCAGATGATCCTGATCTGTCACAGCCAGAGAACGCGCTGCTACAGGAGCAGCTTGCGCTGTTCTGGGAAGAAGCGAGTGACGTAAGCTAGGCAGTGTTGTATAGGTATTAGAAGGAGATTGTTTTGAAGATTCGCGCTGTATATCCTGGGACGTTTGACCCCGTTCATTATGGTCACCTTGATTTGATGTCTCGAGGAGTGTTTTTATTTGGCGAACTCGTTGTCGCGGTTTATGACCACGTACGGCCGACGAAATCAGTGCTATTCACGGTTGAAGAACGCGTGCATATGATTGAAGAGGCGCTGGGTCCTCAGGACAGCATCACGGTACAGTCATTTAGCGGACTGCTTGTGAATTTTATGCGCGAAATCGATGCCCGCGTCATTGTTCGTGGGCTGCGAGTCTTTTCTGATTTTGAATTCGAATTTCGTACTGCTCTGGCTAATAAACGCCTGGCATCGGAAATTGAAACGGTCAGCCTGATGGCTCGTGAAGAGCATACTTTTTTGAGCGGCTCAACAGTGCGTGAAATTGCAGCTCTACGGGGTGATGTGACCAGTATGGTTCCTCCCAATGTCGCTAAAGCCCTATATGCGCGTCTTCTCGGCGAAGAAGATATTGGTTATGATCCCCCGGAGCCGCTTCGGGATTGAGTTCCTTATCACGACCATTGCACTTCGCGTTTCCTCACTTATAATTAACAGGAGCGCTTAATTTCTGTCTAATACCCAGGCGTTTTTTTTGAATATGTTATGCAGACAGCCTGATATAGGAAACAAATATGGAAATACAAAATCTGGTTGATCGGTTAGAGCAGTTACTCAATGACAGCACACGCATTCCTTTGAGCGCCTTCCTGATGATAAACGAAGACAAGATTTATAATATCGTCGACCAGCTGCGTATTACCGTGCCGGATGAAATTAAGCGGGCCAATCGCATTGAGAGTGAAAAAGAACGCATTCTGGCGCAAGCCCATGAAGAGGCGGAGCGTATTCGAGAACTGGCTAAACAAGAAGCGAGCGAGCTTGTAAACCGGGAAGTAATCACCAGTGCAGCCCAGCAGCGGGCCGATCATCTCCTGGAAAGAGCGCGGCGGGATGCACAATCGTTGCGACAGGAGGCTGATCTCTACGTGGTCAGCGAATTGAATAAGTTAGAGGAAGACCTTATTCGTTCTCTGGCGGTTGTGCGTAATGGCCTGCATCACCTGCAGGTAGGCGGTCAGGAGAATGCTGCTGAGGATGAGCCTATCGAGGTAGTTGATTCTAAGGAAGTCGGCAGCGAATAAACCGTCCTATAAGCGGACCATAAATGGTTTTATCGGATACCCTTTTACCAATCAGCCTGGCTGAAGAGTAAATTCCCCATTTGATAGAATAAGTTCATCCCGTTCCATAACACGGCTGCGAAACAAGATGCGGGTATCAGATTCTTGCCACATCTCTGTTTCTATGGTTTCCCCTGGAAATATGTGGCTGGAAAATCGTGCTTTTATACTCTTGAACCGCTGCGGATCATTGGCAGCGAAGGTTTCTAAGAGCGTCCGGGCGGCATAGCCGTACGTACACAGGCCGTGCAAGATAGGGCGTGGATAGCCCAGTAGTGCTGAAAAGCGGGTGTCGGCGTGTAAGGGATTGCGATCGCCGGATGTTAGGCGATAGAGCAGCGCTTGATTGCCGGTCGTTTTTTCACGGGACACGCTGTCGGACGGCCGTTCCGGTGGGTTATTGAGCCGACTTGACGGGCCACGGTCACCGCCGAAATTTCCTCTTCCGCGCACAAAAAGGGAAGCTTGATTGAAGGCGATAGGCTGTCCATCCTGATCTGAACTGGTGATATCAACAATGATCAGAGCGCCTGAGCCTTTGTCATAGATATGGCTGATCGCGGCCTGGGAGGTGATCGTGGCTTGTGCGGGCAGCGGCCGGAATAGTTCCAGGTAGTGCTCGCCGTGCAGTACCTCCATCAGGTTCAACTTCTGGCCGGGAATTGAACCGATTTGTTCCATCGTTTGTAATGGAAACGTGACGGCGAAGGTAGGAAACGTTTGGAAACCGGAGGGGGAGAGCTCGTAGGTAAATTTCAGGTCACTTTGATTCAGGGGGTCTGTGGATGCGCCAATGGATAAAGCGTACAGCGCCGCGTCTTTTTCATTATAGGTAGATGTCGTTGTTTGAAAACGATATCCGACGGCATCGAGCAGATTCGTTTTTTGATCTTCTTGGTCCACTTTCGTTCCCCTAATTCATCGAATTAGACCTAATTCAAAGAATTAGGCCTATTCCCTCAATTTGGGATTGTTTGCATGACGATCCTTATCGCGTCTGGTCTTTTTGGCCAGATTCTTTTCCAATGCGTCGGTTAAGTCGATATCCGTCTGATTGGCCAGGCAGATTAAAACGAACAGCACATCGGCAAATTCATCAGCTAGATCGTAGTTCTCCTCGCCTGCTTTGAAGCTCTGATCGCCATAGACGCGGGCCATGATCCGCGCGACTTCTCCAACTTCCTCCATCAGCACGGCAGTATTTGTTAGTTCAGAGTAATAGCGAATGCCTATTGTCTGGATCCAAAGGTCAATTTTTTCTTGAAATTCTCGCAGTGTTTGATCAGCCATAAGCAGCTCAATTGGGCCCAAAACGTTTTACAAGAAGGTAACCAATAATTAGTAGAGCAAAGCCTGAATAAAATCCACCTAACACCCCGGCGCCTAGCAGTAAAGCTGGGCTGAGGCTGTGACTGGTGACGAGGGAAATGATCATGGCAATCACTCCCAGGAAACCAAGAATGCCGCCGAAGTAGAGCATGCAACCGGGCAGATTATTCGCGTTTTCCTGGTTATTTCTACGCCTGCTTAACAGGTAATCGACTAATCCGCCGATCCCTGCGATTCCAAACCCTATTGCGAGGCCTATGAAAAGAAGTGATGAATTTGTCTGCAAATTGGTAACCTTGGGCATTATTCAAAACAAGGTTATTTTATTGTACCTAATTTATCATGATGTATCACGAATGGAGTTAAGCTACCGGATAGAAGTGCCATACTCCTTCTTTTGTTTCGCGGCGGATCGATCCCTCGATGTCCAGTAGATCCAGATAGCCGACGAGCATCCAAAGGCCGGTGAAACGGAATGCGGCCGGCTGGTGTGAGTACATCTTATCTAGCAGTTCAACGGGAGTGTGATAACCGGCCTTTATCCAATTGAGGCACTCGTCTTTGCGGAAGTGAATGCGTTCTCGTTGGCGTTGAATAAGCGCACGGTGATTGCCGAAGGGACGGCCGTGTCCCGGAAATACTGTCTCAACCTCCAGCGCCTCGAGTTTATCCAGTGATTGTAAAAACAGGGGCAACGCCGGCACCCGGTCCCATGATCCATCCGGGGGGCTTTCCACGACCGGCGTCGGCGTGGTGGCTAAGAGCATATCGGCCGACAGCAGAAGATGATTTTGCGGATCATAAAAACAGGTTTGCATACTGGCATGGCCTGGTGTATGCAATACCTGCCAATCACAGCCTCCCAGCTGCAGTCGATCGGTAAGACCAAATGGGTGAATACGTGAGGAGAGTATTGGATAGGTCTGATCATTCATGGCTTCGAATCCAGCTTGAGCCATTTTTATTGTTTCGGGTGCCAGGCCGATAGAGGGAAGAAAGAAATCACGGTAATAAATATGCCGCTGATCAGAATAGTGACTCTCTTCCGCAAGCCAGGGTACACCCAACTGCGAAATCCAAACATCGGCAGCGCTGTTAGCGGTTATGGCGCCGGCCTGGCCATAATGATCTACATGAGCATGGGTTATGATGACGCGCGAGAGATCGGATACGGTCAGGCCGTGCTGTGCCAATCCATTTTCCAATGCCAGCCAGGCTTCATCGCTTTTGAGACCTGTATCAACCAGAACCGGTTCCGGGTCTGTAAAGAGATAAGCATTTACAGACCCGACCTGTAGACCGGTAGGAAGTTCTAGACGGAAAGGTTCCATTTCGTCAGGAAGGAACTCCATTCTCTCCTGCAGTCATAGAGAGCCTATTAATCAAAGTATTTCCATTTAGGCAGAATGATATAACCCACGATAGCGAAGGGAATGATATGCGAGAAAGCATACATGAGCGATCCGGTGGCGATTAAGCCGAGAGCGATAGAAGCGAGAGTCGCCCCCAAGTAAAGATAATAGCCCCATTGTTTCCAGGCCCATAATCCGAAAGCGGCGACGATATCGGCGATGGCCGAGGCTGCGGCGACGGCTATGAACCAGGTCGGAAGGTTGTCGGTCCGAAAGCCATTTTCCCCGAGGCTTACAATTAGCCCAAGCACGCCACTTATGCCAACGAGAATAATGGCAATGGTTAACAGCCAGCCTCTTTCCGGTTTTTGAGCATGAGCTTTGCTAGTGTGCGCCTTGCTGCTATATGTCTTTTTACTATGTGATTTACTCATTGATAAAACTCCTGATTCTTGCAAATTAATATGACGCCTGCAGGATATTGTTCACATATTTCTTGGCGAACAAATCCTAACTGACGTTGCTGATCTATTTTCTCTTGGTTTATGGAATAATGCTAACCAGGTGTCTCCGCCGCAATCCAGGAGAGTTCCTCATCCTCTTCTCTGGCCAATGAGAAATCTAGCTTTTCCAGCACACGAATAGAGGCGAGATTATCCTTCTTTGTGCGCGCGATTACCGCCTGGCATGCGGCAGCGGCTAATGCCCAACCAACCAGGGCGCGGACAGCTTCGGTTGTATACCCCCGCCGCCGAACAGCAGTGTCGATACCATATCCAATTTCAACAGTACCATCGGGTTCCGGTCCGCCTTTGAAACCAATTAACCCGGCGCCGAAGGATTTGTCGCGAATAATGACCAGCCAGTAGGTGTTCCACAAAAGCTGCGGTAAAGAAGTCGCGGTTGTATTGCGAATTTTAGCGCGGATAGCGCGGGGGACAGGCTCAACCAGGATATTGCGTGATAGATTAAGGTGAAGGGCTGCTTCTAGCTGTGTGGTCCGGTTTAAATAATGGCTCAACTGCGCCGGATTGAGCGGCAGAAGGTCCAGGCGTTTTGTTTGCAGGATCTGCGCTCTAATCTCACGAGTCCAGGTTACCGCCAGCCGCTCGGTTTCCTGGCAATAGGCGTGTTTGCCCTCTATGTAACGCGTCATATCGTTCGCGAAACGCGCTGCCAAGTCTTCTTTTAAATGGCCGTAGGCACTGCTTCTTTGGGGATGGGCGATTAAATAATCGCGGAAGCTGAGATGGCGTTCGATTTCCGGATCGAGTGTTTGCCAGGTATGCACATGGCTAAACCTTTTCCCGGCGATTGATTTGGGGAAGTATCGGCGGCGAGGTAGACCGTATTCACCATGCGGTTCATAACCCAGGCCGCGCATGTGCTCATTATAGGAATCTACAGCCTGGATATCCCTGACTTCGAGCAGTAAATCGATTACCGGCTTAGCAGGAAGGCCGGGCACGGATGTGCTGCCAATGTGGTGGACGGCCAGGGCTTGATCGCCAAACACGGATTTTAGAAGAGCGGCTTCCTGGCGGAAAGCAGCGACCCAGTGAGGATCATAGGCCGTGACCTCAACACGGCGCTGGTTGGATGGCATAAGATTTCTTTTAGGGTTTCAAGATAAGAGAGTAGCGTCTCGAAGTTAAATTATAATCCTAAACCCCAGGCGTATTCGAGATTACCAAAGTTCTGGCCCATTGTGCCGTAAGTGATCTCCTTTCCGGAAACACGGCCGTTAAGATTGGCCATACGGAACATAAATTCATTGTAGTTCCAATGGATCTCCGCTCTGTTTCCGAGCACCGGGCGATCGATATAGTTACAAGCATGGCCGTATGTTTGAGCCAGAAATGATAAGGCGTCTCCTTGATTATTGCTTACCCGGACATCGAACTGCGGGTAAGGGCCGAGATCATAAAGCGGCGTGATGCTCGCTTTATTGAAAATGATCTCTTCAGAAGGGCCGGGCCAGTCCCAAAAAGCTTTGGCAGCGATGGGCAGAGTCATTTGCTCAAGGCGTTCGCTTTTAAAAAACTTGTACCCTTTGCGCAACAAATTAAAGCCGACATAGGGAATATAGGCCGAGAACATGGAACCGTCAGGGAATAAAGACCAGATCCATTTCCATGGGAAGAGGGGTACATTCACACACGGCCGTTGGAAATAGCAAATCCCCGATAGATGTTCGTTTTTGCCTCCCAAATTGAATTCTCCTTCGAAATTCATGCGCCGCCAGGCGATGAAGTGTGTGCCGCCGAGCGGTGTGTCGATATTCATCGATTCATGAGGCGAGGAGTTTTTGGAATCGAGGTCGCCCCAGGCTTCAAAATGAGCTGAGCCATTAGGCCCTTGGACGATTGTCTCCAGCGCCAGGGGGCGATTTTGGGAAGCGCGAATCTCAATGCCGTGTCCGGAACCTTCGCCCGAATTTGACCAGCTGCGAATGACTTGATCATGTTCGGATAAGACAACGGAAGCGGCCTCGTTGATAATATCTCCTTGCACGCCTTCGCTGTCGCCATACCAGCCAACGTTCAACGCGTGAAATTTATCGACGCCGTCGACGATGGGGCGGTTTAGGTCAATTCCGGGCAGCCAGATATCGTTCACACGGATGCGTTCCCCGACCCTGGCGGCGATGGCGAGCATGATCTGCTGCGGCCCGTATCCCTCTTCCGTCTTGGGAAACAATAGGAAGAACCACCAGGAAGATGAATTGCGGTTTTGCATCTCCGGCATCTGCGACCAGATTAAATTGTATACACGCTGATTCTCGATGTTTGTTCTGTATGTAGTTTGTGATGCCATCTCTCTCCCCTAATTGTCCGGCGTGGTGATTAAGGTCATGCTTCTCCTAAAAATTTTCGTATCAAGCTGCTGATCAAATCGGGTTGTTCGTATTGTAAAAAATGTTTCGGCCCGGCTATGAGTTCGAAGTGCGCATTGACCATGCGCTTCGCAAACCGTTGTCCCTGTTCGACCGTGAACACAGAATCATGATCAGAGAACAGGACCAAAGCCGGGATGTCCCATGATTCTAACTGTGACAGGATTTCCTTCAAAATTGAATAGTTGGGATGCCGGGAATTGTTGGGAATCATGCGTGGGAAGGCGGCAATACCCGCGCGTGTCGCCCAATCATGGTTTGCACGGCCGTAAACTGCCTGATCGTGCGGGTCCATAATGGCCACGCCCAAACGCTGGAAAAGGCCGCGATCTCTTACCAGGTAAGAGAAGAGGCGTCTGGTGCGCAAGAGAATATGGAAGGGCAGCCAATAATGGGGCAGGATTTTCACCGGCGCTTCAGTCATTGTATTGAGCACAATCACCTGCCTGAAGCGGTCGGGATATTGTACGGCCGCTCCAAAACCGATTGGACCGCCCCAGTCATGACCAATGACAGCCAGATCGCGCAAGTCGAGACGCGTGATAAATTCGGTCATCATGGCGATGTGCCCGGATAGAAAATAGGCTTCTTCCTCGACCGGCTTATCAGACATACCAAAACCCATCAAGTCAGGCACGATGCAGCGGTAGTCTGGTAAAAGATGACGCATCAAGGGCACGTAAACATAGCCTGAAACAGGATTGCCATGAACCATCAGAATGGTTTTAGGCCCGCTTCCCTCGTCGAAGTAAGCAAGGCGACGGGAAGCGATTTCTATGAACCGGGGTTGGTAAGGGAAATCGGGTTCATAAATAGAAACAGGCACGGTAGAGCTGTCTAGTATCTGTTCCGTTTCCAGGTCTTGCGCCGATGTCATCAGCGCTCGCTAAAGATCATGTTCGTTTGTTTTTCCAAAGGTTCTTCAAAGACGATACAACTGCTGCCACCAACGCCATCGCGGCTTACAGCCTTTATTAACCCACGGCCAAAGGCGGCATTGAGAGGGCTGCTTTCAATCGAAGCCAGGCGCGAGACGCGCTTTACGTTTTCGGAGACAATGCGATTCGCTTCTAGCTTGACCATTTCCGGAGTTAACTCGCTGTAATGTTTCTTGATCATGCGATCAAAGATAAAGTGCGATTCCTGCAAGCCAATGATGTAATCCTGGTAAAGCTTACCAACCTCCTGCGGCGAATCAATAATGCGCGAGGCTATTCGGCCGGCTACGATCGCCGCGCCGACACCGGATGCAGAGGGAAACCATACCTGACCATATGAAGGCCCGGCCAGCAACCAGTTCTGGCCATAGGCGCGATCGTAGAAGAAATACTGCTGGTAGGGGATGGACATCAACCTGGTAGGATTTGGGAAGTACTCGCGATAATTAAGGCCGCGCCGGGCATAAGCCTGTGCCAGAAGATCCAGGACCTCTTCGTCCGGGCAATCATTGTCGCCCCTGGGCATGCTGATGCCCGCAGAGACGTAGGACCCAAGAGGAATGAGCCAGGAAAGGCCATTGATGCCGTCGAGGTCCTCGTAGAGGCGTAAGATGTTTGTGGCATGGAGCCATTCCAAATCGAGTGTATCGCAAAGGGGAGCTTCACCCTCGGCGTGATAATGGTCGAAGACAACACGCTGCGGGTCACTGATCGTTTTGAGCGGGATATTTAATGCTTTGCCAACCAGGCGGACGTGATTTGTACAATCGTAAACATAGCGCGGCTTCAATACCTCGCCATTGTCGAGGTGGATTTCTTGAATCCTGTCCGTGGCTTCGTCGTACTGAAGGTGGTTTACTAAAGCTTCGATACGCTGCATGTAAGGACTGGCGGTCACACGATCGTAAAAAGCCGCGTCGAAACCCACGCGATCGACATGGATAAACTCGGGGGGAGAATCGAATCCCAACAGTTTGAGGCCGACGATGCGATTGAAATTCTGGCTGAAATCACAGGTCGTTGCGTAAGTACCTAAGAAGACAGAAATCCAGGCTTTGCGATAATAAAACTCATCATATTCAGGATAGTATTTCAATAATTCGAGGGTGCCCGCGGGATCAATAGACTCGCCCAGGCGGGGCAGGTTGTTCGGCTTGGCGCCGATCAGGATGTGGTTGATTTTATCTCTGGTAAGCCAATCGCTGATGGCCATACCAGAGAGCCCCGAGCCAATAATAACCGGTAAATAATCTTTGCTTTGCAACTTTCCTTCCTCCATGTCTTTGATCAGGCCTTGAACAACAACGACATCAGCATACGATTCCACGCATGCTTAGAATTTGAAATTCATATTGTATCATCAGTGTTGGTGATTCGGCATGTAACTTATACGACAAATAGGAGATGGCGGAGGTGTTTTAATTTGCCGATCATTTATCCTGTGCAGGTTTAGGCCATAAGTACTCGTGGAAGTAGCAGTAGGTTTTAAAACCCAACCGCCGGTACACGGAAACGGCCATGGCCGAGCTTTGCAGCACTGCAAACCGACAACCACGTTTTTTTGCTTCCGACAGCGCGGTTAGCGATACGGCCGTCCCGAATCCCCGCCCGCGGAATTCAGGCAGCGTTGATATGTTGTAGAGGCCTGCTACACCGGCGTCTATGTAGATGGATGATGTAGCTACCAACTGCCCGTCAAGGAATCCCATGTAATTGACCAGAGGACCGCCTGGACTATAGTCCATCGCCAATGCCTGTTCGATCATGGGTTCCACCAGGGCTTGCGGTGTGTCGAACGCCTGACAGAGTGTAAGTGCGAAATTTTGTTGTGCGGCCGTTCCCTCTGCCGGTTCGATTATGAGATCGACCGAAGAGGCTTGATCAACCAATTGGTTTAAATTCATGGCCATGCCGGTAAGTTCGCCATGGTGGACAAAACCGGCGGAAATCAAATGACGGCCGATTTCCGGTGGGGTTGATGAGGGATTTACCCACCAAAGTAAGGGGAGATTGCGTTCAGCGTAAACCGCCTGCTGCCTGGCAATGATGTGGTCCACATTGTCCGGCGAGAGCCGTGCTCGCAGATTGATATTAAACGAAGGGGCGGGGACATCGCTTATAAACCATAAAAGGTAGGGTTCGTCATAAACTTCTATCCGCGGCCACCTTCCTAGTTGGGTGGTTCCAAAAGTGCAGAAATTCTCTTCGATTGCCTCGATGATCAGGGAGTCATCCGCGTCTTGCACTATCTTGTCAGGCATGTTTAAGGCTATCTATTTTCCATCAGCGCCGGCGATGACCACGACATACTCGCCGCGAATTTCTTCTTCTTTGAGGTTTGACAGGAGTTCGGAGAGACGGCCGTAGGTCATCGATTCGTAGAGCTTGGTTAATTCATTGGCCACAGCAGCTTGACGATCGCCAAAGACTTGCAGGGCGTCTTCTAAAAATGCCTTCAGCCGGTATGGACTTTCATAGAAGACCAGTGTGTGCGGAGAATCCTGGTCAATTTCCAGAAAGCGAATCCTCTTGCCGCTTTTACGAGGGGGAAAGCCGCGGTAGGTGAAGGAATGGGCCGGCAGTCCGGAGAGCACGATGGCCATAATGACGGCCGAAGCACCGGGGATCATGGTGATGGGGAGCTTGTTATCGACAGCAGCGCGTACGAGGATGTAACCGGGATCAGCGATACCGGGCGTTCCCGCGTCGCTGACCAGAGCAACATCGTGGCCCTCTTGTAATAAGTTTAGAATGCGGTTGACGGTGCGATCTTCATTGTGCTCGTGAAAAGCTATTTGTGGTTTTTTGATTTCGAAATGCTTCAGCAAACGGCCGGTGTGTCGTGTGTCTTCACTGGCGATGAAGTCAACAGCGCGGAGGGTTTCTAAAGCTCTTAGAGAGATGTCGTTTAGGTTGCCGATAGGCGTGGCGACCAGATACAGCACTTGCTAATCTCACTCTTCCCAGACCATGTTGGCGCCGAGCGCCTGCATGGCCTCAACAAATCCAGGGAAACTATCATGCGCACATTGTGCGTTAATAATGGTTGTGGGGCTTTGGGCAACCAGTCCGGCGACGGCCAGGGACATGGCCAAGCGGTGATCGTCGTGGCTGTCTACCTGCGCACCTTGCAGGTGAAGGGGGCCGTGAACCGAAAAACCATCCGCTTTCTCGTCAACCGGCACAGCCATCTTTCTTAGTTCGCCGGCCAAAACGCCGATGCGGTCTACTTCTTTTACGCGTAATTCGGCCGCATCGCTGACTGTACTTATTCCGGCGGCCTGAGTCATGGCCACGGCTAATATCGGGAACTCGTCAATGCCGCGCACCACGTCTTCACCGTGAATATCGGCGGCATGTAATTCATCGAAGTGGACGTGTAGATCGACGGCCGGTTCGCCGCCGGTCTCACGTTCGTTTTGAATGGAGAACTGCGCACCCATCGCGCGCAGCATTTCTAATAACCCGGTCCGTGTGTCATTGGCGCCGACATTGACCAGGGTGATTTCGGAGTGGGGGACGATGGCTGCAGCGACCAGGGGAAAGGCGGCGGAGGAAATATCTCCAGGCACCGTCAGATCAAGCGGCTTTAATGACGCTATCCTTTGGGCAGGAAGGGTGATCCAGGAGCCGTCGCTTTGCAGGGGGACGCCCATGGCGGCTAACATGCGTTCTGTATGGTCGCGCGCGGGACCGGGCTGGTAGACGCGGGTCTCTCCCGCGGCATAAAGACCGGCAAGCAAAATGGCGCTTTTAACCTGAGCGCTGGCGACGGGCATCTCGTAGGTGATGCCGTGCAGGGCGGCCGGTGTGATTTGCAGCGGGGCACGGCCGTTGTGACCGGCAATCTGCGCCCCCATCAGGACTAAGGGATCGATGATGCGGCGCATCGGCCGTTTGCGAAGTTGTTCGCTGCCGTCAATGATTGAGGGAAAGGATTGGCCGGCCATTATACCGGCCAAAAGGCGCATGGCCGTGCCCGCATTTTTGCAGTTTAGGGGATTAAGCGGAACTTTTAATCCATTTAACCCTTGACCCTCAATGCGCAAGTCCCAGGCCCAGGTCTCTTTTTGATCAACTTCAATAGGCACGCCGAGGGCGCGGGCGACTTCCAGGGTGGCCAGGGTATCCCCGGCAGGAAGCCAGTTGCGAATGTGGCTCACGCCGCCGGCAAGAGCGCCTAAAAGGATAGCCCGATGGCTGATAGATTTATCGCCCGGGACAAAGATGCGCCCACGCAGCGGCTTTGTCTGGGGCGATACGCGCAAGGTGCTCATCGCTAGACGGCTTTGCGCCGCGTTTGCGCCATGTGGGGGACGGTCTTTCCGTAAGTGCGCTGACGGTGAACGCGATCATGATCGTATTCGTGCGCTCCGGATTGTATTGGCTCGTCTGTGCGCTGTGGATCCAGGCGGGAAACAGGAGGACGGCCAGCTTCCTGTGCTTTTTGCAAAGCATAGTGAATGATCAAGTGGCTGTTCTCATCCACGAATTCGGCTAAGGTCTGGCTGCTGTCTGCGTCTTGCTGTGCTTCCTGGGCCGCTTGCATATAGGGAACCAGCCCGTTGCTTTCCTCGCCGGGTAAATAGGCGGCGACGGTGCTGAATTCAATCTGATCAAAGACCGGAACCAGACGGATTAATATTACCTCACCAATCTCTACATTGCCACGGCCGCTTGCTTCATAGACGGAGAATTGTTCTTCACTGAAGACATCTTGCAGTTCCAGCGTCTGGCCTTGATAATCGCGTAGTTCATACCCGCTCGCCGGGCCTGCTTCCTGCCAGCTCTCCAGAAGTGAGCGCTGCATCGGTGTCAGCGAATCAGCGAACTCTTCTGCATAAATATCAAGAATGCGCGATCCGTCTTCCAGGCGATGGTCGAAAACAAACCAGTCTAAAAAGCGCAGCGCTTCAAATTCACTCATCTCACCGGCGTTGCTCGCTTCGTAGTAATTGTCCCAATAGATGGGAAGTGCCTTATCAAATTCTGCCGCAAATCGTTCGTTGCGGGCAAAGCGAGATAATTCAATCCGTAAAAACCGGGCCGCCTCGCCCTGCTCTCTTTCTTCGCGTTCTTTGGCTAAATCGATTTGTAGGTGGCACTGCTTATATTTTTTACCGCTACCACAGTAGCATGGATCGTTGCGCCCTGGTTTGGCCATGACATATCTCCGAAAATTGAAATTGCGCCGCCTTTGGCGTTCTAAAGGCGTTAAGCTTCGTTATTATATATTCACCGGCGCAGCAGTTCAATGAGGGGGACGTTTTTTCTATGGTTACGGCTTGTTAAACCGGTGGTTGCATGAACATTTAGAAAATGAATCGGTATTTAAGGGCCGCACAGGTTGTGGCATCCATTTGTAGGGTAACCTTCAGGTCGCCAGGAAGTTGAAGAGGGGGAGCCCCTTCACAACCTAAAGGATGTGCTACAATTTTGCCCGTATTTGATTGACCAGCTGTTGTCGGTTTAAAAAACCAACATTCATCAAACCACTGACTGCCTATGGAAAAGTAAATTGAAGCTCATTTCTTAAGTGCAAGGGCCGTTCCTACGAATAAGAACGGCCCCGGGTTTTATGATTTAGGAGTATGAGTTCTAGAGGGTCTAGGGTGTAAGCGTTTCGCTTTCCACCTTTTCATTCGATGATTTTGTACGGTGCTTCAGCCATTCGTAAATCATGGGGACCACGGAAATTAAGACGATACCGATGATCGCGAATTCGAAATTCTCTTTGATGATTGGAATGTTGCCGAAGAAATAACCGAGGAAAACGAATAAAGCCGTCCACAAGAAGGCGCCTATAACGTTGAAACTCAGGAAACGGCCGTAACTCATGGTGCCCACACCGGCGACAAAAGGTGCGAAGGTGCGCACAATGGGTACGAAGCGAGCCAGAACGATCGTCTTGCCGCCATGCTTATCATAAAACTGCTGTGTTTGTTCAAGATATTCGCGTTTCAAAAAACGAATATCCTGCTCAAAAACACGTGGTCCGATTTTATTGCCGACCCAGTAATTAACCGTATCGCCCAAGACGGCGGCGGCGAAGAGCACCAGCCACAAAACAAAGACGTTGAGCGATCCGAGCGCGGCGAAAGTGCCCGCCGCGAAAAGTAAGGAGTCTCCGGGCAGGAAAGGGGTTACTACCAGACCGGTCTCGGCAAATATGACGAGAAAGAGGATGGCATAGGTCCAAAGGCCAAAACTCTGAATGATTTCATTCAGGTGCTGGTCAATGTGTAGGATGAAATCGATAATAAGTTGAAAAATACCCATCAGGAAACCTTCCTGCTATTTTGTTTCTAAATTCCTTACAACTGCTCTTTCTTCGAGCGCCGGTAATTAATTTTTAAACCTCTTATATAAAGAAACTGCCACCAAGTGGTGACAGCCTCTGTCTATTCGCAAAATGTACCTTTCTTCTCGGGTCTGGTCAAGCGGGCTCATGAAGCTGTAAATGCGTGCAGGAATCGTTAATAATCAGCTGAACAGAGTTATCGCCGTATCATTTATGGTAAACTTGATGCAAGATTGCTTGATTCAAGGAAGCTAGATGACGATAAGAGAAAAACGGCCGTTTCCGGTATCATCAGAAGTGGTCATGCGCAGTGCTCTATTTGCGCTGGCTAACCTGAATGCCAAGCTGCAAATTTATAATGAAGAGACCGGAGTCATTGTAGCCACGGTCACCAAATGGCTGGGTGTGCAAAAAGATGAAGTAATCGTCAAAGTACGTCGATTTGACGATACATCAATCCTGGAAGTAGAGGCCCCTGATGCCCAGAAAGCCCGGGAAATCCTCTCCCAAATCTCGGCTTATGTCACCGATGGTGCGGGCAGAGTACAGGCTGATGCGACGATTCAATGGGTTGATGTCACACGCCAACGAGAAGGACAGGCACGCCGTCGGGAACTGGCGAATAAAGCACGCTCAATTTTGCCCGGCCAAAGTACGCCGGAAGAGACGCTGCCCGCCGTGATCGATGCCCAGGGCAATGAAATTATCCCTGCCGGTGAGGAAGCGCCCGCTTCGCTTATCCCTATCCCCGAGAATCCGGGCGTACTGGTTAAGAATTATCAGGATAAGGTGATCGAACTCAAAGTTGATCCGGTTGTTTTCGCCGACCGTACCCCTTACCTCGAGGTTTGCCAGGCCTGTTCGGCGACAGTCATGCGCGGCAGCAAATACTGTAGTTCCTGCGGACGGCCGCTCACGCTTGAGGCTGTGCAGCCGGACCTGCAAGAGGGAGCTCATAAGTCTTCAGGCAGCAGTTTGCTAGCGGGTATTATCGCCTTTTTAGCTTCGCTGGTGCCTTTCTTGATCTTGATTTTGCCCCTGGTTATCGGCGGGGTAGATGCTTCGCTGTCTTTCCTGGAAAAACTCGACCAGTCATTGACGCCGTTAAGGTTGGTGCTCAGTGCTCTGTTAGGGGTCTTGCCCGGATTTTTATTCGGCTATCGCGCCGTCACGCAGTCGCAGCAGGCCGGCTGGTATCAAAACCTGGACGCGCTGTTTGACCAACCGGGACGCCTGCGCTCGCGGACCGGTCGTGTCTTGGGTTGGATTGCCATCTACATTTCTGCAGCCTGGATCCTCTTTATCCTTGTGGCTTTGCTATTAGGTTAGTGTCTCAGGCGACAGGTTGGTTATAATCCGAGCTCTTCTCAAGCGCTAACCCGAAAGACCACGTTCAAATAAAAGTTTTCAATACCGAAACTGTCTAATGGCACCTGGATGAGGTGATTGTTGACGATTCCCGGTGGGAATTCCAGCGTAACAGGTAATTCACCGCTGATAGACCCGGTTCCGTGGCAGCGCGCGCATTCAAACCAGCCAATCCCGCCACGACCTGTGCAGAGCGGACAGGTGAGCTGTGCCGGTACAAAGAGACGTACTCGCCCGCCGCGAAACGCCTGCAAGGGTGTGATCAGGATCTCCACATTTAACCCGTAGAGAGGCTCCATTTCCGGCCGAGAGGGAGTATAGTTGCGCCAAAGCCGGTCAAATAATTCCTCAAATGAGGGGCTAAAGGTGTGGAAAGATCTGCTTAGTGAGAGGTCATCCAGGTGTATTGGTTGGTCCTCGGGGATCAACGGTTCGGGCTGAATTCCCCCCGGGCTAAATGGTTCGGCGCTGACTTTTGCACTTCCTGAACGTGGCCTGATCGGCCGATGTCCCCGATCGTAGGCACTACGCCTTTCAGGATTTCCCAACACGGCGTACGCTTCTTGCAGATCCAGAAAAGGCCTGCTGTCCTGTCCGTAGTAATCCGGATGGAGGTCTTTGGCAAGCCTACGAAACGCCCGTTGGATCTCATCCTGGGTTGCGTCTGAATCAACACCCAGGATGAGATAGTAGTTTTTCCTGATCACTAGACAGCCTTGACAGTAATCTTACGGGTCTGTGCTTCCGGCGCCTTGGGCAGCTTTACGCGTAAAACGCCATTGCTAAGACTGGCTTCGATGTTGTCGCGGTCGATTTCGTCCGGCAGGGTAAAGCTGCGCCGGTAATCGCCAACACCATATTCATCGTGTACCAGCTCATACCCTTCAGGCTCGGCTGCGTTGGATATGAAGCCATTGATAGTTAGGATATCTTTATCCAACGTGATATCAATGTCTTTATCGGCAACGCCGGGCATATCGGCCAGAATGACAATATTGTCATTATCACTATAGATGTCTACCTGTGGAATATAAACACGAGAGGCACGTGTGCGCTCGGCGCCTTCTGCAACTTCTGCTTCTTGCTTCTGAGTTTGTAGTTCATCAGCCATCGTAAATCTCCTTGTGGTCAATAGGTCAGTTATCCGCGTGTCAGTAATCAGGTGATACCTGATCAGTCAATTAGTTCAGCCTGATGCCATTACCGTAATTTGCCTCGGCTTTTCCGCTTCGGCTCGCGGCAGGATGATCCTTAAAGTGCCATTTTCGGCCGAGGCCTCGACCTTGCTGGTGTCTACCGAGTATGGTAGTTGTACCGAGCGGCTGAATTCGGCACAGTAGCGCTCACGCCGGTGATACTGTGCCTCCTCGGGCAAATTCTCAGGCGAACGCGAACCATTGATGTTTAGGGTGTCGGCGGTAACAGAAATATCGAGATTATCAGGGGACACGCCTGGCAGTTCGGCGGTTACGATAACGCCTTCTTGTTCATTGGCCCAAACATTAACGGCGGGGAAATGTGCAGCCCGCCCTCGAGGAAGATATGGGGAATTCTCAAATAGGCGGTTCATATCCCGCCGCATTCTTTCAAATTCTCTCCAGTTGAACGGTTGTCGAAACATGATTATTACTCCTTATCGCTTTGTTAGAAGTGTTTTTGGTCGGCTCATGACCATCATTACTTATGGATCAAAAACGTAAGAATAACGTTAACAAGGGGGCTTATTTCCCTTTTTTCTTAAGCGAGAGAATAGGAGTTGTGATCGCCTCGATGAGGGCTATTGTAAGTTCTTGGGAACTGCCGGTGAGGCGAGTTCGATCAGGGCTGCGCAATCAGGACCAAATTGGTGTCGAGTTGTTGGTCGCCGCGGATTAGGGAGAAAGTTACCTCCTCGCCTACTTGAGTGTTGAGCTCGAGGTATTCAGAGAGGCTAGTCCAGTCGGTAACCGGCTGATCGTTAACGGTCGTGATGATATCTCCTCCGGCGAGATACCGCCGGTTGCCGATGACAAGTTCAGTGTCCGCACCGTGAATGCCGGCGGACATTGCCGGCCCATTTTGGTAAAGCTGGGCCACCAATATGCCCTCCGTTACTGGTAATTGCAGCCGGTCTGCCAGGTCAGGCGTGATTGAGTAGCCTAAAAGGCCGGTCCAGGGGTGCGGATAAGTTCCGTTTTCGATCAGAATGGGGACGATGCGTTTTACCGTGTTTACAGGAACGGCAAAACCAATGCCCTGCGCGTCTTCTTGAATGGCCGTGTTGATGCCGATCACCTGCCCACGCGAATTAAGCAGCGGGCCGCCGGAATTGCCGGGGTTGATGGCCGCGTCGGTTTGGATGACGTCAAATATGACCGTATCATTCTCCGCTTGTAACGGCCGTCCCAGAGCGCTGACGACGCCTGTTGTCAGTGTTCGATCTAGTCCGAATGGATTGCCGATAGCAATGGTTCGCTGCCCCACATGCAATTCATCGGACGATCCCAGGGATAAGGGCTCTAGATCGGGAGAAGTTTCCTCCAGGGCTAAGACAGCCAGATCATTGGCCGGATCGGCGCCGATGACTTGCGCCGGAAGTTCCTGGTTATCGGAAAACTTTACTGAAATCGTATCGGCGTCTTCAATCACATGAAAATTGGTAACGATATGGCCTTCATTGTCGTAGACAAATCCTGATCCGGTGCCTTCCTGGGGCATGGGGCCATAAAAGAAATCCACAGTGACCAGGCGGGAAGTGATATGAACAACAGAAGGACCCACGCGATCGTAGAGATTCGTTACCAACTGCTCTTCGACATCGAGCGGCTGCAGCACGTCTTCGCCCAGCGGCGTTGGTGTCGCGACAATTATGATGGGCGATGGTGTCGGCATAGAGGTGGCGAGAGCCTCTGACGAAGGGGGTGATTCGGAGGTAGGCACTGATCGGGCACACCCGAATAACAGCGGCAGTAGTAAAACAATCCAACTGAATCGCAAAAGTTTGTTTTTCATGATCTTCCAACCCGGGGTAATAAAATTTCCCCCACCCCTTTCTAAGTAATCTCTCGATTGTGCCGACGTGGGCGTGTTACGTCTCTCCCAGGATAAAGATGGTGCCAAAACGGCCGGTTTTACCTTTCTCAGCGCGATGGGAGAAGAAGAGGTCCGTGCGGCAGGCAGTGCAAAGCCCTGACTGCTCTATGGTTATAACACCTGCCCGTTCCAAATTGCGCCTGTTGGCTTCCGGCAAATCATAATGCGGCCGTCCACCATTCGGCTGTTTGATCAACAATGACTCCCCGTCTTCAAAGGCTTCCAACACGCTGCTGATCAACGGCTCGCCCACTTCGTAACAACACGGCCCAATGCAGGGACCGATAGCCGCGATCAGATCCGCGGGATTGCTGCCGAAGGTTTCGGTCATCGCCCGTACAAGCGCGCCGGGTAAATCGCGCGTTGATCCTAACCAGCCCGCGTGTCCCAGTCCCATCGCCTGTTTTTGCGGATCATACAAAAATATCGGCGCGCAGTCGGCGAAGTTCATGGTCAAGGCGCAGCCGGGTTCGTTGGTAATGATGCCATCGGTATAAGGAATCCATGTTCCATAATCTAGATGTGAAACACGCGCCACGTCCGCGCCATGCACCAGATGAGCATGTACGACGCTGTCAGTATCACGGCCGAAAAGGCCGTAGGCGATACGCCGATTGGCATAGACCCGATCTTTTTCATCAGGGACGGAGACGCTTAAATTAAGCGAATCAAAAGGAGCCGGGCTGACGCCGCCCTGCCGCGTAAAGATGGCCTGGTGCAGCCTGCCGGAATTGGGTAGATTTTTGAACTGCAAATAAGGGAGGCCGTATTCATCTTTGGCAAACAGCATAATGATTTTAGAACCGCCTATAATCTGGATTGAGCATGGAACGATATTACCAACATGGAAGTGACATGCCAATGCTGCCAAGGATTGACCAATCTCAACCTGGCCGACAGGTACTCTCCCACATGGTTGATTTTGTGTTATCTTATCACGGTGCCTGACAGCTTTCCATAATCATGTTATAATTCTCGGGGCAGGAACATTTGAGCTATGGCACGTAAGAGTAGCGGAAGCAAAACAAAGCAAACGAGCAGTTCGCGCAAGCGAAGCAGTTCTTCGAGCAGGAAGAGCTCGACTAAAAGCGCGGACTCGGGCCTCAATACGCCGCAAAAGGCGTTGATCATTGGCGTTTCTACTATTTTTGTCGCCGCTATTTTTGCGCTGAGTTTATTCGCTCCTAACCAGGGGCAGCTTACAGCCTGGCTGTCCGATATGATGCGCCAGGCCATGGGATGGGGCGCGTATTTAATTCCGCTGATCGCCGCCGGAATTGGCCTCTATCTCGTATTGTGGGGAATGGAACAGCCGCCCAGAGTACCCATCTACCGCCTGCTTGGTGGAGGTGTTCTTCTCATCGTCTTTGTTGCTTTTGCCTCCATGGTCTTCTTCATGCGCCAGGAAGGAATGGCCGACTACTGGGAGGTGGCTCGGGCACAGCAGGGTGGTGGTTATTTTGGTGGCCTGGTGGCCACCGGATTGACCCAGTCGGTTGGTAATCTTGGCGCGATTTTTGTTCTGGTTGTGTTTGGTTTCGTCGGCGCTATACTGGTCTCCGGTCTCAATCGTCATGACATGAGCCGCTATCTCAAAGCGTTGTTGGTTGAGGAAGAAGTAGATACATCCGGAGAAGCAGCGCCCAGACCAGATATCCGCGTTAATCCTGGCCGCAGCCAGAGATCCCAGGCGGTCCAGTTGAAGCTGGTACCAGATGAAGATAATAGTAAGAACACGGCCGCTAAATCGACGCCAACTTCGAGCAAGCAGCCGGCGAAAAAAGAGAGGAGTCGAATCAGCCTGCGCAAAAAGAAGGAATATAAGCAAGCCAAACCGAGAAGTGCTCCTGTCCGCGAAACCGCTGTAACCAGTTCCGGTTCAGCAGACAGCGGCATGACCTGGGTTTTGCCCATGGTTTCCGAAATTCTTGAGGCAGGGACAGACCTCGATGTAAACAACGCCGTTATTCGCGAGCAGGTAGAAATCATTGAACATACTCTTGAGAGTTTCGGCGCTCCGGCGACGGTTGTCGAAATTAACCAGGGACCGACAGTAACCCAGTTCGGCGTGGAACCGAACTATATTCAGATGCGCAGCGGCCGTCAGACTAAGGTCAAAGTAGGCAAAATCGCCGGTCTGGCCGATGATCTGGCGCTGGCATTGGCTGCTAAATCGATTCGCATCCAGGCACCGGTGCCAGGCAAGAGCTACGTGGGTATTGAAGTGCCTAATCCTTCCAAGACGCTGGTTTCTTTGCGAGATGTGATTGAGTCTCCCAACTACCGCCAAATCAGAGGCACATTGGGCTTGGGCCTGGGTCAGAATGTTTCCGGCGAGTCGATTGTCGCCGATCTGGCTACAATGCCCCACCTGCTTATCGCCGGCACCACCGGTTCGGGTAAATCCGTGTGCGTCAACAGCATCATTGCCTGTTTGCTGCTTAAGAATACACCGGATGATCTGAAGGTGGTCATGATCGACCCCAAACGCGTGGAGCTGACGGGCTATAACGGTATCCCTCACCTGGCAGCGCCGGTTGTAGTGGAGATGGATCGCGTGATCAGCACCCTACAGTGGGCGCTACGCGAGATGGATCGTCGCTATGAGGCGTTTGCGGCTGTGAAAGCACGCCATATCGATGAATATAATAAGAAGATCAGCCGCCGGCGAGATGCCCAGAAGATGCCTTATATTGTGATTGTCATTGACGAGCTGGCTGATCTGATGATGCTGGCCCCGGAGGACACGGAACGATCGGTTACTCGCCTGGCGCAGATGGCACGGGCTACGGGCATCCATATGGTCATTGCGACCCAACGGCCGTCGGTCGATGTCGTAACCGGTTTGATTAAGGCCAACTTCCCGGCGCGTATTGCCTTTGCCGTTGCTTCCGGTACGGACAGCCGGGTTATCCTGGATACCACCGGCGCTGAACGACTGCTGGGCCAGGGAGATATGCTTTTCCAAAAGCCGGATGCGCCGGCTCCACTGCGCCTTCAGGGCTGCTTTACCAGCGATGCCGAACTGGGAAGATTGATCGCCTACTGGCAGACAGCGCGACGCCAGAATCTTATTAGCAAAGATGCGGCGCAGCCAAAGGGTACTGCGCAACCAGGGGGTGCCGCACAGCCAGAGAGTGCGGCGCAAAGCGACAGCGCGGTAACTGAAACCAGAGGGCAGACTACAACCACATCTTCCCAAACACCCGCCGCCTCGCCGGGAGCTGCGAATGGGTCCTCTTCTGACAGGCAAACGACCCCGGCTGCGACTGAAAATCCAACCGAGACAAAACCGGCGACAAATAATTCGGCGTCTTCGAACAGGAAAAAAACCCAGAAGAGTCCACCGGACAAGACGTCTACGAAATCGACTAAATCAACCCAAGCAAGCGCACCGGAGCTGCCACCGCAACAACCTCTGTGGAAGGCTTTGCAGGAGGAGGCGCAAAAACCGGAATATGCAGATGAATTGATGCCTGAAGCGATCGCCATGGTGCGCAAATTGAATAAGGCTTCTACATCGCTTCTTCAACGCCGCTTTCGCATTGGCTACACACGTGCGGCGCGCATGATTGATGCCATGGCGGAACAGGGCATTATTGGCCCGCCCACAGGAACCAGCAAGGCACGCACCGTTTACCCAGCCGGTGATGGTGAAGAGACCCCTGTCGCCGAGGGTGAAGAGTCGAGCGATTAATACCGCCAATTAGAAACCCCCATTCATGACGAGATAACAGATAGTGGCTCAATTAGAAGGACAAGAACGCGCCGACTACGTGCAAAATATGTTTGCGCGCATAGCCGGGACATATGATTTAATGAACCGGCTGATGACCGGTGGGCAGGATGTAACCTGGCGGCGCTATGTCATTCATAAGGCGCAGCTGCCGGTAGACGGCCGATTACTGGATATCGCCACGGGTACAGGCGAGATCGCCCTGGAAGGGCTGGCCCTCGTGCCTGGTTTGCAGGCTGTCGGCGGCGACTTTACCGTGGAGATGATGGAAGTGGGCCGGCAAATTCCCGTGCGGCAGGCCATTCGCTGGGTTGGAGCCGATACGCTGGCGCTGCCTTTTCCTGATGATTATTTTGACGCCGTGACCTCCGGTTTTCTGATGCGCAATGTGATCGATGTGCGTAAGGCCTTTATGGAGCAGATGCGAGTTACGAAGCCAGGTGGACGGATCGTCGTCCTCGAGTCCAGTCCCCCAAAAAACAATTTCTTACGGCCGTTTATCCTGCTGCACCTCAATGTTGTGATTCCCACGCTGGGTAGGTTGGTAGCCGGGGATGCAGCCGCTTACCGTTATTTACCGGACAGCACGCAGCAGTTTCGCGATCCTGAAACCCTGGCGGACATGATGCGCCAGGCTGGTCTTGAAGATGTCAATTACCAGTTGTTTATGTTCGGCACCATTGCTGTGCACAGCGGCCAGAAACCACTGTGAAACGCCTGATCTGCCCAGTTTTTCTGACAACAACCTTTTTATTTAGTGTCTATGGGGAAAAGCAAATTTCCGCGGTACTAGATAACCAGGTGGCGGAAGCCACTCCTTGATTTCTACGTTATACTCCAGGGGTTATGACTACGAACCTGGAAGATAAAGTCGCCATAGTCGCCGGGGCGGGCAGCGCGCGCGGAGCGGCCATTGCTCTGGCCTTGGCCCAAGCCGGGGCGCGCGTGGTGGTCAATGACATTAACCCCGATCGCGCCGAACGCACTGCCGCGGCCGTTCGCGGGGCGGGATATGAATGCCTGGCCATAACGGCCGATGTTGCCAACCGGTTTCAATGCGTCACCCTCATTGAGGGCGCACGCGAGCAGTGGGGCCGGATCGATATCCTGGTCAATCATGCGGCCGTGCGCCCGGTCGCGCCGATCCTGAAGATGGACGAATGGGCCTGGCAGCGCTGCCTGGATGTGAATTTAAAAGGTGCTTTTTTTATGAGCCAGCTTGTGGGGCGGGTGATGGCTGATGAGAACCAGAAGCGAGGAGGGACGATCATCCATATTGGCGCGGAACCTGTCGGTGAACTCCCAGAAGTAGGCGCTGCTGCTTACGCGGCCAGTAAAGGCGGACTGGCTGCATTTTCCCGCCAATGTGCTCAAGAATATGCCCCATTGGGCATTCGGGTTCATTTTATTCAGCCTGAATCGGCCGTTGATAAGGATCAATCAAACAGTGAAGATGGTTTGGTACAAACCGTTCTGGAACATTGCTGTAAGTGATAGATGCTAGACACCGAGAGATTTGTAGTCATTAGATTTTCCTTCACCCCCATTTACAAATTGGCAGAAAGAGTTTAAAATGCATAAAGTACAAACTTTACGTATTTTACATATTTTGCACATTTGTGAGGATCCAAATGGAATCTTTTTTTCATGTTGGTAAGACTGAGTTAGCGCGCCAAACGCGGCAAATCATTCGCGCTGCGCAACGTGGGCAAACGATAATTATTGAAAATCATGGCCAGCCGGAAGTAGCCATCATAGATATTGTGGATTACCACATCTTACGTGCCTTGGCCCACTATCACGCTCGACCATCACAACTTAATAAGGCCAAAAAGTTAAGTGATGAGGTGGTTAAAGATTTGTCATCTATGCAAGATCGTTTCGACCTTGTCCTGGCTTATTATCTGTCCGAAGAAATCAGTCTGGGCCGTGTCGCTGAATTGCTGGGAATACCTTGGCTAGATTTACGAACTCGATTTTTACGCTTAGATGTTCCGTTGCGATCGGCACCCAATGATTTGAATGGAACTCAGCTGGATGTGGACAATATCAACAGCTGGTTTGAAAATCGTTGAGTCTAAGATGCCATACCTCAAATGAATTCAGGCCTTGCCCTTTTAGAGAATACCGTGCTGACTAACTTTGCGCTGATCAGCCGAGCAGATCTTGTTTTCAACCTTTGCGAATCTTCATGCGCAACCACTGCAGCAGTGATCTCAGAATATAAAATTGGAGTGGTTGTGCGTGGACTACCTGCAGACATATGGCAGCCCCTTAAGTGCTTAACTTTATCATTTGAGGAAAAAACTTTGCCGAGCAATTATCACTTCGTTTGGGGGCGGGGGAACGAACTTGTATTGCCGTAGCCGTTCATTGACGATGTCTTTTTATTACCGATGACGCCGACGCAAGATCTGTTGCGCAGTATTATGATGTTCCGATAACAGGAACAATTGGCATTTTAGTTGTCAATGTGCGCGAGAATTTTTTAACTCTGCCTGAAGGAAACAAATTGCTTTCAATGATGATTGCCTGTGACTATCGCTCCCCGGTCACAGTCCTTGATCAGCTTATTTAGGAAGTGCTTAATAAGGTAATAATTCCTTCTCGTAACTCCTCTTCTTCAATCGCACTGTTACCTAGATCCCCCATTGCTGTTAGCTGTTCCAAAGCCTCGTTGTATTTTCGCTTGCGCAAATTACCGGCAATTTCCTCATACGCGCCAGGCGGCAGATCTCCCAGGTCCATATCAAAAAGGAACGCGGCCACAGGCATTAGTTTTTGCGCCTCTGCCTGCTGCGGCCCTTCAGGGAAATTATCCGGTAAGATATAGGCCTCAAAGCCGCGCCCTTTGGCGAGATGTTTGTGCGCTTGCAGCAGGCGCTGGTCGGGGTCGCTGCTGCCGCTGATTTTCGGGGCCGGAGGCTGCCCATCCAGGGCCTTGTTGACAAAGCGTTTTACCAGACTCCCAGGGCGTGCGCCGACGAAGTCATC
>Ga0316576_10000099_pt1 | contig 31461 bp, 28 predicted proteins | sample S0NA_FD_203075 | JGI IMG/M metagenome (GOLD analysis project Ga0316576, IMG submission 203075) | Rhizosphere microbial communities from salt marsh grasses in Alabama, United States - S0-2_050615r3r5 | ecosystem: Host-associated > Plants > Roots > Rhizosphere | place: USA: Alabama | collected...
GCACTCCAGATCGTCTCCGGCGTGTTCCTTGGCGATGACGGCCTCCTTGATGGCGTACATGCAGCAGACCGATGAACAGTAGGCATTGTCGCAGCGGTTCATGTCGCGGGAGCCGACGCATTGGAACCAGGCGATCTTCTTGGGTTCCTTGTGGTCGGATGGACGCACCAGGTGCCCGCCCGTGGGGCCGGAGGCCGAAAGGAATCTCTCCATCTCCATGGAGGTGATCACATTGGGATGCTTGGCATAGCTGTAGGAGTCGAACTTGGACGGGTCAAAGGGGGTAAAGCCGGGGGCCAGGATTACGGACCCCACGTCCAGTTCCACTGTTTTGGCTTTCTGGGCATGGCTTTCCATGGTAATGGCATTGGCGGAACAGGCTTCAACGCACTGGTAGCACTCGCAGCAGTACCCGCAGTTGAGGCAGCGGTGGGCTTCGGCCTGGCCGGCCTCCTCGCCGTACCCCAGCTCCACTTCCTTGAAGTTTCCGTCCCGGTCCGTTACGGGCAGCTCCGGCATGACCGCACGCTGTTCCACGGCCGCATTTTCGGGAACGGGCCGGTAGACCGGCTCCCTTTCCGTTTCCGCCGTAGGCTCGCGGCCGGCGGCCATGTCTACGCCGTCGAGATAGCGCAGGATCGATTCGGCGGCCTCTTTGCCCGCGGCGACCGCGCCGATGGCCACCCAGGGGCCGCTTTGGACGTCGCCGCCGGCGAAAACACCCTCGCGTCCGGTGCCGTAGGTGACCGGGTCCACGTCGGTGGTGCCCCAGCGGGTGAATTCTACGCCCTCGACATCCTGGATGCCGGAAAGGTCCGGGCGTTGACCGATGGCCGGGATGAGCTGATCGACGGCAAGGTCGTATTCGCTGCCCGGTACCGGCACCGGCCGCCTTCTGCCCGAGGAGTCCACGCCGCTCAATTCCATCTCAATGCAGCGCAGGCCGGTTACGACTCCGCCTTCCGTCAGCACTTCCTGGGGTGCGGCCAGGTAGGTGATCTTCACGCCTTCGGATTCGGCCGCCTCGATCTCCTCTTCCCAGGCCGGCATCTCCTTGCGGGTCCTGCGGTAGACGATGGTGACCTCCTCGGCGCCCAGGCGTACGGCGCAGCGCGCCACGTCGATGGCCACGTTGCCGCCGCCGATGATGGCCACTTTTTTGCCGACCGCGGTCTTGCCGGTCAGGTTGACTTCCCTCAAGAAATCGACCCCCTGGCGCACGCCCCCGGCGTCTTCGCCGGAAATGCCGAGATCGATCCCCTTGTGGGCGCCGGTGGCGATGTAGACCGCCTTGTACTCGCCCGCGAGAAGATCGTCCACGCCGAGGTCCGGGCCGATGGGCGTTTCGGTTTTGATCTCCACGCCGAGCTGGGTGATGATTTCGATATCCCTGTCCAGGACCTCCCTGGGCAGCCGGTGTTCGGGAATGCCCACCCGCAGCATCCCGCCCGCCTTGGGCAGGGCCTCGAAAATGGTGGACATCACGCCCCTGCGGGCCAGCTGATAGGCGGCCGAAAGCCCTGCAGGCCCCGACCCGATGATGGCGACCTTCTCCTCCCGGGCCGGCGCGCAGTCGATCTCGATCTTCCGGGCGTCGAACTTGTCGGCGGCCAGGCGTTTGAGGTTGCGAATGGCCACGGGGCTGTCCACCTCGCACCGGCGGCAGGCATCTTCACACCCGTGGGGGCAGATGCGGCCGAGGACGCCGGGAAGCGGCAGGTCTTCCATGATGATTTCGAGGGCTTGCTTGTATTTTCCCTGGCCGACCATCTGGACGTACCCCTGGACATTCAGGCCCGCGGGGCAGGCCAGGCGGCAGGGGGCTTTGTCGGCCTTCTGGATGGCAAACGCACCCGGAATGGCCTGGGCGTATTTTTTGTACGTCGCCTTGCGGTCGCAGAAGCCCTGGTCGTATTCATTGGGCAGGACGACGGGGCACACCTCGGCGCAGTCGCCGCAGGAGGTGCAGGCGTCGGGATTGATGTAGCGGGGCTTCGAGTTGATGAAGGCCTTGAAATTGCCCGCGGAACCCTCGATTTTTTCTATTTCGGAGTTGGTGATCAGGTTGATGTTCAGATGCCGGCCGACCTCGACCAGTTTCGGTGAAATAATTCACATCGCGCAGTCGTTGGTTGGAAAGGTCTTGTCCAGTTCACTCATCACGCCGCCGATGGCGGGCGACTTTTCCACCAGGTGGACAAGATAGCCGGAATCGGCCAGGTCAAGCGACGCCTGCATTCCGGCAATGCCGCCGCCCACAACAAGAACAGACCCGTTTTTCTTACCTTTTTCTGCACCCATGTTCACTCCTTGCTATGAATTTGCAATTGGAAAAAAAGATAGCGATATAACGGCTGAATCGCTATCATTTTTAGCATAAACCAACCCGTCCCGTCGCTGTCACAATAGCCGCTAATAACCGATTCGGCGGGTACCGGAATGGCCCAACGTGTTTTTCAGATTCAATTGTAAACGTCTTGCACCAAGAGCAATGAGTGTGCCTATGACACAATTCCAAGAGGGAAGTCAAGGAAAATGCGGCAAGAAATGGGGTGCCGGGGCTGCAATGCCGACGCCGGGTATATGTGGGGTGGCGGGCTGATTGGGTTACTTGAGTTAGCGTGTTTATTGAGTTACCGGGTTATTTGGGCTAGCGATCGTAACTCGACAAACGCAACAAACAAAGCCCTATCGGGGTATTTACCCCAACGATGAGGTTTATCCGGCCATATGTGGGATATAGACCTGGAAAAAACTCCCCTTTCCCGGCGTGCTTTTCACCTGAATGGAGCCCTGGTGGGCCTGGACGATTTTTTTGACGATGGGAAGGCCTAAGCCGGTGCCGGTAATGTAACGCGTGCGTTCGTTTTTCACCCGGTAAAAGCGGTCGAAGATGTGCTCCAGGTCTTCGGGGGCAATGCCCGGTCCGGTGTCTTTGACGCCGATGCACAGGAAATCGTTCGCCAGCGCGACGGATAGGTCGATGACGGCCTCTTCCCGGGAATATTTGATGGCGTTGGTGATCAGGTTGGCGACGACCTCCTCCATGTTGCGCCGGTTGGCATTGACAGGCGGCAGGCCGGGTACCGGCGTGAAACGGATCGATATGTTTTTAGCGGCGGCGCTTTCCTGGTGGAAGTGCCGCTGCTCTTCCAGAAGGTCGTTGAACTGGACGGCTTCCTTTTCGAGCGTGATCAGGCCCGATTCGATTTTGGCCAGGTCGAGCAGCTCCGAGGACATCTCCACCAGGCTGTTGATCTTTTTGGAGGCCCTTCCGAGGATTTCCATCTGCTTCGCGGAAACGTCCCCCGCTAGTCCGTCCATGATCACCTTGAGCTGCATGAGAACCGAGTTCATGGGGCTTCTGATCTCGTGCGAGACCATGGAAACGAAGTCCGATTTGGTGCGGTCCAGCTTTTTCAGCGTGCTGATGTCGTTCAGCACGGTGATGGTTCCCAGGTTCATGCCGGTGCGATCCCGGAAGGGTGCGCAGTGGGCGTTCAGGAATATCTCATCGGTTTCGCCGGCAGCTTCCGTGCGGATTTCGCGCACGATTTCCGTGTCGGTGTCCGTGGGCATGGCGATGGCCTGGTCGATGATCTCCAGAAGTTCTTCAGACACGATGAATTCCTGAACCGGGCGCCCGGCGACTTTTTCCCCGGACCGGCCGATCATTTTCAAAAAGGCCGGGTTGGCCAGCACCACCTGCAGCTGGGCGTCGGTGGCCATAACCCCGTCCGACAGCCGGTTGATCAGCCCCCGCATGCGCGATTTTTCCTTGGCAATATCCTGGAGCGCCCGGGTGTACTCGATGGCCTTTGCTACCACCACCTTGAGCTGCTCCGGGGAAAACGGTTTGGGGATGAAATCGAAAGCACCGGATTTCATGGCTTCGATGGAGTGTTCGATGGTGGCGTATCCGGTGATGACGATGACGACAGTGTCCGGGTGGGAGACCTTCACTTTGGGGAGCACGTCCAGGCCGGAAATTTCGGGCATCATGAGATCCAGGAGGATGATATCGAAGTGTTCCCGGGCGATCATATCGAGGCCCTTCCGTCCGCTTTCGGCGGAGGCTACATGAAAGCCTTCCTGGGACAACACGTCACGGCAGCCTTCCCGGATGCGTTTTTCATCGTCGACCACGAGTATTTTGGGGGTGTATCGCTGCTGTGCTTCGGTTGCTTGGGGCATGGCTCAAAACCTTTTTTAACTATTTGATATTTATTGCTATGCTTAATATATTCGGTCAGGGATTCAGCCCTGCGATTTTAGATTCGCAATGACCTTATCGGCGTTATCGGGCATGCCGGCAAGGCCCTGTGCTGCCGACCGCCGCTACCCGATCAGCGCCTCCTCCAAACCGGTGAGGTGCTCCGGAAATCGGAGTAAAAAGGTGGTGCCGTCCGCACCGGTCTTTTTGATCGTTATTTCGCCCTGATTTTCCTTGATGATGCCGTACACGGTGCTCAGACCAAGGCCTGTTCCCAGGCCGGGCTCCTTGGTGGTGAAAAAGGGGTCGAAGATCTTGGACAGGTGGCCCTTCGGTATGCCGCAACCCGTATCGGCAACTTCCAGGCAAACGGCCTTCTTTTGTTCGTCCCGGTAGGTCCGCAGGGTGAGGACGCCCTGTTTGTCCATGGCATCCACGGCATTGATGACCAGGTTGATGATCACCTGGGCCATCTGGTTCTCGTCCACCTTGATGAAAAGGTCCTCCCGTGTGTAGTCCTTCAGCAGGCTGACGTTTATAAAGAGTTTCTGGTCACGAATCAGGGCGAGGCCTTCGTCGACCAGATCGTTGATTCTGAGGGGCTTTCGCAGGGCATTGGTCTGCCGGCTGTAGGCCAGAAGATTCCTGACGATTCCACTGCAGCGATTGGCGTCCTCGACCACATTCTTCAGCTTTTTACGGTAGGGGTCGCCGGCGTCCATGCCGTCCAGCACCATGTTGGCATACAGGAGGATGCCGGTCAGCGGGTTGTTGATTTCATGGGCCACGCCGGCGGCCAGTTTACCCAGAGAAGCCATCTTTTCCGACTGAACGATCTGCGAGTTGGCCTCGCGGAGCTTCTCCTCCATGGCGATAATGGGGCGCAGGTCCTTGTAAATGCCCACCGTGGCGACCTCGGAGTCGCCCTCATAAATAATGGAAGCATTGAGTTCGACCGGAATTTCCGTGCCTTCCGCATTCAGTATGCTCGTGTTGGTGCTAAGCAGCTTGCCTTTGCCGCCCTGCCTTCCGCTGCGCAGCTGCCTCATGATTACCTTGGCCGTTCCGACAGGGTACAGCTTTTCAACGGGAATGGACATGATCGCCTCCCGCTGGGTGTAGCCGAACAGTTCCTCGGCTGCAGGGTTCATGAGCAGAATGTTGGCGTAGCTGTCCGCCGCCACGATGGCGACCGGTGAACCGTGGATGATTTTTTCCAGAAAGGCCTCGGCTTCCTTGAGGGTGACTTCCAGGTTCTTCAGTCGGGTGACGTCGCGGAGGCTTTCCATGATGTAGTCCACGTTGCCATTTTCGTCCAGGATGGGCGAGAAAACCCGGTCTTCCCAGAATTGCTTGCCGGTCAGGGAGTAGCTCCGGCGCAGGATGGACTGCCCCTTTTTTTCGCTGACGACTTTGTTGAGAGGGCACACCTCGTTGGGGCAGACCTTTCCGCCGTAGAAGATTTCGTGACATTTTTTGCCCACCAGCTGTTCCTTGGTGAGATTGCGTGTTTCCAGGAAAATCTGGTTGGCCGTCAGGATGGACTTGTCCGGTTTGATGATCAGCGTGGGGAAGGAAAGGGAGTCGAACACCCTGACCCGCCAGTCCATCTCTTTGATCAGTTTATCATTCATATTCAAGGCGTTTTGAAGACGGTCCCCAGGGCGTCAGCCGCCCTGTCCGCCCTGTTTTCCGGGAAAACGAAATGCACCGAAGCGGCCGAGCATCCCGTTGCGATATAGCGGATATCTTCCTTTTCCAGGGCGTCGCAGGCCTTATGGGCGATGCCGTAGCGGTCCCCAAAATGGGGCCCGTAAAAAGTAAGCATTTCAACGGGATAATCAACCCGGTAGTGTCGGGCGTCATCCGTGAACACCGGCGACGGCGATGTCGTCAGGCGGTCCTTCCACTCGCCGCTGCAAACAAGGTGCAGCCGCAACGCACCCGCTTCGGGCTGGTGGACCAGTACCAATCGGAAACGCAGCGCCGCCTTTCCCAGTTCGCCAAGCCACCGGCCCAGGTCCGGGAGTTGTGTGGGGTCAACATCGGCCCGCACGAGGCACAGGCCTTTTTCCACCTGAAAGCCGTAGGTTCTTATGGTTTCTTCCCAGTAAACGGCAATGGTTTCCATTACATCGATTTCACACGGATGTCCGGGCGGAAAGGCGAATGGTTTCCAGGCAGGGTTACATGCCCGGCAATACAGTCGGCTGTTTTTTCCAGCAGGGAAAAATCCGTTACCAGACACAGGGCCGATATCGAGGTGGCCAGGGCATGCAGCGGAGCACCGGCCTCACCCACGAGCCGAAGCATCAGGCCAAGGAATTCGAGGTTGAAATTGTGGGGGAAAACCGAGATACTGCCAACAGATGGTAGGAATTGAATGTGTGTCGTCAGGGTGTTGTCACCGGAGACGACATTTTTTGCTCTTGGTATATCTTCGGTCAATATGCAGTAGGAGCCCGCGGTTTCACCACCCCGGGCCGTTGCGCAAAGGAGTGGCAGGTTTACCCGGTTCTCTCCCATCAATTTCAGAAAATGTGCGTTCGGATCCCTTTCCCCCGAAACGGCCCTGATCGTGATCAGGGTCATTTCAAGGCTCAATTTGATGCCGTTTACCCGCAGTTTTTCGCTCATCCGATTTGCAACCGTGCGTTACGCCGGCACCGGCCGGTTAGAGGTTGTCCTTGACCATCTCCATGAGCTTGTCCAGCTCGATGGGTTTGGGGATGAAGTCGTCCGCCAGGGTGGTTTTGCCGTCCATGTGGGTGTAACTCGTAGAGGTCACGGCATCGGCCACGGCCGTCAGCAACACGATCACGATATCCTTGTACGTATCGGATTTTTTCAGCTCGTCGCACAACTCGTAGCCGTTCTTGCGGGGCATCATGACATCCAGGATGATCAGGGCCGGCCGCTCTTCCTTGATGCGGTCCATGGCCTCAACGCCGTCGTAGGCCTTGGCCACCCGAAAATTTTCGCTCTCGAGCTTCATGGATACGGACTCCACCAGATCCGGGTCGTCGTCCACCACCAGTATCAGTTGCTTGTCAGTCATTTTTTATTCCTCCTTGATAACGTATTGAATCTATTTTTCGGGCACATATAGAACGTCAATCACATTGTGAACCGTGATTACACGATTTCGGGCCGCGGGTAGAGGCCGGCCTTTTCGACGATTTCAGGCACCTTCTGCTCCCATTCGATCGCCATGATGTGGAATCCGGCGACGCCTTCGACCTGCTTGAGGCGCTCGATGGCTTCCACGCATATCTTGATGCCTTCCTCGGCCTGCTTGTCTTTGGGCACGCCGGCCATGCGATCCACGACTTCATCGGGGACATCCATCCCCGGCACCTTGTTTTTCATGTAGCGGGCCATGCCGGCCGTTTTCATGGGGGTGATACCGGCCAGGACGGCCACCCTTTCGTGCAGGCCGCGGTCGACGACGCCTTTCATCCATGTTTCGAACTTGTCCAAATTGTATATGCACTGGGTCTGGACGAAGTCCACGCCGGCCTTGGCTTTTTTGGCCAGGCGGGCCACGCGCAGTTCGAAGGGGTCGGCAAAGGGGTTGGCGGCGGCGCCGATGAACATCTTGGGCGGGTTGAGAATGTCGTCGCCGCCCTGAAATTTTCCCTCTTCACGCATCCTGTGCACCATCTGCACGAACTGGATGGAGTCGATGTCGTGGACGTTGATGGCCTCGGGGTGGTCGCCGAAGTGCGGGTGATCACCGGACAGGCACAGCATGGTGTCGATGCCGTGGGAGTAGGCGCCCAGGATGTCGGCCTGCATGGCCAGACGGTTGCGGTCGCGGGTGACCATCTGCAGGATCGGGTCCATACCCATCTGTTTGATGAAAACACAGGCGGCAAAGCTGGACATGCGCACCATGGCCGTCTGGTTGTCGGTCACGTTGACGGCATCCACGTAGCCTCTCAGCATTTCGGCTTTTTCTTTGATTTTTTCCGGAACGGCGCCCCGGGGGGGGCCGCACTCGGAGGTCACTGCCAAATTTCCTGATGCCAATACTTTTTCAAGTTTGCTTTCGGTTTTCATTCTGCCAAATCCTCTCTTATGATCTTGCGGGGTCCGCCGCCCCGGCCAGTTTGCCAGTTTTTCGCCGGCATGATGTCTTCATACCGATCTTCCATGCCGAGGGCCTTCAGCCGATCCCAGATCAGCTGCCAGACGCAGTCCACTTCCGGGCTGATTTCACACTTCCCGCCGGTGGATCCGCCACAGGGACCGTTGAGCAGCCTTTTGGAGCAGCGCGCAATCGGGCATATGCCGCCGGTGATTCCCAGGAGGCAGTCGCCGCATCCCTGGCACCGTTCGGCCCACACCCCCTGTCTCTCGGAGGCGCCCATGAATTTGGTGTTGACCGCCGGGAAGACGGGCTTTTCCTTGTAACGCCGGGCAATCTCCTGGACCCCGCAGCCGCAGGCCATGGAAAGCACGGCGTCCGCCTGATCGACATGGGTGCTCAATTCCTCGACATACTCCGGATCGCACTGTCTTTCGAGGGTCAATTCCTTGATGTCAATGGTCTGGCCCGATTTCATGAAATTCATCTGCAGGGCGGATGCCAGGAGACCAACCTCCTTACGGCCGCCTGCCGCACACACCGTGACGCATTCGTTGCAGCCCACGAGCAGAATGCGATGGAAGGGCTTTATGCTTTCGACAATTTCTTCCAGAGGTTTTCTTTCAGCTGTTATCATGGTGCTTCACTCTCCTTTGGTGTTGAGGTCCCCCACTGATCAGGATGCCGGTGCTTCAGGCGCCGGTATGCAGGGCAACCCCCGTTTTTCGCGGAGTCGCTGCCGTGGCCTGTGCTGATGGGCCGCGGCGGGCCGTCAGGCCACCGCTTCCCCGTTATCTTGTGTTAACGGGGCTTTGGTCGGGTTGGGCCCCAATTCACGTATTTTTTCCGTCATCTCCCTGGCCACCTGGGCAAAACGTTCCCCCATGCCGGCGGACATGTAGTACATTTCCAGCCGTTCCCCGCCGATACCGATTTCATCCAGCAGCTTTTTGACGTAGGCGACGCGCCGGGCAACCTTGGTGTTGCCGTTTTTGAAGTGGCAGTCGCCTTCCAGGCAGCCGGCGACATAGACGCCGTCGGCACCTTTTTCAAAGGCTTTCATCAAATGAATGGCGTCGACTTTTCCCGAGCAGGGCACGCGGACGATGTTGACATTGGCGGGATAGGGCAGGCGCTTGCTGCCGGCCATATCCGCGGCCGTATAGGCACAGTAGTGGCAGCAAAAGGCCACGATAACCGGTTCAAATTGTTCCATTATGCAACCATCCTTTCCAGGAGCCCGTCCAGTTTAGCCAGGATCTGGTCGTCTTCGAACTGCATCAGTTGAATGGCCTTGGCCGGGCATTCGGCAGCACAGACGCCGCAGCCATGGCATTTGGCCGGGTCGATTTCTGAATATCCGTCGGCGTTGATGAACGGTACGTCGAAAGGACAGGCCCGCACGCACACCAGGCAGGCGGCACATTTGGTCCCATCCACGCGGGCGACGGCGGCCCCCAGTTCGATGGTGTTTTTGGCCAAGAGGGCCTGGGCCCGCCCGGCCGCGGCCTGGGCGTCGGCAATGCTTTCCTTGATATTTTTCGGCGCGTGGGCCGTTCCGGCGACGAAGAAGCCCGGTATGGAAAGATCCAGCGGCCGCAGCTTGACGTGGTCTTCCAGGAAGAACCCCTGCTGGGTTCTCTGCAGCCTGAAAATCATGGCCAGGTCTTCGGTGGCTTCGTCATCGGCTATGAGGCCGGTGCTCAGGCAGAGACAGTCTGCCGCAAGCGATATCTCGCGTCCCAGGATCGGATCGACGAAGGCCAGCGTGACGCCTTTTTCGGCCGCTTCCACCACGGGGGGGGCATCCTTTTCGTAGCGCACGAAGATGACTCCCCGCTTGCGGGCTTCCAGATAGTAATCTTCCAGGAAGCCGTAGGTGCGCATATCCCTGTAAAGGACGAAAATGCGCATATCCGGATTGAGGTCGAGCATGGCCAGGGCGTTCTTGACGGCTGCCTGGCAGCAGATGCGCGAGCAGTCGGGGTTGTCGGGACAGCGCGAACCCACGCACTGAATCATGGCCACCGTGTCCATGGCTTTTACACGGTCAGGATCTTTTTCCAGCATACCGTCCATGTCCAGCTGTGTCATCACGTCGGGATGCTGCCCCAGCAAATATTCGTCGGGCCGGTTCTGCTTGGCACCGGTGGCCAGAATCGTGACACCGTGTTCGATCTGCCGGTAGTACATCTGCGGGGCGATCTGCAGGCCGGTTTTGAACATGCCCGGCATGCCGGTGTGGTCGACGATGATGGCATTGAACACCACCTCGATGGAAGGGTGGGCCTTGACCTTGTCGGCCAGGGCCTGTATGAAGGGCGCCACCCGCTCGCCGTCGATGGTTTTCTGGATGTTGATGGCGATGCCGCCGAGCTGGGCGCTTTTCTCCACCAGGAACACCTTAAAGCCCTGATCGGCCAGCGTCAGGGCCGAGTTCATGCCGGTGACACCGCCGCCGACCACCAGGATGTCCTTGTTCATGGGCAGGGAGTGCTCCATCAAGGGGTGGGCCTTCACAACGCTGGTAACGGCCATGCGGATGAGATGCTGGGCCTTTTTGAACGCCCCTTGTGGGTCGTTGGCGTGGACCCAGGTGTTTTGGTCCCTGATGTTGGCGATTTCGACCAGGTATTTGTTGATGCCGGCGCGCTGCAAGAGGTCCTGAAACTTGGTCTCATGGGTCCGGGGCGAACAACCGCCGATGACCACACGGTTGAGCTTTTCTTCGACGATGGTTTTCTGAATCTTGTCCATGGCGGCTTTGCTGCACCCGTGGCCGGCTACCACCGACACGGCAACCTGAGGCAGGCTGAGTCCGAAATCCGCCAGGGCCTGGGTGTCCACGACGCTGCCGATGTTCAGGCCGCAGTCGCAGATGAAGATGCCGACCTTAGGATCCTCGTCGCTGACGTCCCGTTCGCGGACGGGTTCGTCGCCGTCTTCCTCGCCGTATTCGTCGCCGTCTTTCACGGCGGCTTCGACGGGACTGCTTTCCTCGGCGGCCAGGCAGGCAGCGGCACTGGCCTGGATCATGGTTTCAGGGATGTCCTTGGGGCTTTCGAAAAGACCGCAGGCGTAGATGCCGGGTACGGAGGTGGACACCGGGCTGAAAGCGCCGGTTTTGGCAAAATTGTGCTCGTTCAACTCGATGCCCAGGGCCAGAGCCATTTCTCTAACATCGTCCGCAACGCGGAAGCCGGTCGATAGAACGGCCATGTCGAACGTTTCCGTTTTGGACGGCGTGCCGTCTTCCACCAGGTAGGTAATGTCCAGCCCGCCCTCGGCGTTGCGTAAGATGCTGTGGGGGCGGCTGCGAACCAGGTTGACATGGAATTCATCTTCAGCCCGGTTGCGGTACTGTTCGTATTCCTTGCCGAAGGTCCGTATGTCCATGTAAAAGATGGTGGTTTCGATGGTATCCTGGAAGCGTTCTTTGGTAACGATGGCTTCCTTCAGGGCAAACATACAGCAGGCGCTGGAGCAGTAGGAAGCCGCACCCTTCTGAATGCCGCGTGAACCAACGCACTGGATCCAGGCGATCTTCTCGGGCTTTTTGCCGTCCGACGGCCTCACCAGCTCCCCCTGGGTCGGGCCGGAGGCGGAAAGGATGCGTTCGTATTCCAGGCTGGTGACCACGTCCGGGTTTTTGCTGTATCCAAAATTGTCCAGGCCCGAGGGATCGAACACCGCGGCCCCGGGGCAGAGAATGACGGCCCCCACGTTGAGCTCCAGCTCTTTTTGCGAATCGTCCGGCACAATGGCGCCGGCTTTGCACACATTTTCCAGGGCCTTGACATCCTGGCACTTTTCCATATCGATGGCATAGGCCTGCGGGGTGGCCTGTGGATACCGCATGCAGGTTGGTGCCCGGTGATCCAGTCCTGGATGGAACTTCACACATTCCGGAAAAGCGGTGTGGCAGTCGCCGCAGGCCGTGCATTTATCAAGGTCTATGTAGCGGGGGGACTGGTTCAGATGGACGGTGAAATCACCCTTCTCGCCGCTGATACCTTTGACTTCCGTCATGGTCATCAGTTCGATGCGATCCTGGCGGCCGCCCTCGGAGAGGCGCGGAGATATGGTGCACAGGTCGCAGTTGTTGGTGGGAAAGGTGCGGTCCAGCTGGGTCATCAGACCACCGATGGATACGGCCTTGTCGACCAGAACGACATTCCGGTCGGATTCTGCCAGGTCCATGGCGGCGCGGATGCCGCCGATACCCCCGCCAACCACGAGTATTTTCTTATGGGATGGCATTGGTTCTTTATTGTTCAGCATACCTGTTTATTCCTGTTCATGGTTTGTTGTTTGTGGTTGTACCGCCCCGAAGAGGCGGCAGGTTTTTTTACAGCCCGGCCACATCCAGGATCGAAGCGAGGCGATGTTCCCACCCCAGGGTCTGGATTCTGACCCCCTGGGCCACGCCGCGCAGGGCGGCGACGGTTTCACCGGCGATTTTAATACCTTCCATTTCCCGATCAGGGGCTTTACGAATACGCTTGATCAGATCTTCCGACAGGTTGGCGTCCGGTTCGCTGGTGGCGATGTAGCGTGCGATGGCCACGGATTTGATCAGAAACACCGTCGGGATGACGGGGACGCCCAGATTTTTAGCCTTTTCCATGAAGGTCCTGAAAAGATCCAGGTCGAAAACCGGCGGTGTGACGATAAACTGGGCCCCGGCGGCAATTTTTTTCCCGGCCAGTGCCAGTTCGTCATCCGTGAAGGAGGCGATGGTGCACCCGGTGGTGAAGTCGGGCCTCCCATCCAGTTCGAAGCCTGCCAGATCTTTGCCTTCCTGCAGGGTACGGATCGCCTTGAGCAATCCTTCTTCATCCAATTCGTCGACCGGCTGGGCGTCGCGGTGGTCGCCCACCGCCATCTCTTCGCCCTGTACGACGATCAGGTTCTGGATACCCATTACGTGGGCGGCCAGAAGGTCGCCCTGCAGGGCCAGCATGTTGCGGTCCCTGCCGTAGACGTGAATGAGGGATTCGATGCCCTGCTGGTGCATCAGAACGCCTCCGGCCAGGGCGCTCATCTTCATCACCCCGTTGTCCATATCGGGGATGATGACGGCATCCACACGACCCTTGATGCGGCGGGAATCCATTACCATTTTGGATATATTGACCCCCTTGGGGGTGTGCATCTCGGCCAGAACAACAAATTCACCTGCCGACAAACGTTTGCGAAGACTCATAATTCATCTCATCCTTATATATAGGGTTGATAGGTTGATCTTTGGTTAAAGGCATGGGCGGACGGCGGGGCCATCCGTCCGTGCCCGGTCCTTGAAAGCTCGTTTACATGGCCGTTTCCGGATGAAAGACGTTTACCTCTTTCAGATCGTCCCCCAGATACTCACGCTCGTTGGGTCCGAGGATGCCGAGGGAGAGACAGATCAGGGTCCAGAGGTGAACCACCGGGTAATTCCCGCCGTAGTGTTCGCTCAGTTCGTGGATCTGGGCATGGCAGTTGTGACAGCCGGCGATGCAGTAGTCGGCGCCGGTGGCCTTGATCTGTTCGTCTTTCAATTTGCCGTAGGCAAGGCGCTCTTCCTTGAATCCGGACTGGAGAAAGCCGCCGCCGCCGCCGCAGCAGTAGTTGTTGGACCGGTTGGGGGTCATGTCGACGAAATTCTCTTCGCCGACCACCGATTTGACCACGAACCTGAGGTCCTCGGCGATGGGGTCGCCGTAGGATTTGCGCACGATCTGACAAGGATCCTGCACGGTGAACTTGATCTTTAAGTCCTTGTTCCAGTCGGAGTTGACCTTGAGTTTTCCCTCGCGGATCCACTTGGCGTAGTATTCATAGATGTTTTTGACGACGAAGTTGTGCTCGATGTTGAATTTTTTCAGTCCTGCCAGGACTGAGAAGGTTACGTGCCCTCACTCCGTGTTGAGAAAGACCTTGCACCCCAGGTCGTCGGCCTTCTTGGCGCTGGTGCGCGTAATGTGCTCCCAGCTGTCGTTGTCGGCCAGGAACATGCAGTAGTTTTCCCCGGCCCACCCCTTGCTGCCGTAGGTCCAGTCCGCACCGACCAGGTGCAGGATTTTCCAGAGGGGCAGCAGCTCGTCGGGCTCGGTCACCGGCTCCCTCGAGTTCTGGTTGAGGAAAAATTCGGCACCCTCCTTGTCGATGGGCGCCTGCATCTCGGCGAATTCCGGCTGGGCTTCCTGGTACTCTTCCAGCACGTCTTCCACCACGAACTGAAAATCCTCGGGCGTGGCGCCCATGGCGCTGGTGCTGTCGTTGCGCAGGGCCATGTCGCAGGATCCCAGGATACCCTTGGGACGTTCCTCCCTGGGCCAGGCGGCGCGGGCGTTGTACACCAGCTGGGGGATGTCGATTTTCATGGGGCAGACATAGATGCACCGCTGGCACATGCTGCACATCCACACCCAGTTGGTGCTCAGGATTTCCTCGTCCATGCCGAGGGCGGCCATGCGTAGAAACTTGCGGGGGTCCATACCTTCCAACCCGGTGGCCGGACAGCCCGATGAGCAGGCGCCGCAGGTCAGGCACAGGTTAAGGTTGCCGCCTTCCGGCAGGAGCTCTTTGACCTTGTCCATGAAAATGCTCTTTTGCTTGCCTTCCAGTCTGATTGGTTTCTCTTCCATTGCTTTTCCTCTCTACTCCTTTGCACGTTTTTTCAACCGAATACGGTAAAAATATTCCATCCCCATGTCGCTGGAGGTGTCCACGGAAATAAGCTCGTAGGAAGCGTGCGGCAGCACCCTGAAAAGGTCCTTCTGGGTGTCCGGGTCGCTCCCCTGGATTTCCAGAATATCTTCCGCGTTCATTTTGGAAAACATCTGTGTCATTTTTAGAAGCATGATCGGGGTTATCGAACCCCTGAAATCTAGGGTGTAATTTGCTTTCATTTTTCAATGCGTTCCTGGTTCCATTGGTCAGGGAGGTGAATTTTGCAAAATCGGGGCCAACTTTGCCTGATCCGGGGTGAAAATACTTTTTCATTGAAAAACGGTGGGTTCGGTGCAATGATCCGGGGGTGAACGAAACGGGGGTTGTCAAGCGACCGTTAAACTGTTAAGGAAATCCTCTTTTACACGTGTTAAGGGCTTTACACTAAATGTTCAACCATGAACTGGACATATACTGGAAAACGGTGGTCAACACGATCCGTGACGGCATCATGATCGTGAACACCCAGGGGGCCATCGTTTCCGTGAACCGCGCTTTCGAGACCATTACCGGCTATGATCGGGAGGAGTTGATCGGCCGCCCCTGCACCGTGCTCAATTGCGACATTTGCAAGAGCGCCCGTTCGAACGATAACGGCCACTGGTGCACCCTGTTCGAAAGCGGGAACATCAAAAAGCGCAAGTGCGTCATCAGGACCAAGGGGGGGCGACGGATACACGCCCTGAAAAATGCATCCATATTAAAGGACAACGAGGGGAACACCATCGGCGCCGTGGAGACGGTTACCGATATAACCGAGATCATCGAAAAAGACAGCCAGCTGGAGGCGTTTCGCCGCGAGCTGCGCTCCAAGGACGGTTTTCACGGGCTCATCGGCAGCTCGCCGGCCATGCGCCAGGTGTACGACCTGATCGAAAATGCCGCCGATTCGGACGCGCCGGTCATCATTCACGGTGAAAGCGGCACCGGCAAGGAGCTGGTCAGCAAGGCCATCCACGACATCGGGATGCGCCGGGGCAAACCTTTTGTCAAGGTCAACTGCGCCAGTCTGACCGAATCGCTCCTGGAAAGTGAGCTGTTCGGCCACGTCAAGGGCGCCTTCACCGGGGCCTACAAAGACCGGGCCGGCCGTTTCGAAAAGGCGCACCGGGGGGATATCTTTCTCGACGAGATCGGCGACATGCCCCTGTCGACCCAGGTGAAACTTTTGCGGGTCTTGGAGGAAAAGACGGTGGAGCGCGTGGGCGACAGCACCCCCATCCCCGTGGATGTGCGCATCATCTCGGCATCCAACAAGGATCTCCTGCAGCTGGTGGAAGCGGGCGCTTTCAGGAAGGATTTTTACTTCCGGATCAACGTGATCCCGATTCATCTGCCCCTTCTGAGCCAGCGTATCGAGGACATCCCGCTCCTGGCGGAGGCGTTTTTCAGAAAGATGCTGCTCAAGAGCGGGAAAAAGATCGAAGGCATCAGTCAGGAGGCCATGGACGCCCTCATGCACTACTCCTGGCCGGGCAATGTCCGGGAGCTTCGGAGCGCTTTCGAATATGCCTTTGTGACCTGCCAGGAATCCATGATACGGCCGTTTCATTTTCCCACGGTGGTCTACCGACCCCGCTCCCCCAGGAAGACGGCGGTGCGGAAGCCGTCGGTCAGCCCACACGAATTGGAGAAACTGGAATTGGTCGACGCTTTGGAAAGGGCCGGGGGCAACAAGTCCAAGGCTGCAACATATTTAGGCGTTTCGCGGGTGACCGTGTGGAACCGCATGAAGCGTTTCGGCGTGGACACCACCCAGCAGGTGAAAATGAAAAAAGGCGGCACATCCAGTAAGGAATAACGGATGAACACAGGCAATAGCTCTATTACCAACATCGCCCTGGTGGGCGGCGGAACCTACTGCAAGGAAGTTATCGAAAAAACCAGCCAGGGGTATGTGGACAACCAGATTCGGTCGCACATCGTGGCCGTGGCCGACCCCGACCCTGAAACGCCGGGGATGGTGCTGGCCCGGAAAAGGGGCCTGAAAACCGAAACCGACTACACCGTTCTCTACCGTCCCGAAAACCACATCGACCTCATCATTATCCTGACACCGGACCGCAGCGTTTTGGAAGATGTCCTGGGGACCAGACCCGAAACCATCCGGGTCATGGCTTATCACACCTTCGAGCTTTTCTGGAAGGCCATCCGTGTGCAGGAAAGGGGGTTGCGGCGGCGCAAGGAGGAGCTGGAGACCATTTTGAACGGTATCCAGGACCTGATCGTCGTCTTTACGCCTGACAGGGAGATCGTGGATGCCAACGAGAGCTTCATGGCCAAAATGGGTTTTACCCGTGAGGAGCTTTTGGGGAAAAAATGCGTCGAGGTGTATCGCCGGGGAGGCCCCCCCTGCCTGGTGGGTGACCTGGCCTGCCCTCTGAACACGGTCGTCCGGGAAAAAAGGCCCAGCATACGCGTGTTGAACCGGTTGAATCGCAAGGGCGAGCAGCGTTATTTCGAGGTCGCCATCTATCCCATCTGGGAGGAGGACGGCCGCATTTCCAAATTCATCGAAATCAGCCGCGACATTACGGAGCGCAAGAAAGAGGAGGAGGAAATCACCAGGCGCCTGGAGCAGATGGTGGAGGAAAGGACCAGGCAACTGAAGGAAACCCACGCCAAACTCATTCAGCAGGACAAGATGGCCAGCCTGGGAAAGCTTTCCGCATCGGTGGTTCACGAAATCAACAATCCCAATGCCGGCATCCTGAACCTCACCATGCTGATGAAGCGCATCATTCATGAGGGGCCGATGCAGGGCCGGGACATCGAGGCGTTTAAACGCTATCTGGATCTGATCGAGTCGGAGACCAAACGCATCAGCCGCATCGTTTCCAACCTGCTTTCCTTTTCGCGCCAGTCCAAAATGGAGATGAAGCCCCTGAGTCTCAATCGGCTGGTGGAGAAAGTGCTGCTGCTGAACAGCAATCTTTTAAAGCTGAACGACATTGTCGTCGAAAAAGAGCTCGATCCGGCCCTGCCGGATGTAAACGGTTCCGAGGATCAGCTGCAGCAGGTGTGCATGAACTGTGTCTCCAACGCCGTCGAGGCCATGGAGGGCTTCAACGGCGGGACACTGACCATTGCGACCGTTTATCTGCCTGAAAACGACCGCGTCCGGCTTGTTTTCAGCGACACGGGTGTGGGCATCGATGAAGAGAGCAAGTTAAACCTGTTCGAACCGTTTTACACCACCAAGAAAAAGGGCAAGGGCGTCGGATTGGGGCTTTCGGTGGCCTACGGCATCATCGAGGAGCACAAGGGGTCCATATCCGTGGTGTCACAACCGGGGCAGGGCGCCGTCTTTTCAATTGAACTGCCGGTGCAGTAGCTCCTACCGTTGCAACGCTGGGGTTTATGCAAGCCCGAAAACAAAATCTTTCGCAAACATCATGGGGTTTGAACAAATAGATACCCAACCCGGATAAAGCGGAAAAAATACCCCGGCGGCTCAAATACCTAAACAGCCACACTGCCGAAATCTATATGCTGGTTGCGCTGCTTTTACGTTTTGAATACGTGAACACTAGAAATGGAGTACACGCATGAGCGACACATCCATCCTGATAGTCGATGATGAACTGGTTCTGCGGGAGTCACTGGCCGCCTGGCTCGAAAGGGACGGCCACGATGTGGAGACCGCCGCCAGCGGGGAGGAGGGGCTGGCGCGGCTGCTGAAAAAGCAGTTCGATGTCATGCTGGTGGACATCAAAATGGAGGGCATGAGCGGACTCGAGGTGCTGCGCAGGGTCAGGGAAAGCGATCCGGACGTCGCCGTGGTCATGATTACGGCTTATGGTTCCATTTCCACGGCCATCGAGGCCATGAAAGCGGGTGCCCAGGATTACCTCTTGAAACCCTTCGACCCAAACGAACTGGGGCTGCTCATCGAAAAGATCCTGGCCCAGCAGGCGCAGCGCAGGGAGAACCAGTTCCTGCGCGAGGACTACAAGGAAAGAACCCGTTTCGAAAGTATGATCGGTCAGTCGGCACCCATGCAGACGGTTTTCCAGATGGTCGAGGACGTCGCCCCCACGGATTCCACCGTGCTGATTACCGGTGAAACCGGGACCGGGAAGGGCCTGGCAGCCAAGGCTATCCACACCAACAGCCCGCGGTGCGAAGGTCCTTTTGTCGTGGTCAACTGCGGCGCCATTCCCGAACACCTCATGGAAAGCGAGCTGTTCGGCCACCAGAAGGGGGCTTTCACGGACGCGAAGGAGACCAGGAAGGGGCGTCTGGAACTGGCCCACGGCGGGACGCTTTTCCTGGACGAAATCGGTGAAATCAGCATGCGTATGCAGATCGACCTGCTACGGGTTCTGGAAGACCACGTTTTTTACCGTGTGGGGGGGACGCAGCCCATCGAAACCGATTTTCGTGTGATTGCCGCCACCAACAGGGATCTTACCAAGGCGATTCGAGCAGAGAATTTCCGGGAAGACCTTTTCTACCGTCTGAATGTCATCTCCCTGAGGATGCCGCCATTGCGCGAACGCAAGGAGGACATCCCCCTGCTGGTCGAGCACTTCGTGCGTCGTTTTACCCAGGAGGCCAACAGGACGGTGAACGGGATCCGGCGCGATGCCCTGGATGAAATGATGCTGCACGAGTGGCCGGGAAACGTCAGAGAGCTGGAAAATGCCATCGAGCGTGCGGTGGTGATCGGCAAGGAGCGCAAGATAAGGCCCCAGGATCTGCCGTTTTTCAATGCGGCGGAGCGTGTCTGTTTTCCGGGCAGCTCCCTGAAAGATGTGGAACGTGACCATATCGAGAACATCCTTGCGGCCAACCAGTGGAATATCGCCCGCAGCGCAAAAATTTTGGGGGTCGACCGGTCGACGCTTTACGCCAAGGTTAAACGCTACGCCCTCAAGAAGCCGGAATGACGATCATGTCCGATGCGTTTATTGCCATTGCGCCCATTGGACCGTTGCCGGCGGCTTGGATCGAACCGTTGAAGGATCGGATTCAGGAAATTTTCGGTTATCCCACCCGGGAGGTGGCCCTTTTGGACGACGTTGAATTCGCAAGGGATCCGGAACGGGATCAGTACCATTCCACCTGCATTCTGGAGGCCCTGGCCGCAAAGGCGCCGCCCGGAGCCGTCAAGGTGCTGGGCATCACCGAGGTGGACCTGTTCATTCCCATCCTGACCTATGTTTTCGGGGAGGCCCAATTGGGGGGTGTCGCCTGTATCGTCTCCACCTGTCGGCTCAATGCCGCCGGCATGGCCGGCAATGCACAGGGCGTTTTCCGGGAACGCATGGTCAAGGAAGCCATCCACGAGCTGGGGCACACCTTCAAGCTGCGCCATTGCCAGGAGAAGGCCTGCATCATGCACTACTGCCGCAGCACCCAGGACGTGGACTGCAAAACGAACGCCCTCTGCCGCTACTGCCGGGTGCTGGTGGAAGACGAACGCAAACGGCTGGCGAAGCGTGAAACGTGAGACGTTAGACGTGAAACGTACACCGTGCACCGTAAACCGTGAGGCGCAGCATGGGGACCGCGTCTCACATTAGAATTGATTTTCCTTAATAACAATGAACCCAACCAGCCCAGCAAACCGATTCAAACCCGCCGTGACCAGAACCGTTCTGCTGTTGCTTGCCGGCATCGTGTGGGAGGGTGTCGGCATCATGCTTTTGCTTCTGGCCTTTTCGTGGCTGTCGACCGCATCGCATACCGGCATGTATCTGTACGCGGCTGCCGGCATATTGCTGGCGCTGGTGGTCCACCATTTCGGGTTTTTGAAGATAGTGGACAAAAACGCGCAGCGTATCCTCCAAATGAACGGGAAACGGTGTTTTTTTGCATTCATTCCCTGGAAAAGCTATGTGCTTGTTATTGTCATGATAACGATGGGGGCGTTGTTGCGCCATTCGACGCTTCCGAAAAAGGTGTTGGCGATTTTGTACATCGGCATCGGTTTGGCGCTGATACTGTCGAGCGTGAGGTATGTAAGAATGTTTTACCGGGAAAAAAGCCAGGCCCCGCAGTGAACGGCGAAGCCCGGCTTTTTTTCAGCTGCGCAGAAACGTTTTAGCCAGGTTGTCCCACCCCAGAGCCGGAAGGTTGCCGTAGATGTCGCTGCCTAAAAATCCGCCGTCCGTTGCCAATGGGCCGGCAACCTTTTCTACGGCCCGGTAGACCTGGGCCACCTCATCCTGCAGGAATTTTTGGGACTCGTCGCCGATCATGAGATCCTTCAGATCTTCGCGTAGTTCCGGCGCGTGGATTCTCAGAATCCATCCCTCGGCATACGGGTTGCGGGCGGCGTGCGCCCCGTCGGTTCTCACACGGGGGTTTACGGCCGTGACCACGCCGCTGACAGGCGACAGCATGCGGGCGGTGTTGGCCCCCCGGTTCAGGGCGATCTGGCCCCGGTCGCGGGTGATTGCCTTGCCCACCAGCGGTGCAACGATGGCATCCGGAGGACCCATCAGTTTCAAGGCAAAGTCATCCAGCCCCATCCGCACCTCGGAATCCGCTTCGATCTTTACCCAGGCGTGCCCCCGGTGCAGGTAGTAGCCCTGGGGGATTTTGAATCCCTGGATATTCGTGGTCGCCACCGGTTTGACCACGGCGTGCACCATGAATTCATCCTGGAAGTACTGGTCGAATTCGCAGTCGCTGCAATGGTAGTCGTGGATGCAGGTTCTGAACTCGATGCGCTTTTTCATGTGATGCACGCAGGGGCGTTTCCCCGGGGGCTGTTTGGCGAGCTTTTGCTGCCAGGTGACGATGTTGCCCCGCTTGCCTTCAGGGCGCCGCCCCTGGCCGGACAGGGCTGCGTTTTCGGCGGCAATGCGCTGCAGCGCCGTGTCAAAGTGGCAGGACCGGCACCGATAATCCAGTTTGCAGCTTTTTTTCCGCACCACGCCGGCCTGCATCCAGATGCAATCCGGCGGCGGCACCATTCCCTTTTGTTGTTTTATTTCTGCCCTTTGCATGACTTCCGGCTCCCTCTATTAATGAAGTGTTGAAATCCTGGCCCTTTGGGCCAGGTCAGAGATATTTGGCTGTGCCGGTAATAGGGGTAATGAAAATCCAAGCACCAAGTCCGAAATCCTAAAACCATATCGAATGACCGAAATTCAAAAGATCCAAACGATAGACGTAAGCCGTCGGTGGCCGGTAGGCCCGAGCAGGTTCCCACCGGCCACCGATGATCGGTGTCAGGTTTTCAAAAACGTCCTGGTGAGGTTGTGCCAGTCCAGTTTGCGTGCGTTCCCGTAGATGTCCTCTTCAAAGAAACCGCCGTCGGCCGCCAGTGGACCGACCGCCTCTTCCACCATTTTTTCGAGGGTGTCGACTTCCTGCCCCATCCAGGAGAGGGCGTCGGTTTCGGTCAGCAACGGCTTCACGGCGCCCTTGATATTCGGATTGCGCACCACGAAGAGCCATCCGTCGCCATACGGTTCGTCGTTGGCCAGGGCCGGTTTTTCCCGCACCTGGCTGTTGACTTCGACAATCACGCCGCCGATGGGGGAAAGCACGTCGGCCAGGTTGTCCTTGCGTTTGAGCCCCCAGCCGACCTTGCCCTGGTCGAGTTCCTTGCCCATCAGAGGAAGATCCAGTGCATCGGCCCTTCCCAGAAGCTTCAGTGAGAAGTCGTCGAGCCCTACCCGGATGTTGCCGCCGCTCTCGATGCGGGCCCAGGCATGACCGTTGTGAAAATAGTACTCCTTGGGTACCTCGAAGCCCTTGACCTGCTGGAAAGCCCCCGGCAACGACTTGGTCTTGGTTGACCAGACATCCTCGAAGTACTGGTCGAAATCGCAGCTGGCGCACTGGTAGTCGTAAGCACAAACGCGGTTGCCGATCCGCTTGGTGAGGCTGTGGCGACAGATCCTTTCCATTTCCGGTTTGCGACGCATGGCGTTCTGCCAGCTGATCTGTTTGCCGCTGTTTACCTGCTTGCACATGCCCTGGTCATATTTACAGGAGGTACAGTCATAATAATTGTTGCATCCCTTGAACGCTACGACGCCGGCCTGCATCCAAAGGCAGGGGTTGGCCTCCCTGGCCTTTTTATCGGGCTTTATTTTCCATACCTGACCACCTAGAACGGTGCTAATACCGTCGCCCCTGCCCAGGTCCCGTCCATTGCCTTTGGTGTAGGTTGATCCGTAGCCGACCCGGTTTCTTCGGTTTTGGGGGTCTGTTGCCATGATGTCCTCCTTGTTTATCTGTTGGTTTTTGAAACGTTCAGCCGTGTAATCGATATCTGCCCCTTACATAGAGCAATGGTCATGCCATCGTCGCGGAAAAACAAGCAGGATCAATGTAACTATATGAAATTAAATATAATAAATAAACAACGCCCGGAGTTGTCAGAATGTTGTCGGCCAATCCCACGGGGGCGGCCCTATTTTTTTTGTCGTATTTTTCGACACGCCGGCGGCTTTTGCTCTAACATTTTCCTTCCCCCATTCGCGATGGGGAGGATGGATCCAGCTGAAAATCCCTTTCTTGCGTAAGGAATTTCGATTAAAATTATTTTATTTCAAATAGTTAAAAATTGAAGCGGCAGCGGCGCGGCCGCGTTGCCCGCCATCGCGGCACGTGATGGCGGGTTGTGTCGGAAAATACGACACCTATGTCTTGATATCCGACAACAAAAATGAGTTTGTGTTCATTTCTCATCCTTTTTTTGAATAAGGAAAGAAACATGGTTGTTTATGTATATAACTATTTGTAATTAAATATATAATAAAATAATGTGCCGGTGGGGAAAATGTGGCGATAAGGCTTGACAAGCCCTATATTAGGCGGTAAAATGAATGAATATTCATTCATAAAACGCAACGAACGCAATCTGATAAAGAGCGTTTGCATGCATGGAGGTGCGTCATCAATAAACGCAGAAGATCAAACGACAAGTATCGGCGCATACTGGAGGCGGCCATCAAGATATTCGCCGAGCAGGGTTTCTTTCAGTCGACGATCGCTCAGATAGCCAAAGAGGCCGGTGTTGCCGATGGAACGATTTACCTCTATTTCAAAAGCAAGAACGACATCCTGGTGCAGTTTTTCAATTTCAAAACCAAGCAGGTCTTCGACGGTTTCCGGGCGGAAGTGGACAAGGCCGACAACACCGTCGACAAGCTTCGCAATCTGGTCCGCCGGCATCTGGCCGAATTCCAGCGCGACCGCAACATGGCCATCCTTTACCAGTCTCTAACCCACCAGCGCACCCGCTTGGTGGAACCGCAGATCAGGGAGATGTCCGACATGTACCTGGACATCGTGGCGGAAATCGTGGAACAGGGGCAGCAGGAGGGCCTGATTCGTAAAGAGCTCTATTTGAGTCTGGTCAAGCGTTTCATCCTTGGTGCGGTGGACGAGGTGATCAACACCTGGATCCATGCGGTCAGCCAATACGATCTGGTCACCATGGCCGATCCGCTGGTGGACCTTTTTATAGGCGGTATCGGTACCGGAGGCGACGAGGTTGCGTCGTCCGCCGGGAATACACCCATGCAACGATGAGGTACCCCCCGCTGGGGTGAATTGAACCTTTATAACAACACATATATAGATCAAGGAGAGAAAAAATGGCACAGAGCATTGCAGACCGCAGAGACATCGAATTCGTTCTTCACGAACTGCTCGACGTAGGGAAATTGAGCGAGCATGAAAAATTCGCGGAATTCACCCCCAAGACCGTGGACCTGATTGTCAAAGAAGCCCGCAACCTGGCCGTCAAGGAGATCCTTCCGACCCGTGAAATCGGGGACCGGGAGGGCGTCACCTTCGACAACGGCAAGGTAGCGGTCCCGGATGCGTTCCACCGCGTGTGGGAGCTTTTCAAGGAGGGTGAGTGGCTGGCCATGACCGAAGATCCCGAATGGGGCGGGCAGGGCATGCCCAGGACCGTGGCTCTGGCCGCAAGCGACTACTTCAATGGCGCCAATTACGCTTTCATGATGTATGCCGGATTGACCCACGGGGCCGGCAAGCTCGTGGAATCTTTTGGAACGGAAGAGCAGAAGGCGATTTTCCTGAAGAAAATGTACACCGGCGAATGGACCGGCACCATGCTGCTGACCGAACCGGAGGCGGGCTCGGACGTCGGCGCCCTGACCACCACGGCCGTGAAAAACGATGACGGCACCTACTCCATCACGGGCAGCAAAATATTTATCTCCTCGGGCGAACACGACATGGCCGAAAACATCATCCACCCGGTTCTGGCGCGCATCGAAGGCGCCCCCCAGGGTACCAAGGGGATTTCCCTGTTCCTGGTTCCCAAATACCGGGTCAACGACGACGGCAGCCTGGGCCAGTTCAACGACGTGGTGTGCACCGGTGTTGAAGAAAAGATGGGTATACATGGCAATTCAACCTGCTCGCTTACCCTGGGCGGCAAAGGCGAGTGTGTGGGAACGCTGCTCGGGGAGGAGAACAAGGGCATGCGTGCCATGTTCCTGATGATGAATGAAGCCCGCCTGCTGGTGGGTATGCAGGGTTTTGCCTGCGCCACCGCTTCCTATCTGAATGCCGTCAACTACGCCCGCGAGCGGGTGCAGGGCAAGCACCTGGCCTCCTTCGGACAGGCGGACGCACCGTCCGTGCCCATCATTCAGCATCCGGATGTGAGAAGGCAGCTTCTCACCATGAAAAGCTATGTAGAGGCCATGCGCAGCCTGCTCTACTATACAGGCTGGTGCGACGACCTGATCGACACCAGCGACGACGAGGCGGTCAAGGCCAAATACCAGGGCATCGTGGACCTGTTGATTCCGATTGCCAAGGGATATGTCACTGACCGGTCCTACGATGTCTGCAACCTCGGCATGCAGGTTTACGGCGGGTACGGGTACATCAGGGAGTACCCCCAGGAGCAGCTGGTGCGGGATTGCCGGATCACCATGATTTACGAGGGCACCAACGGCATTCAGGCCATGGACCTTTTGGGGCGCAAACTGGGAATGAACGAAGGCCGGCCGATCATGGACCTGCTGGGCGAGATTCAGAAGACCGTCGTCCGGGCCAAGGAGCTTCCCGCGACCGGGGAGCTGGCCACCAGACTCGATGAAACGCTCAACAAGCTGGGCGAGACGGCCATGCACATGGGTGCCACCGCCATGTCGCCCAAGGCGCTGAATGCCTTCGCCTTCGCCTACAACTTCATGGAAGCGGCCGGCGATGTGATCATGGCCTGGATGCTGCTGTGGCGCGCCGTGGTTGCCGCCGAAAAAATGAACGGCAAGGTCAAGAAAAAGGATGCCGCCTTTTACGAGGGCCAGGTGAAAAATGCCGAGTTTTTCATCCACACCGTGCTGCCGGTGACGGTGGGCAAAATGAATGCCATTTTGGACGGCAATGACGCGGTGAACGCGATTTCCGAAGATGCCTTTGGCGGGAAATAAGCGGCGGTCAACCTGTCCTTTTAAACAGGGTTCAAGGGGCCGCGTGAAACAGAAGTGAGCTCACAGCTGACAGGTCATAGCGTGTGGCACGCTATCAGCTATGAGCGGTGCGCTTTTTTCCTTACGATCCCCTGGCCCTTGGGCCCTTACAGGTCATTTAAAATTGGGTGTTTGGTATTTCGTTTGTGTAGCGCAGAGATATCGAACACCAGACACAAAACACCAAATACCAGACAATCCATCGTCACGAAAACGCTTGTTCATGACCCTGCATTGTGATAATCGGATCCCTTTGGCTGAGGTATTTTGTTGACATGCCTGCGGGCGATTTTATAAAAGTGAACGTTGACCCCGCAGTTGCAACGCTGGGGTCTATTGATTTGTGGAAGAGGAGGAAAGGTAGCGCATGGAAACCGCTTTGTTAGGACCGGCCGATTATTTTTTTCTCGGCATCCCCACCATTGTCTTTTCGCTGTTGATTCCCATCGTGGGCGTGGCTCTGTTCGCCTACATTATGGCCATCCGGATAGCGCCGCTGGTAATGGCGGCGCCGGACATACGCTTCAACCGCCTTCCGGAGCGCATCGTCAAGGTCGTACGCATCTGGCTGCTGCAGTGGCGTCATCCGCGTTACCGAACGGCCGGCATCATTCACATCATGATTTTTGCCGGGTTTCTGGTGTTGGCCATCCGCTCCACCTCCCTGGTCATCATCGGCCTGTCGGATGGGTTCGTTTTTCCGGGGCTGGGGGGCGTTTTGGGGGTCGTGTACAACATTATCAAGGACTATGCCGCGACCATGGTGCTGGTGGCCTGTTGCTTTGCCGCTTACCGGCGCATGGTGGTCAAACCGGAGCGCTACGCCGTTCCGTCGAAATACGGCAAGGACCACACCTTTGAAGCGGTTTTCGTGCTGGGCATGATTGCCACACTGATGATTTCGGAAAGCCTGTTCGAGGCCAGCGCCGCCGCGGCTGATGTAAAGGCGGGGCTGCACGCCGAATTTCTCGCCCCTCTGAGCCTGGCATGGATATTCAAGGTGCTGCTGGGGATGGCATCCGTAAAGACCCTGCAGGGCATCCACATCGTCGCGTACTACATTCACGACCTTACTTTTTTCAGCTTTCTCTGCTTTCTGCCCCTGGGCAAGCACTTTCACGTGATCACCTCCATTTTCAACGTGTTTTTCATGCGCCTGGACAGGGGCAACGTCAAACCGGTCCGTCACGGCGTGGCCGACGACCAGTTGGACGACCTCGAATCCTTTGGCGTGAAAAAGCTGGAAGACTTCACCTGGAAGCACATTCTCGATTTTTATTCCTGCGCGGACTGCGGACGCTGCTCGGACAACTGTCCGGCCAACGCGGTCAAGCGCCCCCTGTCTCCCCGGTTTATTTCGATCAAGGGCCGGGATCTGGTATTTAAAAACTACCCCCTCTATCCCTACGGCGCGCCCTTCAAAAAAGGGGAAGCCCTCATCGGCAATATCTATGAGGAGGACGAAATTTGGTCATGCACCACCTGCGGCGCGTGCGAACAGGAGTGCCCCCTGGGTATCGAGTACATCGACAAAATCGTGGATCTGCGGCGCGGCATGGTGGACGAAGGCATGGTCCCCCAGTCCCTGCAGAAGCCCTTGCGGGCCCTGGAAAAGAGGGGCAACCCCTGGGGCAAGATGGAAAAGAAGCGCGCTGACTGGACCAAGGAGCTACCCGAGGGGGTCGACGTCAAAATCCTGGGTAAAAAGGAAAGCGCCGAAACCCTTTATTTTCTGGACAGCATTACCTCCTTCGACGACAGGATGCAGGCCATCGGCAGGGCGACGGTCAAGGTGCTGAAGGCGGCCGGCGAGGATTTCGGCATTCTCGGCAAGGACGAAAAAGACAGCGGTAACGAGGTCAGGCGTTTCGGTGAAGAGATGCTGTTCCAGGACCTCAAGAACCAGAATACAGAAGCCATTCTCAACTGTGGAGCATCCCGCATCGTCACATCGGATCCCCATGCCTTCAATGCGCTGAAAAACGACTACCAGGGGCTTCCTCCGGTGGAGCACATCAGCCAGTACATCGCCAGTAAAGTGAAAAGCGGGGCCATTCAGCTGAAGGCCGCCGAAGGCAACGGCAAGGTCTACACCTACCACGACCCCTGCTACCTCGGACGCCACAACGGCGTGTACGACGATCCCCGGGAAGCCATCGATGCGATCCCGGGCATCAAACGGGTGGACATGGAAAAATGCCGGGACCGTTCCTTCTGCTGCGGGGGCGGCGGGCTGATGCTGTTCTATGAGCCGGAGGAAGAGCAGCGCATGGGTGTGCTGCGGGTCGAAATGGCCGCCGCGGCCGGTGCCAACGTGATCGTGACGGCCTGTCCCTTCTGCCTGGTAAACATAGAGGATGCCATCAAGGTTGCCGGTATGGAAGGCAGCATGGAAGCCATCGACCTGGCCGAATTGGTGGAGAGCCACATGGCCGGGGCCTGAAATCAGAAATCAGTGGTCTGAAGCTTAAAGCAAAGGCTCTTAAACCACAATGGTACAAAGAATAATTTTAGGGTTGGGAAACAAATAAACAACGGGAGGAAGAACATGGAAATTTTGGTTTGTGTAAAAAGAGTCCCGGATACCGCTGAAAACGAGATCGAAGTCAACAGCGCCGGAACGGATATCGAACGGGACGACCTGGTCTATTCGGTGAATGAGTGGGACAACTACGCCGTTGAAGAGGCGATTCAGATCAAGGACAACGTGGGCGGCAGCGTTACGGTTGTGAGCGTAGGCGACGAGGAGTCCGAAGAGGTGGTCAGAAGGGAAATGGCCATGGGCGCCGACAACGGCGTACTGCTCTCCGACGACGCCTTCGAGGGGTCGGACGGCAAGGGGATTGCCACCCTCCTGAAAGCGGCCGTGCAGAAAGGCAACTATGACTTGATCATGACCGGGGCACAGGCCGATGACGGCGCCGCCCAGGTGGGCGGCATGCTGGCAGCCATGCTGGACCTGCCCTATGCTTCGCTGGTGAATAAAATCGAGATGGTGGACGACAAGAAAATCAAGGTGGGCCGCGAAATCGAAGGCGGCAACCAGGAGATGAGCGAAATCGACCTACCCTGCGTGCTTTCGATCCAGACCGGCATCAATGAGCCCCGCTACGTGGGTATCCGCGGCATCCGCAAGGTGGCTTCGGTTGAAATCCCCGTACACGGTGCCGGTGACCTGGGGGTTGCCGGCGATACCGTCGGCGCGGCGGGCGCCAAGGTCAAACGCCTGGATTACTTTGTGCCGGAACTTGGTGAAGGTGCTGAAATGCTCGAGGGCAGCACCGAAGAGATTATTGAGAAACTGATTGAAATGCTTAAAGCCAAAGGAGGGCTCAAATAATGGCTGGACAGATTTTTGCTTATATAAGATATAAGGATGGTGTTCCTGAAGATTCCGCACTCGAACTGGTGGCGGCTGCCAAGAAGATCGCCGCCGATGCACCGGTGAACGCGTTGGTTTTAGGATCGGGCGTAGACGCGGTTTGCAGTGCCGTGGCCGCTTCTTACCAGGAAGTTTGGAAAATCGACAACGAGGCGCTGGCCTACCCCAATGCCGAGGTGATCAGAAAGCTGCTGGTCAATATCCTGCCCCAGGATTGCATCCTGATGGTGCCCCACGACACTTTCGGTATGGATTTGTCCCCCGGGCTTTCCATCAAGCTGGACAGCCCCTTTGTGTCAGACGCCGTTGACTTCGAGGGTCTCGACGGCGACACCCTGAAAGTCGTGCGCCAGGAATACGGCGGAGCCGTCAGCACCCACGTGAACTGCGACATCGCGTCCGGTGCCGTCATCAATGTGCGCCCGGGCGCCTTTCAACCCGAAGAGAGTCAAGCCGCCGGTGGTTCGGTGGTGGACAAATCGGGCGATATCGGGGACATCTCTGCCGGACGCCGCTATCTGGAAACCGTGGTGGCGGAAGTGGGTGATGTGGACATCACCAAAGAGGACGTGCTGGTTTCCATCGGCCGCGGCATCGAGGACGAGGACAATATCGAAATCGCCGAGGACCTGGCCGAGGCCATGGGTGCCGTGGTTTCCTGCTCCCGCCCCATCGTGGACGCCAAGTGGCTGGAAAAATCCCGCCAGGTGGGAACTTCCGGCCAGACGGTCAAACCCAAGGTCTATCTGGCCTGCGGTATCAGCGGGTCCTTTCAGCACCTGGGCGGCCTCAAGGGCAACCCCTTCATCGTGGCCATCAACAAGAACCCCAAAGCGCCCATTTTCCAGGTGGCCGACGTGGGCATCGAGGCCGACATCCTGGATTTCCTGCCCGAACTGACCGACGCGATCAACGAGCAATAAAACTGCCGCGCAGTTTTATGGTGTAAAAAAGACGACCCACTGTCGGCATCGCCGATAGTGGGCCGTCTTTTTTAATAAATACATGCATCTAGGATGGAAAGTACTTCCGACAGGAGCTCCTCATTTACCGCTTCGATTTGTTTGGCAGTGCGGGAGCTATAGTCGACGGATTTGACCTGTTCGACCATGATGAAGCCTCTAAGTTTACTATCTCTTGGAATGGGTATATGAAAGGGGAAGTTTCGATCCGTACTGGTTAACGGGGCATACGATCGCCAAACCCCTACGCCGGTTGAACAGATTCTTGCTGACAACGAATGCCGAACGGCGTCCCCTTTGCTCATGGCCGGATTGCGGATCGAAGGTAAGGGCGATAAAGTCCCCTTGCTTGGGAGCATAGGCGGCCACCTACCAGACCTCCCTGCCTTCAGGCTTACCCCAATCGACTTCATCAATCTGATATTCTATAGGTGTTGATCCATGCAAAGCACAAATATGGGAAGCTTTAAAATTACCGCTTTATGACCTTTGCGCCTTTGTGGTTTCGATCTATTGAACTGCTAGATTCTTAATAAGTTCGCAGAACAAGCGCACGCCGAAGCCGGTGCCGCCGGCCTCGCAGGTGGGCATACCCTTTTTGATGTGGGCCGGACCGGCGATGTCGATGTGGGCCCACCTGGCTTGGCCGGCGAATTCGGAAAGGAAGAGGGCGGCCG
>Ga0316576_10000100_pt1 | contig 31443 bp, 27 predicted proteins | sample S0NA_FD_203075 | JGI IMG/M metagenome (GOLD analysis project Ga0316576, IMG submission 203075) | Rhizosphere microbial communities from salt marsh grasses in Alabama, United States - S0-2_050615r3r5 | ecosystem: Host-associated > Plants > Roots > Rhizosphere | place: USA: Alabama | collected...
GCCCTGTCCGTGCCGGACACCATAGGGGGTTGTCTGGACAAGGCCATGGCCGCCCCCCGGGGACCGGTCACCATTGCCGACACGGCGGACAACGCCGGCGGGGGCGCGCCTTCGGATTCAACCTTCTTCCTGGCGGAAATGCTTGCCCGGAAAATCGAAAATGCCGCCATCGCCTCCATCTGGGACCCCGTGGCGGTGTCCCTGTGCGAAGATGCCGGGTTAGGAGCCTGTTTGCCGCTGCGCATCGGCGGCAAGCTGGGACCGGCCTCCGGTCAACCGGTGGATGTCGGCGCAACGGTCATCGGCCTCGCGGAAAACGTGCTGCAGGAACTGGGGGGGTCGCAGATGCCTATGGGGCGCTGTGCGGCCGTCAAGGTTCACCTGGGAACCGGCCCCGAACGGGACGATTCCCCTGAAAAGGGCATTGACGTCATTTTGAGCCAGTTTCGCACCCAGCCCGTGGCCCCCACTATTTTTTCGGAACTGGGTGTCGACCCCGCCCGCAAGAAAATCCTGGTCGTCAAATCCAATCAGCATTTCTATGCCGCCTTTGAGCCGATATCGGCGGAAATACGCTATGCCGGGGGGCAGGGCGCCCTGCAAAGCGACATAACAAAGATTCCTTATCAACGTGTCGATACAAATCGTTTCTGGCCGTTTGTCGACGATCCTTTGGCCGAGGAAACCTAAATACCCAGTAGAAAAAGGAGGTAGGCGATAATGAAATCAATAAACAAGGGAAAAATCACCGTCGTCTTGATGGCATTGGTATTGGCTTTCGGCTTCGGCTCAATGGCGGCCAATGCCGTCGCCAAGGAGATCAAGATGCTGCGCATCGGCATCGGCATCGATCCGGATACCATCAACCCCATTGAAATTACCACGGCCATTCCGGCCAACATCACCGAACTGCTCTATGACTCGCTTTTCGACACCAATGCCGAAGGCAAGGTCATTCCCAATTTGGCTACCGAATGGTCGGTATCTGCGGACGGCAAGACCTGGACGATGAAGCTGCGCAAGGGCGTGACTTTTATCGATGGCGCTCCGTTCAACGCCCAGACGCTGAAAAGACAGATGGAACTGATCAAGGACCCCAAGGTCAGGATGCCGTTCCGCTTCCTGTATGCCGGGATAAAAGATATCACGGTGGTGGATGACTACACGGTGCAATACAACCTGCACGCGCCCTTCGCCCCCTTTGCCGACTTGTTGTCCGTGACCGGCATTATATCCCAAAAGGCGGTGACGCCTTATGACGGCACGGAGTTGAATATGCATCCCGTGGGTTCCGGGCCCTATAAGCTGGCGGAATGGGTCCGGGGCGAGCGCCTGGTGCTGGTGCGCAACGAGGGGTACTGGGGCAAACGGCCGGCGGTGGAAAAGCTGGTTTTTCAGATCATTCCGGAAACCGCCACACGGGTGGCCATGCTGCGGGCCGGGCAACTGGACCTGGCCTATTCGCCCACACCGGCCGATGTGCCCAGTCTGGAGGCCGACCCCAACATTACCGTTACCCGGCCCCTGAGCACGCGCATGATCTTCATGGGCATGAACACCCAAAAGGGCCCCACCAAGGACAAGCTCGTGCGCCAGGCCTTCAACTATGCGGTGGACAAAAAGGCGATCACGGACAAAATTCTCTTCAAGGTTGCCGAGCCGCTTGACGGCCCCTTGCCGCCATGTATTTTCGGCTACGCGCGAATGGAGAAGCAGTATGACTACAACCCGGACAAGGCCAAAGCCCTTCTGAAACAGGCCAATTTCCCGAAGGACACCGTGGTCAAGATGATCACCCCCAACGGCCGCTACACCTACGACAAACAGGTGGCGGAAGCCATTCAGGCCTACCTGCAGGATATCGGCGTGAAAACCGAACTGCGCACCTATGACTGGCCAACGTATATGGGCATCACATCCAAGCCCCTGGATCAGTCCGAAGTCGAGCTGTATCTGATCGGATGGGGGTTCCCCTATTATGACGCCGATCCCTATTTGCTGATGTACTTCAGCTCATTCGTGCACCCGCCCAAAGGGCTGAACACGACTTTTTACCACAATCCCCAATACGACCAGGCGGTGGGCGCCGCCCGCCAGATCATGGACCCGGCCAAGCGCTTGGCCCTGTACAAACAGGCCGGCACCATGCTGTGGAACGATGCGGCCGCCATCTGGCTGTATGTGGAACCCTTTTCCATTGCCCACAAGAGCAACATTCAGGGACTGGACATCCGGCCCAACGAACGGATATACCCGACGTACGCAACCATGCAATAAACCCAACCCGGCTCAACCGGAAATAATAATATCTAACATCAAAATGCTTAACAACTTCAAATGACCCAGCACCAAAAATAAAGGAGCCGGGGGTACAAGGATTCCAGGGGCCGAGGGTAAGACATTAGAGGGCTGATGTCTTACGGTTCACTGAATTCGGCGCAGGGCGCAGGGCTCAAGGTGCAGACCGCTCAACGCATGATGCTTTGAAATCACCTTGCGCCTTGCGCCACACGTTTCAAATCTCAGATTTTACGATCCACGAATGAAAACGGAATCACTTAACACCTAACACGGGGCACGTCGTATACCGTATACCGTGCACCTGCACCATATACCGTTTTAGTATTTGAACAAATAGGTACCAAATTCGGATGGGAGGTCTGACAAGGGATGTTTATCTATATCGTTAGACGCTTGCTATCGACCATTCCGGTTCTGTTCGGCATCTCCTTGATCCTGTTTTTTCTGCTGCGCTCCCTGCCCGGAGACCCGGCCCAGGTGATCGCCGGAGAGTTGGCCACTCAGCAGGAAGTCGAGTTGATCCGGCAGCAGTTGGGGCTGGATGAACCGGTTTATGTTCAATACGCAAAATTTTTATCCCGTCTGGTCCGCTTCGATTTGGGAAAATCCACCCGGACGCAGTACCCGGTGACCCAGGAAATTGCCCCCCGCCTGCTCAACACCGTCATTCTGGCCGTGACGGCCACGCTGCTGGCCTGTCTGTTGGGCATCCCCGCCGGCATCATTGCCGCCGTCAAACCGTACACAGCCATGGACATGGTGGTCACCGCCCTGGCGCTTTTCGGCATGTCCATGCCGGCCTTCTGGCTGGGGTTGATGCTGATCATCATCTTTTCGGTCAAGCTGAAGTTGCTCCCGGTGGGCGGCAGCGGGGGATTCGTGTATTTGATTTTGCCGGCCATCACCCTGGCGGCCTATTTGATTGCCGCTGTTGCCCGCAATACGCGCTCGTCCATGATGGACGTGTTGGCCCAGGACTATATCACCACCGCACGGTCGAAAGGCGCGCAGGAAAAAACGGTCATCATCCGGCACGCGCTCAAAAATGCATTTATCCCCATTATCACCGTCGTCGGGCTTCAATTCGGGAGCATGCTGGGAGGCACCGTATTGACGGAGACGGTTTTTGCCTGGCCCGGGCTCGGCCGCCTGTTGATCAGTTCCATTTTGGCGCGCGATTACCCGGTCATTCAGGGGGCTATTCTGATATTTGCCCTTCTTTTCGTGTTGACCAACCTGATGGTCGACCTGACCTACGCCTATTTCGACCCAAAGGTGCGCTATGAGTGATCAAGAGAATAGAAAGGAACCGATTCGCAAAGACCGCCACGAAGAATTCAGTCACTGGCGAACCGGTATATCCAAATTCCTGCGCAACAGGGCAGCCTGTTTCGGCGGCATGCTTATTCTTCTGTTTGTGCTGTCGTCTTTACTGGCGCCGGTGTTCTATTCCAGGGACCCCAATGCCCAGGACATTCGCCATGCGCTGGAGCCCCCCTCGTTCGAGCAGCCCCTGGGCACGGACGAACTGGGGCGCAGCATTTTAGCGCGCATCGTGTTCGGCGGGCGCATCTCTCTGGCCATCTCTTTGGGTTCGGTTGCCCTGGCGCTTGTATTCGGCGTTCCCTTTGGGTTGGTTTCCGGATATTTCGGGGGGAAGGTCGATTTCATCATTCAACGCATAACGGATGTCCTGCTTTCCTTTCCGCCTTTTCTGCTGGCCCTGGCCCTGGTGTCGGTGCTGGGGGTCGGGATTAAAAACACGATCATTTCGGTCGGCATTGCCGGCCTGCCCCATATCATTCGCATTACCAGGGGGTGCGTGCTGTCCATCCGTGAACAGGTTTATGTGGAGGCGGCCAGGGCGGTGGGGACCCGGGACGGCATTATTCTGTTCCGCCACATACTGCCCAACGTCATGGTTCCCATTATCGTGAATGCCACGCTTTTTTTCGGAATGGCCATCATCTTTGCGGCCGGGCTGGGGTTTCTGGGGGTCGGGGTCCAGCCGCCGGCGCCCGAATGGGGCACCATGCTGGGCTCCGGGCGCAGCCTGATCTTTGCCGCCCCGCACGTGGCTACCTTTCCCGGGATCGCCATTTTTCTGGCGGTGTTGGGGTTTAATCTGCTGGGTGACGGTTTACGCGACGCTTTGGATCCGAGGCTGGGCTATGAATAGCGAACAGCTGCTTTCCATACGGGATTTGAAGATCCGGTTCAAGTCGTTCGAGGGGGTCGTAACGGCCGTGGAGGGCGTGAATTTCCATCTGGCGGCCGGAGAAACCGTCGGCCTGGTGGGTGAGAGCGGGTGCGGCAAAAGCGTGACAGCCATGTCGATCCTGCGTCTTTTGCCCAAGCGGTCCGCCCAAATCGAAGGCAACATCCATTTTTCAGGAATGGACATGCTGGCGGCCGACGAAGAGGCCCTTTTGAAAATACGGGGAAATTCCATTTCCATGATTTTTCAGGAACCCATGACCTCCCTGAACCCGGTGATGACGATCGGCGACCAGCTCGCTGAAGTGTTCGTCCTGCACCGCAATTTCTCCTGGAACGAAGGCCGCGAAAAAGCGGTGGAGTTGCTCGAGCGGGTTCAGATCCCTTCTCCGGAGGAGCGGGCCAGGAACTATCCCCACAGCCTGAGCGGCGGCATGCGCCAGCGGGTCATGATCGCCATGGCGCTGTCCTGCCAGCCCCGGCTGCTCATCGCCGACGAGCCCACAACCGCCCTGGATGTCACCATCCAGGCCCAGATCATGGACCTCATGCTGCGTCTCAAGGAGAAACTGAACACGACCATCCTGTTGATTACCCATGACCTGGGGCTGATTGCCGAAACGGTCAGCCGGGTGATCGTCATGTATGCCGGTCAAATCGTGGAAGAGGCCCCGGTAACGGCGCTTTTCAAGGAACCGCTGCACCCCTACACCCGGGGTCTGATGGGGTCCGTGCCCAAACTGGGCCAGAAATTCAAGGGGGGAGCCAGAAAGCTGGATGAAATCAAGGGCATCGTCCCCAGCCTGCAGAACCTGCCGGACGGATGCCGTTTCAATCCGCGCTGCCCATTGGCCATGCGGCGATGCCGCGAGCGGGCCCCCGGGATGGTGCGCATGGGCGGCCAAAGGCGGGTCCGATGCTGGCTGGCGGGGGGTGAAAAGTAAGCGATGGATCTGCTTGAAATAAACGATCTGGAGATGCATTTCCCCATCAGGAGAGGATTGTTTTCCAAAACCAGGGGGGTTGTAAAAGCCGTGGACGGCGTGAGCTTTACCCTGAAAGAAGGCGAGACCCTGGGTCTGGTGGGTGAAAGCGGCTGCGGGAAAACGACTGTGGCCCGCAGTTTGCTGCGTCTGATCGAACCGACCGGCGGCAGCGTCAAATTCGAAGGCGTCGATATTCTGCGGCTTTCCAAAAAAGAGCTTCGTCAGGTCCGGGCCCGGTTACAGGTCATCTTCCAGGATCCCTACTCGTCGCTCAACCCGCGGCTGTCCGTGGGGCAGATCATTGCGGAACCGTTGAAAAACTATGGAGATCTATCTAACGGGCAGCTGAAAGAGCGTGTCGCCTATCTGATGGAAAAGGTGGGACTCATGCCGGAGCAGTCCAACCGCTACCCGCACCAGTACAGCGGCGGGCAGCGGCAGCGCATCGGTATCGCCCGCGCCCTGGCGCTGCACCCCAAGATCATTGTCTGCGACGAGCCGGTATCGGCGCTGGACGTGTCGATTCAGGCCCAGGTCATCAATCTGTTAATGGCGCTGCAGGAAGAGCTGGGGCTTGCTTACATCTTCATCGCGCATGATCTGAGCGTTGTCGAACACATCAGCAGCCGGGTGGCGGTCATGTACCTGGGCAAGATCGTGGAACTGGCCAGCGACTACGACATGTATCACAACCCCTGCCATCCTTACACTCAGGCCTTGCTTTCCGCCGTTCCGGTTCCGGATCCCGAGGCCCACAAAGAGAGAATCCTGCTGAAGGGGGATGTGCCCAGCCCGCTCGATCCGCCTTCCGGGTGCGCCTTCCACACACGCTGCCCCAAGAAGAAGGATGTCTGCACGCAGAAACAGCCCGTGTTCAAAGCGTTGGGCAATGAGCACTATGCTGCCTGCCATTTCTGTTGAACGTTTTTACGGGAAAGGACCGCATATGGATTATTCAGAAGCATTTGCCAGGGTCGAAGCGGAAGAAGACTATATCGTCGACGTGTTGCAACGGATGATTGCCGTCGACACATCGGTGCCGCCGGGAGAGAACTACGCGAAGCTGATCGACGTGGTCGAGCCTGAATTCAAAAGGTTCAACTTTGAGACGCAACGGGTGGTGGTGCCGAAAGATAAGGTCGCCCTGATTTCCAGGGAGCTTTCCGGTGAACGCTGCAATCTCGTGGCCAGTTTGAAAAACGGCAAGCCCAAGGCGTCGGCCTACGCGCATATGGACGTCGTACCCGTCGATGATCCGTGGACGGTTGACCCCTTTGCCGGCGTCGTCAGGGACGGCAAACTGTACGGCCGTGGCACGGTGGACATGAAGGGCTCCATCGCCTGCTATCTCGGTGCGGTCAAGGTGCTCCATGACCTGGCGATCGAACCGCACTATGAACTGGATTGTCTGCTCTGCACCGATGAGGAAATCGGTGTTTATCCGGGTTCACGCTACCTGGCCGAAGAGGGCTACTTTTCCAGTCACCTGGTGTGGTTGGAGCTGGGTGCTGTCGACCCGGTGGTGGTGGTCGGTGCGGCCGGGGCCGTGGATGTGAAGGTGGCAGGGTACGGGAAAAGCTGTCATTCCGGCATGAATTATCTGGGAGTCAACGCTATCGAAGAGATGGTCCCTATTTTACAGGAACTCCTGACACTAAAAGAGAAGGTTCAAAAACGTCTGTCGCGCATCCCGTCCTTCCCGATACCGGGTTATCTCCATGACAAGATGACGCCCATGTTCAGTCTCACGGTAATGCAGGGGGGAACCAAAGATAACATCGTGCCCGGTGAGTGTCGTTTGACTATCAACCGCCGTTATCTTGTGGACGAACGCTTCGAGGATGTGGTTGCCGAAATACAGGAAGCCGTGGAGCGGGGCCGCCGGAAATCGAAGCTGATCGACGTAAAAACCGAATTCAGCCTTAGTTACGGTCCGGTGGAAATCGACCCGCAGTCGCCCGCATCCAAAAAGATGAGAGCCGCCGCCACCGCCGTCTACGGTTACACGGATTTTCTATACGGCGGCATCAGTGCTTCGACCGATTTGGCCATGGTTGCCGATGCCTTGAAACCGGCAAAGCTGGATGTCGCCTGTTTTGGCGTTGAACGTGCCGAAGACATCCGGGCCCACGCAGCCGATGAATTCGTCTATATCGAAGATCTTGTCAGCATGACCAAACAGCTGGTGCACTACTTCGCCTTCTAACCCTCTCATTAATGTTTCGCCCGGGTAATGGGGGAAAATTTCTCTTCCAACGGCGATGAATATTATGGTGCCGGCTGACTGGCGAAAAGCGCCTGCAGGGCCCGGCGGCAGCGGAGCACGGGATCCGGGTCCGTGCCGATATCCACCACTTCCAGGGTGATGATGTGTTCGAACCCTCTCAAAAAGTCGATATAGGAACCGAAGTCGTCGTTGCCCTCACCCACGGGCAGGTGGTCGTCTTTCTCCCCGAAATTGTCGGTCAGGTGGATGTGGCGGATCTGTTTTCCCAGCAGGTCGATGCCCCTTACGGTCCCTTCGGTCAGCCGGGCATGGCCCGTGTCCAGGGTGAATTTCAATGACGCGCCCACCGCTTTCCTGATTTCCAGCAGGTCTTCGAAGTTGCGGTCGATGGAGGTGGCGTTGATGGCGATATTTTCCAGGCACACGACGACACCTTTTCTTTGGGCATAGTCATTGATGCGCTTCAATGACTCCAGATTGTGTTGCCACTGAATGGCCAGGGCCGGGTTATTCAGACGGGTGGCACCGTCGAAGGTGTAGGTGAAATCTCCCGCATGCACGACAAGCGTCCTGCCGCCGAGGCCATGGCACAGATCGACGGCTTTATTAATGAGGCGGATCGATTCCTCCCGAATACCCCCGGAGAAGGCGGCGATATTGATTTCAAAAAAGGGTGCATGCACACAGATCTCTATTCCACTTTTCTGAACGACCTTTTGCGCTTCGGCAAGGGCATCCGGCGTTATCTGATCCGGGTCGGCCGAAGGAAAGACGCAGCAGATTTCGAAGGCATCGAATTTTTCCGCTGCCGCCACTTTCAGTGCCACCAACCAGTCGGCCATCATCATGGCCGAGCTCGTCATACCTATTTTGGGCATGAAATACCTCTTGGAGTGTTGGAGTCGTTCTCCGTTATCGTGTGTATGGATTTGTCCGTCTTTCGTGTTCAACCGTCGAACTGGGCCGGAAACCGTAATGGTGACCCGGCCATACAATGGTGTCGGGCGGCAAGGTGTATATTTTCTGCCTGATGGATGCGATCAGCTGATCCATGGAGCCACCGGAAAGGTCGGTGCGTCCGATGCCGCCGACAAACAGGGTGTCGCCGGTAAAAAGATGCTTGTCTGCATAAAGGCATATTCCCCCGGGCGTGTGGCCGGGCGTGTGCAGGACTTTCAAACTCAAGCGGCCCACGGCGATGGCGTCGCCGTCGTGGAGCAGGAGATCCGGCCTGGGGGAGCCCTTTCCACCGAGAGCCCTGGCAAAGGCACGGTTCATCACAGACGTCAGCCTGCCTGCGTCGGACGGGTGGATGCAGATGTCTGCGCCGGTGGCCGCTTTCAGGGCGGCATTACCGGCGGTGTGGTCGGCATGGCAATGGGTGTTGATGATGCGGGTGACCTTCAAGCGCGCCCTCGCCACCGTTGCCAGGATGCGATCCGTATCGAAAGCCGGATCGATGAGGGCGCACTCCCCGGTCGCCCCGTCTGCGACCAGGTAGCAGCAAACGGCCATCCTGGTGAGTTTGATCTGTTTTACCTGCATCCGGCCCCGCCTTTTCCTGCCGCCGGTCCCTTCCTACTTGCCCCACATCCGTTTCCTAAGCAGGATCTCTTTTTCCATGTAAGCCTGCAGCTTTTTCTGCACCTTGCCGAAGATGGTGCCTTCCGGATAGATGCCGTTTTCATCCGGTTTGCCGGCTTCCTTTCCAGTGAGGATCTGAATGCCTTCGGCGATGGTGGCCACCTGGTATATGTGGAACTCCCCCCGTTCCACGGCATCGACCACCTCTTTTTTCAGCATCAGATTCTTGACATTGGCCCGGGGGATCATGACGCCCTGTGTGCCTGTAAGTCCCCTGGCCTTGCACACGTCGAAAAAACCCTCGATTTTATGATTGACGCCGCCAATGGCCTGGATGCCGCCCTTCTGATTGACGGAACCGGTCACGGCGATGCCCTGATCGATGGGGATGCCCGAGAGGCTGGACAGAATGGCGTACAGTTCCGTGGATGAGGCACTGTCGCCGTCGATGCCGCTGTAGCTCTGTTCGAAGGTGATACTGATGGAGAGATTCAAGGGGTGGTCCTGGGCAAAGGTCCGGCCGATAAAGCCTGACAGAATCAGGACGCCCTTGTCGTGGGTTTTTCCGCTCATGTTGGCTTCGCGCTCGATGTTGATGACGCCTGCTTCACCCATGTAGGTTTCGGCGGTGATGCGCGAAGGCCGGCCGAAGGATATGTCGCCCATCTGGTAAACGGCCAGGGCGTTGACCTGACCGGTTACAGCGCCTTGGACATCGATCAGAATGGTTTTGTCCAGATAAGATTCGTGTATCTTTTCTTCGTACAGGTTGTAGCGGAAGCGGTGCTCGTTGAAGGCCTTGATAACATGGGCGGTCGAGACTTCTTTCACGTCGTCTTTACCGGCCCAGTAGCTGGCTTCCTTGATGATGCCGACAATGGGGCCGAAGCGAATGGACAGCTTATTTTTATTGGAGGTGTACTTTTGGCCGAATTCCACCAGGGAAGCTATCCCATCCGGTGTGAAGGGCAGCAGGGTTTCATTTTGACAGACCCTGGCCACGAATTTCGCGTACTGCTGGATGCTGGCTTCGCTTCTTTCCACTTCGTAGTCGAAGTCCGCCCGGACCTTGAAAATCTTGTTGAATTTTGAATCATAGTTCTGCAGCACTTCAAAAGGCTGGTAGCCGCCCAGCAGAATGACCTTGACCTCCAGGGGGATCGGCTCCGGGCGCAGCGAAGAGGTGGCGTAGCCATGGGCCGCAGGGATGTCTTCGATGAAGAGCCTTTTGTTCTGCAAGGCCCGTTTCAAGGCTTCCCACACCAGCGGGTTCATCAGCAGAGACTCGATTTCCATGATGAGATACCCGCCGTCGGCCTGCAGGAGGGAGCCTGCTTTTACCATGCTGAAATCGGTGGTCACGCCTCCCATGTGGGCCTTTTTTTCGATCTGACCGAACACATTATGGTAGGTCGGATTGGGTTCGAAGACGACCGGTGCTCCCTTGGCGTTGCGCCGGTCGGCGATGACGTTGATCTTGTATTTCTGAAAAGTGGGCTTGGGTGCCTGGAACAGCGCTTCTGCGGTCGGGTTGGGGCCCTCTTTGCCGGGGAGAAAGTCTTCCACGTTTTCGACGATGTCCTCCTGGACTTCTGTGAGGTAGGTCAGGATATCCGGGCAGTTTTCATAGGGCTCCTTGAGATACGCCATGCGGTCCTTTACAACGAAAAGGGCGGTTTCCTCCATGAGTTTTTCCATGGCTCTGGACATGGACTGACGGATTTTGTTGACGTCCCGGAGTGTCGTCTCAATTTCACCCTGAAGGGCCTGCATATCCGCTTTCAACTTTTCCTGTTCCGTTTCCGGCAAGGCCTGGAAGGCCTCGTGGGTCATGGGCTTGCCGTCCTGAACGGGAATGGTTTGAAAACCGGAAGCGGTTTTGTTGATGAGGAGGTTTTTCTCTTTGGCCGATTGGTCCAGCTGCTGGAAAAGGGCTTTTTCCTCGATCTGGAATTTTTCCTGGGCTTGCGTGCTTTTTTCCCGGAACGATTCACTTTCGAAGGCCTTGGGAAGCTTTCCCCTGAGCATGTGAATCAGCCGGTTCATCTGTTTGCTGAAAAGAACGGCGCTGCCGCTGGGAACGGCGATTGCCTTGGGACGGTATTCGTCATGGAAATTGTTGACCATGCACCAGTCGCAGGGCGTGGGAAGCGACCGTGCGTGTTTAGCGGTGATATCCTTGACGATGGTCGTGCGCCCTGTTCCTTCGATGCCGGTCACGAAGATGTTGTAGCCCGGGCTGGTCATGTTGAGCCCGAAATCGATGGCGTGTACAGCCCGTTCCTGGCCGATCACTTCATCCAGGGGTTCGATTTCCGTTGTGTTTTTGAATTTGAAAACGCTTGGGTTACAATTGTAACGCAGTTCGGATGCGGCCAATTCATGGGTTGCTTTCATCATCAGCTCCTTCGGCGGTGACAGGTTGAGGGGGGACCATCCGGATCGTCGCCTGTTTATTACCCGTGGAACGGAAAAAAAGCAACACGATCTTAAAAGGCGGCAATGAAGGCCAGCCAGACGTCGTCGGGTCGTAAAGCGGATACGCTGCGGCGAATTTCCAGGATGTTCAGACCCAGCCCTTCGAGCACGGGCTGCATGGTTTTCTTTTCCCACAGGTAAAACAGCCTGCCATCGGCAAGCCCTTTGGTGGCAAGGCCTTCCTTGATGGAGATGTAGGCATATTTCTGCATGTTCGAAGAGGGTCGGTGCAGCGTTTGGGAATTGTGGCCGCAGGCAGAAAGGATGCGGGCCAGAACGGCGGGCAGTTTTGCGTGGGGGAGGTGCACCAGAGAGCCGCTCATGAGAACGGCGTCCATGTCGAGAGCGGCGAAATCGAAGGTCTCGAAGTCGCCGATAAGGACGTCGCACCCGCTGTGTTGCCGGGCAAGATCGGCCAGTCCGGCCGAGCGCTCCAGGCCGACGACGTCGAAGCCTCTTTTTTTAAGCCACAAAAGATCCCTTCCTGATCCACAGCCGACATCCAGGATCTTCGCTCCCCGGGGAAGGTGCTGTTGGAAGGGGTCGAGAAACGGTGCGGGATCGACCGAAAAGGTTTTTTCAAAATAGTCCCGGGGATGCGTCTGGTAGTAGTCTGGATTCATGCCTTACATCGACTCGATACCGGCTTGGCAAAAAAACCGTCTTGCAGTCCCCTGGTTACAGGCCGGATTATGGGAAACAATCTTCCTTTGACGGCGGGATGGCAAAGAAGAGAAGCTCCGGTTTTTCTCTATAGCGACGTTGTCGCGTTTAACGACATCGTGGAACACGATCTCATTTTACAAGGCTTCGGCGACAGAAGGTAACCGTGGTTTCGGACATGCCCTTCAAGGTGTTCAGATGCAGCCCCCTCTGGCGGATGATGCCAACAATCAAGGCGTACAGCAGACTGACCGTTTCCTTGACCGGCATCTCGTAAAATTCACCGCTGTCGACGCCTTTGCGGACGCAGTCCGTCAGGTAGTCCTCGAGCCACTGGCGCTGGGTTTTCAGTTTCTTCGTACAGACATGCGATTTGTCCTGCAGTTTGGCAGGGCATGTGCTGAAGGCTAAATAGATTTCGTCCGGTATTTCCCGTAAAAATCTGAAGTGGAGGGTCACCAGGTTTTCAATCTTTTCAAAGTTCGTATCGCTTTCCGTGTCCAGCGAGTTCAGGCGCTCGAAATAGAAATTGAACCCTTTTTCGATGATGTGGGTGAAAAGATCGTTTTTGCCCTCGAAATGGTAATATATCAACGGTTCGGTGACACCGGCTTCCCGTGCGATCTGCAGTGTCGTAGTCCCGTCGAAACCTTGGGAAGCAAACAGTCTGGTCGCGGTTTCAATGATGTTCTGCTTTTTTTTCATGCGCGGTCATCCTCGTTGGATCTGATTCGATCGATTTTTTTTGTGAAAGAGGGGGTCAATATCGATTAACGGCCGTTTTGTTGCGCTCATATATGCTTTATTTTGTCCAGCTCTTCCTCCACCGGCTCGATCTCCCGGTCCCTGCCCGATTTCTTCAGTTCCTTGCGCAGATCTTCGACCTCTTTTTCCAGCATAGGAATGATTTCGGTGGTGATGCGTTCCCGGGTTTCTTTGCCGGCCATTTTCAGCTCCTCGACCAGCCGGGCCATTTCGTCCTTCAGTTTCCTGATTTTTTCGCTTTCGGAAAGCGCGTGGATATCATCGGAAAAGCGCCGGTATTCATTTTTCAGAAACCCGATGCCATCTTTGGTGTCATCTTGCATCATTTCCAGGAGCACCTGGAATTTATGTGACCCGGCGACCGAGGACCCCGCTTTCAGCGGAGCGCCGCCTGCGCGGGTCTGGATCACCTCCACGGCCATCCTGTCATCATCACGGGGGTCGGGCACGATGGCAAAACGGCTGTATTCCGTCAAAAACTCCTCGAACTCCTTTTTAATTACAAGACCGACCGTGAAAACGGCCGTGTCACCATAGTCGACGGTACGGACGTCCCCGATGTGGGCGCCGTCGAGCAGCACCCGATCTTTCGCCACCAGACCGTTGACCTGTTCGAAACGAACGTTCAGGCTGAAGGCGCCGGCGGAGAGCCCGGTCAGCACCACCCCGGCCAACCAGACGAACACAAAACTTAAAATACGTTTAGAGAACATGCGAATTATTGTGCCAAATCCAGGCAGATAAAATGTAACCGTCTATAATTATTTTAATAATATAAAAGAGTAGTGGCACTTGTCAAGGTAGGTACACCCAGGCCCACCGGTTCGGTAAACCCCACCCTTGCACAAAAAACATGCCAAACAATAACCTAAATTGAGCGATTTTCGGGTTTGCCGCAGATGCAAGGAAAATGTTATCCTGCTATAGTGGTCTATGCGCGATGACATTTGACACCGCAGGTGCGGTGAACCCGGAAATCCCGGAGGGTTTCAAATTTTAAGAATTCAAATAGATTTAATCCATTGAAAATGTTTTTATTTTGGCCATTCTTAAAATTTAAAACGCTCAACTTAGGAATAAATAACAATTTGTCATTACGGAGAATATCATACCGATAGCACTATTTCTATGATTTCTCCAGTGGTGAATTCCAAGGATGATGTCTATTTTGCAACGCCGGGCTAAAGACCGTCCCGCTCCGTCTCCCCGATGGCTTCTTCGAGAATGGAAAGGGCGCGGTCCAATTCCTCACGGGAAATTACCAGTGCCGGGCGCAGCGTGATGATATTTCCCTCGATGGTTTTGAAGGCCAATCCTTTCTGCATGCACCGGTACATGACACTTTCGGCAGCATCCACGGCGCGTTTCTTGGTCACCGGATCGCTCACGAGTTCGATGCCCAGGTGGAGGCCCTTGCCGTCGACATTGCCGATGATGGGGTGGCGGCCTCGGATGTCTTTCAATACCTCGAGAGCGTAGGCACCCATATCGGCTGCATGCCCGCAAAGGTCGTTTTTTTCGATGGTGGCGATTTCTGCCAGTGCCGCGGCCGAACAGAGCGCGTTTTTTTCATGGGTGTAGTGCCCTATGGAGCGGTCGGGGAACGTGTCATATTTTGCGCGGGTGACGATTCCGGCAAAAGGGACCAGGCCGCCTCCGAGGGATTTACCCAGCACAAGGATGTCGGGTGTCACAAAATGTTCACTGGCGAACATTTTGCCGGTGCGTCCGAATCCCTCGATGATCTCGTCGAAAATCAGGAGCACACCGTACGTTTCACAGAGGCGTTTAACGCCGGACCAGTAAGCCCTGCTGGGAACCACGGGTGCGGCGGAGATGGGCTCACCAATAATGGCGGCCACGCCAGGCTCTCTCTCCAGAACCAGTTCGATCTGCCGCAGGCATTCGGCATCGACGGCATCCGGGTTTTCGAATCCCCACGGGTTGCGGTAATAATTGGGGAACTCGACGTGCAGCGCACCGGGCATCATGGGACCCTGGCCGGCCTTGAAGTGGGCTTCCCCGCCGATACTGGCCGCAGCATAGCCCGCACCGTGAAACGAGTCCCAGAAAGAGATGGTTTTGAATTTACCCGTCACCTGTTTTGCCAGCGTGACGGCCATTTCGATCGCTTCCGACCCCCCGGGGCAAAAAAGGGATTTGCACAAACCCTCCGGTGTGATTTCGGCCAGCTTTTTTGCCAGGGAAACGGCAGGTCTGTTGGTGTAGCGCCGGGGGCAGAAGGTCATGCCCGCTTCAAGCTGTCTGACGACGGCCCTGATGACGTCAGGGTTGTTGAAGCCCGCATTGTGCACCCCGTTGCCGTGCATGTCGATATAGGCACGTCCCTGCATATCGAAAATGCAGGCACCTGCGGCACGTTCCAGCACATTCAATACCGGCGTGGACAGCGCCTGCTGCATGAAATAGGTTTTGTCCTCTTCAAAAATTTCAAGGGATTCACCGTCGAGATTGCGTGACCAGTATGTTGCCCTGCCGGGGGTCGTGTTGACGTCTCCCTGTTCTCTTTCGCTTCGTCTGGTGTGTCGCTCATCCTTTGCGGACATGGCAGCCCCTATTCCGAGTGGCGCAAACCGGAATAAAAACAGAAAATGACAGGCAGATCATGCCCTCTTTTCAATCCTGAATGCACCGGTTCCGTATGTATTGATCAAGAGCGGGAAGCAGTATATAACACATATTTTGGTGAAGTCATAGGGTTACACCTGCCTAAATTGAACTCAGGACCCCCAACGTCGGGGTGTAGTGCGGATGACCGTTTTCTAAAGAATGGAGGAGATTATCCATGGCCAAGTTGCTGCGTTCGGAAGGGGACCTCAATATTTCAGGAAACCGGGATGCCTGGCAGAAAGCCCACATCGACGCAAAATGCCGTGCGCTTCTGGATGAGGATGCGCGCTATTTCCTCAGGCAGGCGCTGTCTACACCCTGTCTCAACGCCCTGCGGGGCTGCGGGGGCATATACATCGAAGACCTTCAGGGGCGGCGTTACATGGATTTTCACGGCAACAATGTACACCAGGCGGGTTTCGGTAACCCGCAGGTGCTGGAGGCGGTGAAAAAGCAGCTGGATGAACTGCCCTTCTGCACGCGGCGTTACACCAACCGGGTGGCCGTGGACCTAGCCCGTAAGCTTGTGGAGATGGCTCCCGGCGACCTCGACAAGGTTTTATTTTGTCCCGGCGGGTCGGAAGCTGTCGGGATCGCCCTGAAACTTGCCCGCATGGCCACCGGCCGTCACAAGACCATTTCCATGTGGGATGCCTTTCACGGTGCCGGCCTGGACGCCATTTCCATCGGCGGCGAGTCCATCTTCCGGCAGGATATCGGCCCGCTGCTGCCGGGCGCCGAGCACGCGCCACCGCCGGACGAATACCGCTGTGTTTTCGGCTGCGGCGACAGGGGTGGCTGCGACATGACCTGTGCCCGATATGTCGAATACATGCTCGAAAAGGAGGGGGATATCGCCGCCGTTATCGCCGAACCGATTCGCAGCACACCTTACATTCCGAAACCGGAATACTGGCAGCGCATCCGCAAGGCCTGCGACCGGCACGGTGCCCTGCTGATTTTAGATGAAATCCCTCATGCGCTGGGGCGCACCGGCCGCATGTTCACTTTTGAAAATTTCGGTGTCGTTCCGGACATGGTGGTCATCGGCAAGGGCCTGGGCGGAGGGGTTTTCCCCCTGGCGGCCCTGATCGCCAGGGGATCGCTGGATGTGGCCGCCGAAAGAGCGCTGGGGCACTACACCCACGAAAAGAGCCCCGTGGGATGTGCGGCCGCTTTGGCGGCCATCGATTTTATCGAAAAAAACGACCTGGCGGCGCACGCCCGGGACCTGGGGGCGTATGCGCTGGATCGCTTGCGGGGGATGATGGAAGCACACCCGTTGATCGGAGATGTCCGCGGCATCGGCCTGTTCCTGGGGATGGAGCTGGTCCGGAACCGGGCAACCCGCGAGCGTGCCGTGGAGGAGGCCGAGGCCGTGATGTATGCCGCCCTTTCACGCGGCTTGAGCTTCAAACTGACCATGGGCAATATCGTGACCCTTACGCCGGCTCTGGTCATTACCCGGGAAGAGATGGACAGAGCGTTGGATATTATCGAGGAATGCCTGTATGAGGTGGAGGGGCAATCCGGGGGATAGGGCGGTTTACAGCCACATCAGGGCCGGTCGGCCCTGGTTGACGGTACCGGCTGCTTAATTGTCCGAGATAAGTTGAAATCGTTTTCAAAATACGATAGAAATCACTCTTTAGTATAAAATAAGGTAAATCCCTGGCCCGAATTCATGCCAGGGGTTGTTTTGCCGGTAAAACGGCGCAGGAGGAAGGATGAAAAATTATAAAGTGCAGGATCTGATGGTGCCGCTTTCGGAATACGCAACAGTATCTGAGGACGCGACCCTGTTGGAGGCGGTCAATGAGTTGGAAAAGGCTCAGGGGGATTTCGATCACACCCGCTACCGGCATCGGGCGGTTATGGTGCTCGACAAGAACGGTGCGGTCATCGGAAAACTGAGCCAACTGGATGTGCTCAAGGCGCTGGAACCGAAGTATGATAAAATGCTGGATCAAAGCAGGCTGCACCGCTTCGGATTTACCAAGGGGTTCATGAAGTCCCTGCTGACGGAATACCAGCTGTTCGACAGACCGCTGACCGACATCTGCAGCAAGGCCGCGGTGAAAAATGTCAAAAAATTCATGTATTCGCCGACGGAAGGCGAGTATATCGACGAAAATGCCACCCTGGATGAAGCGATTCACCAGTTAGTATTAGGGCATCACCAGTCACTGCTGGTAACCGGAGGGGAGGGCATCTCAGGCGTTCTCAGACTGACGGATGTGTTCGCCGCCGTTTTTCAGGTCATGAAGAAATGTCAAGTCTAGCAGCTGTGGTTACATGCCATCATCGATGAACCAATATAGCGCGCGCGTTCCCTTTACGCTTGCTGCAGAGAAGCTTCAATAATTTATCGTGTTGCAGGGAGGATTCGTTTAATGAGTGACTCTTTAGCCGACAGGGCCGGAAAAAGCAGCGTGGACTGGAAAAAAACAGGCTTTCTATTGTTGGGCCTCGCTCTTTTTTTCCTGGCGTACTATTCGCCGCCATGGCCGGATGCTGTGGATCCCATGGGAAAGCATTTCGAACTGAGCCGCGAAGGCAGGGGGGCCATTGCCGTATTTCTGCTGGCCGCCACCTGGTGGGTGTTCGAAGTGGTGCCCATCGGTGTGACCAGTCTGGCCATCGGCGTGCTGCAGGCCATGTTCCTGATCCGCCCGGCCAGGGATGCTTTCACGGATTTCATGGTGCCTTCGGTCATGTTCATCTTCGCGTCCATCATGATAGGCCTGGTGTTCACCAAGACCGGGCTGACCAGGCGTCTGGCCTATAAAATGCTGGATATTGTCGGCGAAAGAACCAGCATGATCTATCTCGGATGTTTCGTGGTGACCGCGGCCCTGACGCACATCATGGCGCATACGGCCGTGGCCGCGACCATCTATCCGTTGATGCTATCTATTTATTCCCTGTACGGGGAGGGCGACAAGAAGACCAAGTTCGGCAAGGGACTATTCATCGGCATGGCCTACGTTGCCGGTGCAGGAAGTATCGTCACCCTGCTGGGCGCGGCCCGCGGTGCGGTGGCGCTGCAGTTTTTTAGGGACATCATGGGGGTGGAGATCAGCTTTTTCCAGCTGACTTGGTATATGTTTCCCATCGGCTGGCTCATGACCTTCCTGTTGTGGGGGTTCTTTATGGTTTTTTTTAAACCCGAAAAGGCCAGCATCCCGGGTTTGCGGGAAAAGGCCCGCCAGCTCAACGCCGAACTGGGCCCCATGAGCGCCAACGAAATCAAGGCCGCCATTATCGTGGGCGCCTGTATTCTCGTTATGGCGGCTAAACAGTTTATGCCGTCACTGGCCCCCATCGACAAAACGGCCATCATCCTGGTCTCGACCATCTTGTTTTTCGTCACCGGCATCATGGACCTGGACGATCTGGAAACGATTCCCTGGAACATCATCCTGCTGTTTGCAGGCGCCATGAGCATCGGCAACTGCCTCTGGCAGACCGGGGCGGCCGAATGGATGGCCGTCAACTGGCTGGCCATGTTCAAGGAAGCCAACTGGTTTGTCTTCGTCATGGGCATCGCCTTTTTTGTCATGACCATGACAAATGTCATCATGAACGTGGCGGCCATCGCCATCGTCCTGCCGGTGGCTCTGGTTATCGCGCCCTACCTGGGGGTTGCCGGTGAGGTGATTCTGTTTGCGGCCCTGGTGACGGCCGGCATGCCCTTTCTGCTGCTGGTGGGGGCTGCGCCCAATGCCATCGCCTATGACTCGGGGCAGTTTACCACAGGTGAATTTTTTCTCTACGGTATACCGGCCAGCATTCTCCTGATGATCGTCACCGGTTTTGCCGTGTTCATTCTCTGGCCGTTAATGGGCATGCCGGTGACAGCCCCGATCGTCGGGTGATAACGCAAAAGCGTATGCGGCAATATCCGGTGGGCGGTAATCGACCCACCGGGTCGCTTAATAAATGGGCTGCCGCACGATGTGGTGAAATGACATTTTCCTTGGCATCTGCGGCAGCGCCGCCATGGGCGTGCAAGGCCCGAAAATCGCTTGAAGTAGGGTTTTAGTGCGCCTTCCCGGGCGTTTTGTTCAGATGAAAAACAGGCGTTTCCCATCACTCTGACCCCAATTTGGGTGTGTTTATCAAGCCCTTCGGCTAAAATGTCAAAGCCGATCAAAGCCATGAAAGATACGCCGAAAGCAAAAACCGGGTTCAGGTGTTGAAGGTGCCCGCGCCCGGTCGGACGCATGGGAGGTAAAATGATGCAGTATACCGTGAGGGATCTGATGGTTCCGCTTTCGGAATACGCCACCGTTTCCGTAGGATCGACGCTTGCGGAAGCCGTGAGCGCACTGGAAAAAGTCCAGGAGGATTATGAGCACGCCCAGTATAAGCACCGGGCCGTTCTGGTTTTGGACAGCCGGCAGCAGGTAGTCGGAAAGCTGAGCCAGCTGGATTTTCTGCGATCCCTGGAGCCGCAGGATGAAGCCATCGAACGCATCAAGGATATCAGCAAATTCGGATTCAGTTCAAAATCCATCGCCCTGCAGCAGGAACGCTACCACCAGAAGAGACCGCCCTCCAGAGATATCTTCACCAGGGCATCCAAGCTGAAGGTTGAGGACTTTATGCAGACCCCTTCGGAAGGCGAGTATGTCAATGAGGAGATGTCCCTGCACACAGCCGTACATCAGTTGATTACCGGGCGCCATCTGTCGCTTCTGGTGACCAGAGAACAAAAGATTGTGGGGGTGCTGCGGATGTCGGATGTTTTTGCGGCCGCATTTCATGTCATGCAGGAAGTCAAAGACACGGAATAGATGAAGGACATATAATGAAAGCAATCGAGAGACTGCTGGATCGGATTATCCAGCGCACCAACATCAATTTGCGCGAACTGGGATATGACGTCAGCCCCCTGGTCAGAAAGCTCATACCGCCGAGCCAGATGACGAAATTTTACGCTTTTTACGGCATCAGCCCCTACCACGCGTTGAATTTGCAGTTTAAACATTGCAATCTGTCCGGCAGCTATTTTCTGGGAAAATGCAGCGTGACCAATTCCCTGCTCTATAAAAGCGATATCAGAGGGGATGAGCTGAAGAAAAAGGCGGATGTGTTCAGGTATCAGGATCTTGAGATACAGGTGGACGAGGATGAAGAGATCGAGATCGAAGACAGCTTTCTGATCAAAACACTCGTGCACAACTTTTCTCATGACCCGGAAACACTGGAAAAATTTTTTATCCGGGACACCATTGCCTCCCACTACGCCAATATCCACGGCTCTCCGTCGGACGGTTGTTTTCTGGGCCCGTTTGCGACCGCGGATCTTACCACCATACGGGACTGCCTTGTGGGAACGTTCTCCTACATTCAAGCCGGGGAGGTGAGTCATCTGAAGATTGACCCCGGCACCGTGTGGGTACGCAGCTCGGATACCTTCAATTTCCTGTACCGCCATCCTCTGGAGCGCCTGAACAGCTACATCCACTTTACCGCCGGCAGCACTCCCGGGGGGATTTTCATCGACTTTTTAGAAGACCGCAAAAAGGATTTTCAAAAGGTTTTCGATGTGCTCAAGCTGGAACCCTCCGTGCCTGTCCCCAGCAGCGCATCACTGGATCGCTTTGCCGTTATCAAACCCAGGACGCGCATCGGCGAAAACGTGCTGGTGTCTCAACGCGCTTATCTTCAGAATGCCTGGCTGGGCAAAGGCGTCAATGCCCAGGAGCAGAGCTATATCGTCAACTCGAGGCTGGAAGGTAACGACATCACCGCCCATGGCGCCAAAATTATCGAGGCCGACCTGGAAAAAGATGTGTTTGTGGGATTTAACAGTTTTCTCAGGGGGCGCCCGCGGTCGCGGCTGACAATCGGTAAGGAAAGCATCATCATGCCGCACACGATCATCGACATCCGCCGGCCGTTGACGATTCCGCCCGGCCACCTGGTCTGGGGGCTCGTTACCGATGAGAGGGATCTTAAGGGCAACAGCATCGCCCTGAAGGAATTTGCCAGGGTCGATACCCGTTTCTCAATGGGAGATATGATCTTCGAGGGGAGCGGCACCGAATTTGTCAAGGCCTTCCAGGAGCGCATCCACCACATCCTCGAGGCCAACGGCGCTTTTTTCAACGGCCGTTCCAAAAAGGGACATGCCCAGCAGAATCAGAACATTTCCTTTAACACGATTCAACCCTACCCCCATGGGGAAAAGGAGGGGCTCTATCCGACGATTATTATCCGCCCCTAGTTAGAGTGGTTGTCGGAGAAACAGTCCGAACAGCGCCCATGGCAGCCCCCGAAAAGCTCGGCAGGTGATATTTCATGTGTTGCAAATTGAACCGGTTGGGTTATAGTTATCGGAAGAAAAAGGCTGCCAATGAAAAGAAAAAATACTTGAAGGGCCCCGGACCCGTCCGCGGCGCCAGAAAAGGGGATTCACGATGACAAATTCAGCGGACAATCTCTACCATGATGGATTGGAGGCCTATTGCGGGCAGATTCTGAATGGAAATTACAGCCGAACCCTCAAAGAAAACCTGACAGCATACCTGAAAGCGATGACCTCCTTCGACCGGTTGGGCACGCCGGCGATTCCATATCTCTCCGCCTGGAAAGATAAACAGAATATGATGTGGTATGAATTTGCCAGCGCAAACTTTCTGGAAATTATGGATTGTACCTGTGATGAACTGCCGGAGGTGTTTCGCGACAGTGTCGTCGACCGCCGCATCTATAAGTACCAGGAACCCGGTGAGCAGATTCAGAAAGAGGTGGTCGACGGGCATGCGCTTAACCATCGGCGTGAAGAAATCCGCCAGGAGGGGGCCCGGGCAGAGTATGTGGAAGCGGTTTACAAGATTGCCCGGGAAGAGGACAGTGTATTCTGGCTTAAAGACGAAGCGGTTATCGAAGCATACGCGGAGGACGGTATTTTTCTTTCCAAAGGATGTCTGACGGTCGTAACCAAGGAGATGGAATCCGAAGAGATGCGTGAACGGGCCGAAAGCGAACGCCTGAAACGGGAAAAACTTCAGGGTGTCCTGGAAATGGCCGGTGTTGTGTGTCATGAATTGAACCAGCCGGTCATGGCGATAACCGGGTACACGGACATCATTGGCATGAAGATTTCAGAGGATGATCCGCTGTACGATAAAATCGGTAAACTGAAAGAGCAGGCGATGCGGGTAGGGAAAATTACCCAAAAGTTGATGAAGATAGCCAAATACCGGCCTAAACATCACGCTCAGGGGGAGAAAATCGTCGCCACCGAGAAAGCGACGGAACGGGAAAAAGACAGGTAGCCTGAAAGGGGGAACGACCATGGCCGACAACAAATCGCCGCTGCCAAATCCGTTCGGCTTTGACATGCAGGAGCTGTCAGACATTCTGGAGGAGGTCAACACGAAAAGCCGCAAACTGGTAGCGTCGTTTGTGGAGAAGCAGAAAAAGTCCGGTGCCGTCGATCAGGCGGAGGCGGCTGCGGTGGGTAGAAGCTTTCAGGAATTGACCATGAAGCTTATGGAAGATCCCAACAGGCTGTTCGATTCCCAGATGAATTATTGGAAAGACTATTGGGGGCTGGTGCAGAAGAGTTCCGTGCAGCTTTTAGGCGGCCTGCCCGCTGATGAGCAGGAAGAAAAGCCGGACAAACGGTTTCGCCACAAAGCCTGGAGCACCAATCCCATGTTCAACTTCATCAAGGAAAGCTACCTGCTGACTTCCAAGGCTATCCGCAGTGCGGTGCAGGACATCCAGGGGCTCGACGACAAGACCAGACAAAAGGTGGAATTCTACACAGGCCAGTATCTGGATGCCATCGCCCCCTCCAATTTCCCGGGGACCAACCCCGAAATTCTACAGCTTACCCTGGAAAGCCGCGGGGAAAACCTGCTGAACGGTTTGAAAAACCTGTTGGATGATTTGGACCGGGGGCCATGCCAACTTCAGATTCAGATGACCGACATGGATGCCTTCGAGGTGGGCAAGGATCTGGCCGTTACGCCGGGCAAGGTCATCTATCAGAACGACCTCATCCAACTGATTCAGTACAACCCGACGACGGATGAGGTCTTCGAACACCCGGTCGTGATTATTCCGCCCTGGATCAATAAATACTATATCCTCGATTTGCGCCAGCAGAATTCCATGGTGAAGTGGATGGTGGACCAGGGATACACCACGTTCATGATATCCTGGGCCAACCCGGACGGGGCGCTAAGGGAGAAGGGGTTCGAGAATTACCTGCTGGAAGGGCCGGTGGCGGCATTGAAGGAGGTAGAACGAGTGACCGGCCGGCGGGAGGTCAATGCCATCGGCTATTGCCTGGGGGGAACGCTCCTGGCGTGCATGACCGCCTATCTAAGCGCCAAAGGAGAGGGGGACCGCATCCACACCGGCACCTACATGGCTTCCCTGATCGATTTTTCCGTCCCCGGCGACATCGGGGTGTTTCTGGATGAGGATCAGGTGGCGGCCTTCGAAAGGCAGATGGATGAGCGGGGCTATCTGGACGGCTGCGCCATGTCCAACAGTTTCAGCATGCTGCGGGCCAACGACCTGGTCTGGGCGTACGTGATCAATAATTACCTCAAGGGTGCCACGCCGGTCCCTTTTGACATCCTGTTTTGGAATTCGGATTCCACCAACATGCCGGCCAAGATGCACTCCTTTTACCTGCGCAACATGTATCTTCACAATCGACTCAGGAAGCCGGGCGGCATCGAACTGGACGGTGTACCCATCGACATCGGCAACATCGAGAATCCGGTTTACTTCATTTCAACCCGGGAGGACCACATCGCCCTCTGGCAGAGCACCTACAAGGGGGCCAGGCTGCACAAGGGGGATGTGCGCTTCGTGCTCGGCGCTTCCGGCCACGTGGCCGGCATCGTCAACCCGCCCCCCAAAAACAAGTACGGCCACTGGACCAATGCGGATTTGCCCGACAAAGCGTCGGAATGGCTGGATGGGGCCGAGTTTCACCAGGAATCCTGGTGGCTGGACTGGTTCAAGTGGAACGCCCCCTATACGGGAGGCAGGGTTCCGGCAAGGTGGCCGGGAGGCGATGCAGCGGACGATCTGGAAGACGCGCCGGGATGCTACGTCACCAGACGCCTGGACCGCCCCGATAGCGGTGTGTGCTACATGCCCAATGCGCTCCTGTGATCGCCCTGCCCATGTTCGAGCAAAACGACGGGTTTGGAAAAAGGTTGTTTCGTTGATATCGAGGAATGTTGATCATGGTTGATATTCGCAGTGAGAAAAAAGAGGTAGTCAATAACAGAAGAAAAAACGAGAGGCTCGAATTTCATTGCGAGGCGGCAGTTGTGGGCCTGATGGGAAAGCAAATCATCACGGACATCAGCCTGGGCGGTATTTTCATAGAAACGGAAAACGCGGACAACGTGCGCATCGGACAACTTATCACCATCAGTACAAAACTCCCCACCGAAAGGGAAATCATACGATTTCATGCAAGAGTCGTAAACAAAACGAAACGGGGCATGGGGTGTCGCTTCATTTCATTGGAAGATCGCGGCAGAGAAGCAATATGCCTCTGTTTCGAGATGTTCAAAGACACGCTTCCAGTCGGATGCGATCAGGATTAGAGCATTTGCCACATATATGTTCCGCTTTGAACATATCGGGGCGGCCATGGACGCTATTCGGGCTGTCTTTCCGGCAGCCGCTCTATTCCGGGATGCCCATCGCTGCGGAGATGGCATCGAGACGTGCCTGTACTTGTGGATCGAGGATTTCATCTTCCGGAAAGATGCCGCGGGCAAGGGCCAGAGCCGCCCGGCGGTCGTCAGGATCCGGCAGCAGGGTGGTAAGGGCCTCGATGGCGGATTCGGTGTCTCCGGCCAGGATACAGGCTTGCTTTTTTACGGCATCCGTCAACGCTTCCGGTCCTAAACGGCTCAGCCGTTCATCCCTGTCGAATATGTCTCCAAAGGCATCCAGGACGCGCCGGTCGGTACTTCCGGCCGCCTGGCTGAGAGCGCTGATGATGCGTACGACGGCTTCGGCGAATCCGCCTGCAGCCAGGTCCTCCACCCATTCCGCACGGCAGCTGCCGCCGTTTTCAGCTGCATCGTCCCCCGTGAAGCTAAAACCTGCCTGCAGCCAAGGATTGTGGTAGACGGACTGGAACCAGATCTCCTGGGACAGGTCCCGGGCATCCCGCAAGAAATCGAGGGTGCTGGTGATATGGGCGGCGGCCTTTTTTTCCATGGCAACGAACCGGTTCGGGTCAACTGCCGCACGGCGGTTGTTGCGGGCATGCTCCGCCGGTGTTTTAAAGAACTGCATCCACGGGTTGAGGTCGGAAAAGCCGTATTTGGATGTCCTCAGAGGGTGCAGCTGGCGGATGCCTTCGGCCAGGGTTTCATTCATCACGGTTTGCACCAGGGGGCGCACGAAGAGGCGGTACAGGATGTCGTTGAGGGTGGAAAGCCTGGCCACGGGGCCAAAGACCGACTCGTCGTCCCCATCGTCATCGATAGCTCGGATGTCGCCCATATCTCGCGCCTCGAAGCGCACGTCGTACGGCGTGCCGTCATCCGTTTCCGAGATGATCATTTCATAGAGCCCCGGGGCGAGCAGATCGGCCTGATCGATGCTGCTGATCATTTCCCGGTGCTCTTTTTTAGAGACCGGTCCGGACACGAAGATTCCCAGGTGGCCGATGCTCTCGTGGAGCATGTAGATAATAACTTTTTTTTCGCGGCGCATCTCTTCCACCGATCCCCAGACAGCGGGAATCCAGTTCAGGGCCTGCTGGGGTGGGGTGATGTTGTCCCCCCGGGACGCAAACACAAAGATCGGTCCCCGGATGCTGCGCAGGTCGACACGGCGGCCGTCCATGGTAACCTGCCCTTTTTCAAGCCGGTTGCCGATGAACAATTCGTCGACAATGAAGTGAATTTCCTTGCCGGTCAGTTTAAAAAAACCGTTCCACCATTTTTCGAACTCGAGGTAGCGTTCCTCCTCCGTGTCGATGTGTGTCCATAGATAATATTGCTTCTCCCACAGCGTCCTGGAAAGGTTCAGGTCTTCAAACCCGGCCAGAAGGCTGGCGCCGTCGAACATGCCGTTTCCCAGGTCGCTCCACAGGCTGGCCAGCCAGACGCCGCCGGTCCATCCGCCCCGATAGCGCATGGGGTTTTTTCCGGCCACACCGGCCCAGAAAGAGAGGGGGGCGCCGTTCATGATGATGGGGCCCGCCTGATCCGGTTCCAGGGCGCCCAGGATGGCAACGGCCCACCCGGCCTGACAGTTGCCGATGATCGCCGGTTTGCGTGCATCCGGATGCCGGTCGGACACGGTCTTGACGAAGCGCACCAGGGTTTTCTGGACATCCGCCAGGGTTTGCCCGGTGACGGGTTCCGGGGTAAACAGAACAAAGTAAACCGGGTGCCCCAGGTTGAGCGCCATACCGATCTGCGAGTCCTGTTTGAATCCGCCGATGCCCGGGCCTCCCCCCGCACGGGGGTCGAGGATGATGATCGGGCGCGCTCCCGCGGGATTCTCACGCGGGGCCTTTTTCAGTCTGCGTTTTTCCGTCCCCGCGTGCGCCGTTGCGTCAGCGTTTCTGCGGTCCTGGATACGGGCAAGCTGGTAGTTGGTGGCCGGTTGGAGATGACGGCCGTCCAGAATGACCTCGTAATCGAACGTCAGCACCGGCGGCATGCCCTGCCGGTTGTGTTCCAGATAGCTGTTGCCGCGTTGGCGCAGGATATCCATGTAGATGGCGCTGCGCTGCCAGAAATCGATGCCGTAGGCAACGGCATCGCTCATCCAACTTGAAAAATTGCTGTTTGTATTCATTGATCCTCATCCTCGCTTTCTTTTTTCGGCTGGCCCGATGGCATGAACATCTGGATGATGTTTTCCATGGCGGCGGGCGCCTCCATGATGTTGGGCATCCTCTTTCCCAGGTCGGTGCCCGCGTCGAGCCACCGGCTGAACTGATCGTCGAACACCTTCTTATAGGCGAGGTAGTTCTGGATCGTCTTCTGCAGATAGTTGTTGAAAAAATCGCTCAAGGCATCATCGCCATGCCGGATGATCAGGTGCAGCACCGGCACCGGAAGAAGAATATTTTTTTTGCGGGCCTCCTCCAGGATGACCTGGGTCAGGATGAAGGCGGTCACGTCTTCCTTGGTGGAGGCGTCGATGATTTCCACCTGGTGACCGTCCTTGATCATCCCGGTAAGATCCTGGAGCGTCACATAGCGGCTGTTGCGTGTGTCGTAGAGTCGCCGGTTGCTGTATTTTTTCAAGCGTATTGTATCACCCATACCATTTTCCCATTTGTTTACACTGACTGCATTGCGATGTTATTTTATTTAGAATTGCAAAAAACAACATCTTAATTGTCCGATTGAAATTTTATAACTTTATAATATGTATTGAAATATGAATTGCAACCAGATTCATAAGAAAATTGTGCGTTGCACAAAAAATATTGACAAGTTGAAAAGCCGGCCTATATTTGAAAGTAAAGCGGCTCGGGTGAACATGCATTCGGGCCCAAAACGACAAGAGCCGCGGTGAGGCGGCATAAAAAGGAGTCCATGATGAACAATACAGATTTTACCAAACAAATACTCGACTGGAACAAGACCTTATTTGACAGCACTGTAAATTTTTTTGAAAAATATCAAGAATTTGGAGATAATAGTGCCAAATCGTTCGTCGAATTGTCCCCCTGGGGGGCCGAAGAAGGCAAAAAACTGCTGAACCAGTGGAGCGCCAATCGAAAAAAGGGGTTCAAGGCTTTCAGGGACGGTGCGGCTTTTGGTTTCAAACAGGTGGAGGGCTTGTGTGCCGTTGCAAAACCGGCAAAATAAATTTATAGGCCGGCGACTTAAAATAAGGAGTAAACGAAGGAGGTTGATATGGATCAAAAGCAGGCGTTCAAACAGATGGTGGAATTTAACAAGGGGGCTTTCAACAACGCCTTCAATGCGATGGTGATGGTGCAGGACCAGAATGAAACCCTGGCCAACACGCTGTTGAATCAGGCCTCCTGGCTGCCGGAAGAAGGCAAAAAAGCCGTCAAAGACTGGGTGGAGGCTTTTAAGAAGGGGCGGGAAGAATACAAGAAAGCGGTGGACGAAGCATTCAAGAAAGTGGAGGAATACCTATGACAGGCAAATCCTATGACCAGCTTGCGGTCGGTGACACGGCTGAGTTTTCGAAAACCGTTTCCGAGTCGGATGTCTACCTGTACGCGGGTATCTCCGGCGACCTTAACCCGGCCCATATCAACGAAGAATACGCCAAGGGTACGTTCTTCAAGAACAGGATCGCCCACGGCATGCTGACGGCGGGCTTTATTTCTGCGGTTATCGGCATGCAGCTTCCCGGTCCTGGAACCATCTACATGGGACAAACGCTGAACTTCTTGGCGCCGGTGCGCATCGGCGACACCGTCACGGCCAGGGTCGAGGTGGTGGAAAAAATCGGGGATAAAAAGCGGGTACGGCTGGCAACCGGCTGCTACAACCAGGACGGCACCCAGCTGATATCCGGGGAGGCCATGGTGAGCCCGCCAAGAGGGGCAGCGGGTTGATCACCAGGCCCTGACGTTCGATGGAAAATCAAGGTTTCAAATGGAAAATTGTTTTTCCAGCATAATCTTCAGGATGGTCCGGTCGGTTTCGAGCATACCCTGGCTGCTCAGGATGCCGACGTTTTCCATGGTTTTTTCGGGAGATGTCGAGATAATGCCGTCGGTGCCTTTAACCTGGATCCCCTGGAGTGAAAAAAGGGCTGCCTGAACCGCGGTGCCGGCCGCCGTGGCCAGCTTGAGGGAGCACCCGGCCTTGGCGCCGTCGCAGATGACACCGGCCAGGTCTTCGGTCAGGTTGGTGATAGCCCCCGCAATGTGGTGGCGGTCTCCTCCCAGAAGGTAGCTTATGCCGGCCGTGGCCCCGGCGCCTGCGGCGATGGAGCACCCGCAGACCGCGGAGAGTCTGCCGGTGTGGGATTTGACATGGGCGGTAATGATGTGACTGAGCCCGATGGCTTCCAGGACCGTTTTGTGGTCGCATTCGACGTAGTCCCTGACGGCCCATATGGGCAGGGTGGCGGTCAACCCGTGATTGCCGCTTCCGGCGGAGCTCATGGCCGGAAGTTTGACACCGTCCATCCTGGCGTCAGAGGCGGAAGCCGTGAGCATCCGCGCCGCCAGTGCCATGTCCAGCGTCAACATGCGTTGTCTGACCAGACGGTTCAGGGTTTTGCCGATCCCCAGGCCGGAACCGTGTTTGAGGCCGTAGTCGGCCAGGCGCAGGTTGAATCGGACCCCTTTTTCGATAAAGTCAAGGTCCTCCCCGTCGAGGTCGTCCAGGAGTTCCAGCAGCCTGACGAGCGGCAGCGATTTCAGCCAGGCCTCGACCTGATGCAGTTCGGTCTTGCCGTCCGGCCCGGCGACGTGGCGCATAAGGGGGTGGTCGCTCACCGGTTCGCCGTTGCGTTTCAGGGAAACGATGTTGTCGTGCAGGTCGCGGATGATACATTCGGCCCGATTGCCGCTTCCCCTGACCTCGGCTTTGACGAATATCCCCTTACGGTCCTGCAGGAGATTGACCTGCACCCTGGCGTCGTGCACCATTTTTCGCGCCCGTGCAACCACCCGGTCGTCGATGGGTTCCAATACCTCGAGGCGCAGTTCGGGAACGCCCCCCAGCGCCCCCAGTGCAGCTGCCAGGTCGAGGCCGTTGTGCCCCTGCGTGCCCGGGATGGCGACGGCTACCCCGTTTTTGTAGATGTTAGGATCCACCCAGATTTCAATAGCTTCGATAGCGTCCTTTTCCATCAGGGATGCTGCTGCGGCCGCGGCCAGGGCGATGGCGATCGGCTCCGTACACCCGAGGGCGGGGGCTACTTCCGTCCTGAGAATATCCTTAACCGTAAATGGTGTTTGTTCAGTGTCCATTTTCTCGATACGTTGAATTCTGAAGTTTTGACGTCTTGAGGTTATGCTAAACACCAAAAGCGATATTTGCAAGCCTCCCCTTCACCAATTCGAATCAACGGAACCTTAACATAAATCTAACACGGAGACCACCTGAAAAGCACTGCATCTTGTTGCTTCACCGCAATTTATATGCTATATGTTGCGGCATGACACTCGGCAACACGGCCTCGATCTCACAGCGAGCCAGAAAAATCTTCGTACTGGACACCAACGTCATTCTGCACGACAGTTCCTGCATTTACCATTTTGACGAGCACGACGTGGTGCTGCCCATTACGGTGCTGGAAGAGCTGGACAGATTTAAAAAAGGCAAAGACATCATTAACTGCAATTCCCGTGAATTCATCCGCTCTCTCGACATCCTGACCGGAGACGGCATTTTTAACGGCGGCGTCAGCATCGGTCCGGGCAAGGGCAAGGTGTCTGTTTTTCTCGAGTGCGGCTTTCACGAAAAATTGAAACCCAACTTCTCACCGGACAAAGCCGATCACCGCATCCTGAACGCCGCCTATCACGTGGCCGAGGCAAACACGTTCCAGAACGTGTTCCTGGTCACCAAGGATGTGAACCTGCGCATGAAGGCCAAGTCCGTTGGCCTTCTGGCCGAGGACTAC
>Ga0316576_10000101_pt1 | contig 31298 bp, 26 predicted proteins | sample S0NA_FD_203075 | JGI IMG/M metagenome (GOLD analysis project Ga0316576, IMG submission 203075) | Rhizosphere microbial communities from salt marsh grasses in Alabama, United States - S0-2_050615r3r5 | ecosystem: Host-associated > Plants > Roots > Rhizosphere | place: USA: Alabama | collected...
CCAGAGACCCCGGTGATCACCACCAGACGGTGCAGCGGGATGGCGACGTCGATCCCCTTGAGATTATGGGCGCGGGCGCCTCGGACCCTGATCCAGGGCCCGTCCGGTGGCGAAGGGGCAGGCGCATCTGCGTTGGCGAGACGTCGCCGACCCGCCAGGTAATCCCCGGTCAGCGAACCTTGGCTCCTGGACATGGCTGCCGGCGACCCTTCAAAGACGATCCGGCCGCCGTGCTCGCCCGGTCCGGGACCCATGTCGATGATCCGATCCGCGGCCCGTATCACCTCGGGGTCGTGCTCGACCACCACCAGGGAGTTCCCCTGGTCGCGCAGCCGCTGCAGGATCCCCACCACCCGGCCCAGATCGCGTGAATGCAGGCCGACGCTGGGCTCGTCGAGCACGAACAGGGCGTTGACCAGGGTGCTTCCGAGCGCTGTGGTCAGATTGATGCGCTGCAGCTCGCCGCCCGAGAGTGTGCGCGACTGGCGGTCCAGGGTCAGGTAGCCGAGTCCGACCTCGCAGAGGTAGCCCAGGCGCGAGCGAATCCCGCCGATGAGCCGATCCAGTGCAGGGTCCAGGGTCAGGGCATCGCAGAAGTCCCGACAGGCGGTCAGCGGCAATCGCATGAGGTCGTGGATGCCCAGCCCGGGGAGGTTCAGCCAGATCGTCTCGTCCATGCCCACGCGCCCGTGGCGGAAGCGTTGCTCGGGTGCCAGCACGCGATCAGCGAGCGCCTTGCCGCCGACCCGCCAATCCAGCGATTCGTCCGTCAGCCTGGCCCCGCCGCACGCGCTGCAGACGTCATAGGAGCGGTAGCGCGAGAGCAGGACCCGCACGTGCATCTTGTAGCTGCGCCCTTCGAGCCAGGCGAAGAAGCGGCGCAGCCCATACCAGACGCCGGTCTCCCAGTCGCCCTCGCCTTCGATGATCCAGGCGCGGTCGGCGTCGGTCAGATCGCGCCAGGGCAGATCGGTCGGAACGCCGCGGCGATGCGCGAAGCCCATCAGGTCTTCCTGGATCTCCGAGTAGCTGTCGGACTGGATCGGCTTGATCGCACCCTCGAGCAGCGACTTGGATGGATCCGGGACCACCAGCGACCAGTCCACGCCGATGGTGCGGCCGAAGCCCCGACAGACCGGGCAGGCCCCCACCGGCGAGTTGAAGGAGAACCGGTTCGGCGTCGGATCCGCGTATGCGACGTCACAGTCCGGACAGTGCAGATCGGCCGAGAAGCGCCGGGGCGGTCCGGCCTGCCGATCCGCGCCGAGCGGATAGACCCGGACGCGCCCGTGGCCGCGGGCGAGTGCCGTCTCCAGGGCCTCGATCGCGCGGCCGCGATGCTCGCCGGTCAGGCGGATCCGGTCCTGGATGACCTCGATGGCCGTCGCGTCTGCCTCCAGGATCCGGACGTAGCCCTGCTGGGCCAGCAGCCCCTTGACTGCCGCGACGTCGAGGGAAGGCGGAACCGGAACGCGAAACGCGATCGCGACGGCGCCCGCGGCCGCCTCCTGCAGACCCGTCAGGTGCGCCCAGATCCCCTCTGGCGTATCGCGCTGGACCTCCCGACCGCAGCCCCTGCAGAAGAGGCGCGCGGCGCGGGCGAAAAGAAGCTTCAGGTGATCGTTGAGCTCCGTCATAGTGCCCACCGTCGATCGCGACGTGCGCACCGCGTTGGCCTGATCGATGGCGATCGCCGGCGGGATGCCGTCGATCCGATCGGCGGCGGGGCGGTCCATCCGATCGAGGAACTGGCGCGCATAGGGCGAGAAGGTCTCGACATAGCGCCGCTGACCCTCGGCATAGAGGGTGTCGAAGGCGAGCGAGGACTTGCCGGATCCCGAGACACCGGTGACGACGATCAGCTCGCCAAGGGGCAGGTCCAGGTCGATGGACCTGAGGTTGTTCTGCCGCACACCGCGCAGACGGATCAGGCCCGGGCGATCGGATGGGTGGGACATGGCCTAGGAGCCCGTCGGACTTAGGGGGGGCGACGCGAGGGCGTGGGAGAGCGAGGCCATTGCGTTCCGGTTGTGAGGCGCATCGTGGGTGCTATGTAACGAAAAATCGGGGTGAAATGGACCGATCTCCCGCTTCCGTAGCCGATTCATCCTAGATCCGACAGGCTCCTAGACAAGCTGTGAGTCGGGAGCCTGGGCGGCCGATCCTGACGGCGTCGCGCGAGTGTGGATCTCGCTGAAGGCGAAGACCCGGTCGCGTCCGGCACGCTTGCTTGCATAGAGGGCCTCATCCGCGCGCATCATGAGATTGTCGATATCCGTCGCCGTCCCCCGACAGGTCGCATAGCCGACGCTGACGGTGGTGGCGACCGAGTCCTGCCCGGCGTCGACCAGGGTGTTCGCGACCATCACGCGGATCCGCTCGCCTGCCTCGCGCGCCGCCGCCTCGGGCGTGTCGGGCAACAGCAGGACAAACTCGTCGCCCCCGTAACGGGCGACCAGGTCGGTGCCTCGGATGCTTCTGCGGATCCCCTCGGCGACCGCGCAGATGGCCTTATTGCCGATCGCGTGGCCGAAGCGGTCGTTGATCTCTTTTAGATTGTCGGCATCGACCATCATGACACTGAAGGGGCGACGGTCATGCAAGGCCTCCTGTTTCTGATGGGCGAGTGCGAGCGAGAAAGCGCGCATGTTGGGCAGTCCCGTCAGGTCGTCGGTCTCCGAGAGACGCTGGACGAAGCTGCGCGAGAAATCCATGTCCGAGGCGATCAGTGACGTGACGTAGGCGACCAGCGCAACCGGCGCGAAAACCAGCATCAGGCGGCTGAACGTCGAGTAGGCGAAAAGATGATCGCCCGCCGCAGAGTAGGCGGCGAGCAAATAGAAGCTGGCGATGAGGACGGCTTCCAACAGGGTGATGAGCTTGCCGAGCGTCAAGGCGCTGAAGATGATGACCAGCAGAAAGAGGCTGATGAGCGGGCTGTCGATCTTGCCGGTATGCCAGACCACGAAACCGGTGAAACCCAGCATGGCCCAGGTCTCGATGGTGAATTTCCAACGTGCCGGCAGGGTGAACAGGTTCAGATAGCGGAAACCCAGCACGAAGACCGCGAAGCCGGCCGCTGCGGCGGCGATGGCCAAGATGTGCTCGACGGGCTCCTCGGGCAGGACCAGATAGACCAGGACCAAGACCAACAACAGCCACTCGATCTCAGCCAGGGTCCGATTGAACCCCGTCAGCTCGACCGGGTCCGGTACCGCAACACCCCATCTCCTGTTCATCGGACGCTCCGTTGTCTGCATCTCTGCGAGGGATTGTCCAGGCTTGCCGAGGCCGGATCATGCCGTCGCGGACGATCGCAACCGGCGGCCGGCCCTTGTCGGTCAAGGCGTCGGCCGTTGATCGGCGTCCAGCGCGCTCAAGCGGGCGCTTGCAGCCGATTTCCCCATTTTCCCGATTGTCATCTCAGCCGGGCAAGGTGTCGGTCCGGGCTTGTGGTCCGAAGAGCTGCCCCGACTTCAATGCGGGTACGTCGATCCGACACCGCGCTGTGAGGATCGTCGATCTCCCAAGACTATCCCGAGGTACCTTGCCAATGTCGATACGATACGCCACTTTTTCGACCGCCCTGCTGCTCGGCGCAATGCTCGTTGCGGGTTCGGTCATGACCGCGCACGCGGGAGATGGCTGCACGAAGGATCAGTCCCAGGACAGCTCCAGCTCCGCCGCTTACCCGACCGTGACGCTCCAGTCGTAGTCTCTACCGAGGCCCCGGGATCGCCCGGGGCCGTCGCGTGCCGACCCTTTCGCAACGGCCGTTTTTCCTCTCCCTTGCTCTCGTCGCCGCGTCCCGCGCCACCGTGCAAGCCGGGCCGGGTGAGTCGTCCCCTTCCTCTCCGCTCGACATGTGAGCCGTGCCCGGCGATCATCAGCGCGCGAAGCGGAGATCGATTCTTCGCTGCTTTGGGCGACATGACAGGAGGCGCCGATGCAAGAGACCCGATACGAAGCGCACCCGTCGATGCTGCGGATGCGACCCTTTTCCACACCTCTCGTGACCCTGCTGATGTTGGCAGGGATCCTGATTGCTGCCGCGGGTGCCGGTTGGCTCCCCGTCGCCTTGCCCCAGCGACTCGATGGGATGGTTCTCCGGCTCATCGGCATCGCGGTCTTCGCGCTGTCTGCCCTGCAACTCTTTGCCTGGTGGCTGTCGAGCCGGTCCGACCATCTGATCATCAGGGGCGATGAGCTGATCTGGACTCATGGCCTGCTCAGCAAGAGCTACATCGAGGTCAAGCTGTCCTCGGTCCGCACGGTCCGGCTGCATCAGAGCCTGCTGCAACGGATCCTGAATGCCGGCGACATCAGGGTCTACACGTCGGGGGACGTTCCAGAGCTGGTCGTTCGCGGCCTGCCGAACCCCAACCGGCTGCGCGAGCTCATCAAGGCCGTCGCCTGACCGCGAGCACGGGTCGCCTCCCCACGAATCGGGTCTTCACGATCGTCCCTGGTCCTCGGGCGCCGGGTGGCGTGATCAGCCGGCCGGCGCGACCTCGCCGCTGCGCTGCAGCAGGAGCTGAGTCAGTAAGGCGACGGGTCGGCCGGTCGCGCCCTTGTCCTTACCGCTCAGATAGGCCGTGCCGGCGATGTCCAGGTGCGCCCAGCGGTAGGCCTTGGTGTAGCGTGCGAGAAAGCAGGCAGCGGTGACGGCACCGGCCTCACGGCCACCGACATTGGCCATGTCGGCGAAGTTGCTGTCGAGCTGCTGTTGATACTCGTCCCACAGCGGCATGCGCCAGGCGCGGTCGCCCGCGGCCTGTCCGGCGTTGACGATCTCCTCTGCGAGCCGCTCGTCGGTGGTGAATAGACCGGATGCGTGCTTGCCCAGGGCGATGACGCAGGCGCCGGTCAGTGTCGCCAGGTCGATGACCACCTCGGGGTCGAAGCGCTCGCTGTAGCTGAGGGCATCGCAGAGGATGAGTCGACCCTCCGCGTCGGTGTTGAGGATCTCGATGGTCTGACCGGACATGCTGGTGACGATATCGCCCGGCTTGTTGGCGTCTCCGTCCGGCATGTTCTCGGAGGCGGGTACCACGCCGACCAGGTTGATTGGCAGCCCCAGCTCACAGGCGGCGAGCACGGCTCCGAACACCCCGGCGCCTCCGCACATGTCGAACTTCATCTCATCCATGTCGGCGGCCGGTTTGATGGAGATGCCGCCGGTATCGAAGGTGAGCCCTTTGCCGACCAAGACCACCGGCTTGCTGGCGGCGTCGGTCCCCCGGTAGTGCATCAGGATCAGCTTGGCTGGTTGGCGGCTGCCGCGGGAGACGGACAGGAGCGCGCCCATCTTCAGCGCCTCCATATCGGCCTCTTCGAGTATCTCGACCTCGAGCCGGTCGAAACGTCCGCCGAGCTCCCTGGCCTTGTCGGCCAGATAGCTCGGTGTGCAAATGTTGCCGGGAAGGTTGGCCAGCTCCTTGGACAGGGCGATCCCGGCTGCGATTGCCGTCCCATGGCGTATCGCCAGCTCGGCTGTGGGCTGGGCCTCCTTCTCGTCAACCCAGAGGGTCAGTTGTTTGAGCGGCGTCTTCGGCGCCTGCTTGTCGTCCTTCTTGGTCTGGGTGTAACGGTAGACCTTGTCCGCGGCGGTCGTCACGGCCTCGCGGACGGCCGAGTAAAGGTCCAGGCCTTCCGGGTGGAGGTCATGCAGCGCGCAGAGCGCCGATCCCGAATGGGTCTGCTGCAGGGCTGCGACCGCGGCACCCAGTGCCTTGCGATAGTTGTCGCGACCGAACTCCTTGTGCTTCCCGCAACCCACCAACAAGACCCGTTCGGCGGCCAGCCCAGGAAGGTCATAGAGCATGAGCGTGCTCCCCGCCTGGCCGTCCATGTCACCCTTCTTGAGCAGCTCTGAGAGGCGCCCACCGCTGGCGAGGTCGAGGATCTCGGCCGGAGCGGAGAGCTTGCGCCGCTCGAATATACCGATCAGGATACAGGGCGTCTTTTGTCTGGCAAGCTCGCCGGTCTTGATTCTGAATTCCATCATCGAGCTCCTCGGGAGGGCGGGTCTGGGTCTGGAGGGCCGCGCTGCGGATCGGCGCGTGGCGCGGACCGATTTCAGATCGGGTGTCGTGGTGCCGAATTGGGAGTCTACCGGAAGAGGCGGTCTTGTCGAGACCCGGGGGTGCCGGTTGGCTGCTTGGCATCTCCGGCACCGGCGCTCAATGGCCATGGATCGCCGATCCCGGGGCGCCGGATACCCCCGGCGAGCCCGACCGCAGTGATCCTGCTCGAGCGCTACCTCGCGGGCGCCGTGATCGCCGGTACCCTGCTCACCCTGGGTGTGTTGCTGCCGCTCCTCGGGTTCTTCATCCTTGCCGACGAGATCGATGACGTCGGGATCCAGGGCTACGAGCTATTGGACGCCCTGATGTTCATGGCCCTGAGTCTGCCCCGCTACGCCTATCAGGTCTTTCCAATCGCGACCCTGATCGGCGCCTTGATCGGGCTTGGCGCTTTGGCGAGTCGCTCGGAGCTGGTGGCAATGCGCGCCGCCGGGTTTTCGGTTGCTCGCATCATCTGGGCCGGTCTGTTGGGTGGGCTGCTGCTCGCCGCCGTGGCAGTGGTCTTGGGCGAAGTCGTTGCCCCCGTGGCGGAGCAGCGCGGCCTCGAGCTGCGCCGAGAGGCGCTTTCGGGGGACGCGACCCAGCGGACCCCTTTCGGCTTCTGGGCGATCGATGATGACGCCTATGTCAACATCCGAGAGATTCACTCGGCGACTCAGTTGCGTGACATCTCCATCTATCAGGTGGATCCGGATCGCGGCTCTTTGGTCACGACCCACGCGGCGGGCGCACGCTACAGCGAGGGAGGCTGGAAGCTGGAGGATATCAAACGCAGCCGCGTGACCGCAGAGGGGGTCGATGTCGAGCGGGTGGATCAGGCGGAATGGGACTCGGTGCTTGACCCGGGACTCCTCAAGGTGGTGGTCGTCGACCCGCAGGCGCTGCCGGTGTGGGGCCTCTACAAGTACGTTCGGTTCATGGCGCTGAACAAACAGGATGCGGGACCCTACGAGGTCGCGTTCTGGGGTAAGGTCTTGCACCCGGCGCTCACCCTGTCGATGATCTTCGTCGCCATCCCGATCATCCTCGGCTCGGCCCGCACCAGCGGCCTCGGCCCGCGCATCTTCATGGGCGTCCTGGTCGGCATCGTCTACTATCTCGTCAGCCGCACCTTCGCATTCGCCGCACTCCTGCTGGGCTTGAGTCCCTTGGTCGCGGCGGTGATGCCGCCTGCCCTGTTCCTGCTCGGGGCGCTGGTCCTGCTGCGCAGGGTCGGGTGAGGGAGGGCATCCGTTCGGCCTGCGGCCCCGAGTCCTGGGTGGCGTTTGGCTCCTAGGAGGCTGTCTGACTTGAGCGATCGTCGCGAGCCGAGTGGGAGAGCGAGGACAGATTCGACCGGTTTTGAGGCGCATAGTGGGTCTATGTAACGAGACATCGGCCGGATATGGCCCGCTCTCCCGCCGGCGCAGTAGGTCGGCCTCAAGTCCGACAGGCTCCTAGTGCCGTTGCAGCATCGCCAGCCGGCTCCGCGACCAGCGGTCGTGCCAGGCGAGACCGTCGCGGTCCAAGGCACACCACCAGAGGCCCAGTCCGGCCGGCAGGAGGCTCAGGGTAGCCCACCCGAAGCGCCGCAGTGCGTCGGCCCGGCGCATGTCCTCGCCATCGTCCCGGATCACGCGAAAGCGCCAGGCACGCATTCCGAGGGTCTGTCCGCCGTGTGTCCAGAAGAAGACGTAGAATCCGCAAATGACCGCCAGCAGATAGAGTTGCATCAACAACAGATGAGTCGGGTTTTCGTGAGGCGATGCCCCGGTGACCAGCTGATACGGGATGACCACCAACATCACGGCGAGCATCAGAACGCCGACCAGCAGCAGGCTGTCATAGATGAGCGCGCCGAGACGGCGCAGCAGGGAGGGGGTCTTGGCGCGGCTGATGTCGAGGGCCATGGTCCCAGTCCTCATGTCGTCAGGTCTTCGATGAACGCGCAATTAGCCACCGGCTTCCGATCGCGCATCGCCTCCAGTCGTCGCTGGGCCGTGTGGTCCTGGGGCCAGCGGCGCGACTGTTCGATTCACTCTTCGCGGAAGGCGTCGCCTTGATTCGGATTCCCATCAAGCCAATCATCTTTCGATTGTTGCGGGGCCTTCCCATGCCCCTGATTGCGATCCTGATCGGGCTGTTCGTCGGTCTGGCGGTGTGGGGCCTGTTGGATCAGGTCCAAAGTCGGCAGGTCGACAAGATCTTCGATCAAGAGCTCGAGGCGCAGCTCGACCAGCGCGCTCGCGAGAGCCTCATCCGCTTCGACCGGTACCTCTCCAACTTCGGCGCGACCACCCGTCTGCTGGCCAACCACCGGCGTCTCTCGGAATACCTGGAGCCGCTTTTCTGGTTCGAGGACGACGCCGCCACGCCGGTCGTCTACAGGGAGTTTCGCCCGCACTGGCTCCCCGATTTTTTTGACCGTGAGGAGTTGAGTGCACCCAGTCATGTCGTGCTGACCGATCCGCAGGGGCGGATCCGCGAGGTCTTCCAGTCCGGCAGTGAGCCTCTCCCCGGGGAGATCGCCTCACGCATCCCCGCGCGATTTCTCAATGTTCGCGAGGTGCGTTGCGTGATCGAGCGGCTCGGCGCAAGACTCTACTTGGTCTGCAGTGATGCTGTCGAGGATGCCGGCGGCTATGCGATGGGGCACCTGGTGGTGCTGGTGCCGGTCGATGACGCCTTCCTGGCATCGTCGCAGCGCGGGGTCTACGTGGCCCGCGCGGCGGTGGCGCTGGTGGACGGGGACGATGGGCGCATCATCGCGAGCGTCGATTCCCAGATGCTGGTCCCGGGGACCCAACTCGCCGACTGGGCGGACACCTACCTCGTCACGTCTCAGTCGATGCCCGAATATGAGGGTGCCGACTCGAATCTCCTGTTTGCGACCTTTGTCCCGCACGCCGCGGTGGAAAAGATGTCGCGACATGTGCGGATCTTCGAGCGTCGGCAGCGCGGGATCGCCGCGCTGGTTTTCGTCCTGGTCTTCACCGCCGTGATCTACCTTGTGTCCTCGCGGTTGAACGCGGTGCTGAAGCGCATGACCCGCTTCTCCCAGCGGGCGCTCGGCATACCGGATCCCGGGTTCCATCGCGACGGCAACCAACTGCTTCTGCTCGAGGAATGGATACAGCACTTCACCCAACTGGTGCTGAAGGCGCGGGAGGAGATGAACATCAAGCACCAGGCCGAGATGCGCGAGAGTGAGGCGCTCAAGGCGGCCGTGATGGAGGCCTCCCTGGATGCGATCGTGACGCTCGACCACGATGGTCGGATCATCGAGTTCAACCCGGCCGCCGAGCGCGTCCTGGGGCTCGAGCGTCGCGACGCGCTCGGCGCGGCCTTCATCGAGCAGTTTCTGCCCGAGATTGCCCGTGCGGCATTCCAGCGCCTGCTCGATCGATCGCGTCACGTCCATCGCGCGCCCCAAGGTCGGGAGGAGATGGTGGCGCTGCGTTCCGATGGGTCCGAGATACCCGTGGAGATCTCGATTGCACCCATCGAGCTGGAATCCGAACGCTACTTCACCCTGTACATCCATGACATCTCGGCGCGCAAACAGGCCGAGCGCGAGATCAAGAGCCTGGCGCGCTTCGCCAGTGAGAGTCCGAGCCCGGTCCTGCGCGTGAGCGCGGGCGGCCTGATCGTGTACGCAAATCGGGCCAGTCGGCCGTTGCTCCAGGCCTGGGGCTCGGAGCCGGGGGAACGGCTGCCTGAAGACTGGGGCGCGGAGGTGGCGTTGGCCCTGGAGAGCGGTGAGCCTCGGGAGCGTGAGCTGGAAGTGTCGGGCCAGGTTTACTCGCTGCTCTTCGCACCCATTCGGGACCTGGGATATCTCAACATCTATGCGCGCGATATCACCGCTGTGCGGCGTGCCGAGCAGGAGGCACGCCAACACCAGGCTGAGCTGGTGCATGTCTGTCGGCTCAGCACGATGGGTGAGATGGCCACCGGGATGGCCCACGAGCTCAATCAGCCTCTCTCGGCGATCGTCAATTATGCAAACGGTTGCAGTCGCCGCTTGCAGGCTGCCTCTTCACGGACCGAGGATCTGGTCGGCGCCATGGGTCAGATCACGTCGCAGGCGCAGCGCGCGAGCGAGATCATCCGCCGTCTGCGGGCTCTGGTCGGCAAGCAGCCGCCGATTCGGGTGGATGCGGATCTCAATCACCTGGTACGCGAGGTCTGCTCGTTCGTCGAGTTCGAGACCAATCGGATGGGGCTGCCGATCGATCTCGATCTTGGAGTGCAGCCGATCCCCGTCCATGTCGACCTCGTGCAGATCGAGCAGGTGCTCTTGAATCTGGTTCGCAACGCGATCGATGCCCTCCAAGAGTCGCCTGAGGGGGCGCGGCGCCTCGCTATCCGGGCCTGGGTGGAGGGGGGGCAGGCCCTTGTGGCCGTCGCGGACAGCGGTCCCGGGATCAGCCCCGAGCGGATCCTGCACCTGTTTCATCCTTTTTTCACGACGAAGGAGGGAGGCATGGGGATGGGTCTGGCGATCAGTCAAACCATCGTAGAGAATCACGACGGTCGGATCTGGGCGGAGTCGGAGTCTGGTCAGGGCGCGACCTTTTACGTTTCGCTTCCGCTTGCAGAGGCCGCCGAGGGTGCAAGTGCGCAACCCGTGCTGCTGGAAGGCATGACATGACCATTGAAGCCACCGTCTTTGTCGTCGATGACGACCAAGCCATGCGGACCTCCCTGAAATGGCTGATCGAATCCACAGGCATGTCGGTGCAGACCTATGAGTCCGCCGACGCGTTTCTTGCGAACTACTACCCGGGTCGCGCAGGCTGCCTTCTGCTCGACGTGCGGATGCCGGGGATGAGCGGATTGGAGCTGCAGGGCCATCTGGCGCGCGAGAGCTATCATCTGCCGGTCATCATCATCACCGGGCACGGCGATGTTGCAATGGCCGTGAAGGCCATGAAAGCGGGCGCGGTCGACTTCATCGAGAAGCCGTTTCATGATGAAGACCTTCTGCGCAGTATCCGCCGGGCACTCGACTTCGACCAGAAGCACCGCTCGAACCAGGCGGTACGCGCCGCCATTGCGGCGCGTCTTGCCGAGCTGACCCCGCGCGAGCACGAAGTCATGGCGATGGTCACAGAGGGCAAGTCGAACAAGGATATTGCCGCGTCACTCGGCGTCAGTGCCAAGACGGTGGAGGCCCATCGCGCGCGTGTGATGGAGAAGATGCGTGCCGATTCGCTCGCGGAGCTGGTCCGCATGTCGCTGATCGCGGCAGCCGATGCGCCCGCCTGATCAAGCGCGCAGAGACTCGCCGCTTCACGCCGGGCAGGACTGCCGGCCATCGTCGGCGGCCACCCGGTCGAAACCGCAGGGACGCGGCGGCAGCCTCTCCGTCCCTTGCGCCGGGCATTGCCAAGGGCCGGCGATTGATCAGCGTCTTCTGATGTTTGCTCGGAGGCTGTCGGAGGCTCAAAATGTCCGATCCCCGAAGTCCCCCCGGAGAATGATCGATGTCCGACAAGGCCCCCTGGATTACCTTCCGACCCGAGCTGAAAGTCCTCGACTGCACCGTCCGCGACGGCGGGCTCGTGAACGCCCACCAGTTCAGCGATAGCTTCGTCACCGCGATCTATCGCGCCTGCGTCGATGCCGGCATCGACTACATGGAAATCGGATACAAGAACTCGGTTCGCGTCTTCCCGCGGGACAAGTTCGGTCCGTGGCGGCACTGCGACGAGGCCGACATCCGCCGGGCGGTGGGGGATCATGACCCCGAATCGACCGGACTCAAGCTTGCGGCCATGGCGGACGCCGGCAAGAGCGATTGGCAGACCGATCTTCTGCCGGCGAGCGACAGCGTCCTCTCGATGATCCGCGTCGCGTTCTATGCCCATCAGGTTTCAGAGGCGGTCGATATGATTCGCCATGCCACGGAGCTCGGCTACGAGACGACGGCGAACCTGATGGCGGTCTCCAACATCACCGAGACGGAGATCGACACGGTGCTCGAGGCCATCGCCGAGACGCCGGCCAGCACCATGGTGATCGTCGACAGCTTCGGCTATCTCTATCGCGAGCAGGTCGACCGCCTCTACCACAAGTACGCGGCCGCGCTGGAGGGCGTGGGGAAGGAGATCGGCATCCACGCCCACAACAACCTGCAGTTGGCATTCGCAAACACGATCGAGGCGATCATCCTCGGCTGCAATCGGGTCGATTCGACGATCTTCGGGTTTGGTCGTGGGGCAGGCAATTGCCACACGGAGCTGCTGCTCGGTTTCCTGCGAAACCCCAAGTTCGATGTGCGACCGATCATCGATGTCATCCAGCATCACATGTTGCCGTTGCGTCAGGAGCTGGACTGGGGCCCCTCGATCCCCTACAACATCACCGGTCAGCTCAACCAGCACCCGCGTGCCGCCATCGAATGGCGCGAGGGTCCGACCCCGGACGACTATCTGAGCTTCTACGACAAGGTGGTCTCGGAGATCTGAGCCTTCCCGGCGGCTGACGTCCAACGATCAGAGACCCAACCGGATGCCCGTCGTGACCGGGCGACCTGCGCACGTTCGGACGACGGCAGGGTCGCCGCGTGATCCGAAGCGATGACCCCGCGGTGGGCCGTGGCGGACGGCTGGTCTCCCCCGACAGAATCATCCATCGACCCCCGGAGCATCCCATGTCCGATGCGGCAACCCTGATCCTCGGCGATGCGAGCTATCGTTTTCCGATCCTGGAGGGCACCGAGGGCGAGCGCGCCATCGACATTCGCACATTGCGTGCGAAGTCGGGCTGCATCACCCTCGATCCGGGTTACGCCAACACCGGCAGCTGTGAGAGCGCCATCACCTTCATCGATGGAGAGCGCGGGATCCTGCGCTATCGGGGTATTCCGATCGAGCAGTTCGAGCAGGCACCGAACTTCGTCGAGGTCGCCTGGCTGCTGATCTTCGGTCATCTGCCGAGTCCGCAGGAATACGAGGCCTTCGCGGCCGATCTGACGGCCTGCGCGAACCTCGACGAGGGGATGAAGCATCATTTCGAGGGTTTCCCGCGCTCGGCGCCGCCGATGGCCATCCTCTCGGCCATGATCAACGCGCTGTCCTGTTTTCACCCGGAGCTCTTCGAGCTCGAGGACGCGGACCGTTTCCGTGTGGCGGCCGCCCGTCTGATCAGCAAGATCCGCACGATCGCCGCCTATGCCTACCGTCACTCGAGGGGGCTGCCCTACATCTATCCGCATCCCGAGCTGAGGTATGTCCCGAACTTCCTGCACATGATGTTTTCGCAGCCGTACGCGCAGCATGTGTGCGATCCGGTCGTTCGCGACGCCGTCAACCTGGTGCTGCTGCTGCACGCCGACCATGAGCAGAACTGCTCGACTTCGACGGTGCGGATGGTCGGCTCCAGCCAGGCCAATCTCTTTGCGTCCTGCGCGGCAGGGGTCTGCGCGCTCTGGGGGCCGCTGCACGGCGGGGCAAATGTTGCAGTGCTCGAGATGTTGGAGCAGATCCATCACGGGCACCTGAGTCCGGAGGAATATGTCCGCCTGGCGAAGGACAAGGACAGCAAGGTCCGGCTGATGGGCTTCGGTCACCGGGTCTACAAGAGCTTCGACCCGCGCGCCCGAATGTTGGCGAACGTCGCCGAGCGGCTGCTTCCGCAACTCGGTGTCCGTGATCCATTGCTCCAGATCGCGCGTCGACTCGAGGAGATCGCACTCGAGGATCCGTACTTTGTCGAGCGCAAGCTCTACCCGAACGTGGATTTTTACAGCGGTATCATCCTCAGGGCCATCGGGATTCCGACCAACATGTTTACGGTGATGTTCGCAATCGGCCGGCTCCCCGGCTGGATCGCCCATTGGTGGGAGCAGGCACAGACCTCGGGGAACAAGATCGCGCGTCCGCGTCAGATCTATGTCGGGCCGCTGGAGACCGACCGGGTGCCGCTCAGCGAGAGAGGCGAGCTCGGAACGGCCTGACGCAGCTCAATGCGGCCGGTTGGGTCGCGCTGCGCGTGCGCCGATCCGATCATGCCCTTCCGGATCAAAGGTGGCGGCGGCGCAGGTCGAGGTCTTCAGGGTTGACCACCCTGACTCGGACCTTTTGCGCCACCGCGGATGGGGGAGCTCGACCCGCCGGTGGGCCAGCGGCGGAAACCTGTTGGAAAACTACAACGAAGAGCCGATTGTCCGCCCCGGACTCGAGAAACAGCCCTTGTCGGGGCGTTTCAGGAGGCCGGGACTGTGGCCTGCTGGCGGCAATCGTTGTAAATATGTATCGGCCGATGAAAAAAGTTGCACTTTTGTCCCTGTTGTAGTCTAAAATGTCGTTGTGCCAAGTGCGGTCTGTCCACGCTGTCCGCGCTCTGAACTGTCCGCTGAGGCGGCGAAACGGAGGCAGACCCGCGGCGAACGGGCGATACACACACAACGCTGTTGCATTTTCCTGACATGTCCGCCGACGATGTAGACACCCAAGCTCGATTCATCATCCATCCACCTGAACAGGAAGCGAAGAGATGCGTAAACAGAAACAGACCTCATTCCTGGCCTCGCTCGCGATGGCCGTTGCCTTATCCGCCCCGCTGGCCGTGCAGGCCGACTACATGGAGGACCACTTCTGGTCTGCTCAGCCAGAGGGAACGGGATGGGTGAACAGCTCGGGCGAGTGCTGGCAGAGCATCCACGGGCCCGACACCCTGGAGCCCTGCGTTGCGCCCGTTCCGGAAGAGTTCACGGTCCGTCTGAACTTCGAGTTCGACAAGTACCGCATCGAGAACGTGGTCAACGACAGCGAGCTTCAACGGCTCGACGACTACATCGCGAACGTGAAGGCGACCCCGACCCGCGAGGAGATCTCCATCACCGGTCACACCGATGCCAAGGGATCGGACGAGTACAACATGGAGCTCGGCATGCGTCGCGCCGAGACCGTGCGGGACTACATGGTCAGCCAGGGCATCCCGGCCAGCGACATCGTCTCGGTGGAGAGCCGCGGCAAGCGCGAGATGCTGCCCGACTTCGACATCTTCTCGTTGGATCAGCGCCGCGTGAAGATTCGCTCCAATGTGGCGGGCGGCTGACGCTGGGAGGCACTGCGGGTCGATCACCGGCAAACCGGGGCCGGCGGAAGGGATCGCCGCGGCCGGTCGTCCCCTCGATCGATCAACTGTTGTTGTCAAAAGCCGCACCGGTCATCGGGGTGACCGGTGCGGGAAGGTCCAATAAGCCTCAATCCCCCCGACAGGGGCTTATGGGAAGGCCGGCCACGTCACGGCGTGACCGGCCTTTTTTAATTGTTCCACTCTTTAGATTTCGCGTGCAAGCTGTGCCGCGTCGCCGAGGTAGTCTGCGGGCGTCAATGCCTTGAGCCTCGACTTGGCGGCATCCGGGAGCTCCAGTCCGTCGATGAAGGCCTTCAGCGCCTCCGGGCCGACGCGCTGACCACGGGTCAGCTCCTTGAGCCGCTCGTAAGGGCGATCCACGCCGTAGCGGCGCATGAGGGTCTGGATCGGCTCGGCCAAAATCTCCCAATTTGCCTCCAGATCGGCCGACATCCGCCCGGGGTCGGCTTCGAGCTTCGCGATCCCGCGCAGCAGCGACTGCAGCGCGATGCTCGTGTGGGCGAAGCCGACCCCGAGGTTGCGCAGCACGGTCGAGTCGGTGAGGTCGCGTTGCCAGCGCGAGATCGGCAGCTTCTCCGAGAGATGCCCCAGGATCGCGTTCGCCATGCCCAGATTGCCTTCCGCGTTCTCGAAGTCGATCGGGTTGACCTTGTGCGGCATGGTCGAGGAGCCGACCTCGCCGGCAACGGTGCGCTGTCGGAAATACCCGAGCGAGATATAACCCCAGACGTCCCGGGCGAAGTCGATCAGCACGCGATTGAAACGCGCGACGGCGTCGAAGAGCTCCGCCATATGATCGTGGGGCTCGATCTGGGTGGTGTAGGGGTTCCAGGTCAGGCCGAGGTCTTCCACAAAGTCGCGGGTGAGCCGCTGCCAATCGAGCCCCGGATAGGCGAGCCGATGGGCGTTGTAACACCCGACCGCACCGTTCATCTTGCCCAGCAGGACGACACCGGCGGCGCGATCGCGCTGGATCCGCAGCCGATGGACCGAGTTCGCCATCTCCTTGCCGAGGGTCGTCGGCGTCGCCGGTTGACCGTGGGTGCGCGCGAGCATCGGTTGGTCGGCATAGCGATGCGCCAGGTCGCGGATGGCCGCGATCACGGCGTCCATCGCGGGCAGCACGACCTGCTCGCGCCCGGTGCTCAGCATCAACCCATGCGCCAGGTTGTTGATGTCCTCGGAGGTGCAGGCGAAGTGGATGAGCTCGCTGGCCGCCGCCAGCTCGGCGTTGTCGGCGACCCGTTCCTTCAGGTAGTACTCGACGGCCTTGACGTCGTGGTTCGTGGTGCGTTCGATCTCCTTGACGCGTTGTGCATCCTCGACGCCGAACCGCTCGACGATGGCGTCGAGCAGCCGGTCGGCCGCCGCGCTGAAGGCCGGCAGCTCGGCGATGCCCGGGTGGCGGGACAACGCCTGTAACCACCTGACCTCCACCACGACGCGATATCGAATCAGGCCGTACTCGCTGAAGATCGGCCGCAGATCGACCGTCTTGGACCCGTAGCGGCCGTCGACGGGGGAGACGGCGGTGAGACTGGTGAGATCCATCGCCTGACCCCTAAGCGGCGAGCCGGCGCAGGACGTAGTGCAGGATCCCCCCGTGACGGTAGTAGTCAACCTCGTTCGGGGTGTCGATCCGCACCTTGGCCACGAACGTCTTGCCCGAGCCGTTGCCGGCCGTCGCGCGGACCTCCACCTCCTTGGCCTCGGCGTTTCTCAGACCCCGGATGTCGAAACGCTCCGAGCCTGTGAGACCCAGGGACTGGGCGTTGTCGCCCGGCGTGAACTCCAGCGGGAGGATCCCCATCCCGACCAGGTTCGACCGGTGGATGCGTTCATAGCTCTCGGCGATCACGGCGCGGACCCCGAGCAGACGCGGGCCCTTGGCCGCCCAGTCGCGCGAGGAGCCCGAGCCGTACTCCTTCCCGGCGATGATGATCACCGGGGCGCCTTCGGATTGGTAACGCATGGCCGCGTCATAGATCGACATCAGCTCTCCGCTCGGTTGGTGCAGTGTGACGCCGCCCTCAGTGCCGGGCGCCATCAGGTTGCGCAGTCTGACATTGGCGAAGGTGCCGCGCATCATGACCTCGTGGTTGCCGCGCCGCGAGCCCAGGCTGTTGAAGTCCTTGGGCTCGACGCCCTTCTCGATGAGGTATCTCCCGGCCGGCGAATCCGGTTTGATCGACCCGGCCGGCGAGATGTGGTCGGTGGTGATGGAGTCGCCGAGGAGCGCCAGGCAGCGTGCACCCGTGAGATCGCCCACCGGAGGCACGTCCAGCGTCATCCCCTCGAAATAGGGCGGTTTGCGGATATAGGTCGAGTCGGGCCAGTCATAGGTCTGGCTGCTCGCGGCCTCGAGCGATTGCCAGCGCGCGTCACCGGCGTAGACATCTGCATAGGCGGACGTGAACTCGTCGACCGTGACATTCTCGGTGATCGCGCGGCTCACCTCCTCCTGAGTCGGCCAGATGTCCTTGAGATAGACCGGTCCGCCATTTGGCGCAATCGTCAAAGGATCCCTGTACGGGTCGAGATCGATCCGCCCTGCGATGGCATAGGCGACCACCAGCGGCGGGCTTGCCAGATAGTTCATGCGCACCTCGGCGTGGACCCGGCCCTCGAAGTTGCGATTGCCCGAGAGGATCGAGACGGCGCACAGGTCATGGTCCGCGATGGCCTTGGAGACAGGCGCGGGCAATGGACCCGTGTTGCCGATGCAGACCGTGCAGCCATATCCCACGTTGTGGAAGCCCAACGCCTTGAGCGGATCGATGAGGCCGGCATGCTCCAGATAGCGGGTCACGGCCATGGAGCCGGGCCCGAGCGAGGTCTTGACCCAAGGCGCGGCCTTGAGGCCCAGGGCTGCGGCCTTTTTGGCCACCAATCCGGCGGCCAGCATGACACTGGGATTCGAGGTATTGGTGCAGGAGGTGATGGCGGCGACCACGATGGAGCCGTCGGAGATCTCGACCTCCTGGCCGTCCATCACGACCTTCGCGGGCCCCTTGTCCGGGATGTTGCGCTCCCGCTTCAGCGCGGCCAGGGCGGCCGGGAAGTGGCTCGCCATCTCGGTGAGGGCGACGCGGTCCTGCGGGCGCTTGGGACCGGCGAGTGAGGGCACGACATCGGCGAGGTCCAGCACCAACGTCTCGGAGTAGTCGGCCTCGGCGGCGTCCGCGCTGTGCCAGACGCCTTGGGCCTTGCAGTAGGCCTCGACCAGGGCGATCTGGCCCTCGTCGCGTCCGGTCAGGCGCAGATAGTCGAGGGTGATCTGATCGATCGGGAAGAGGCCGCAGGTCGCCCCGTACTCCGGCCCCATGTTCGCGATGGTCGTGCGATCGCCGATTGGAAGCGTGGCGATGGCCGGGCCGTAGAACTCGACGAACTTCCCGACCACGCCGTGCCGGCGCAGCATATCGACGATCGTCAGAACCAGGTCTGTCGCGGTGACGCCTTCTCGCAAAGCGCCGGTCAGCTTGAAGCCGACGACCTTGGGGACCAGCATCGAGACCGGCTGGCCCAACATGGATGCCTCGGCCTCGATCCCGCCGACACCCCATCCGAGCACCCCGATCCCGTTGACCATGGTCGTGTGTGAGTCGGTCCCGACGCAGGTGTCGAAATAGGCCTGGGTCACGCCGTCGACAGGGTTCGGGAAGACGACACGGGAAAGGTACTCGATATTGACCTGGTGGACGATGCCGGTATCGGGTGGGACGACCTTGAACCCGTCGAGCGCCTTCTGTCCCCACTTCAGGAACTTGTAGCGTTCCTGGTTGCGCCTGAACTCCAGCTCCGCGTTGAGCGCAAAGGCGTCGTCCGAGCCGAAGTAATCGACTTGAACCGAGTGGTCGATGACCAGCTCGGCCGGCTGCAGCGGGTTGATCTTGCGCGGGTCGCCGCCTAGCACTTTCATCGCGTCGCGCATGGCGGCCAGGTCGACCACCGCCGGAACGCCGGTGAAGTCCTGCATCAGGACGCGCGCTGGCCGGTACTGGATCTCCTGGGTGGGCTCGGCCCGCGGGTCCCAGTTGGCCAGATCAGCGATGTGCGCGCGGGTGACGGTGACGCCATCCTCATTCCGCAGCAGGTTTTCCAGCAGGATCTTCAACGAAAAGGGCAGACGCGCACTGCCGGAGACCGAGTCGAGCTTAAAGATCTCGAAGTCTCGACCGGAGACACTAAGTGTGGTCTTGGCATTGAAGCTGTCGGTCATGCGGGGCTCCGGGGTCAGTGGCTGGTTGGCCACGATTCTAGCGGTCGCGGCGGGGCGCCGCCATATGCTGCAGTGCAGTAGGCGGCGGCAGGGCGGGTCCACTGCGTGCCGCCCACCCCTCGGCCATGTCGCCTGCGGCGCGCGCGCGGCAGTCTCAGGGGCGGTTTGCGGCACGCTCGAGATAGCGGCGGGCGTCGGCCAGGATCTGCTTGCTCCTGAAGAGAATGTGCCAGCGGCCGCCGCCGACCTGGCGCCACAGCATCGCGGCTCGGATACCCGCCAACAGCAGTGCGCGCACCTGGTTTTGGTTGTCCGGGTTCCGCAGATGAAGCGGATCGCCGCGGACGATGATCCGGGGCTCGAGATGGCTGATGGTCGCGCTGTAGATCTCGGCGAGCTGGGCAAGCATGTCGGGGCCAAGCAGCGCGGACTGCTCCTGGCTGAGCTGGGCGGAGACGATGCCTTCACGGATCCGTGCAAGCAGGTCGGCTCGCCTCGCCAGGGTGCGCTCCAACTTCATCAGGAGGACCACGTAGCGGGTCAGCTCCAGATTGCGCTCCGGCTTTCCCGTCAGTTGAGCGATGATCTGCCGTGCCCCGTTTGCGACAGCACCCGGTGGTCCGAACACCGCTTCCACGTCGTCCGCGTCCACCTGCAGGAGGCTGTAGATACAGGGTTCCATGGCTTCAACATCGGCCGAGCCATGGCGGGCGACGCGGGTCACGCAATTGACCGCTTGATAGATGCCGGCGAGTGCGACGACGCGATCGAGGTCGGTGTGGGCCATGCTGCTGGGGTCTCCTGAGCGTCTGCCCCGCCATTTGAACCCGAACACGGCGCTCTCGCCAAGGATTGATCGGGTTCGCCGGCTTCAGCGCCATCCCTCTTCGATGACCGCGCCGCCGAGACATTCGTCGTCGCGGTAGAAAACGATGGACTGGCCCGGCGTCACCGCGCGCTGCGGGGCACCGAAGCGGACCCTGCAGCCTTCGTCGCTGATCTCGGATACCTCGCAGGCCTGCAGCGGCTGGCGATGTCGCAATCGGGCGAGACAGTGAAACGGCGGGTGCGCGGGAGGCGAGCCGGCGATCCAATGTGGTGTCCCTGCCGTGAGACCCGCAGACATGAGAAGGGGATGAAGCGTGTCCTGAACCAGGATCAAGGTGTTACGTCGGGCATCCTTGGCGGCGACGAACCAGGGTGCCGCTTGCCCGCCGTTGACACCCCCGATGCCGAGCCCCTGACGTTGACCGATCGTGTAGTGCGCAAGTCCCCGATGCGCGCCGATGCGCACACCCTCGGCGGTCTCGATGGGGCCGGGCTCGATGGGAACATAGCGAGCCAGAAAATCCCGGAAACGTCGCTCTCCGATGAAGCAGATTCCGGTGCTGTCCTTCTTCTCGGCGTTCGGGAGCGCGAGCCCTTTCGCGATCCTGCGGACCTCGGCCTTGGTGACGTCATGCAATGGGAAGAGCGCCCACGCCAATTGGGCTTGGTCGAGCAGGTGGAGAAAGTATGTCTGGTCTTTCTCCGAATCGGCGCACAGGCGCAGGCGAACGCCCCGGGCGTCCCGCGTGGCGCGCGCATAGTGGCCCGTCGCAATGTGATCGGCACCCAAAGCCCGGGCATGGTCGAGAAAGGCGGTGAACTTGATCTCCCGGTTGCATAAGACATCCGGGTTGGGGGTGCGCATGGCACGGTACTGGGCGAGGAAGGCCTCGAAGACCCGGTCCCAATACTCGGCGGCGAAATTGACCGTGTGCAGTCGAATCCCGAGCCGGTCGGCGACGGCACTTGCGTCGGCGAGGTCGGCTGCTGCGGCGCAGTGGCCCGCGGTGTCGTCTTCCTCCCAGTTCTTCATGAACAGGGCCTCGACCGCATAACCGCGCTCGAGTAATCGGTGCGCGGCGACGGCTGAATCGACCCCGCCGGAGAGGCCGACGATGACGCGGCTTGTCCGCGTCTTCAGGGGCACACGAATCATGGCGTGATTGTAACGAGTACGCCCTGCCCCGTCGCCGCCTGCCCGCTGTGACTTGACATTTAAATAAGAATAAACTAATAAAGCAATGTAGTGATCGTTCCGGCACGGAAACCTGCAGGACGGCACATGCCGGGATCCCTTCGAGCGAAGCCGGACCCCGTCGTGCTGTTCGGCTGACGTCTCAACCATTCGGCAATTGGGAGGTGTCCCGCCATGAAATTCGTGGCTATCCTGAAACAGCTCACGGTCCCCGAGATCCTGTCCATGGGAATCGTCGTCATCGTTCCCTTGGCTATCCTCTATGGCATCCTGGCCTGACCGCAGGGGTGCGCAGGGGGCGAAGCGGCGCGCACGAGTCCTTGCACCTGTCGGCGCCGCGAGGCGGCGCCCTTCTGCGCTGGGGGCGCGGGTCCCGCCTAATCCTGCACCGCCTCCATCACATGGTCCAGCTTCTCGCGGACCATCGCGGCCAGCCCCGGCACCTGGGGGTTTTCAACCAGGTCCAGCACCGCCAGTGGGTTCATGAAGAGGACCCTGACATCGCCGTCGTCGTCTTCGCGCACGACAAAGTTGCAGGGTAGCAGAACACCGATGTCCGGCTCGGCGCTGATGGCTTTTTGGGCGAACTCCGGATTGCAGGCACCGAGAATACGATAGGGCCGGTGGTCGACGCCGAGCTTGGTCTTCAGCGTCGCGGCCACGTCGATATCGCTCAGGACACCGAAGCCCTCAGCCTTCAGGGCTTCAGTCAAGCGGTCGATGGTCTCGTCGAATCCGGTGCTCACTTTCGTCGATACGCCGTACATGATCTTGTCTCCTGCGGGTTCTGGCTCCCGCCGCGCAATTGTGAGGATGCCGGGCGACACCCCCGGCAGCAGCCCTATTTCCGGCACACGAACCAGGGACCTTCACGCGGGGACGCGGATCCGCGCGCGAAGCAAGGCCCACCGCACCGAGTCGGCGCGGTGGGCCGTGGAGTGTGCTTCGCCGCGGCGCCGACGGGGAAGGCTGAGTGGACCGCTGACGCTCGGGCGGCTGCGCTAAGCCAGCTTGGGCTTCAGGTACCTCGCGGGCGCAGCCCGTTCGCCCGTGCGCTCGGCGTCTGGCAGATCACAGCGGGGTGCGCGCTCGAACAGCTCGACCCAGCTCTCTTCTGCCTGTCCGACGGCGTCGAGCAGGCCGAGCGGGCCGGCATCGGCGATTGCCGCCCGGCGCCAGTCGCTGCGGCTTCCCCCTGCTTGACCGCAATTCATGCCGCGTCGGGCGCAGTCTTCACGCTCGAGCTCGTCCAGTCGGTTTTGACGAGCCACGAACTCCCGCACGTGAAGCTCGGCCAGAAGTGTCACGGATGTCATGCTGGTACCTCCTTATAAGGTGGTCATGTTCGGCCGGGATGCGGGTCTATTGTGTGTTCTTGTCGACCCGTCGCCGGTCCCCTGCCGACGCCTCGCCGGGCGCACGATGGCGCCTCATCATTGCACCTTGACGCTAAGCACCTCCTCGCCGTTCGGGTCGGTCAGATGCACCGCGCAGGCGATGCAGGGATCGAAGCTGTGGATCGTGCGCAGGATCTCGATCGGTTGCTCGGGATCGTGCAGCGCATGGCCCGCGAGCGCCGCCTCGTAAGGCCCTTGCTGGTCCCGGGCATCCCGCGGACCGGCATTCCAGGTGCTGGGTACAACGGCCTGGTAGTTGGCCGTCTTGCCGTTCTCGATGACGATCCAGTGGCCGAGCGCGCCGCGCGGGGCCTCCATGTGGCCGACTCCCTGTGCCTTCTTGGGCCAGGTCGACGGGTTCCAGAGCGCATCATTGAACGTCTTGACGTCGCCGGCCTTGATGTTGGCCAGCAGCTGGTCGTACCACCCACGCATCGCATCCACCATCACCGCAGTCTCCAAGGTGCGCGCCGCGGTCCGGCCCATCGTCGAGTAGAGCGCGTCGATGGGGAGCTCGAGCCGGCTGAGCGTGGAGTCCACGAGCTCCCTGGTCTGGTCGTGTCCGGACACGTAGAGCATCAGCACCCGCGCGAGCGGTCCGACCTCCATCGGCTTGCCCTTCCAGCGCGGTGACTTGAGCCAGGAGTACTGGTTGTCGACGTCCAGCAGGTCGTAGGGAGGCTCTGGCCCGGTATAGGCGAGCTCGGTCTCGCCCTGGTACGGGTGCAGGCCGGTGTCCTTGCCGTCTTTGTAGTCATACCAGGCCCGCGAGACGAACTCCTGGATCTCGGTCTCGGCATCCAGGTCCACCGGCTCGATATGGCTGAGATCGCGGTTCAGGATCACACCGGCGGGGATCAGGTAGGAATCGGCGTCACCGAAGCCCTTGGCCGGGAAATCGCCGTAGCAGAGGAAGTTGCCGACACCCTCGCCCTGCTTGAACCAGTCCTTGTAGTAACCGGCGATGGCGATGGTGTCCGGCACGTAGACCTGATGCACGAACGTCTCCATCTGGCCGATCAGATTGCGCACCCGCTGCAGGCCCACGACGTCCACCGCCGTGCCGGCCTGCTTGCCGGACTCCAGGCTGATGGCGCAGGGCATGCCGCCGACGCAGAGGTTGGGATGCGGGTTCTTGCCGCCGAAGATGGCATGCAGCTCCGCCACGTCGCGCTGCCAGGCCAGCGCGTCGAGATAATGCGAGACTGCCAGCAGATTGGCCTCCGGCGGCAGCCTGTAGGCCGGATGGCCCCAGTAGCCGTTCGCGAAGATGCCGAGCTGGCCGGCCTCGACGAATCCCTTCAGCTTCTGCTTGACGTCGCCGAAATAGCCGGGCGACGACTTGGCATAGCCGCTGATGGACTGCGCCAGCTCCGACGTGGCCTTCGGGTCGGCAGCCAGCGCCGAGACCACGTCCACCCAATCGAGCGCGTGCAGGTGATAGAAGTGCATCACATGGTCGTGCACGTACTGAGCGCCGATCATCAGATTGCGGATCAGCTGCGCATTCGGCGGGATTGCGTAATCCAGTGCATCCTCGACGGCTCGGACACCGGCCATGCCATGCACCAGCGTGCAGACGCCGCAGATGCGCTGAACGAAGCCCCAGACTTCCCGCGGGTCGCGTCCCCGCACGATGGTCTCGATGCCCCGTACCATGGTGCCCGACGAGTAGGCCTGCTCAATGACACCGCCGTTCATCTGTGCCTCGATGCGCAGATGGCCCTCGATGCGCGTGATGGGGTCGACAACGACACGCGTGCTCATGCTGCTGCCCCTCCGGCCTTGGCCGCACCGGTCTCAGGGCCTTCGATCAGGTGGTCGGCGACCAGCTCGACCAGGCTATCGACGCGCTTGTCCCAATGGTTTTTCTGCCGGCCGGCTTCGAAGTTGAGTCGGCAGCTTGCGCAGCTGACCACCACCGAATCGGCACCGGTCTCGTTGACCTCGCGGATCTTGATCTTGAACGACTCGTCGCGCAGGCGGGTCGCGCGCTCCAGCAGGAAGATGCCGGCGCCGCCGCCGCAGCACCAGTTGTATTCCCTGTTTGCCGGCAGCTCCACGAAGTCCGCGTTCATGGCCTTGAGCACCGACCGCGGCTCGTCGAAGGCGCCGCCGCGTCGGCCGGTCTTGCAGGGATCATGATAGGTGACCTTGCCCTCCAGCGGTCTCAGGCGCAGTCGGCCGGCCTTCGCCTGTCTGCCGAGGAACTCGGACATGTACATCATCTCGAACGGCAGCGAGCCGCTGCGCACCATCGGATTCCAGCGCAGCGCCGGATAGGCGTGGCCGCATTCGGCAATGACCAGTGTCTTGGCGCCGATGCGTTGGGCGGCGGCGATGATCGGGTCCACCTGCTGCTTCCACAACGACATGTCGCCGGACAGCAGCCCGAAGTTGGCGCTCTCGAAGCCGTCCGAGCAGATGGTCCAATCGACCCCGACGTGGTTCATGACCCTGGCCGTGGCCAGCAGACCGTTGCCGTTGGCCACCAGGTCGACCGCTGAGCTCAGCACCATGACCTCGGCCTTGTCCTTGTCCAGCGGGATATCGATACCGTATTGGTCGCGGATCGTGTCGACCATCTTTCTCAGGGCTTCGGGCGAGGAGCCGAACACCGTCCCCTGGCGCTTCTGCTCCTCGCGAAGAGCGGCGAGCTCCGGCGGCACCAGCTCGGCGGCGACCATGGCGCTGCGCATGTGGTGCACCAGCGATGCGGTATCGATACCCATGGGACACACCATGGTGCAGCGGCCGCATTCGGAGCAGGAGTCATAGACTAGCTCCTGGGCCTCCTCGAAGTCCTTCAGCTTCACCGGTCTGGTGACGAGCCGGAACCACCAGCGCATCGGACTGATCTCGCGCTGATAGACGCGCCGGTACAGGTTCATCTTGCGCATCGGCGCGTATTTTGCGTCGCCGGTGGCCTGGAAGTAGTGGCAGGCGGTGGTGCACTGACCGCAGTGGATGCAGCTTTCCAGCCAGACCGCCTCGTCGGCATTGGTCTCTTCGATCAGGGTGTCGACGGCACGGGCCAGGCGCGTTTCGTCCGACAGCGTGGGCCGCGGTGCCATCTCGCGCAGCATGCCGATCTGCCCCGCCAGCCCTTGAAAGACCTGCTCGAACGTCGGGAAGACCCCTGCGGGTGCAGCTTGTGCGCTCATATCCGGACCCCCTTGTGGGCGTAGGCAAGGCCACTCTGGGCACGCGAGAAGATGAACCAGAAGGCGTGCATCAACTTGCTGAACGGGAAGTATGCGAACAGCAGCGCCGCACTCAGGATATGCAGCGCCAGCATCGTCTCGTAGCGCGGTCCGACATGGGCGAAGGCCATCAGGCCGGTGATCAGGGGCAGCGCAACAATGACCCAGGTGATGAAGTCCTCGACGGTCGAGTTGTACACGGCGGGTTTACCGAGTCTACGCAGGATCAATGCGATCAAGGATGCCAATGCGATCGTACCGAGTGCCACCCCGATCCAGTTCGGCAATCCAGGCCAGCTCAGTCCGGTCAGGCTGGTGATGAACTCGATATGTGGCACGATGCCGATCACGACGGCGAGGGTCGCCAGATGAAACGCATAGGCGACGGCGGTCTGATAGCGGGTCGCCGTCGTGAACTCGTCACTCGGCCAGGCGCGGCTGAAGACGGTTCGATAGCCTTTGAAGTTGCCGAAGGCGTCGCGCGGGCGCGAGAGGTCGGCGCCCCGGGTGAGCAGTAATACGCCGAGCAGGCGAAGTAGGATGCCGCCGACCAGCAGAATCAGCGAGGCGTGGATCGCCGGGCCGCGGGCGAATTCGAGAAGACTCATGGTATTCCGTCCTCCAAGGGGTTCTCTGGTGTAAGTTGAGGGCCTGGTCGCGAGGCCTCTTGTTATCGTTCTCGCAGGCTGTGGTGGGGGGCGCGAATCGTCTCCGGCCCCGCACAGCCTGGTCTCAGCTTGTCGTCGTGTCTTCGCCGACGTGATGTGCCTTCTTGCGACGGGCCAGAGCCGCCGCCCCGGCGCCGATGGCGGCACCGGCGAGCGCCGCTGCACCCAGTTTGGCACCCGACCCGAACTGTCCCTGCGGCACCGAGTCGTAGATGCCGAGTGCATCCCAGAAGCGCGGTTCCGAGCAGCCGATGCAGCCGTGCCCCGACTGGATCGGGAAGCTGACGCCGTTGTTCCATTTGATGTGGGCACAGGCGTTGTAGGTGGTCGGCGCCTTGCATCCGAGCTTGTACAGGCACCAGCCCTTGCGCGCGCCCTCGTCGTCGAAGGTTTCGGCGAACTTGCCCTGATCGTAGAAGGGCCTGCGGTAGCATCGGTCGTGGATGTTCTCGCCGAAAAAGGCCAGCGGGCGTCCGAGGTGGTCGAGCTGTGGCAGCTCGCCCATGGTCAGGTAGTGGGCGATGACACCGGTGATGGCCAGCGGCATCGGCGGGCAGCCGGGCACGTTGACGATGGGCTTGTCGGTGATGATGTCGCCGACCGCCACCGCCCCGGTTGGGTTCGGATTCGCCATCGGTAGACCGCCATAGGCGGAGCAGGTACCGATGTTGACGATCGCGGCGGCATCGGCCGCGGCCTCCTTCAGCATCTGCAGGTTACTGATGCCGGCGATGGTGGAGCAGTGCTCCTTCATCGGGATGGAACCGTCCACCAACACCAGGTATTTCCCGGCGTTGTCGTGCTGGGCCTGTTCGCGGGCATGCTCGGCGGCGTTGCCAGCCGCCGCCTGAAGGGTGTGGTGATAGTCCAGCGAGATGAAATCGAACAGCAGGCCTTCGATGGTCGGCGCATGGGAGCGCGTCAGGGACTCGGTGCAGCCGGTGCACTCCTGAAACGACAGCCAGATCACGGATGGGCGCCTTGCGCCGGCCAAGGCGTCCGCCATGGCGGTCGCGGCGCCGGCAGGCAGTGCCAACAACGAGGCCATGGCTGAGCAGTACTTCAAGAATGCGCGACGGCTCACGCCTTGGCTTCTCAGCATGTCGCCCAAGGTCGAGTCTGTAGCCATCGAAGGGCCCTCCCATGTGGGGTGGTGATCGCTCTCTCGGCGCCGTCGTTGCGCCCAGATGCTGGTGATCGGTCGGTCGGGAGTCCATTCTTTACGGCATTCGGCAATCAACGCACGAAACCGCTAGGTGATAGGCAGGCCGGTCTCGTGTAGCGTAACTGTATGCGGAAACACGCCTCGATGTTTGATTGGAATGAGGTGGTCCTTGATCCAGGTCAAATGGCTGTCTCATTTGGCTCGCCACTCGTTTCCACGCCAACCGGTCATTCCGCATTCATCGGTCAACTCATCGCGCTTTTCGAAATGAATGGCGCTACAGCATTCAAGTAATTAAGTGATTGGGTTAATACCGAAAAACAAAATAATCAATTAATGAATCTCTCATGCTCAACCGGCATCGGAATACGAAAACGCTGACCGCATCGGCGGTTGGCGCCGCGCGCGGATGCGCTGCCATTGTCAGTTTCCTAAGCAACTGAAAATGCAAAGATTCGGAGGCTGGGTTAGGAGTCGCGGGGTGATCTTTGAGCGGGATGGCAAGTCATGGGGACAGCGCGACGGCCTTCAGAAACGCTGTTGCGTATCCCGCGAGGCAGGATGACGCGACATGTTCGGCGGCTGGTCAGCTGCTGAACACGAAGGAGGACGGAAACGCGCGTGCCGCCCGGCCGGGCGGCAGCGGTGGGCATCAGGCAAGGACGCTGTAGCCGACGGCGACGCCGGCGGCGATGAGCACGGCAATGGAAATGATCTCGCCGGCATTCAGCTCTCGTAATGCGGCCAGGTACTTCATGGCAGCAGACCTCTCTGTTGTCGGAGTGGGCTCGGCGTCGGAGTCCCGGCGGACTGTCCGCCGGAATGCTCCAGCGCGTATCTAAGGCGGTTCTATCGCTCCATTGATTCGCGCGACCGGGGCATGCGGCCGCTTCGCGATCGAGATGGGCTGATCCGCTCTGGGAGTTTTTTAGTAGATGCTTAATTTGTGTTCCATGACATTTGGCAACCGCACGCCCTGCACCCCGCCGGCCACTCTGCCACCGCTTCCCGGGCGAAGGTGCGCGCAACCGGCCCTGCCGGATGGTGGGCAGGCCCGGTGCGTCCGAGCGCCGGCCAGACGAGGTCTGCGCAAGCCGCGGACGCAGTGGTAGCATGAGCACTTTTGAGCGACCCGAGAGAGCACCGCGCATGGCCTACGAGAAGATCAAGATCCCAGAGGGCGGCGAGAGGATTCGAGTGAAGGGGGATCTGTCCCTTGACGTTCCGGACGATCCGATCATTCCCTACATTGAGGGAGACGGTATCGGCATTGACATCACCCCCGTGATGCGTGCGGTGGTCGACGCCGCGGTCGCGAAGGCGTACGGCGGGTCCCGCCGCATCCAATGGATGGAGATCTACGCCGGCGAGAAATCGACCCGGACCTATGGTGAAGACGTCTGGTTGCCGGAGGAAACGCTCGCCGCGGTCAAGGACTTCGTGGTTTCGATCAAGGGTCCGCTGACCACGCCGGTCGGCGGTGGCATCCGCTCGCTCAATGTCACCCTGCGCCAGGAGCTGGACCTCTACGTGTGCCTCCGCCCGGTGCGCTATTTCAGCGGCACGCCGAGCCCGCTCAAGGAGCCGCAGCACACCGACATGGTGATCTTTCGGGAGAACTCGGAAGACATCTATGCGGGTATCGAGTGGCAGCAGGGCTCACCCGGGGCGAAGAAGGTTATCGATTTTCTGCGCAGCGAGATGGGCGTGACCAAGATCCGCTTTCCCGACAGCTCCGGGATCGGCATCAAGCCCGTCTCCCGGGAAGGCACGGAGCGCCTGGTCCGCAAGGCCATTCAATACGCCATCGATCAGGGTCGCCCCTCGGTCACCCTTGTGCACAAGGGGAACATCATGAAATATACCGAGGGTGCCTTCAAACAGTGGGGATATGAGCTCGCCATGGCGGAGTTCGGGGCCGAGGAGATTGGCGGCGGCCCCTGGTGCAGCTTCAAGAGTCCGAAGACAGGCGCCGAGATTTTGGTCAAGGATGTGATCGCCGATGCCTTCCTTCAGCAGATCCTGCTGCGCCCCAAGGACTATGACGTGATCGCGACCCTGAATCTCAACGGCGACTACATCTCGGACGCGTTGGCGGCCCAGGTCGGCGGGATCGGCATGGCCCCCGGAGCCAATCTGTCCGACTCCGTGGCCATGTTCGAGGCCACGCACGGGACGGCCCCCAAGTATGCCGGCAAGGACCAGGTCAATCCCAGCTCCCTGATCCTTTCGGCTGAAATGATGCTGCGACACATGGGCTGGGGCGAGGCGGCCAACCTCATCGTCAAGGGTGTCGAGGGGGCGATCGGTGCCAAGACCGTGACCTACGATCTGGAACGGCTCATGGAGGGGGCGAGCAAGGTGAGCTGCACGGGGTTCGGCGAGGCTGTGATCGCCCAGATGGACTGAGCCGGATTGCGGTCTGCCGAGCCGGAAACAAAAAGGGGCGCGGAAGCGGCTTCCGCGCAGACCCGTCGGCCTCGCAGAGTCGGCAAGGCCGTCGGATCGGCTGACTCAGCTCACGCGGTGCACATTCGCCGCATGGAGGCCTTTTGGCCCCTGACTGATCTCGAACTGAACCTTTTGTCCCTCGCGCAGGGTCTTGTAGCCGTCCATATCGATCGCCGAGAAATGGACGAAGACGTCCTCGTCCCGCCCATCGGGCTGCACGAACCCGTAGCCCTTGGCGTTATTGAACCACTTGACAACACCGGTAATCATTGACGGGCTCCTCCAGGAGTTGCAGGTCTCGCGTTGGTGGTCATCGTTCTTGTTGTCTGGCGGGGTCACTTGAATCCGCGGAACCGCACCATAGCTGCGTAGTATAGTGAGGTGATTTCGGGGGTCAAACTGTCGCCGTCAGGCCCCGTCCACGACCGAGGTACGCCGCGCACCGACCTTGGGCCGGGCTCCCCGGGGTAGGGGACGGCCGGGCCGGCTTCGACGGTTGACCCGGCGAACGGTCGGCGCAGGCGGTCAGAATTTGTCTAGAATCCCGAGCCATGAGTAACGATCTTCCCGGCGAGGACCGCGAATCCGGACTGACCGTCCAAGAGGCGAAGCCCAAGCTGCGTCGCCCGCCCCTGTTCAAGGTCCTGTTGCTGAACGATGATTACACCCCGATGGAGTTCGTTGTCCAGGTGCTGGAGACCTTCTTCGGCATGAACCGCGAGAAAGCGACCCAAATCATGCTTCACGTCCACACGCGGGGTCGGGGGGTATGCGGCGTCTTTACCAAGGATATCGCGGAGACCAAGGTGTCGCAGGTGAATGATTACGCCCGCAGCAACCAGCACCCGCTGTTATGTACGATGGAGGAGGCATAGAGGTTGGAAACATCGGTTGCTGCGTCATCAGACACTGTCTTGTAAACCCCCCGCTTGGACTAGGCCGATGCTGAGCAAAGAACTCGAATTTTCGCTGAACCGGGCCTTCAAGGAGGCGCGC